>Ga0209573_1004078_pt1 | contig 15008 bp, 14 predicted proteins | sample TNRBio252014_DNA_FD_185870 | JGI IMG/M metagenome (GOLD analysis project Ga0209573, IMG submission 185870) | Wastewater treatment Type I Accumulibacter community from EBPR Bioreactor in Madison, WI, USA - TNR Reactor_6/25/2014_ DNA (SPAdes)... | ecosystem: Engineered > Bioreactor > EBPR >...
CGCCCCTTCGACCCCAAGCCTGCCTACCTGGCCCGCATCCGCAGCCTGGTGGACGTGCAGCGGATCAAGGACGCGGGGCTGCGCGTGGTCTACGACGCGATGTGGGGCAACGGCGCGGGCTGGCTGGACGAGCTGCTGGCCGGCGGCAAGACCGAGGTCGTCGTGGTCCATGGCGGCGTCAACCCCGACTTCCCCGAGATGGATCGCCCTGAGCCGATCCCGCCCAACGTGGACGCGGGTCTGGCGGTGGTCAAGCAGACCGGCGCGGACGTGGGCGTCATCAACGACGGCGATGCGGATCGTTTGGGTTTGGCCGACGAGAACGGTGTGTTCATCGACCAGTTGCGCGCCTACGGGCTGATGGCGCTCTACCTGCTCAAGGTGCGGGGCGACCGCCGGCCCATTGTCAAGGCGCTTTCCACCACCGGCATGTTGGACATCCTGGGCCAGAAGTATGGCGCCGACGTCTACGAGGTCGGCGTAGGCTTCAAGTACGTGGCCCCCAAGATGCAGGAGGTCGGCGCCATGATCGGCGGCGAGGAGAGCGGCGGCTATGCTTTCGGCGACCATCTGCCCGAGCGCGACGGCATCCTGGCTGCGCTGTACTTCCTGGATTTCATGGTGCAGACCGGCAAGAAGCCTTCGCAGTTGGTGGAGATGTTGTTCCAGGAGGTGGGCAGCGCCTACTTCTACAGCCGCGTCGACACCCGCTTCCCCGGCGAGAAGCGACCGCTGGCCAAGGAGCGGCTGGACGCGGCCAGGCCTACTGAGATTGCCGGCCTGCGCGTCGTGCGCTTCAGCGGCTACGACGGCTACAAGTACTACACCGAAGACGGCGGCTTCCTCCTGATCCGCTTCAGCGGCACCGAGCCTATCGTGCGCGTCTACACCGAGACCACGCGCCAGGACCTTGTGCCGGCGATTCTGGATGCGGGGCTGGAGATTGCTGGGCTGAAATAGGGTGGTAAATTGGTCGATTGGTAGATTGGTCGTCGTTGCCCTGCGACCAATCTACCAATCGACCAATTTACCAATTTACCATGTTCATCGACACCCACTGCCACCTCAACTTCCACCAGTTCGACGCCGATCGTGACGCGGTGGTGCAGCGCGCGTGGGAGGCGGGGGTGTCGGTGATCATCAACCCCGCCGTGGATCTGGCTACCAGCCGGCAGGCCATCGCGCTGGCTGAGCAGTACCCTGGCGTCTACGCGCAGGTGGGCGTGCATCCCAACGATTGCGCCGAATTCGACGCCAACACGCTGGCCGAGCTGGCTGAGCTGGCGAGACATCCCAAGGTGGTGGCCATCGGCGAGATCGGCCTGGACTACTACTGGGAACGCGTGCCGCATCAACAACAATGGGCGGCGTTCGAGGCCCAGCTTGAGCTGGCCAGCCGGCTGGACCTGCCGGTGGTGCTGCACTGCCGCGACGCGCACGCTGATCTGCGTGATGCATTGCGCAAATGGGTGCCTGGCGCACAGATACAGCGGCCAGAGGATGCTATCCTTGGCGTGTACCATGCCTATTCCGGCGACCTGGCGATGGCCCAGGAAGCCTTTGGCTGGAACATGGCGCTTTCTTTCGGCGGGCCGTTGACCTTTCGCAACGCGAAGGACTTGCACGCACTGCTGGGCCAACTGCCCCTGGAACGCCTCATGCTGGAGACCGATGCGCCCTATCTGACGCCGCATCCGCACCGCGGAAAGCGCAACGAGCCAGCCTACCTGGCGTTGATTGCCCAGGGTCTGGCCGAAATCAAAAAAACAGACGTGGCGCAGGTAGCCGAGGCCACCAGCGCACTGGCCAAAGCCGTATTTGCCAAGCTAGCCTTAGACGGACATAATTGAGATGACTGTAGCAACAAGAACGATTGAGCCAGGCGATGCACTGTCTGCGAGGAGTATGAAGACCTTGAGCAGCCATGTAGAAGCGCTCGAATTGATTGGCGACGATCTGAAGCAGGTCGATGCCAAGATGCAGGCGACCGGCGAGGTCTTCATGCCGCTGGCCAGCGCCATCAACCTGCTGCTGGGCAGCGGCGGCAAGCGCCTCCGTCCTGCCTTGGCGCTGCTGACCAGCAAGCTGTACGCTGCCGCCGACAACGACAAGGTTGTCTCGCTGGCCGCTGCCGTCGAGATGCTGCACTCGGCCACCCTGGTGCACGACGATGTGATCGATGGCTCGCTGCTGCGGCGCGGCCAGGCCACGCTCAACGCCTCGTGGAGCCAGGGCGCCACCATCCTGGCCGGCGATTTCGTCTTTGCCCGGGCCGCCTACTTTGCGGCCGAGACCGACAGTATTCGCGTGATGAAAATCTTCTCCCAGACGCTGATGACCATCGTCGAAGGGGAGCTGCGCCAGCTCTATGCGCTGCGCAACTGGTCCCAGCCCAAGGACGCCTACTACCAGCGCATCTACGGCAAGACGGCCGCGCTCTTCGCCGCGGCCACCGAATCGGCCGCGGTGCTGGGCGACGCGCCTGAGGAGGAGGTTGAGCGGCTGCGCGACTACGGCTACAACGTCGGTATGGCCTTCCAGATCATGGATGACATCCTGGACTTTGTCGGCGATCCCAACAAGGTTGGCAAGCCGGTGGGCGGCGATCTGCGCCAGGGCACGGTGACGCTGCCGGTCTTCTATTACCTCCAGACGCACCCGGAGGCATTGCAGATCATGCAGGCTTCTGGCAATGGCCACGGCAACGGCAACCCGCTGGGCCAGTTGATCGCCGACATCGCCCAGTCGCCGGCCATCGAAGCCACGCGGCAGGAGGCGCTCCAGTTCGTCGAGACGGCCAAAGCCTGCTTGGCGGGGTGGCCGGCCAGCATTCATCGCCAAGCCCTGTTGGACCTGGCCGACTACGTGGTCGTGCGCAGCTTGTGATGAACCCTGCGCCGCCCGATCTGTCGATTGTCATCGTCAATTGGAACGTGCGGGAGCTGTTGCGTCGCTGTCTGGTGTCCATCGCCAGCAGCGACGGCTTGTTTGTGGGTCTCGATACGCCGGGCTACTCGACCCGCGGGTGGCGGGCTGAGGTAATCGTGGTGGATAACGCCTCGGCCGACGGTAGCGTGGCCATGCTGGCGCAGGATTTTCCTTGGGTGCAGGTCATCGCCAACCGGCAGAATCGGGGCTTCACCACGGCTAACAACCAGGGGCTGGCCGTCAGCCGCGGCCGCTACGTGCTCTTTCTCAATCCAGACACCGAACTAGCGCCGGACGCGCTGAGTCTGCTGCTGCGCTTTGCCGAGGAGCATCCCCAGGTGGGCGTCGTCGGCCCGCAGTTGCGCTACGGCGACGGCAGCTTGCAGTCCTCGCGGCGGCGCTTTCCCACCCTGGCCACCTTCTTCCTGGAGAGCACCATCGTGCAGCGCTGGTGGCCGCGTAACCAGGTGCTAAGCCGCTACTACGCGCTGGACCTGGATAACGATGCAACGAGCCAGGTGGACTGGCTGGTCGGCGCGTGCATGCTGCTGCGTCGGGCCGTACTGGAGCAGATCGGCGGCTTCGACGAGGGCTTCTTCATGTACTCGGAGGAGTTGGACCTGTGCCGCCGGGCCGTGGATGCAGGCTGGCAGGTGGTCTATCTGCCCGCCGCAGTGGTGACGCACTACGAGGGCAAGTCCAGCGAGCAGGTAGTGGCCGCGCGCCACATCCGCTTCCACAGCTCACGGGTGCGCTATGTGCGCAAATATCACGGCCGGCTGGCCGCGGCCGCCGTGCGCAGCTTCTTGCTCTTGACCTTCATCTACCAATGGCTGGAAGAGGCAGCCAAGTGGCAGGCCGGTTTCATTGTGCCCAGCCAGCGCTCGCAGCGCACCTTGCGCCGCAGTCGCATGGCCGCCTACAGCCAGGTGCTGCGCTCTGGACTGGGCGAACACCAATAGGCGTCAGGCCCCTGGTTATGCCTTTGACCTGCCGGAACGCTGAGGGCTGCCTCCAGCGCCTGGCGCATGAAGCGGCAGAACTTGACTCCACAGCCGCTTGACGTAGACTCTTGCTCATGCGCGTACTTTTCGTAACTGGCGAATATCCCCCCATGCAAGGCGGCGTCGGCGATTACACCTGGTCGCTGGGCTCGGCGTTGTCCGCGCGCGGCGTCGACGTCCACGTGCTGACCGGCCATGAGGCCGGCCCGTCGCATCTGGCGCCGGCTGGCGTTGCCAACGTCTATGCCGACATCTCCGCCTGGGGCTGGCGGCTGGCGGGCCAGGTGCGCACGGTGCTGCGCGACGTGCAGCCGGATGTGTTGCACATCCAGTATCAGTCCGCAGCCTTTGACCTGCACCCGGCTATTAACCTGCTGCCGCGCGCGCTGCGCAAGGACCCACGGCCACGCGCGCTGGCTGTCACCTACCACGACCTGCGCACCCCATATATCTTTCCCAAGGCGGGCTCGCTGCGCTGGCGGGCCAACCTCGCCCTGGCGCAGCACAGCAATGCCGTCCTTGTCACCAACGCCGAGGATGCCATCCGCCTGCGGCAGGTGCAGTCCCTGGCCGGCAAGCTGCACGAGGTGCCGATCGGCGCCAACATCCAGCCCGACCCGCCGGCCGGCTTCCAGCGCGCAGCCCAGCGCGCCCGCTGGGGCGTGGGGCCAGACGAGCTGCTGCTGTGCTATTTCGGCTTCCTCAACGAGAGCAAGGGAGGCGAGGAGTTGATGCTGGCGCTGGCCCGGCTGGTCAAGGCCGGCATCCCCGCGCATCTCTTGATGATCGGCGGGCAGGTCGGCGCCAGCGATCCCACCAACCACGCCTATCTGCTGCGCGTGCAGGCGTTGGTGGAGGAGCATGGCCTGAGCGATCGGGTGCGCTGGACCGGCTTCACCGCCGCCGCCGAGGTGTCGGCCAACTTCTTCGCGTCGGACATCGCCGTGCTGCCCTATCGCGACGGGGCCAGCTTCCGCCGCGGCAGCCTGATGGCCGCCATCGCCCACAGCCTGCCGGTGATCAGCACCGAACCGCTGGTGACCATCCCTGAGCTGCACGACGGCGAGAACATCCGGCTGGTCCCGGTTCGTTCTCCTGAGGCGCTGGCCGAGGCGGCGACCCAGCTCTGGCAGCAGCCGGCCCAGCTCAGCAGGCTGAGCCAGGGCGCACGCGCGCTGGCCGGCCAGTTTAGCTGGGACGCCATCGCCGACCGTCATCTTGAGATCTATCGTGAGCTCGTTTAGCGAACCAGTCCTCGCTGGTCCCTCTGAGTTGACTGGGAGAAAGCGCTGGCAGGAGGGTGCGCGTGCCCACGCGGGCGCGCTGTTGGTGGGCGCAATCTTCCTGGCGCTCACCCTGATCTACAACGCTGCCGTTCCGCTGTGGGAGTCGGACAACGAGTGGGCGCATTACCAGTATGCGCGCTATATCGCACTGAACCATCGCCTGCCCAGGCCTGACACCCAGATCGCCGTCCCACCATCCTCTGATCTCTGCCAGATAGTCCCCGCCACAGGCACGACAACGGTCCATCAGTTTCGCCAGCCCCCGCTCTACTACTTGTTGGGCAGTGTGGTTCTGTCCGGTTTCGACGTGCACAGCGATCTGCCTGTCGTTAGCAATCCACACATCCGCACATCGCACAGCCAGGACGACCATAACGTCGCCGTCCACACAGACGCCGAGAACTTCCCTTATCGCGGGCCGGTTCTCGCCGTGCATACCCTGCGTCTGCTCTCCGCGTTGATCGGCCTGGCTGGCCTGGCAGCGGCGTACCTGAGCGGTCTGCTGCTGTTCCCGCGCCGCATCCTGGCTGTCGCCATGATGGCCGTGAACGCGTTCATTCCGCAGTATGTTCTCTCCTCGGCTGTTGTCAGCAATGACATCCTGGTTGGCGCGCTGGGTTCGTGGTGCGCCTACCTGTGTCTCTGGTTTCTCCTGCGCAGGCCAAATCCATGGGTACTGGGCGCGGCCATGCTGGTGACGGGCATGGCGATCATGACCAAGTACTCCGGCCTCGTCCTGCTGCCGATGGTCGGGCTGACGCTGCTGATCACGCTGGTGCAGTCCTGGCGCCATAATCGGAGCCGCTTTGGCAGGCGCTTGGCTGCGACCATCGGCGTCGTGGGTTTGGCCAGCATACCCATCGTGCTCTGGTTGAACCGCAACCAGGCGCTCTACGGCCACGTCTTTGGCGCTTATGCCGATGTGACCACCTCTTTCGTGCAGGGCGTGTTGGCCCCGGCTGACCAGGTCTCGAGCGGCCGGCTGCTGGACCCCTTGCACGCCGCCGGATTCGCCTTCATGACCTTCTGGGGTTTCTTTGGCAGCGAGACTCTGGCCTTGCCGCACGGCCTCGTCGCTGTGCTGGGCGCCGTCTCGCTGGCTGCCCTGGCCGGAGTAGCGCTGACGATTCTCGACAAGCGCCAGCCGGTTTTGCGCATCGCCGCCGCCGCGGCGCTGCTGGTTCTGGTCGGGGCATTCGTGGTCAACTTCGTCAAGTCGGCCGGCACCTCGGAGCCGCCCGGACGTTACTTCCTGCCCATCTACTCGACTGCGTGCTTCACCCTGGTGCTGGGGCTGGATCGCTTGACGCCGGTGCGCTGGCAGCGCGGCGCGCCCCTGTTGCTGCCGGCTGCACTGTTGGTGTTGACCCTAGCCATACCGCCGCTGCTGATCCAGCCGTTGTATGCGCCTCCGCCGCGCAGCGCATCGACCGCCCTGCTGGCCGGCGAAGAGCCAGTCGATGCCGTGTTCGGAGACTTCGCAGAGCTGTTAGGCTATCGCGTTGAACCTACGCGCATCGGGCTCTTCGACACGGTCGACGTGACTCTGGTCTGGCGCAGCTTGCAGGAGACCCCCAGCAACTATACCGTGGCGCTGCACTTGCTGGACGGCGCCAACACACCCCACGGCTGGACTGCGCGCTTCCCAGGGCGCGGCAACTATGCGACTTCGCTGTGGCAGCCAGGAGAAGTGCTGCGCGACACCTATACGCTGGCGCTCAATCCCAGCGCGCGCGGCCTCTTGCCCAGCTTGGGTCGCATCAAAGTCACCATGTACTGCTATTCTCCCGAGGGAGACAGCTATTTGGACGCAACCGACCAGGCGGGCAACCTCCTGGGCGACGCCGTCTATCTGGGCCGCATCAAGCTGGCCGATGAAGCGCCGGCGCAGCCGCCGGTTGGCGCGCCAGCGCTGTACACCTTTGGCGAAGAGATCGCGCTGGAAGAGGCCAGCTTCGCGCCGCAGGTCTTTCCTTTCGCGCCTGAGCTGGCCATCGACCTGCGCTGGCGCGCGCTGGCTCAGCCGGCGCGCGACTACACCGTCTTCGCCCATCTGGTCGACGCGGCCGGCGCGACGGTGGCCGCCTACGATCTGCCCTTGACCGGCGGCGCTTATCCCAGCGGCCTGTGGGAGGCCGGCGAGCGCGTGGCCCACAGCCAGCGGCTGCCCATGCTTGCCCCCCAGCCCGAAGGCGTGTACACTCTGACCATCGGTCTCTACGATCCTGACTCGGGCGCACGCCTGCCGGTGGCCGATGCCAGCGGGACACGGCAGACCAATGACGCAGCGACGCTAGGCGCCATCGAGTTTCCGGGTTACTTCACGTTTATTCCCAATGTCTGGCGCGGCCAGATGCCCGATGACAGTCCCTAGCGGCGCGTTCTGACCATGGCTCAATCGATGATCTCTCGCATGCAGACCTTGCTCTTCCACCCCAACCGGCGCGTGGCCGCGGCCTCGTTGGCCGTGCTTCTGGTGTGCGCCGCGGGGCTGACGGCCGTGGTGGTCGCCCTCTTGGGCCCGCTGCTGGCTATCGCCGCCGGCCTGGGGCTGGTGGCCGCTTACCTGGCGCTGCGCAGCCCGCGCTGGGGGCTGACCTTTGTCATCCTGGTGGCTGCGCTGCTGCCTTTCGCTACCTTCCCCTTCCGGCTGGGCTTCAAGCCGACCTTTCTGGACGCCGCGCTGGCAGCTTTCGTTTTCGTCTGGGCCGTCGGTCTGTTGACGGGGCGCGAGCGGCGCTTTGTCGGCTCGCCCATGGGGCTGGCTGTGGCCGCCTTTCTGATCCTGGCCATCTTTGCCTTTGCCCTGGGCGCAGCCAACGCCCGCCCCAGCGTCACCACGATCCGCCGCTTTGCCGAGATCGCACTGGGCATCCTGCTTTTCTTCGTGGTGATCAACGTCATTCGCCAGCAGGAGGACCTGGAGTGGGCCGGGCGGGTGCTGATGCTGGCCGGCGCGGGCGCGGCTATGATCGGGATTGCGTTCTACGTCATCCCCGAAGCGTGGACGGTGCGCATCTTCAACGCGCTGGGGCGTCTGGACTATCCGGGCGGCTACGGAGCGCTGCGCTACGTCGAGGACGACCCGGCCAACGCCATGCGCGCCATCGGCACCGCTATCGACCCCAACACCTTTGGCGGCATGTTGATTCTCTTCTCGGCCCTCTTGGCGCCGCAGCTCTTTGCCCCGCGGCCCCTCTTCCGCCGCTGGCTGATTGCCGCCATGTTCGGCGTCACCGTGCTCTGTCTCTACCTGACCTACTCGCGCAGCGCGATGCTGGGGCTGGCCTCGGCCATCGTTTTCATCGCCCTGCTGCGCTATCGCAAGCTGCTGTGGCTGGGCGTGTTCGGGGTGATCCTGCTTCTGCTCTTGCCGCAGACCCAGGAGTACGTCGCCCGCTTTGTGGCCGGCATCCAGGGCCAGGATCTGGCCACACAGATGCGCTTCGGCGAATACCGCGACGCGCTGCGGCTGATCAGCCGCTACCCCGTTTTTGGCGTCGGCTTCAGCGGCGTGCCCGACATCGACCTCTACCTGGGCGTCAGCAGCGTCTACCTGCTGATGGCCGAGAACATGGGCGTGGTCGGGCTGCTGGCCTTCCTGCTGGCCATGGTCGTCTTCTTCGTCATGGTGTTGCGCACGGCGCGCGCCGGCCTGGTTGACGACCGCCGCGAGGCCCTGCTGCTGGGGTTGAGCGGCGCAGTGGCCGGCGTGCTGGTCAGCGGCGTGCTGGACCACTACCTCTTCAACCTGGCCTACCCGCACATGGTCAGCCTGTTCTGGACCTACGTCGGGCTGGCGGTGGCGACCATTCTGCTGGAACGGGCGCAGTAGCGGAGAGTGGGCAGGAAGCCTCCAACGCCGCTGGGAGGAGAATCGAGCGCCATCGGTGCAAGCGCCGGGAGACTATCTATCGCTGTCCAAGCTGCGCGGCGACGGGGCTGTACTCGTGCTACTGATGGCCCACGATGCGATGCGGCGCATACGGCTCTTCCAGATAGGCGACTTCTTCTTGCGTCAGTTTTACTGAGAGAGATCCGATGGCTTCTTCCAGATGGCCGATCTTGGTGGCGCCGACGATGGGGGCCGTCACCGGCGCCTTCTGCAACAACCAGGCCAGCGCGATCTGCGTGCGGGCCACGCCGTGCTGCTGGGCGAGATGCGCCACCCGCTCCACGACCTGCCGATCCATGTCGGCCGAAGCGTCGTACTTCATTCTCTGGATTTGGTCGGTCTCGGAACGCAGCGTGCTTTCCGACGACAAGTCGCGCGTCAGCCTGCCGGACGCCAGCGGGCTGTAGGGAATCACCCCGATCTGCTCCGCACGGCAGAGCGGCAGCATCTCCCGTTCCTCCTCGCGGTAGATCAGGTTCAGGTGATCCTGCATCGAGACGAAGCGCGACCACCCGTGTCTGTCCGACACATGCAGCGCCTTCTGAAACTGCCAGGCCCACATGGCCGACGCGCCGATATAGCGCGCCTTGCCCGCCCGCACCACGTCGTTCAGCGCTTCCATTGTCTCTGCGATCGGGGTTTCGTAGTCCCAACGGTGGATCTGATAGAGGTCCACATAATCGGTTCCCAGCCGCCTCAGGCTGTTGTCGATCTCGCTCAGGATCGCCTTGCGCGACAGGCCGGAACCATTCGGTCCGTCGTGCATTTTGCCATGCACCTTGGTGGCGATAACGACCTCGTCGCGTTGGGCGAAGTCGCGCAACGCGCGCCCGAGGATCTCCTCGCTCGTTCCAATCGAATAGACGTTGGCCGTGTCGAAGAAGTTGATCCCCAACTCAAGGGCTCGCTTGATGATCGGCCGGCTGTCCTCCTCGTTGAGCACCCATTTGTGGACCCAACGCTGCGCATCCCCAAAGCCCATGCAGCCGAGGCAGATGCGTGAGACCTTCAACCCTGTTGAACCTAGTCGTGCGTATTCCATGGGTTTCTCCTGTTTGATGTTGTGTACGTCGCCATTGTCAGAATTCCAGGCCGAGCAGGCTGGCGATCACGCCGATCTCGCCCACATGCTGATAGGGATGGGTCAGGCAGAAGTTCATCAGATAGCGGCCCTTGTTCCAGCCTGTATAGTTTTGGATCAGGTCATCGGCTTGCGAGTGGGCCAGGCCTTCGTCGATGACGACGGCTCGAATGCGCTCCGTAGGCACGATGGCGGCCAGCTCGTCGAGGGTGAGTTGCTGGACCACAGCGTGCGTCCGCTCTTGAACCGCCCGCGAATAGTCGCGCAAGGCCGGCAAGTGGATGCGCTGGCTCAGGTCGTCTACCTCAGCAAACGTCATGCCGGTGCCCTGATGCCGCCAGGGCACATTCATCCGCCGCATCCACTGATCCTCGTCCAAGGCCTGTGGGTGGTCGACGACAAAGCGGTTCAGGCCAGCGTCTTCCACCCGGGCCAGGTGCCACAAGTTCCACGCGATGGAATTGACGCGCGCATGGGGCCGCTGGCGCATCAGGTCTTCTGACACCATTTCCCATATGCCGTCCAAGTAGAACGCGCACAGCACATCATAGCGTTGCAGGAACAGTTGCGTCCAATCCATCCTTAGCTCACTCCTTGGGCTATCATCTGATCTCGCTCATCAGCGCCAGGAGATTCTTTATTAAGGCGTGCAGCTCCGGGTCAGCCTTGGACTTCTCCCAGGCGTTAAACACGGCCACGCCATTGCCTCCCTGGGTGAAACCTGGCGCGAAATAAAAGATGATGACATTCAGACTTTCGAGCACGGCAAAGGCTATGAGGGCGATGGAAAGAATATCCACTGAGCGCGGTTCTCCTTAGGCGTGGGGAGCGGTCAATCGCTCCAGTTCTTGCAGATAAGCCAGCGCGTGCTCGGTCGTCTCGCCGCACATTTCCTGGCTAGGCCGCAGCCGCACGCAGACCTCCGGCCGCTCCGGCTGGCCGAAAAGCAGGCAGCGGTTGTCGGCCGTCAACTGCACACAGCGCACGCCGGCCGGCTTGCCGTCGGGCATGCCAGGGATGGGCGACGAGATCGACAGCGCGATGCAGCACGCGCCGCAGCCCACCCGGCAGTCCATAGGAGCGGATTCTCTCACCGCAAGGATAGGAAGCGCGGCCAAGGATCTGTGGCTCTGATCAGTGTCATCTGTGTAATCCGTGAGCAGATCAAGCTGCACATGGTCAAAGTCGCTCATGGATGTTGCAGCGGCGCAAAGAACACGCTGTTGAAGCCCGATCGGCCATCCCAGCGCTTGTCGGGGTTGGCCGGATCGTCCAGCCAGCGCCAGCCGTCGACCAGGAACTTGTAGCTGTATTCACCGGGCGGCAACCGGGGAATGTCGCCGCGCCAGACGCCCGGCTCGGCCTGCCTCAGGGCCAGGCCAGGGCCATCCCAGCCGTGCCAACTGCCGCTGACCCGCACCTCTTGCGCGTGATGCTCGTGCAGCACGAACTCGATGCGCTGCCGCGTGATGTAGGGCAGGCTGGTGCAGGCGGCCAGGCTCTCGTGCTGCTCCCGCAGCGCCATCGAAACGGCCAGCCCGGCCTCCAGCGCGCCCGCGCCCTGCTGCTCCTGGGGCACGCCGGGCAGGGCGTGCGCCGTGCGCAGCAAGATCTCGCGCACCAACGCAGGCGTCAGCCGCGGGTTGGCCTCCACCATGCAGGCCACCGCGCTGGCCACCAGCGGCGCGGCGAAGCTGGTGCCGTCCACGTGCTGGTAGTAGGGGGTGATCAGCTTCTCGGCCGCGATGCGGGCCGCCACCTCGGGCAGGCCCAGATGACGCCGGTTGAAGAGCGACAGCGCCTCTTGTTCCACCGACGAGCCCGGCAGCACCGGGGCCACCACCCAGATGCTGGGCGCGACCAGCTCCGGCTTAGGCACGCCGCCCCCGCCCGCGCCGTAATTGCTGTGCCACAGGCTGATCTCCTCGTCGGAGAAGGTGTTGAAGTCGTCGATGCCGCCGATGGTCAGCGCGGCCGGCGCCGTGGCAGGCGGGTTGAGCGCGCGCACGCCGTCGTTGCCGGCCGCGGCCGTCACCACGACGTTCTGCGCCACCAACGCGGCCACGGCCTCGTCGATAGGGTTGCGGCGCAGATTGGCCCTCGCCGCGCCGCCCAGCGAGATGTTGACCACGCGCAGCCCCAGCGCGGCCGCGTGCTCGGCCAGCCAGCGCAGGGCCCGCACGATGGCCTCGTCGCTGATGCCCTGCCGGTCGTTGCGCACCTGCACCAGCACCACGTCGGCGTCGGCAGCCAGGCCGCGGTACAGGCCGTGGCTGAGATGGCCATTGCCGGCCGCGGCCGTGGCGGTCATGATGCCGTGCCACTGGCGGTCGTGGCGAGCGTCCCAGCCCGGCCAGACCGGCTGGTCGTCAGGACCGAAGAACAGCGCCTGCGGCCCGCTGGCCGGCGTGGCGTCCACCCAGGCGCGGATGCGGTTGGCCGGCCGGGTGAGATCGGGATGGGGATAGAAGCCCACGTCGACCATAGCAATGGCGACGCCGCGACCGGTGAAGCGCGGGTCGGCGTGCAGGCGCAGCGGTGTGGGAATGGCCCCGAAGGCGGCCGCGGCGTCCAAGGGCCAGACCTGCTGGATGCGCTGGTGCAGGGCGTCGTGGCCCTGGGCCAGCAGCGTTTGCAGCAGGGCATCCTGTACGCAGCCCGGACAGGCGCCGTCGGCCGACCGCCAGCCCGGATGTTGTTCGGCCAGGTCGGCGAGCATCTCGCTGCTCAGCCAATTGACTTCGGCCAACTGCTCAGGTGGCGTAGGGTGCTGGCAAAATGGGCAGACGTCGTTCGTCACGGCAACCTCCAAGGGCATGATTCGCTAGGCCGCCACCAGCCTGATCTCCTGGCGCAGCGGCGCGGCGCATTTGGGGCAGATGCAGCCGGGCAGGGCCTGGTGGAGCGTTCGTTCGCCCGGCAAGACCGGCCCCAGCGCAGCGTTGAGCAAGGCAGCCGCCTGCGAATCGACCAGCTGATAGAAGACGTTCAGTCCTTCCTTGCTGTCGGCTACGATGCCAGCCTCACGCAACAGGCGCAGTTGTTGCGAGATGTAGGGCTGCGGCTTGCCCAGCAGCGCCTCCAGGTGGCAGACGCACTCCGGGCTGCGGCGCAGCACATCCAGAATCTGCAGGCGCACCGGGTGGCCCAGCAGCTTGAAGCGCTCAGCATGGTCGGTCAGGTCAGTGGGGGCGATCATAGTTCAGTTACCAGGCGAATCTTCTGTATGCAGGAATTTGCATGAATATTTAGTTGCGCTATAATGCACGTATGACGCAAGGTGGCGGCTGTGGCGAAGAAACGGGCCGAAACTGGCTCCATCACCCTGCCTTTTCAGGCAAAAGTCCTTAGCTTTCAGCCGGTCATCGTGCTCAGCGCATCATATGTACTTTGCCAAATATGCACAAATCCTGATGGGCGCAGAGGACTGTCAGTCCTAAAGGAACGGAGCCATGAGCCAAGACTATCTCGAGACCACCGTCGACAAGTTCATCTTCCGGGTGAAGGTGGGCAATCTCTACAACGAAAACGGCATCTGGGCGGACATAAACCAGGCCAGCGGCGTTGTCCGCCTGGGCCTGAGCGATTTCACCCAGCAGTCCAGCGGCGACGTGGCCTTTGTCAGCCTGCCGGAGCCGGGCGACGGCGTGCGGGCCGGCAAGGAGCTGGCCGCCGTCGAGACCATCAAGGTCGACCTGGAGGTGCAGGCGCCCTTCGACGGCGAAATCGTGGCTGTCAACGAGGCGCTGGAGAACGCGCCGGAGCTGATCAACCAGGACCCCTACGGCCGCGGCTGGCTGGTGGAGGTGCGTCCGGCCCAGTGGCCCGTAGCCGGCCTGTTGGACGCCGAGCAATACCTGGCTGTCATGACGGCCCAGGCAGAAGCGCAGGCGGCGAAATGAGCGTCATCATCGTGCCGTGCAGCGGCATCGGCAAGAGCTATGGCACTGTGACGCGCGAGGCCGCCTACCTGGTGGTGGACGAGCTGCGGCCGGACGACACGCGCATCGTGCCGCTGTCACTGCTGGTGTTGGGCGACGAGGATGCGCAGGCGGCCGTGCGCGACGCGCAGGTGATCACGCTGGACGGCTGCAAGCTGGCCTGCGCCACGGTCAACGTCAGCCAGGCCGGCGGCGCGGCCGCGCGCGAGTTCACCGTGCTGGACTGCTATCGCCGCCATAAGGACATGAAGCCCCAGGGCATCGCCGAGCTGAACGCCGGCGGCCTGGCCCTGGCCCGCGCCCTGGCCGAGGAAGTCGCGCAGGCGGCGGCGGAGCTTGAAGGAGGCCACCATGCCTAGTCTACCCCAACGCAAGGTCGGCATCGTGGCCTGCTCCGGCGAGGAGCTGGCCGAAGGCACCGTGACGCGCCTGGCCGCGCTGAAGGTGCTGGAGGAGCTGCGGCCCAGCGATACCGTGACCATATGCCTACCGCTGTTTTTGGCCGGCGGGGAGGGCGACCGCGCCTTCGCCAAGTTCTACCCCACCATCGCCATCGACGGCTGTGAGAAGCGCTGCGCGGCGCGCGCCACCGAGCTGTACAGCAACACCCCAGCCGCGAGCATCCTGCTGGACGACCTGCTGGCCCAGCGCGGCCTACCGCGGCCGCAAGGGCTGCGCCGCCTGACGCCGGAGAGCCAGCCGGCCGTGGATGCCCTGGCCGAGGCCATCGCGGCTGAGGTCGACCATCTTATGGCCTCCCGCTGGAGCCGGGCCGAGGGCAAGGTGCTGGAGCCGGAGGCCAGCGAGCCGGCCAAGGTCAGCTCAGCCGGCTGCGCCTGCGGCTCCGGCATCCCCGTCACGCGCGTGCAGGTC
>Ga0209573_1004079_pt1 | contig 15006 bp, 13 predicted proteins | sample TNRBio252014_DNA_FD_185870 | JGI IMG/M metagenome (GOLD analysis project Ga0209573, IMG submission 185870) | Wastewater treatment Type I Accumulibacter community from EBPR Bioreactor in Madison, WI, USA - TNR Reactor_6/25/2014_ DNA (SPAdes)... | ecosystem: Engineered > Bioreactor > EBPR >...
TGACTCACCTTCTCGCCCTGTGGGCGCTGCCCAGCGGCTATTGGGCGCTGCAAGCTGGCCGACGCTGGGGCATTCCCTACAGCATTTGGGCGCTCGGCAGTGACATCTGGACGTTAGGAAAAATCCCCGGGGTGCGCACCATACTGCGCCAAGTGCTCCGCAACGCCATTCATCGTTATGCAGATGGTTTGGCGCTCAAAGACGATGTGGAACGTATCGGCGGAAAACCGTGCGCTTTTCTACCCAGTTGCCGCGTGCTAACCGACGGTCGCGCCAAAACCTTGCGCGACTCGCGGATCGAGAGCATTCCGGTGATCTTCTCGGATGCCATGCAGATGCGGTGCCCGGTGATTGCCATGCCGGTCGGGGATTTACCGCAACTGATCGCGAAGCATCGCTGCGGAATGCTGGCGGCTACTGCGACTGCACCGGGCTTGGCTCAGGCGCTACGTCAGGCGCTAACCTAGCAACACGGCAAGGGCCGTTGCTTGGCCCTTTGCAAAATGAACGCTACTTGCAGCGGTTTTTTATCGATGCGGGGGCGTTATGCTGGCCGAATGGCCTTGAGCTGTCTCCGGCCCGGCCACATGAAATCAGCTTGTTGCAAATCGCCGCCTGAACGGATGCAGTGGTTTGGCAAACTGCCGGCTTGAACCGAAACCCGGCTGCGGCAGCGCTGCTCGCTGGAGCAATTGGAGACTTGGGGGAACGTCTGCTGGAGGCCAGCCACCTGGCGGAGGCTTTCAAGTCAGAGGGCGAATATCGAACAGAACAACAAGGTTGATACCACGGAGTCATGTCCACTTCTCACCACATCCTGTTAGTCACTCGCAACTTTCCACCCTTGCTGGGTGGCATGGAGCGCCTGAATCAGCATCTCTTGGGAGAATTGGAACGGGATTATGCAGTTCATCTCGTGGGTCCGCGGGGCGCCGCCGATCATGTAGCACACCCGGCACGGGTCAGCACCTGCCCCTCCACGCCGGTTTACGCCTTTCTCGCTTGCGCTGCTCTCAAGGCCGTGCGCTTGACCAGACGACACCGTCCGGACCTGATCATCGCGGGCAGCGGCGCGAATGCCCCGCCGGCATGGCTTGCCGCCAAGGCGAGCGGAACGCCCTGGATCGTCTATCTGCACGGCCTCGATCTCGTGGTGGATCACATTGCCTATCAGCGAATCTTTCTGCCCATCATCCGTCGCGCCGATGCCTGGCTGGTGAACAGCCACACCACCGCGCGACTCGCTACCGCTGCCGGCCTGGACACCAGCCGTTTGTACATACTCCATCCCGGCGTTGAAATTCCTGAAGCGTTACCGTCTGATGAGCGCGTTCGGGCCTGGCGGGAAAAGCACGGTCTCGGTGACCGACCTCTTCTGCTATCGGTAGGCCGCTTGACGAAGCGTAAAGGTTTGCGGGAGTTCGTCCTTCATGCCCTGCCTGCGATTTTAGCGGTCCATCCCGATGCGCAACTGGTCGTGGTCGGCGAAGAACCCCACGCGGCACTAACTTCAGCGACGGTCGGTCTGGACGCCTTGCGGGAGGCCACCCGGCAAAACGGCATGCAAAAGAGTTTAAAAATACTCGGCAAACTGTCTGATAAGGAACTGGGACTCGCCTATCGAGCTGCGTCAGTACTGGTCTTTCCGGTCCTCGACATCCCTGGCGACATCGAGGGTTTCGGCATGGTCGCCATCGAAGCAGCTGCGCATGGGCTGCCAACCGTGGCGTTCGCGGTCGGTGGTGTGCCGGATGCGGTTAGCAACGGTTGCTCCGGGGATCTAATATTGTCTGGTGACTATCCAGGTATGGCGAACAGCGTAATCAACTATCTACACGGAAAGCCGGATGCCACGGAACTAGCCTGCCGTGCATTTGCAGCGGACTTTTCCTGGCCGAAGTTCGGGGTCGCATTACGCCAATTTTGTCAGGACTTGATGGCGCCTTCAGGCAAGGGGAGAACACAACGGTGAAGCAGAACGAGCATCAACAGGTTGCGCGGTTTTACGACGAAGTATATTACCGGGACGCCAAGCAGATATCGCCTCCTTCGTATCACCTCGTGCGGCTGGCCAATCGGTTAGGGATCAAGCCGGAACAAAAAATTCTGGATGTAGCCTGTGGTGTCGGTAACTGGATGGAGATCGCCGCCAGTAAAGGGGCAACCATCAGCGGCATCGATATTTCCGAACGTGCAATCGACATTTGTCGTCAACGCTTGCCAGAAGGTGAATTTCATGTCGGTCCCGCTGAGACGCTTCCCTTTTCGGATCGGCAATTCGATCTGATCACCTGTCTGGGTTCCTTGGAGCATTTTTTGGATCAGCCGGGTGCTCTAAAGGAAATGGTGCGGGTCGCAAAACCCGATGCCAAGCTGCTGATTCTGGTGCCGAACGCAGGGTTCTTGACATATCGTTTGCAGTTGTACAGCGGCACTCACCAGCAGGCGGTTCGCGAAACCATCCGTTCTCTCGAAGAGTGGCGAGGGATGTTCGACCAAGCCGGTCTGGAAATCGTTGACCGTTGGAAGGATTTGCATGTGCTGAACCGTTCGTGGATCGTCCGGCCACCGTGGTATTTGATTCCACTGCGATTCGCCCAAGCACTGGCTTTAGCGATCTGGCCGCTGGATTGGCAATATCAGGTTTATCATCATTGCGCTCTCAATAAAAACACTGGAAATTGCATTGAGCAATGAGAGTCTTTTTCATCTGCAAGCGCTACTACACCAACAAAGATCTGCTAAAAGACCAATTCGGCCGACTCTGTCATCTACCGGTTGAGTTGGCACGATCAGGGGCTGATGTCTCGGTCGCAGCGATTGACTATCGGAATCTGCATAGCGAAGAAATGGCTGTGGAAGGAGTTGTATTTCGCACAGCGCCGGCCACCCCCTTCAGATTATTCAGCTTGCCCTTTTATCTCTACCACAGCATCCAAGCGGCAAAACCGGACATTATCATCGCCAGCGGGGATAGTCATATCGGCTACATAGCCATGCACATCGCACGACGATCACATACCCGATTTGTGTTCGACGTGTACGATTACTATCCGGTATTTCGCGGAAACCGAATTCCGGGCATGAAGGCTATGTTCCGTTCGGCAGTCAAAAACGCTGACTTGGTACTTTGCGCCAGCGAGCCGTTGCAACATACCTTGTCCAACCTGAACCGGAATACCCTGCTGGTCGAAAACGGCGTGGACCGAGTGTTGTTCACCCCCGGGGACATGAAACAAGCGAGAAAGATGCTCAACCTGGGAGAGGAAGCTCCGCTCGTGGGCTATTTCGGCTCGATCACGCCCACCCGAGGGCCATTGCTCATCGACGCATGTCGACAGGTTAGGCGGGAGATGCCGTCATTACGGCTGGTACTGGCGGGACGGGTCACGGAGGTTGCCATCGATGAGCCTTGGATCAGCTATCTGGGCGAATTGTCGCAGGAATCCGTGCCTGAGTTGATTCGGGCTTGTAACGTGGTAGCCGTGCCGTACGCGGATGACGCTTTCAACCACATGGCTGGCGCCTGCAAGATCGCCGAATACCTGGCTTGCGGCAAACCGGTTGTAGCTACCCGTGTTTCCGGCCACGAGTGGATATTCAAGGACGCGCCCGGCTCCCTGTGCAACCCCGACCCGGATGACATGGCCCGCGCCATCTGCCACCAAATGAGCCACCTGGAGTTGGTTCCGTTTCCAGAGACTTTAGACTGGATTTCGATCGGACAGGTGCTTTTTAATGCACTAGACAGCATGAAGATTTTCGGCTTCTCCACAAACCGGTTATAATAGTGACTCAACGCCTCTCCGGGCGTACACCATACGACAAGCGCAACGTCTCTAGGACTTGGACAATTTTCAGAAGAGACGCCACGGCCAATACCTTCGCGCAGTTCCAGATCGTCAGTTTGGGATGCGACAATATCCATTTTGCAGCGGACACCATCGAGCGATGCGGCTTGAGCCCTAGCGATGGGATATGCTCGAGTTCCATGCAGCGCAACGCATAACGTCCACCCGCAACCCGCCGCGCCTGACGGATGGCAGAAACCAGTGATGTTCGGGGAGCGGTATGTACGATGACATCGGGTGCGTACTGAACCAAAAATCCAGCCTTCGCTGCCCGCCAACACCATTCCAGGTCACCGCCAGACAGCAGTTTTTCATTAAATAAGCCAATTGCTACAACCTGCGCCTTGGTTGCAAAGAGATTGGCTGTTACGCTGAAACCTCGATCTTCAATATTTTCTCGCTGCATGAATCCCACAAGATATTGGTAGCACTCAATCGCCGTAGGTTTCTCTGAAAGAGACAACACAACTTCACCACCAATGATGCAGCGTTCTTCCTCACGAACCAGGGCTGCGACACCCGCGCTGATCCAGCCCCGATCCGGTAAGCAATCAGCATCGGTAAAAGCCAGCACTTCGCCACGCGCTGCCGCGATGCCAGCATTACGAGCAGCATAGGAACCCGGCGTTGGGCAAACCACGAGACTCGCAAAACTGGAGAATGCCGGATCAAGTTGGATCGGCGGATTCGATGCGTTGTCGACAACAATTACCTCGTAACGATCAGCCGGATAGGTCTGAACAGCAAGCGCCATCAGACAGGCATCTATGCCGGTTTGGTCGTTGTAGACTGGAATAATGACGGAAACCTTCGAAATCATGGAGTCATTTTCAACCGAGGATCGTGTCGTTTTACTGCCCATGCGGATTCATCGACCGGGACGAGCAACCAATTCACGCAGTCGCTTTGCTACTACTTCCCGCTTCGACTACCGCAACCATTCGATTTCGGATGCGTTCAGCATTCGGGGTGTTGAGCAGATAACGCGCTTCAGCCTCTGTAAGGCAGTCAAATCCGAAACCGAATCGTTCGCTCCACCCGTTTTCGAGTTCTTTTCCATGCTTCAACCTCAATTTTTCAAGATTCACCGTCTTAGCCGCAGGTTTGCGGAATAGCTATTGCCCGTCAAGGCTGTCGCACTGGCGACTGTCCCGCCACCCTGCATGATTCTTCCCCATGGTATCACTTGACGCTATGGCTCTCATCGAAGCGTTGCAGCATGGGAGAAAATAACTCCCGCATCGCCATCAACCAAGGCCGGTTAAACCGGACACTCAGCGCCAGATAGACTACCGCACCCACTGCTAGACCCAGACCCAAACGCATAAGGCCATGATTAAGAGGCATGACAAGGCTATACGCACACCCACTAGCAGTTAACGCGATGAGCAACGGCCGAACCAATTGCCCAACATACTCCACAAAGCCCGCACCACATAAGGGATGGATCAGAAACCACCAAGCGGGCACGAAAATGCCCGCCTGTACAATAAGCATTGTCCAAGCCAAACCGTCGATGCCTCCCAGCAACGCGCCGCCCAAGAATATGGGAGGAGTGATGATCAGCAGCGCCATATTCCACCAAAAGGCCAGCCGGGCTCGGCCAACCGCATACAATAAACTACCCGAGGGGTTACCGGTTGAGCGGATCAGGCCAAGTACAGCAAAAATCTGTAGATAAAGGGCCGAGGCTTCCCACCGCTCGCCAAATAACAGGACAACAGTTTCTTCGGCAAATAGAGCTAGCGCTAGATAGATCGGGAAGTTAACCGATGCCGTCATGCGCAGGGTCTGGAGATAAATAGCCTTGAGCCGGAAAGTATCCTGCTGCGCCCTAGACATGACCGGAAAGCCTACGCGGGTAATAATGGGGTTGATCATAAAGGCGATCCGCAGGCTCAGCTCGCGCGGCAGGCTGTACAGCCCCAGCGTCGCCGGTCCGAACAGCAGACCGCCGATAAAAACGTCCGTCTGCATGCGCACCGTGTTGGCCAGAGTCTCACCTATCGAGTAACCCCCAAAGTGGAGGAACAGCCGACATTCTGCAACATGCAGATGCCAACCCGGTCGCCAGCCCAGCGACAGCCACCACCAGGACAGCGCCGAAGCACAGGCCGCACTCGCCAACATCCCAGCCACGATAGCCCACACGCCACCACCCGCCAACGCGGTGACAACAGCGCAGATGAAACCAAATAAGCTTGAGATGATTTCCACCCTAGCCAGAATCGAGAAGCGTAGACCCTTCTCAGCCAGCACCCGAAATTGATATCCAACAGCGCTGAACGGAAATACGAGGCCGGCGATAATCAGGATGGGTACGAGGCGAGGTTCGCCGTATAGATATCCGATTAATGGCGCAGCGCCAGCCATGCCCAGCATCAGTAGCAACGCCGCACCTAGGTTAAGCCAGTAGAGGCTGGATAGTTGCTCGGAGGTGATCTCCGAGTGGTGAATAATCGCTTTGCTAAGTCCGAGGTCAGAGAATAGTCCCAAGATGGCCACAAGCGCAGCGACGATAGCCATCAGGCCAAAATCTTCTGGAGTGAGGAGTCGGGCTAGGACGACAATTTGCAAAAACGCAAGCCCTGCCTTGCCTATCATGGCAATAGTGGTCCAGCGAACTGCGGAAAAAGTCTGTTGCTTGAGGGTCAAGGCTTTCTGGCCGTGACGAAATAACCGGCAGTTTCGCCTTCGGCAGGCCAAACCCGATCCAGCAAAGGTGCTATGATCTGATCCAGCCACCAGAAGGGTATTAATGCTCCTCGAATCAACCATCGCAATGGTCGGGGACCACGTACTAAACGAGCGGTCTGATAGTTAAGTTTTAGAAACCACATGGACCAGAAGCCGCTCACTGCTTGTACTTTAATTTCCACAAACCCCGCTTTTTTAAAAATATACTCTAATCCATATCGAGTAAAACGGAAATAATCCCAAGGGGCTTCGTGTACCCACCACTGGAATGGTACGGATAGGAAGATACGTCCTTCTGGTCGCAGAATGCGAAGGGCTTCGTTAAGCATCATTTGCGGTTCGGAAAGATGCTCCAGAACTTGAAATGAAACTACAGTATCAGCAACATTATTTCTGATGGGCAGTGGTTGGTTTAGGTCGGCCACCAAATCTGCTTGTAATCCATGCAGGGTGTTGGACCAATCCACGCCTATGTAAAAATCGGCGTATCGAAAAATATCATTTTCATAAGGACGGGTTCCGCAACCTAGGTCAAAAACGACACCGTTCATCGATACCTGATACTGTCTAATATAATCATTATAGATTTTTTTTATCAACCAGTTAAACTGAAACTTGCTTTGATCATGCATGAAAAAAACCCAGAAAACTACTTTATTCTTTTATAGATAAAAAATTCCGAGAAAGAAGTTTTCTTTATATCACCATTATACCTATACTTATTAGGTATATTCCTTTCAAAGAGCCATTCTGGTTTATTTTGATCAATCCATTTCGTAAAATTCCTATGCTTAACATGAGCAGTATGATTCTCTTCATTCTTATCAGAATTAGAAGAATAAATTATAACATATTTTCCCGATGAATCGAATAATCTATTCATATATTCGAAAAAAATATTATCTTCAATTAAATGAAAAATGACGTCTAAAGAAAGCACCAAGTCAGCAGTTTCTCCTTGATAATCACTAACCAATGCAAAACTTTTAGTATTATCTGTGGCAAACTTATTTTTACAGATTAATACCGCATGTTGACTGACATCGAATCCAATATATGATGGGTAATTGCTCAAAACCAGTTGATTACCATCGCCACACCCCCACTCTACTACATTACTGATTTCTTTTTGCTTCACAAAACTGTTTAGAACTTCGGCTTTAAAATTGGCAAGATCCCCATAATAACCGGGACCTGAATTGCCTCCTTGAGTGTATCGAAGCTCCCAATAATCTTGAGATCCACTAAACATTTTACTAAAAATTTTTCTTTTTATTTTGGTAAAAATTGGTTTTATAAAAATACTCATTTGGACAGTCATCCAGCGGTTGTATTTAGTTCTGACGATATTTCCTGAAAAATCATCGTATAGGTTTTCAAAATTTTCGATACAGTAATTAATATCAAAGAACTTCTTAGTAAAATTAACTGCTGCTTGCGAAACTTTAAATAATTCCCCACTCTCCTGGAGAAGAAAAATTAATCTTTCTGTAAGCAGATCAATTTTCCTTTCTTCAAACATGAAGCCCGTTTTTCCATGAAGAATGCCTTCGGCAGCACCTCCGAAAGCAGAGCTAACTACAGGAATTCCCATAGCTGCAGCTTCTAAAATAACTATTCCAAATCCCTCGGCATCACCATTCTCAGCCGTAATGCTCGGTAGGCAAAAAACTCGCGCTTCATTCATCTGCTGCTTCACCTGATCGCTGGTAAGCGCCCCGAGAAAGTTAATGCAACCCTTGACACTTCGAGCCTGTTCTTCAAGTTGCGCTCGCAGAGGCCCATCGCCGACGATGACCAATTCCGCATCAGGAATTTCCTGTGCAACCTTGGCGAATGCCTCAATCAGATAGGTAACTCCCTTCTTCTCCACCAACCGCCCCACGAACAACACCCGACGCGCCCGTTGAGTAATCGGCAAACCGCCGGGCTTGAACCGCTGTGCATCTACCCCAATGTAACAAACCGTGATCTTGTCTGCTGGAATACCGTATTCGATGGCCTGCTGGCGGATAGCCTCAGACACAGCGATAAAATGCACCCGGGGTTCTTGCGCCAAGGCGAGCAGCTTGTGCGGATAGCTGCGCCGACGCCGACCGCCATGGCCAGCCTCCCACCATGCGCGATGAATATTGATGTCAAAACCATGTAGTGTCACGACCATCGGCAACCCCAAGGCGCGGACCAGCGGCCAGATATCGACCGCCACGGTCCCAAAATGGGCATGGAACAGTTGAGCATTCTCGGCGGCCAAGCGACGCACCTCAGACCGGGACACCCACCCGAACCATCGGCGTAACCGCCATCCAAGTTCCTCAACCCGACCCGGCGGATCATTCAACAGCAGGCGTACATCCAAACCATCAAGCGGTAGACCGCCCGGTATCCGCCGATGTCCCACTAAAACCCCCTGCCAGCGCTGATATGCCAGAACCTGCTCCTTAATGAAAGTTTCCGAATAAGGCAGCAGATCAGGCTTGTAGACCAGAACCTTGTTTTTCATCATTATTCCCGCCACTACAGAAACAGTTGGATCAGCTTGTCAAATCAAAAACCCGTTGCCAACCCACATCCCACTTATCACACCAGAGCGGAACGACACCCGCCGGACGCGAATTCCAGAATTCGTTACGACTCTCTGAGTTCATCAGCGCAAACACGGAAGGCTCACGATGCCCGACTCGTGCCAAATTGCGCTGGCGCTGATTCAACACCCACCACAACCCCCACTCAGACGGCGACAGGCCACAACCAAGAAAAATGAGCGGATGCGTCAGAATCAAGCTCACTGATGACACCGGCGGGTCAGATTGATCGCTCAAAAGAAGGCTTTGCAACTTCTCGCGTACCGGTCTCCACTCCTGTGGCGATAGACCGTGAACAGCGAGGTTTCCCGGTAATTGCTGCTGTTCCCAAGCCTTGTAATGGACAAACGCCGCATTGGCTTGTGGCATTAACCCGCCGTAGTCACGCAAGCCCAGGCAAATCGAACCCGGCAGACCCAGAGCGCCGTGCGGATACCAGACCGTCATTGAGCGCTGGTCATCCTTGCAAGTCACCCGATACCGCAGAGCGATACGCTGCTTCGAACTCGCCGATGGTCTGCACAATCGCGCAACCGAATCACCAAGACCGCATTTAATCCAAAGCGCATCGAAATTAAGGGAAATCACATGCTGCCAAGGCAATCTGGCAAAACTCTGGTAACGGTCCCTTATCTCTGACGGAATCCGGTCTGCGGCATACTCTTCAATAACTTGGCGTACCCGTTTACGGGCGACAGCCTCGAATTGATGAGCAGCCTTTCCACTGTTACGGGCGGCGGCAACCATCATCGAATCCCAAGCTAGCGTTAGGAAATCCTTCAGTGCCTCCATGGGAAAATGCTCTAATTTCAAGCGCTGGTTCACTTGTCGCAACAGTTCGTACCAGTCCGTCACCGGCGACTGTTTTGGCAAACCCGCCCAAATATGCAGGCCAGAGCCAATCACTGGCACCAGGGGAGCATCCACCCCTTCCCGAATTCTTTCCAGACAACGCTGCAAATCGGCCCAACTATCTTTAGAAGAAGACATAGCTATCGCACACCAACCCTTTTAAGGTGAATCCAACTTATTGAATTTTATTAATTTAAGCAGATTATTTAGGCGTTTCTGGGGGTTAACCTTGTTTTTAAAGCCCTGAAACCTTGTCTGAGAACCCAAGATTTCGTCTGGAACCTGCATAAAAAAAGGCACACATCAGAAAAAATATATATTTATCATATTGTTAATCTCACCTTAAAAGGGCTGCTATCGCACACCTTACAGATTGCCTAATCCCGCCGGGTTCGACGTTGATCCTCCTCGACGCCCTTATAGTGCAGGGCGGAGATTTGTTCCGAGACAAGGCCGATTAGAAACAGCGACAGGGAATAAATTAGAAGCACGGCGCTCATGTTGGTAAAGCGGTTCATGGTGGTATAAGTGTAGCCGTAGTAAACAACAGCGATTAAGAAAAAGATCAGACTCAGCGGCAGAAAAAACCGCATCGGCGAGAACAGAGCACCAATTTTGAGGATAATGAAAAAAAACCGCGCGCCATCCCGCAGGAGGCGGATATGGCTTTTGCCAGAGCGCTGGCCGGCCCGGATCGGGACATAGGCGATCGGAAACCCCGAACGGAAAAAAGCCATGGTGCTGGTGGTGGGGTAGGAAAAGCCATTGGGCAACAGATAGAGGAACTTGCGAAAATGGCGGGCGCGGACGGCGCGAAACCCTGAGGTGAGGTCCTCAATGCGGTAACCTGTCATTACGGAAGCTAGCCGGTTATAGACCTGATTGGCCATTCGCCTGCCCAAAGAGGCATGGGTATCGGCTTGCCGTGCGCCCACCGCCATTTCGTAGCCCTCGTCCATTTTCGCTAGTAGACGGGGAATATCTTCAGGATCATGCTGACCGTCGGCATCCATGAAGACCAGAATGTCGCCGCCCGCATGTCGCGCGCCAGTCTTGATGGCCGCCCCATTACCCAGACTATAGGGATGCGAAATCACCCGCACCCCCGACGCTCGGCACACTTCAACCGTCTCATCGGTCGACCCATCGTTCACTACCATGATTTCTGCCCCCGGCCACTGACGGATCAGCTTCGCCAGCAACGGCTGCAGATTCACCGCCTCATTCCGGGCCGGCAGGATCACGCTCAAACACTCATTCACGTTCCCACTCCTCTCCACCAGATTCTGATCCTCTACACTATAGACCCTGTCAGTCAGGATCATTGAGTCGATCTGCCAGTTGACCTGCCGGTGGGCGCTCGGGTTCAAATCCGTGTAGAACGGCTCAACGATGATGTCGTGGTCGATCACTATCAGCCGCGCATCGAAATCGGCCGTCTGGCGCAGGCGGCGCGTCAAGCCTCTATTCAGGCGGGCGGCAAACTATTGGCGGCCCACGAGATCAAGGAAGCAGTTCGGCGTCGTGGTGGCGTTTTCGATGACTCAACGACGCACAGTCATTGATGCCAATCTATGGATCGTCGCAGGGTCCGGGCGAAGTGCTTTATTTGAGCAGGCGCTCGTTGTTCTCGAAGACCCGGAGCGGATACTGATCGTCAGTGATGCATCGTGGTCGCCTTCGATCAACTGCGCTATCCCGAACTTCAGCGCCGCTTCAGTATCGGTCCACTTCTCGCGCAGGTGCGCTTGCCCGACAATCCACAGCAACGGCAGGATTTGCTGTTTGGCGTGTTGACGAAAGGCGAAAAAGACCTGGAATTTCGGGCCGAATTCTATTTCTACTTTGTCAGATTCATCTATTTGATTATTATCAACAAATGAAGATAATCCATCCCGGATCAAAAGACAAGGCCTGATGAGGTAGCGCATGAATAGTACAGCCGGAAGCGTTAAAAAAACTCGGCGGCTGACGCCGGGGTGGGGTTGCTGGCCGGGATTGGTCAGCGGTTCCTGAACTTCTGCGACCGCTTCGGCGGTCACTTCCGCCAGCGAACCCGGACGGTAGAAACGTCGGTCCAGCACTACGTCCGGGGTTTGCTGCAGGCGGAAACCAAGAACATGGAACGGATGGAAGAGGTGGTCCCGGACGCCGACCAGCAGGCCTTGCACCACATGCTGAGCGAGTCGGCGTGGTCCGAGCGGGCGGTGCTGGATCAAGTGGCCCAAGACGCTCATCGGCTGTTGGGGGGACACGCCGACAGCGCCCTGCTGATCGATGAGAGCGGGTGCCCGAAGAAGGGCACGCAGTCGGTGGGGGTGGCGCGGCAGTGGTGCGGGCAGTTGGGTAAGGTGGAGAACTGCCAGGTGGGGGTGTTTGCCGCCCTGAGCCGGGGACCGGAGGTCACCTTGATCGACGGCCGGTTGTTTTTGCCCGAGGCGTGGACGAGCGATTCGGCGCGCTGCCAGGCGGCGGGCATTCCCAAAACCCAACGGAGCTTCCAGCGCAAAACGGACCTGGCCCTGGCGATGATTGTCCACGCCCGGCAGCAGGGCATCGGCTTTGCCCGGGTGGGTTTTAGTGGCAACCAAGATTGAATCCCAAGCTACATCAGGACCCACCGGCAAAAACTTCATCCAGGGTTCGCGCCTCCAACACCCGTTCCCCCCAAGCTTCCAACTGCGCCGAATCCGCCGCAGCCAGCTTCGCATCCGCCCACGCCGGCAGCGCCCCAAAGCGGCGGATCAACAATCGCCGCAACAGTTTGAGTTCACCCCTGAGTTCACCTCTGAGTTCACCCCTGAGTTCACCCCTGAGTTCACCCTTGAGTTCACCCCTGAGCTCACCCCTGAGTTCACCCTCAGCTTCACCTTCGGCGAACACCTCCTGATAAAACCGGGTCTGTTTCAATTCAGTATCCAAGCCCAACATCGCCTTGATCTCCTCTCGGCCCCAGTGCGGGCACCGATACACCAGAATGGTTTCGACAAATTCCAGCGTCTGCTCGAAGGACAGTTCGGTGTGGGGCGCCGTCCGCACCTGCCGTAGCAGCGCCACTGCCTGCATGACCGCCTGTTCCGTATTGCCGATCAGCAATTGAATCAAACGCATGCCCATCGTGTTCGCCGGTCGCTCAGCGAAATCCTCCAAATACACCCGCTGGATTTCCGGCAGATTCAACAATGAGCCGTAATGCAGCTCATTCAGCCGTTCCACCGCACGGTGGGGATAAATCACCAGCGCCCGCCACGGATGCGGCGGCGGACACCGATACAGATACAGTAGAATCTCCGCGAAAAATCGCCCATAAAACAATTCATCGGGCTGATATTGCACCTCGACGAACACCACCGGCGCCTCCCGGACCTCCGCCGCCGGCATCAACACCCTATCCAACCGAAACGCGGTCTGCTTGATCTCCTCGGAGCGAAATTGATAAGCCGCCCGCTCGGAAATCGCGATGCCTGCCAGATCCAACGCCAGCGCGGGCATGGCCTGAAACAGGCGATAAAACAAGGAATCCGTCTTCACTTCCCTGCTGTCCCGAGAATGCTAAAAACCGCCTCGATGACCCTGCCTACCTCGTCATCCGATACCTTCGCCGAAATGGGCAAACTCACTGTCTGCCGTCCGATCCGCATCGCATTCGGATAGTCCTCCGGTCGCCAGCCCAACGTCCGCTGATAAAATGGATGTTCGGGAATGCTCAGATAATGTACGCCTACCCCAATATTCCAGGCCGTCATCGCATCGAGAAACGCATCCCGACTGATACCGGTCTTCGCCTCGTCAATCAAAATCGTGTAAAGATGATAAGCATGACGAGTATCCGGGGCCGGTTCAGAAGGGCAGACTACTGGTAAACCAGAAAACGCCGCCTGATAACGTCGCCACACCGCCTGCCTTTTTAACCAGTTCTCCTCGACCCGCCCCAATTGATGAATGCCAATCGCGGCCTGGATATCCATCATATTGTATTTAAAGCCGCACTCCACCACTTGATAATGCTTAAACCCCGCATCGCTGAACCGTCGCCATGCATCCCGGCTCATACCATGCAACGCCAGCATCTTCACTCGCCCAATATCATGATCGTCACGAGCGACCACCATCCCTCCCTCGCCCGTCGCCACATTCTTCGTCACATAAAAGCTGAAACAGCCAAAATTTCCAAAAGTACCCGCTTGGCGCCCCTGGTACTCGGTCTCAATTGCATGGGCGCAATCCTCGATCACCTGCAAATCATGCCGCCGCGCAATCTCCATTAACGCAAACATCTCACACGACCGCCCAGCGAAATGCACGGGTAAAATCGCCCGGGTCCGCGACGTGATCCGCGTTTCGACCTGCGCCGGGTTAATATTCATCGTGACCGGGTCCACATCCACTAACACCGGCGTTGCACCCGTATGGATAATCGCATTAACCGTCGCGCAAAACGTCATCGGCGTGGTAATCACCTCATCACCCGGGCCGATACCTGAAGCAATCATACTCACATGCAGCGCCGCCGTGCAGGAATTCACCGCTGCCACCTGGTTTTCATGAATTCCCTTATAAACAGCAAAGTCATGCTCGAAGCGCGCCACTTTCGGACCGGTGCCCAACCAGCCGGATACTAACGAATCCATGACCTCATCAATTTCGGCTTGTTCAATTTGAGGGGAACCGAACACGATAAATGGCTGTTTCATAGACCCGCTTTCCTGTGTTTCAGGCAATCTAGCGCTGAATATTCGACTCGCAATAAAGCCAGGACTTTCGCTAAACCCGTAAATTCGTCATACCCGCGAAGGCGGGTATCCATTCTTTTCAACGAATGACTGGATTCCCGCCTACGCGGGAATGACAAAAAGCGAAAGTCCTGACAGCTAATCTTTTAGGAAAAAATCCACAATAAAATCAAAAGCACTTTTTGACCTCAAAATTTACCGTCGTCCCGCCGGGTGCGCCGCTGATCCTCCTCGACCCCCTTGTAGTGCAGGGCAGAGATTTGCTCTGAAACCAGACCAATCAGGAAT
>Ga0209573_1004080_pt1 | contig 15006 bp, 6 predicted proteins | sample TNRBio252014_DNA_FD_185870 | JGI IMG/M metagenome (GOLD analysis project Ga0209573, IMG submission 185870) | Wastewater treatment Type I Accumulibacter community from EBPR Bioreactor in Madison, WI, USA - TNR Reactor_6/25/2014_ DNA (SPAdes)... | ecosystem: Engineered > Bioreactor > EBPR >...
ACAAACGACCGCACAAGAGGCACATGAGCTCCTCTTGCGGCCGGATCCGGGCTCGGGACCGTTCGCGCCCACAGCCAGGCAATTACGGTCAACTCCTTTCCGATAAGTGGCTTGAGATCAGCCCGATCCGTCGCCATTTCTTGCGTGATGCACACTTTGGGATACAGATGCCCGATTCGCCGCTCCGCCTCACCCCGCATCCATTGGCCGTAATAGCGAACGTCTTCCGCCAATCCCTTCGCCCCGGTCCAAATTTGAAGCTCTTTCGCCTCAGGCGGCTTGGCCAACCAGTCCGGGTTGACTGGCGGCTGGTCGGCAAACTTAGGCGGAATTTCGATCATCGCCTTCGTTATGAGCACGGCGACGGGGTTAAGATCGCTGGCATGTGCTTCGAGACCGAGCCGCTGCGCCTCGAGCGGGATTGACCCTCCACCGCAGAAGGGGTCCAGCACGGGCGGAGGGTTGCCGCCCGTTGCCGCATGGATGAGATCTTGAGCTGTCTTTAGGATGGCGGGATTATTGGAGTTTTCCCACTGGACAAGCTTATCTATGAACCCGAAGAGCCTCTTTCGCCGCTTTTCTTCCAGCGGCATCGCCTGCCATTCGTCCTGGGGGAACATCGGCAAGTCCTGGACCTCTTGACGAATGACGGGTCTACCGTTACTGAGAGTGTCTGGAACCGAAACCCGCACAGTCCGAGTTGGAAACGGGAGATCGTCAATTTTCTTGAGCAATTCCGGCGGTACGCCCTCTTCGCCTGGATCGTCGATGATCGAACTGAACAGGACTGCTCGGCACGTTGCCAGCGGTCGCCTCGCCCACCAGAGATGCAAGGTGCTGGGATGACCATGCCGGATCGACTTCTCGCGCGCGGAGGCGATGTTGATTTCCTCCAGCGGCAGCGCAACTTCGATGAGTTTCTTTCGATAGGTCATTCTCGTGTGTTCGTCTGAACTCTGTTCAGGTTCAATTGTGATGTTCTCCGAGTCGGAGATCTGTCTCTCCGGTGTGCTAGGGACGGTCAACGCCATTTGGCCCGGTGCGCCATCCTTCGAGACAGCCCTAATGGGCTCGCCATAGAGCTTGAAATCAATCAGTTCGAGTGGCTCGACCCTGATGAAGCCGTTGCGGCCCTGACTTTGAATCTCCTCGCGGAGTTCTTCCAGGAGCCTTCCCAGCACGTTGTAGCCCACGAGACGATCTGTGCCAACCGCCTTGGCTCCCCAATAGTCGTCCTTACGAGACTCCTCCACAATCGGCATGGCTCCCGTTGAGAGGACCAGTTCAGAGAAACTCTCCCAGTTTTGCGTAAGCTTGACCTTGAGACACCATCGCATCACCTTGAGTCGGACCTTCTCCCAGTCCGATCTGGTCTGTGACCGGAAAGGTTTCCCAACCATTTTCGCCTTCATCGGGCTCGCCTCGGCGATGATCTTCTTTTGAAGTTCGGGCAGGTGGGAAAAGCGGCACGCTTGATAGAGCGCCTCCGTATTCCGGATTTGGATCCCGTTCACGCAGATAGGGAATCCCGCAGCCATGTTCGAAAGTCCACCGAAGCCTTCCTTGGTCTTGCTGAACACAGCCGACTTAGCCCTTTCATACGTGATCTTGCCCTTTGCCATTGTCAGGTTTTCCTCGGCAACAATGGGAACCACTTCGTGAACGGGTGGTCGCGTTGTGGATAGTCCGGGTCTCCCCACCATAGTGCGAGCGGACAGTTGTTTGGGCAGTTTCTGAAGGTGATGATCGTCGCGCCAAATCCAAGGCCAAAGCCACCGAATCCGAGTGGCATAAGCAATGCACTGGGATTGGCTGAGAACGACCTTATCCTCATTCCGGCCATGAGCATCTCGCGCTCTAAGAGAGTTCGTGAATCCTCTGACGAGAAGATGTCGTCCTTGATTTTCACTCCAGGCTTCCTTGGTTCAAGTGGGAATTTCTGAGTACCATTGAGCTGGACCACGGCGGCGTCATCGAACAGGGAAGCTGGCCAGAGTACCTGAGAAATTGAGCTCAAGGACTTCCTATTTTCGATTGTTAAAGCACGCCAGAAATGAATGTCCACTTCCTTGGCGCTGACTGCAGCTACCTTCTTAAGTTCCTTTTTGATGTACCAGTCTGCGGAAGAGTGGAGAGCAATCGCGATGACGTGCAATGTCGCTTTGTCTGGAGCCGACTTGTTCAACCACGATTGCACATCCTGGCGAACTCTGTTCCCAGAGAAGATCGCATCATCAAGGTAGATGAAAGTATCTGCGGATTGACCGCACTCGTCTATGCCAAAATGGCATTCACTTTGCATCTTCTTATTAAAGATCTCCAACATTTCAGCTTGGCTATTTCCGTGTTGCTGGATAGCCAAGAAGTTTGCTGCACGCCAGAACTCTTCTTTTGACTCGCCGACCAGTGTCTGAGCGGAAAACAGGCTTCCAAGAAACCCCTCGAAGTCTTCGCGTGACCAATAGGTGCTGTCAAAGACATGGTTGACTTCTCTAAGAAGCGGCAATCGGACATCGGAGTAAAACTGTCTTGCCCAGCGATCCACGACATCAGGTGTTCGCGGCTCTATTTCGCCATGTCGATAATCTTTGATCTGCTCAGCAATCGCTGCGGTCAAGTCCGTGTATTCACTCATCAGCTTCTCCCACCTGTAACGAAATCGGCGATTTTGCAGTTGATCGTCGTCATGAAGAACTCCGGTTCCTTACTAAATGGCCGAGGGACATAGAGCGGCGGCGAGACCGTCTCGCCATCGACAATGACCAGGGCCAGGAAGTAGTCGTCCGGCTTGTTGAGAGCGGTCAAGACTTCATTCTTCGTGACCGTTATTGTGTCTGCGCCCTTGATGCGTCCCTTTACTTCGATGAACCTGAGCGACCCATCTGGGCATAGGGACTCGATGTCGTAGCCTCGCTTCTCATCACTAACATCGAGCGGGACAAACCCGCGAGCCGTTTCTGAATCCATGACTGCACGCATTGCGAAAGCCTCGACGCGAGCAGTTTCTTTCGCTGCGTTGTCCGGCACAGATTGACCATTTTGAAGTTTACGTAACAAACCAATCGGCACCACCAAAGCACCAGCGGCTACGCGGGGCACTCCGCGCTGCAAGTTGCGTTCCAGCTTTAGCTCGTCGGTCCGCCTTTCAAGCCGTTCGCGAAGGTCGTCGCGTCGCTGCCGAGCCCGCTCTGAGTTCAGCTTCGGCTGCTTTCCCGTTTCTTCCTTGAGCCGGAGTTCCTCCGCACGATTGTCCCAGTAGTTTATTGCGCTCGTGAGTCGTTCATGAACCGCCTCTAAGGTCTTATCCACCCAGGCTTCACGTCGGGCTTTCACTTCGTTGAAGTGCTCCGGCACGAGGTTTTGGGCGGCGTACGAAACGGCCGTCTCTTCTAGGCTGCTGCCTAGCCATCCGCCCTTTGCCACATCCCCAAGAAATGCGACTTCATCGTCCGCTACAGGGCGGTAATCGAGGTACGGAGCTGATCCCGCGTGCCTTGGCCTCCCATCCTCTGCAAGCTCGACGAATCCGAACCGCTTGGAAACCACCCTCCTTTCGCCATGAGTGTTGCACCGTCCATCGGTGATTTCGTGTTCGATGGCGACAAGTGCGCGTGGCGTCTCCGACAGGTCAGTTTCATCGACGAGGACTACACCTTGTTTGAGAACATCACGATAGCGCTCGATAACGATGCTAATCACCGAATCTAGCAGCGGGTGTCCAGGGCAAAGGAAGGCGGCGATCGGTTTGCCCTGCACGGTCACAAGCTCTCGCTCGAAGGTCATTCGTTCATATTTGGGCTGCACTGCATTGCCGGTTCCAATCTCTCGATCTCGGCGTCGCACCGCCACCGGGATATGCGATATTTCGTATCGACGAGCTTCGCGTTCCCTCAAGCTTCCGCCCAGGACTTGGAACGCCCGTAGGAAGAAGGACTCGATGAAATGAGGTTGGAGTCGCCGGGCCTCCGCACGATCCATTTCTTCACGAACTCGCCGGACGGTCGAGGCGTCCATCGCCTCGTCGACTAAGGCACGCGTTTCCAGTAGTTTGCGGAGCGACTCGGTATCTAATGCGCCTTCAACTTTCTCGAAGAGCTTTGCTTTCGTTTCTGGGTCGTCGCCATACAGAACGGCATCACGGAGAAGCTTCCACAAAGGCTGATCACCAAACACGAGCTGCCCGAGAACATCGAACACTTGGCCTCCAAGTGCCTTGCGCTCTTCCTCTAATTTGTCGAGCAAGCGCTTGTATACGTCGCCCTCGCGAGTTTCGGCAGCAACCATGTTCCAGAGATGACAGACTTCGGTCTGACCGATTCGGTGAATGCGTCCAAATCGCTGTTCTAGCCTGTTTGGGTTCCACGGAAGATCATAGTTAACCATCAAATGCGCGCGCTGGAGGTTGATACCCTCACCTGCGGCGTCAGTTGCGACGAGGATCAGAGCATCCCTGTCCTGAGTGAACCGTTCCTGGGCGTTCCGCCGCTCCTCTCGCCCCATGCCACCGTGGATGGCGACCACAGACTCAGGTCGACCGAGAGCGTTACCGATTTTTTCTTTGAGGTAATTGAGAGTGTCCCGATGTTCGCTGAAGATGACCAATTTCCGCCGGGTGCCGGACGCATCGAACATTTCTCGCTTTTCTTGGAGGAGGTTTGACAGTTCATCCCACTTTCGGTCTGTGCCGCTGTTTCGCACGTCACGGGCGAGCTTTTCTAGCCCCTTGAGAATCTCGATCTCCTTCTTGAGTTCGGCAATCGATTGGGATGCTGAGGCCTCGTCGATCAGTCTCGCCTCAGTATGCTCCCTCTCGTCTTCCGGCAAGTCGTCATAGCCCTCCGGGTCCTCGTCATCGAGATTGACGCCAGCTATATCTCCCATATTCAGGTGAACTTGGTGTCCGCGATTATTGATCTCCTCTTCGCGGAGTCGCTTTTCCAGTCGCTCCTTGCGACGGCGAAGCGATTGATAGATTGCCTCAGGCGAAGAGGCAAGGCGTCTCTGAAGCGATGTCAATGCGAATCCGACGTTGTTTTTTCCCTGGTTGCTGAGTTGTTCCGCCAAGTTGTATTGGACCCGCACATAGTCGGTGACAGCCGCGTAAAGTTGCGCTTCCCCTTCCGATAAGGTGTAGTTCACGGTATAGGCGAGCCGCTCGGGGAATAGCGGAGTTTGGTCGAACTTGAGAAGCTTCTCCTTGACCATTCGACGCATCAAGTCGCTCGGGTCAGCCTGATGAACGCCGTCGCGTGCAATAAACTCGAAGCGATCGCCATCCAGGAGCGACATGAAGAGTTGGAAGTCGGCTTCCTTTCCGTTATGGGGTGTTGCGGTGAGCAGCAGAAAGTGCCGAGCGATTCCTGAAAGCATCTGCGCGAGACGATATCGCTTCGTGTACTTGACCTCTCCGCCGAAATAGGTCGCGCTGAGTTTATGGGCTTCATCGCAAACGATGAGGTCCCAATCGCACGCTCGAACTTTCTGCTGGACTTCTTCGTTGCGACTAAGCTTGTCTAGGCGGCAGATCACCAAGTTCTTTTCGGCGAACCAGTTTCCTGTTGGCGCCGACTCAAGCTGGTCGTTCGTTAGGATCTCAAAACGAAGTCCAAATTTCCGCCAGAGCTCATCTTGCCATTGCTCGACCAAGGAGCCGGGCGAGACGATCATGCAGCGCTGTAGGTCCCCTCGTGCGATTAGTTCCTTTATAAATAGGCCAGTCATAATCGTCTTTCCTGCGCCTGGATCGTCGGCTAGAAGGTAACGAAGGGGCTGACGCGTGAGCATTTCCTCGTAGACCGCCGTGATCTGATGAGGCAGTGGAATGACCTGCGAAGTGTGAACGGCGAGATAGGGATCGAAATGATGTGCCAGCCGAATGCGCAGGGCTTCCATCGCCAATCGGAAAAGCGAGCCGTCACCAGTGAACGACCATCTTGCACTTGCTTCTACTACTTCTAAGTCTTGCTCTTGGTCTCGGTAGGCGAGGCCATTGCCCGGCTTCCCGTTCTGGTCCGTGTAGAACACCTCCAGCACATCTGAGCCGTGCCATTTAACGTCAACGACCAAGACGGCACCACTTCCAGCGACCCCAAGCACAAGTGCTCCCTTTGTTACATCCTCTAGTTTCGCCATGTCGCTCTATGGTCGCACGGTGCCCTTGGCTTCGTTGATTCCATCCTGAATCTCGGTCGGTCCGCGCTCCTCGGCGGGCTCAACCAATTCTGGCTTGCAGAGCGGTCGAACCGTGCTTTCAATAGTCGGAACGGACTCTGGAAGCTCGGGCCCCACTACACCGAGCCCCTTAAATTTGCGCCCTTTGGACAGTAAATTGCCTTCCATGGAAGCAATGGACCCGTTGTACTCTTTGACCAGTCCTGTCAGCTTTTCGCCAACTTTCGCGTATGTCGCGGCAAACTTGCCGAGCGACCGGTAAAGATCTTCTCCTAGTTTACGTACTTTTGCCGCTTCTTCGTTGGACCTGACAAGATTCATAACGTGAGCCGTGGCCCGGAGCACACCAAGTAGTGTTATTGGATTAGCGATGTACACCTTGCGATCGTGACCGTAAGCGACGATCCCCGAATCGTGCTCCAGTGCCGCCTGATACATTGCTTCATTTGGGAGGAACATCACAACGAAGTCCACACCTTCGTATCGACTCTGATAGTCCTTGCCCGAAAGCGCGGCAATGTGCTTGCGAACGCCTTGTGAATGCTTGCGTAGCAGCTCGGCTTGAAGAAAGGGATCCGTTTCCGCGATCGCTTCGCGGAACGTCTCCAGCGGAGTCTTGCAGTCGATCACAAGCTTCTGGCCCTGCGGCAAGAAGACAACCGCATCGGCGCGGAGTCGACCGTCGTCCGTCGACTGATTGTCCTGAAGCACGTAGTCCAATCCCTCAATGAGCCCGGCATGATCCAAAGCGTTTTTCAAGGTCATTTCGCCCCAACTACCCCGCACATTCGGACGGCGGAGGGCATTCGAGAGTCCATTGCTTGCTTCAAGCACAGATTTGATCTGTTCAGAAAGTCCAGACTTTACGGACGCGATGGCCTTATCCGAGTCCTCGCACCTCTTGCCTAGTCGTTCGAGGCCATCGCCAATAGGCTTGATTAGCTCGTTGAACTTCTGTTCACGAATCTGGTGGTCGAGGCGAGTCCTCTTGTCGAAGTCTTCGAGAGCGAATCTGAGAGTCTCGTTTGCCGTTCCCGCAAACACGTCCTTCATTTGAGATTTCGCCTCTTCGATCAGGGCTAACTGGTCTTGAATCTGTTGGTCTTTGATCGCCAGCAGGTTTTGGGCGTTTGCCTTCTCAGCGACCACTTGTGCTTCGGCAGTCCTGAGCTTGCCCTCGATTTCCCGTAGTTCGAGTGACTCAGCCTCAATGGACTGGTCCTTGGCTACCAGATTGGATTGCGCTTCTTTCAGATTGGACTCGACCGCAGCCAGAATCGCACGGGTCTCAATAAGATCAGTACGAGCACTCGAAGCGGTCAGCAACTCAATCTCAGCGTGCCTGCAAGCTCTATGCCAGATACAGAGCAGGGCGGCGAGCAAAATGACTGCGAGGATTGCAACGGTACAGATTAGGGCCAGTGGTTGTAAGATCAACTTGATATTCTCCAAAGTAACGGCGTGATAGACGCCGCTTCTTGGAGGTGGCCCCATCCGAAAACAGTGTCAAGGCCCGTTTGAGCCGAGCACCTTCCTCAAAGCCCTGGATTTTTACACTTACGATCATTGAAAGTCAAGAATGCGACCAAAAGCTAGTATTTATACTGGATTTTTTACCAATCTATATCATTTCAAACTTGCATCGTGATCTGGTCACGGATGCCTTCGGCTAGGACCCCGTATGACCAGAGCCTGGCTTTCCGGTCGCGGGTCTCCTCCCTTGACAGGCGCCGGTTATTCTCGAAGACCCTAAAACCGCTAGTTGTTCGATCAAACTAGCCTGTCCGGGACGAAGACGACAACTGGAAGGTTCCCACCGTTTTTTCAGCCGGATCCGGCGGACAATTCGACCCAGTCAATCTCTCTCATACCGAGAGACCTGCGTGCGAATGAATACAAATTTTCACCTCCCCCGCTTCGGCTCCAAGCACAGCTGCTTTGACGATGGTACTAATCTGGCACAACGGTCGTAGAGCATGGTGCACGGCGACTGCGGAAATGCTGTCCCGAAACTTCGCAACGTTTATCATCGGCTATGCTAAGGAAATGGCAAGAAAGAATGGCGATGCCATGACGACCCATGATCTGATTCTCGCGAAAAAGTACAGGCAACTCCTTGGTTACATAGCTGAACTCGATCGTTTACGGAACTTGGTCGTCACAAGAATTGATCTCCATCCGGATAGCCTAAATCTTTCTGTCTTGCCAGAGCACCCGAATGTCGTCTGGTCAACGGATGACCCATCGGCATTTCTAACCGTAACCCGATGCTCTACGCCCCCCTCTCCAAAACTCCCGGCCGAGCTGAAGGGCTGGGTCATCTACGTTCCCGACCAACTTGAGCAACAACCTTGGCACCTAGAATGTAAGTCCGTTGATGACGAGGAACTGCTCTGGGTCGATGCTGGACCTGTAGCCGTATGGCAGACATGGATTGAGGAGTGGGAGCAGTGGGCCTCCAGGGCTCGTCCGGCTTTTGAGACCCGAGCATTCTTCGGACGACTGTACGATTTGCACGCTATTCTTGAGCGGAGTTCGGAGCAAGTCGAGCTAGTTGCGGCTGACGTTTTGGTATCCCTCCACACGGTTGACCACCCAATTTTGCTCAATCCCGTACGAGTCGACTTCGATATCGAGCGATCTCAGATAACTCTTGGGTGCGACAATGTGCCTGCCGAAGTATACGGTGATGCAGTTCGAACTGTCCTTCCAGATGCAGGAACCTCGATCGCCACAGCCCGAAAAGAAGTTGCCGAGAATACCGACATTTGGGCATTTGGGGATACAGTAGTAGATGATTTCGCCAAGCGGTTCGTTCAGGGTGCCCACTCTGACGGTGAATTCACCGATGGCATACCACTGCGGAATCAGCTTACGGCACGGCGTCAGCGTTGGCTCCTTCTTCGGAAGCGAGCAACAGGCCTAGCTGAACTCGCTGACGGACTCATTGAGAAGTTTGATCTGGACGGCGAAGTTCCAATCCCAATTCGGCCGATCTTAGCCGAAATGGACGAGACCGAACGTATAGACGCTGGCTCACAGGGAGAACCAGACGAAGACGAAGAGTCGTTCTTCACGAAACCAGCCAATGCCGAACAATTGGCAATTTTGCGAAACTATCGGAGGAGCGGGTGTGTTCACGTGCAGGGACCTCCCGGCACCGGGAAGACCCATACAATTGCGAATTTGATCGGGCACTTTTTGGCGGAGGGCAAAAGCGTGCTAGTAACCAGCGAGAAGGCACAGGCCTTATCCGTTTTGCGCGAGAAGGTCGTAGACGAGTTGCAGCCGCTGTGCGTGAGCCTTGTCGGATCGGACTCAGGGGAAGGCCTAAAGTCGGGCATGAGAAGCATGCACGAGAAGCTGGGGAATACCGAACCAAGTCGTCTTCAGTCCGACATTGCACGACTAACCGAGGCACGTTTAAGGAGCATTCAGGAGATCCGCCGCGCCCGTCAGACAATGAAGGAGATTCTGGAGCTCGAACACCGTCCGGTCGAGGTTCGAAGTTGGCGAGGGTCCCCCGCGGTCGCTGGAAGGTATGTTAACGAACGAAGGGGGGTTGACGGGTGGATCCCAGGGAATTTACTGCCTGAGTCGGAACCTCCACTCACGCAAGAGCAGTTCGATCAACTGCTTGGGCTGCTCGCCGAGTACTCAGGAGACGTGCTACCTGAAGCGCGCAAGTTCATACCACCAGAATCTGCGATTCCCACCCCAACGCACTTTCGAAACCTGCTGTCTGATATTAATGAACTAGAACAGTCCGTTCCTCCGAATCCAAGCATACGAATTGCGGAGATCGTTGCATTGCCCCGAGGCGCCGAGCAAGCGAGGGATTTATTGGAGCTCACGGAATCTGCGCTGAAACAACTGCGAGAGCTCGATGAAAGCTATCGTGAGCTAGCGAACCAGGCCGTTGAAACGCCGACCTCTGTAACGTTTTGGGGTTCGATGATTCAAAAGGCCAAGTCAATTCTTGAGGACGATTTCCGACTGACAAGTGAGAATGCTCACTATGAATTCCAGATATCAGGTCCGGCAATCGATGTCCTATCAAACGCCAAGCAACTTCTAAATCATGTCCGCAGAACTGGTCGCGCTGTGAGAAAGCCCCGGCTCCTCAACCGCCAGGATAAGCAACTTTTTGAGGCTGTGCGGTCAAAGCGCGGATTAGGCGACGAAGCTTCGCTGACGGCACTTATTAACAAGCTTGAGTTTGAAGAGAAGCGTGACCGCTTCCGTGCTGAGATTCGGCACGCAGCGAAGTCGGTCGGGCTCAGCGGCTACGATTCCGGGGACTTGGAGCGCCAGCTCGGGAGAGACTCCGCACTTGAAATCGCCCTCAATTGGGAACATCTCTGCTACCTACCTATCGTCCTACCGTTGGCTCCGGCTGGGTTTGGCCCAGACCAAGCTTCCGCTTACTTAGCATCAAGCATGACCGGCGACGGGCCAGTTGATCGAAAGGAGTGGTGGCTTGAGTCCGTCGTCCGACCCGCCCTAGGCAAGTACTTGCACCAGGAAAGGGCGAATCAGCTAAATCAGCAGCTTGACGACCTATCCCGATTAGCCGAGTTGTGGCGAACGCCCGATCCCAGCAATGCTGTCGCCGAACTCTCACGGGCCATCTTGAATCGTGATACCGACGCCTATGAAGTAGCGTTCAAGGTTATTGCCGACATAAGAAGGGCCGCAGAACCTGTCCAAAGACGCGACGCGTTATTGGCTGCGATTCGAGGACGCGCCGAGACTTTGGCCGCAAAGCTGGAAGATGGAACGATTGGATACTCGTCCGCCACCGGGTCGCTTGATGGCGCTTGGACCTACGCCCTCATCAACCAAGAACTTTGTCGCAGAAGTGCACTTTGCCTCTTATCAACGAAATCCGAACTTGACCGCTTAAAGCAACAACTCGACAGCATCACCGTGCAGGTTGCGTCTGCAAGAGCCTGGGCTGCGCAACACAGGCGCGTGACCCAACCCGTGCGAAGCGCGCTTAGCCGGTTCCACGAGGCTCAACGTAGGATTGGGGGAGGTCACGGGCGCCGCGTCCCAGAGTTCCTAAAAGCAATGCGCGATGCAATGCGAGAAGCAAAGGATGCCTTTCCGGTCTGGATCATGCCCATCCACGACCTAGCTAAATCGTTCGATTTCACACGCACGCGTTTCGACGTAGTGATTATCGATGAGTCAAGCCAGCTTTCCGCAGTAGGTTTGATTACGTTGCTTATCGCCGATTCTGCCATAGTTGTCGGCGACGATGAGCAGACTGAGCCGTCGCTCGCGGGCGTATCGGTCGATTTGGTCAAGGGTTTGGTCAATGAGCACCTCTCGGACTTCAATGACCGCATACTCTGGTCGCCCGATTCATCGCTCTATTCGTTCGCCGCACGCTTCGGAGCAACGGTCGGCCTTCGAGAGCATTTCCGATGCGTCCCTCAAATCATTTCCTTCAGCAGTCGTCTGTGTTACCAAGGCAAGATACAGGCGCTCCGTGAATCGCGAGGAGTCACACAAATTCCCCATGTCGTGCCTGTTCGGTGCGCCGAAACGATTGAGAGCCGAACTGCCAATACAAACGAATCCGAAGCACTGGAGATCGCCAGCTTAATTCTGGCGTGTGCCGACCAGCTCGAATACCGGAACCAAACAATCGGAGTAATTTCATTGCGCGGTTCTTCTGACTCGCGCGGCGAGGACCCGCAAACGATGCGTATAACAGACCTTCTTCGCGAAAACATGGGTGCCGTTGAGTGGGAGAAATTCGTGGCCAGAACAAGCTTCAAGTCCGGCGTTCCCCCTTCGTTCCAGGGTGACGAGAGAGACGTAGTATTCATCTCGATGGTTGACGACCCGACTGGACGATCCGGACCATTCTCTATGCTCTCCGACTCCACACTTCCGGGGGGACAGTTTAGGAAGCGCCTGAATGTTGCAGTGAGCCGCGCCAGGAATCAGGTATTCGTCGTCCATTCCTTCTCGCACTTTGAGGCAGAACTTCGCGAGGGCGACATTCGCCGCAAGTTGCTTGAGTTCGCCTACGCTCCCGACGAATGGCTTGAGGCAACACGGGCTATAAATCCGAATGCAGAGTCACCGTTTGAGGAAGCCGTGTATGCTGACCTCGTGCGCCGAGGATTCACGGTAACGCCGCAGGTACCGGTGGGGAATCATCGAATTGACCTAGTGGCGGAAGACGCCGACGCCCGTGTCGCTATCGAGTGCGATGGCGACGCATTTCATCAGGACGCGGCTGCCGACCTCTCTCGACAGATCGTTCTTGAAAGGTGCGGGTGGAGGTTCATTCGGATTCGAGGAAGCGAATATTATCGCGACCCTGAGGAAACCATCCACCGTGTCGTACGGGAGTTGGAAAGGCTGAACGTAACGCCAGCACATCAGCAGCCCACCCAAATCGAGCCTATGGGCGCACTCTGGCAACGGGTTCGGGATCGTGCCAGCGCGATTCGCGATGATCTTAAGGTCGGCTACTCCATTTCAGCCCCGGCGCTAACAGAGTCGTTCTTAGTGCTGGACTCACCGACTTTGCCTGGGACATCGGTGCCTGCTGTCAGTCACGAAGAGCCGGAACCATTTGCTTCAGCTACGCTAAGTGCTGAACCCGTGAATTTTGGGATCGCTTCAAGCAACAAAAAAGAAGTCGAGGAGTATACGGCCTTCGATGGGACCGACTTCGACGACCCAAAGTACCTCACGGAGGAGGAGATCCAAACCGACCTCGTTCGCATCGTAACCGTAGAAGGGCCAGCTACGGAAGCGACGGTCATTGACCGGTACCGGATCGCAACCCGCTACGGTAGGCTTAAGGGGCCGACGCGCGACGCGGTAATCTCCGCTCTTCGCGGAGCCGCCAATCGCGGCATCCTACAGGCCCAGCCTGACTACCCTGGCGCCGAAGTTATCGTTTATTGGATGCCCGGACATCCCGAAACTCGGGTGAGAACTAAAGGCCCAAGAGACTTCAGCGAGGTCCCAATGGCCGAGATCGTTGTGCATGCGACGGAGGTTATACGGTCAGGAATGCCCCTTCGTGACGAAGTATCATATCGATCTGTTCTCGACTTCTTTGGGCTCAAACGCCTTACGGAGCAGGCTAAAAATCGACTGGATATCGCCTTCGAGCTCGCATTAAAGGATTTCGGAGCCCGTTAAGTCAGGCACGCGAACCGCGGTGCAACTGGAAGTTCAAACGAGGAGTACCACAAATTTTTGCAATACGCAACATCAAATCTGTGGATTGGTGGAGGCAAGGGGACTCGAACCCCCAGTATTTAGGCTAGGACTGCCAATTCTGGGGCAGTTTTTGGGGCAGTACTGTGACGGCGACAACCAATTTCTGAGCAATAAAATTTTCGCTCCGAAGCCTCAAAATTTGCGTTTACTAGGCTGAGAATTGGACCATCTGGTGTATGATTCACCACGGTAAGGGCTATGAAACAACTGGATTTTGTCGTTTATCCCGGAGATTGCGGGTGGATTGCACAAGGGATGCAACTCAACATGGTGACGCACGGCGAGTCACTTTCCGAGGTGCGGACCAACATTGACCGAATTTTTGAAGCCTATTCCACCCTCGCGCCTGACGCGATGAACAGGCTTCCCGTGGCTGACCCGTCGGTGTGGGCCAAGTACAAGAACGCTATCCGGAATGGAAGGGACCTCGACGAATACCTGTCGAAAGAAGTTGAAGTCGAGGAACGCGAGCCTTACATTCTGGAGATGGAACGCTGCCCCGCGTAACCCCTGCGGAGTTCGCCAAGAAGGCTGGATGCTACCCTGGCGTTCGAGTTTCTAGGCACCTACTTTCGGACGGTGGCGGTGCGTTCCTTATCCAGCGCACGCACGGCGATTCCGAGCTAACCGAAATTCTGCTGGACATTAATGCGTTCATTGATTCCGACGTGGTGAAAATCACCTGCCGACGACTCGATTTCCCGGTCGGTGAGTTCGGAATCAGGGCTGAGGACTTATGAGCAAGGGGGGCCTCAAATTGAGCCCTCCCTTTTTAAGTCCGATAGAGACCGGATTGAGACCGGATTGAGACCGGATTGAGACCGATTGAGACCGATTGAGACCGATTGAGACGCAGGTCATTTCAAATTCTGAAATAGGACGCTCGCTCTTTCAAATCAGGGGCCGATTTTGAAAAAGCGGCCCGCCGGATATGTCCACGCTCAGCACGTTTCGCGTACACGTTCCGCCGAAATGTTTACGCGCTCGACAGATCAGGCCCTATTCTTCGCGGCGAAATACAACTAAAACCGTACGATTATTGTTGTACCGAAATCAATCCAGTTTCTTACGGAAGTGGTCAATATCGAGGTGCCGCTCACTGGTGCCACGGAAGTCTTTTGCAGTCAGAGGAAAAGCCTTGACTAGCTTGATGTCACCAGCAATCACACCAGTGCCTCGCGGCAATTGTTGCCGGGCTTGCCGCTCAAGACGCTCCACGCGCTCTATGAGCACTAAAGCTGTGTTTCGCAGGGATCGTTCAGCCTGTTCTAAGACTTCAATTCTGGCAAGTAACTCGTCTCGATCTTCCACATACTTAGGTTACCCGCCGCCCAGAAATCCCCGAGAACTTAACCTGATTGCAAAGAACAATACAAAATTAAGGGCCAGATCAGGTTTTTGCAACACTGTGAGGGGTTTCGGGGACGTTGGGGATGACGTTTTGAAAAGTCTCCTCTGGAAATGATTCTCAAAAAGTTTCGGAAAGATCGTCCCCAACATCCCCAAAGCACTATAATATCTGTCACGGGGTTCGTGGAACGAGGCGGTCTGAAGGAGCAATCCGAATGTCGTGATCTG
>Ga0209573_1004081_pt1 | contig 15005 bp, 13 predicted proteins | sample TNRBio252014_DNA_FD_185870 | JGI IMG/M metagenome (GOLD analysis project Ga0209573, IMG submission 185870) | Wastewater treatment Type I Accumulibacter community from EBPR Bioreactor in Madison, WI, USA - TNR Reactor_6/25/2014_ DNA (SPAdes)... | ecosystem: Engineered > Bioreactor > EBPR >...
CTTTATTGACGGATTATTTTATCTGTCCATTGCTCGGTGCCCTTCACAAATCGTATCATATACATACCACTGCCTGTCATTGCACTGGCAGTAATTGTATTGATACCGTTCGAGAGCTGGCCTTTGGCAATCGTTTTACCGGTGAAATCATAAATGGCATATTCAAAAGTACCCGGGCTGTTTACATTAACCGTAGCTGAACTCACCAGGTTGCTGATCAATTGCGGCCTGCTGCCGCCGTTAGTATTACGCAGGGTAATGATATTGGAGTAATACTGGCGGCCGTTATCAAATGTTACACTCAGCCTGTATTGCAGATTGCCAGTGGTAAATGGTTTATAAGAAAATGCACGGGAATTAACCGGCGCCTGGTTTATTGGTACAAAGCTTCTGCCATCTGCCGATACTTCTACTACCTGTTCAGTTATTGCCTCATCAGCATCAATGATCCAGCTAAGCTGGTGCCTGTCTCCGTTCAATTGCCCCTGCAGGGTCAATTGCCTTAAAGGAAGAGTGCCTCCGGCTGTAAAATTTGCCTGCAAGGCATAGGAACCGAGACTGGCATAATTCGGTGCATAAATATTGCCGCGGCCTTCTATCCGGAGATAATAAGTACCCGGGTTCAGGTTGGTATCTATTACTGAGCTTAGCAATGTTCCGGGGTTATAAATGTTCAATTGTGTTTGTGCACTATTGAATAATGTGACCTGCATATCAAGATTGGAACCTGCATTGCCGGTACCAACATTGTAAGGAACAGCGCCTAATTGAAACCTGCCGAATGAAGGCTGGGTGAAGGCGATTAGATCCTGGTCATTTGATTGCTCAATCACACCATTTATAGTAAACTGGTTGGCAACAAAAGTGGTATTAGTAGCACTGCCAAATGCTCCGGCATGATCATCTGTACGAAAAGAAAAACCATTACTGCCGGTTATTACAGCAAGATCATTTTGATAACTGGTACAACCAAATGAATTAGGACCATTATTCCACAATGTAAAATTCTGGTAATAGCCAACACCCATGATAGGTGCCCAGCCGATTTCACCACTGCCTTGCCCGTAATGGTAATCAGATGTCTTTACGCAGTTACCATCATACGATGACTGGTGGTAAAGACCCATGGTGTGACCTGCTTCATGTGAAGCAGCTTCAGCAATATTTTTCACATTGTTGCCAAGTAAACCTGTAAAAACAAAACAGGGACTATCATCACCCCAGATAAATGAAGTAACAAAAGCTACTCCGCCTGATGCACCATACCACTCATAAGTAGGAGTAAGGATAACCCGCATCCGCTTATTGGCCGGGGCAGCCAGGAATTTTGTAGAATCTGTTGTTATATTGATATTGAAAGGGCGATAGTCTTCAGCAACACGATTAAAAATAGTATTGATCTTTGCATTGTCAAGCGCAGCAGGGGCACACACAATCGGGCCGGCATAGTTCCAGCTGGTGCCGCTCACCGTGTGACCATCAAAATCCAGAAACAAGACTGCCGAAGCAGACGGATAGCTGCTGAGGGCCGGTACCTGGGCCTTCAGATTTCCGGCACTGGCCAGCAGGAGTGCCGCAAGTACGGATCGAAAAAAATTTTTCATAACAAGACGGATTTTAGATTTCAAAGGGTCAAAGGGTACAGATATAAAAACGGGTCAGCTATAACTTGTTTTTTTTAGTTTCAATTTATTCGTTTACCAGGTCGTAAAAATTTTTCTTCACTAATACGAGTTTTCCTTCCTGGGTTTGTAATTCATACAGATCACCATGTTTAAAACTAATGATGCGTCCGGTATAGGAAATACTGCCGTCTGCATTAGTGATCTTTGAAATAGTAAGATTCGCTCCGTTAAAGGCAGCCGAACGGACAACTACACTCTGGATACTGTTGCCATATTTACTGGCAGCAGAAACTACTTCTCCTTCAAACTGGAAATCGGCTGTTTCAGCCAGGCGAAAGCTGGAACTGCGGCCCACCGGTGTAGCGATCAGGTCATTGATCTTCTCAATACTGACAGGAATCTTATCAGGTAAACTGGTGAATAGCTTTGGCTTGTTGTAATCCGGTTCATTCACCGGGATCTTTTGATCTTGTGCCAATGAAGCCACGCTGCAAAGCGTAACAATTACGCATAGGATAGTGGTACGAATGTTTTTCATTTAAACTTTTTTAGAGTCAACAGGATATTGTTCGGCAGTCAGGATTTTCTACTGCAGTTTTCAGGGGGACGGTGCTACAAGATTTGTGAAAGTTTTAAACAGTTCCAACTTTCAGCAACGATAATTAGCTGAAATAGAGGAGTACTACCCTGAACGATTCGTAAAACTTCGAATCAGGTAATGGTTATCTACGAATCAGTACTGGTTTGTGCTTAACATGACCAGCGTACAAGCATCAATGGTTTTGATGTTATTTTCCTTAGCTAAATCCGCCAGTTCATCATTTTCTGCCCCCGGATTGAAGATGATACGGGCAGGCTTTAATGAAAGTATATATTGATAAAACTCCTGCTGGTGCTGCGGATTGAGGTAGAGGGTTACCGTATCAATATTATCAAACTGTTTCTTTTCTGTTTCTATAGTAACATCCGACACCACGGTATGTTTGCGTCCGATGGCCACAACGGGATGCCCGTGATTTCTCAGCCGTTGTACTGCCAGGTAACTGTAACGGGAAGGATTGTCTGAAGCGCCAAGAACAAGTGTTTTTTTAGCATTCATGTTGCAAAACTAAGTCTATTCTTCTTTTCACTTTATTTCAGGTGAATCAGTTCCCTGTTTTTTATAGCCGATAATTCACGGAAACTTATAATAAAATACCAGATAGCAAAAACAGGGGATACAAACAGGAGGGCTGCCAGGTAAAAAAGTATCAGTGGTATTTCGGCCAGCAGAAGCAAATAACTAACTAAACCAAGCCCTGCGGTCCATAAAAGTGTAAGAAAATATCTCTTCCTTCCTACCTGGTGCAACCAGTTTTCTTTTACCAAAAGATGGGCAAAAAAACTAAGAAGCTGCCAGCCGCCCAGGAAATAATAAATATTGAACAGGGAATGATTATTGCGCCCTGCAAAAAGCCAGGTCAATCCGCCAACTGCTATCAGCAGTTGTATAGCGAGGTCAAAGATTTTTATCTGCTTCATTTTTTTCAGCACTATTTAAAGATCTTCATCAGTGCGCTGACAAACCAGGTCTCTTCTGCTTTTATCATGGTATCAAGTGTTTTATCTGCCTGCTTTCCCAGTTTTTTGATACTGCTTACGGTATCAACAAAAGTTTTTACATGCTTATCTTTTTTATCTCCTTCTACTGCTTCAAGTTTATCCAGCAATTGAAGCATGGGCTCCAGTTCTCTTTTCTTTCTTTCCTTTACGATCTGTTTTACTACTTTCCAGATATCTTTTTCGGCAGAAAAAAATTCTTTTCGCTCCCCGGGAATAAATATTCTTTCTACCAGGCCCCAGTTGATCAGTTCCCGGATGTTCATATTGGTGTTACCACGACTGATGTTGAGTTCTTCCATGATATCATCCTGTGTCAGGGGGTCGGGGCTTATTAAAAGAAGAGCATGTATCTGCGCCATTGTCCGGTTGATGCCCCAATGGGTTCCAAAAGCACCCCAGCTGCTGATGAATTGTTGTTTAGCCTCTATTAGTTTCATGACACAAAACTACAGCGCAGTTTCCGAATTTTCAAAAAATATTGAAAATAAATTTTAGAAAACATATGTTACAGGCTGTATACGGTAGGCTTTAACCGGTTTACCCGATTGCAGGGCAGGTTCCCATTTAGGAGATCCCCTTATAAGCCGTATGGTTTCTTCATCCAGTGAGTATTCTACCGATTTATAAATACGGATATTCTTTGTTGTTCCGTCACTGTCAACCATAAAGAAAACTCTTGTTGTTCCGCCTATGCCGAGTTTCTCTGCTCTTTCCGGAACCTTCATATTATTTTGAAGGTATTTAATCCAGGCTTTGTCACCGCCTTTGATTACCGCTTCCTTATCACCAGGAATAAAGCCAATTGAATCATTTTTGCGACGCTCCTCGGTTAACATGGCCAGGTTTTTACTGTTTATTAATCTCCCTTTATCATACTCATCACTTTTCCAAAGCGAAAACGAATCAGTATAGTAATACCATGACTTATCTTTTTTGCCTTCAAAAGTATACCCGGCAGAATCAATCAATCCATTACTATCAAACCATGCAAAATAGCCATGCGGAATAGCAGCCTTCTCATCTTTATATGTTTCAATTGAAATTAAAGGACCTGAAAAATTATAATTTTTCCATACCCATGCCGTATCATTTACTCTTTCCTGGAATGAAAGATATTTCGCATTTTCTACCGTGCAGGATTTCCAGTTTTCGTCAAATGCATAAATATTCACATTGTTTTTCTGAGAAAAAGTAGCCGCATTGAAATAAATAAAAAAATGAAGCAGGAAATATATTTGTTTCATTTTTCCGCCTTTATTTTTTCCTTACTTCTTCTGCTTCGGTATCCACAACTGCATCCTCTTTCTTTTTTCCCAGGTAGGTAGGCAGATCCATTCCGGCCATATCAAAAATATCTTTCAGCGGCGGAACCGCCTTATACAATCCGCTCATAAAATTCGCTGTTGATCCTTTTCCATCCGTTCCCATACCACCGCCATCCCAAACTGTTATCTTATCTATCTTGATATTTTTAATCGCTTCTGTCTGCAATTTCACCAGTTCAGGAAGTTTATCAGCAATAAGCAACAATACAGCGTCTTTCGGGTTATTGCCGGCAGATTTTACAATACGTTCCAATCCTTCGGCTTGTTTGGTCAGTATTTCATACATACCTCTTGCTTCTGCTTCCAGTTTAGCAAAGATGGCATCTGCTTCACCTTTAGCTTTTTCTCTTAATTGTTCTGCGGAAGCCTGTGCTTCGATAATGAGTTTTTGCTTTTGTATATCAGCCGCCACAACGATGGTGGCATTTTGCGAAGCCCTGTCTCTTTCTGCACGGGCATCTTCCGCTTTTTTCTCTGCTTCATATGCTTCTGCCAATGCTTTAGCCGCCTGCACTTTTTCTGCAGCAATTGCTTTTTTCAATGCTTCAGCTTCTCTTTCTCTCCTTGCGGCATCTGAATTGGCAATTTCGATCTTTGATAAGTTTTCCCCCTGTACAGCCACTGCATTAGCTTCGGCCATTTTTACCCTGGTGTCTCTTTCGGCTTCTGCTTTACCAATGTTTTCATCCCTGTTAGCACCGGCAATCTGGATCTCCTTCTCTTTTACTGCCATCGCTACATTGATGTCACGATCCCTTTGTGTTTCTGCTACTTTAATATCTCTTTCTTTTTCAGCTGTTGTTTTACCAATATCACCGGTTCGTTCCTGTTCAGCCACCCGGATCTTGGCTTCATTGATCGCTTTTGCAGCCGCTTCTTTGCCCAATGCATCAATATAACCACTTTCATCTTTGATGTCTGTTACGTTTACATTGATCATTTTCAGGCCTATCTTGTTTAGTTCGGCTTCTACATTTCCGGCAATGTTGGCAAGGAATTTATCCCGGTTATTATTGATCTCTTCAATATCCATCATTGCCACTACCAGGCGCATCTGGCCAAGTATAATATCTTTTGCCAGGTCATGAACAGCAGGACGCTGCATACCCAACAACCGCTCAGCCGCATTCTGCATTACATTCGGCTCGGTTGAGATACCAACAGTAAATCTTGACGGCACATCTACCCGGATATTTTGTTTACTCAACGCACTGGTAAGATTTACCTCAATTGAAATGGGAGTAAGGTCTAAGAAGGAATAGTCCTGTATAATGGGCCATATAAATGCAGCGCCACCATGTATACACTTTGCTGTTTGTGATCCCTCAGCTCCTTTGCCAACTTTACCATACACAACTAATATCCTGTCAGAAGGACAACGTTTGTAGCGCCTGAACATGGAATAGACCAGGATAAAGAAGAACAGGACCGCTGCAGCGACGACCAGTAATAAATTCTCAGCCATAAATTTCAAAAATTAATATGATTAGGAAAGATTTGATGTAACCAGGAGAACACTATCATTGACTATACCAACTACTTTTACCAGTTTACCGGTTGGTATTTTCTCGGTATCATCAGTGATAGCCTGCAGTTCATGTAAAGAACCCTGCACTTTAATATGTATTTTGCCAAAACCTCCCCGGCCGGCAGGAATAAATAAATACGTTTCGGCAACAAGACCTATTGCATTTTTCATTTGCAGGGTACCACTTTGTTTTAACCGGCTCATACTACGAAAGAGAAAAGCCATCATTACTACCATTATTGATCCGGCCAGCAAGGCTATTCCGATGGTCAGTCCTTTACTCATTCCTCCTTTGATACAGGCAATACCCGTCCACCCAAAAACAGTAAAGAAAGCTATGAGGTTTTTAATAGTGAAAAACTGGTAACCAATACCGTCATCATGACCGATATAATCATCAGCATCACCTGCTGCCAGGTCTCCATCACCACCGGCAAAGGCCATGATAAGCTGTATTACAAACAACAAGGAAAACAGCAGTGAAAACACCCAGAAGATTTTCTCAAACATTACCAGCGATTGCCACCAGGAAGAGATGTCTAAAAGGTTCATGTTTTATGATTAAGATTTGAATACCGAATATAAGCATTCCGGGAAATCTGCCTGCCAGGGTTGATATTAATATTAAAAAAATGTGTGAAGGAGAACAGATATAAAATGCACATGGATTAACTTGCTGTATGAAGAAATTCTTATTGCTTACATTCTTTGCAGTTTCGCTGGCCGCTGATGCACAGGTAAAGCCCTTCCGCTTTGCTTTTATTTCTGATACACATATTGGTTCTCCTAACGGATCGGCAGAGGAAGACCTGCGAAGAACAGTAAGGGATATTAATGCCATGAAGGATATAGCCTTTGTAGTGCTGACAGGAGATATCACTGAACTTGGAACCAATGAAGAATTAAAACTTGCCAAACAGATACTGGACAGCCTGAATATTCCATGGTATATAATACCCGGTAACCATGATACCGGCTGGAGTGAGAGCGGCGGTGTGATGTTTACTACTGTCTTCGGATACGATAAATTCAGTTTTGAGTATAATGGAATAAAATTCCTGGGCTGTGCATCCGGGCCATATGTAAGGATGAGTGATGGACATGTGCCCAGGGATGCAGTAAACTGGCTGGATAAGGAATTAAAAAAAGTAGGACCAAAGCAGCCGGTGATCTTCCTGAATCATTACCCAATTGATAACGGACTGGACAACTGGTATGAAATAACTGACCGTCTCCGTCAATACAATACATGGGCCATTCTTTGCGGGCATGGTCATGCCAATAAGGCCATGAATTTTGAGGATATCCCGGGAGTGATGGGCAGGTCAAATCTCAGGGCTAAGGATACAGAAGGTGGATACAATCTTGTTGATGTAGGAAATGATTCGATCCTGTTCACCGTCAGAAGGCCTGTCGCAGGTACCGAAAAAAAATGGACCGGTGTAAAAGTAGAAACAAGACATTATGCAAGGGATAAAGAGTTTAAAAGACCCGATTATTCTATCAATTCTACCTATAGCCAGGTAAAGAGAGTGTGGGAATTTTCTTCTGATGCTAATATTATCTCCACACCTGCTGTTGCAACTGATAAAGTTTTTGTGGGGAATCAAAATGGGGTAATGACCTGTTTTTCGTTGAAGGATGGTAAACCGGCCTGGAAGTATAAAACTAATGGAGCAATTTTTTCCTCACCGGCGATTGTTGGTGATGCGATAGTATTTGGTTCAGGTGACGGAGTTGTGTATTGTCTTGATCAGAAGAAAGGGAAACTGCGCTGGAAATATAAAACCGGAGCCTCGGTACTGGGTTCTCCGCTGGTAAATGGCGATACTGTTTTTATAGGCGGTAGTGATCATTCTTTTATTGCACTCAATGGCACCAATGGAAATTTGTTTTGGAAGTACACAGGGTTGAATGGCCCGGTAGTAAGTACTCCGTTGCTATATAACAATAAAATAATCTTTGGTGCCTGGGATAGAAATCTGTATGCATTGCATAGTAAAGATGGTGCTATGGCCTGGAAATGGAATAACGGGTCATCTATCCGGAATTTCTCTCCGGCAGCTTGTATACCGGTAGCAGCGAATGGTATCGTGTATGTAGTAGCTCCAGACCGTTATATATCTGCCATCTCTGCATCGGAAGGAAAAACATTGTGGCGTAATAACGATGCAACCGTACGGGAGTCAATCGGTATATCAGCAGATGGAAAATGGATATATGGAAAAACCATGCAGGACACTATTGTTGCCTATGCCGCCAGTAATGAAAAGCAATGGGCTGCCTGGAAACTGCATACGGGATTTGGGTATGAGCATGTGCCTTCTATGCTTATAGAAAAAGACGGCTTTGTTTTTTTTGGAACAAAAAGTGGTGTTGTTTATTGTATTGATCCGGCTGAAAGAAGAATACAGTGGGCACACAAGATCGACAACTCAATGGTGAATACTGTAAAAGTGATCGATAAAAACACTCTTATTGCTTCTACAATGGATGGGAAACTGGTACTGTTAGAAAATGTGGCTGTTACGAATTAAGAAGCCAGTTTTCTTTTTTTCTTTACCGCTTGTTTGGAAAATATTTTCCCCACCCAACCGAATGTGCCTGTTATAAAAGCAGTACCACCCACCCACAACATGGGAACTGAGTGACTACCATCAAGAAATTTTAATGTAAAGCTGAATAGTATAAATGAGGTGCCTGTAACAAAAAATAGTGTAAGCCAGGAAAACTCTTTCTCTTCCATAGTATTGAATTAGTCGCTGTAAGGTAACGGTGGAATTTTCTTAAAAGCATGAGGCACAATTCCTTTTTTTGCCTTTTAAGTTGTTACACTTATGGTGACATAGGATAAAATTTTAGTTAACAATAACCCTGCCATGCGAGTTGACATAAATAAAAAAGCCACCGGTAAGGCAGCTTTTACGTATTTGTGCAGGAGGATTATTACCTACAATAGCATGGTGATAGGATTCTCCAGGTATTTTTTGAATGTTTGAAGGAATGCAGCTCCGCTGGCGCCATCCACGCTGCGGTGATCGCAACTGAGAGTAATTTTCATCACATTACTAATTCCAAAACCTTCTCCTTTTCTTACCACTACCTCTTTGATCCGGCCTACCGCCATAATGCAACTGTCAGGTGGATTTATTATAGCTGTGAATTCATCAATATCCATCATTCCCAGGTTAGATATGGTGAATGTATTACCGGTGAATTCGTTGGGCTGTAGTTTCTTGTTCTTGGCTTTACCGGCAAGTTCTTTACTTTCAGCTGCTATTTGTGGTAAAGTTTTCTGATCGGCAAAGCGAACGACCGGAACGATCAGTCCGTCTTCAATGGCTACGGCAATACCAATATGAATGTGACTGTAACGACGGATCTTATCTCCCATCCATGAAGCATTGATGGCCGGGTGCTGGCGAAGAGCCAGTGCAACTGCTTTTACCACCATATCATTGAAGCTGATCTTGGCGGGACTTATTTCATTCAGCTGCGCTCTTGCCGTCATGGCATTATCCATATTGATCTCCATCGTAAGATAGAAATGCGGGGCACTGAATTTACTTTCTCCCAGGCGCTTGGCAATTACATTGCGCATCTGCGAATTAGGAATATCTGTATAGCCTTCTTCTTTGCTCCCGTTAAAGGCAGGAACAGGTGCAGTTGTTGATGCAGTTTTAGCTGCAGGTTGTATGCTTGTGGCGGTGGCAGGCTGATAATTATCAATATCAGCTTTTATAATTCTTCCACCATCCCCACTTCCCTGTAGTGAATGAAGGTCAATTCCTTTTTCTTTCGCTACTTTCTTAGCTAATGGAGAAGCTTTCACTCTTCCATTTTCCGCAGCAGCAGCAACGGTTGTCACTGTAGCTGGTTGTTCGGCAATGGGTTTTGCAGTTTCAGCAGCAGGCTTTTGACTAACTCCTCCTTTTGTTGCAGCAACTATGGCATCAACATCTACTTTTCCTTTTTCACCAATGATGCAGAGCAAACCATTCACCGGGATTTTTTCACCTTTCTGTGCTCCAATATGTAATAATGTCCCATTCTTATAGCTCTCCAGCTCCATAGTAGCCTTATCGGTTTCGATTTCAGCAAGTACTTCACCTTTCTTTACTGTATCACCTACATTTTTATGCCAGGATGCTATTACTCCCTCTTCCATGGTGTCACTTAATCTTGGCATTAATACCACTTCTTCCATTTTAGAAATATCGAGTGTGGAAGTTTGAGGTTTGGCATTTGAGGTTTCTGGTTTTGATTCCTGTTTTGCCTGTGCTTTACTTTCCGGCTTTTGACTTACTGCTTCCGATTTCAGATCCCCTTTCAGCAATCCCGAAATATCCTCGCCTGCCGTACCAATGATGGCCAGCAAGTCATTCACCTGAAGCTTTCCTCCTTTATCACTCCCTACATGCAACAGCACACCATCTTTATAGCTTTCCAGTTCCATGGTTGCCTTATCGGTTTCCACTTCTGCCAGTAGATCGCCTTTTTTTACTGGGTCACCCACTTTTTTATGCCAGGCAGCGATCACACCTTCCGTCATTGTATCGCTAAGGCGGGGCATTAATATCACTTCAGCCATTTGCCTTTGAATTTTGGCCGAAATTAAGGTAAAAAGGTGAATGGTGGATAGCGGAAAGAGAATGGGAATCAGTAATCCAGCTCCAGCCGCAGACGGTCTTTTAGCTCTTTTACAAGGGGGTATTGTTCCGTCATCTTCTGAAATTGCTCTTTGGATGTCAGCGTTATTTCCATGACAGGACGATCTTCTGCTTTCTCTTCTACCACTACATTAAATTGCAGCAACCTGTTTTGTAGTTGTAATTGTAAAAAATGAAACAGTGCATTTCTTTCCTGCTCGATAAATTGTTTTTCAATATTGTTAGCTGTAACAGCTTCGAAAGAGTTTTCATCCTTTATTCTTAGCAAAGCCAGTTCAAAAGGTTGGGCGGCCGGGTTCTTATTTGATTTAAGTTTTGATATATATTCTGCCCATGCTTTTTGCAGTGTTTCCTGTTGCAGGGGATGATTGGTATTACCATTTCCATTACTCGCATTTCCCTGGTACTGCTTTCTTATTTTATCAAGGGCTGAAATCCTGGTTGTAGTTGGTTTGGGATCAGCTGGATGAGCCCCTTGTTCATAAACCGGCTTTTCTTCTTTTGCTATGGTGGTAATGGAGGAAGCTGCCGTTTCAACGATCAGCTTTGCACCAGTATCTTTTTTTTCGGCAATAGATTTCCCGGCAATTGCCTGCTGATTTGTAAAGGATTTGATGCCTGCTGTGCGAAAGGCAAGTGGTGCGTCAACTAGTTTTTTTTTACTTATACCGGATGCATCCGTTGTTAATTCAATAGCCTGCTGCAGGTAACAGAGTTTGATCAGAGTTAATTCAACATGTAATCTTTTGTTTCTCGCTGCTTTATAATTTATCTCTGCTTCATTCAAAATGTTCAAAGCGCTTATAAGAAGAGCTGGTGATACAGATTTGGCTGTTTCTATGTATTTGTCCTTAAAGCTCTCGACCACTTCCAGGAGAACTGCTGCTTTTTCATCCTTGCATACCAGCAGGTTGCGGATAAATTCTGCAAAACCATTTAATACAAGGTCACCTTCAAATCCTTTCCGGTTAACATCATCATAAAGCAGCATAGCGCCGGAAAGATCCTGTTTCTCCATGCAGTCTAACAACTTAAAATAATACTCTGCATCCAGTATATTCAGGTGTTCCAGTGTATTTGTATAATTCAGTTCGCCATTGGTAAAACTTACTATTTTGTCAAGTATACTCAATGCATCCCGCATACAACCCTCACTTTTCTGTGCAATGATTTGCAGTGCCGCCTTTTCTGCTTTTATTTCTTCTTTTTCACATATTTCTTCCAGGTGCTGGACAGTATCGTTAGTGGTGATGCGTTTGAAATCAAATATCTGGCAACGGCTGAGAATGGTGGGCAGTATCTTGTGTTTCTCCGTGGTTGCCAGAATAAAGATTGCATAAGGCGGAGGTTCTTCCAGTGTCTTTAAAAAAGCATTGAAAGCAGAAGAGCTCAGCATATGAACCTCGTCTATCACATACACTTTGTATTTGCCTGTTTGAGGAACAAAACGGACCTGGTCAACCAGGTCACGGATATTATCCACTGAATTATTAGAAGCCGCATCCAGTTCAAAATAATTCATCGAAGCGCCATCATTAAAAGAAGTACAGCTTTGGCATTTATCACAGGCTTCTCCGTCTTTGGTAGGTTTCTCACAGTTAATGGTCTTGGCCAATATCCTTGCACAGGTGGTTTTACCCACACCTCTTGGTCCGCAAAAAAGAAATGCATGGGCCAGTTGCTGGTGCTTTATCGCATTTTTTAATGTGGTGGTTATATGCGACTGACCCACCACTGTGTCAAAAGTCTGCGGTCTGTATTTTCTGGCCGAAACGATGAATTTATCCATACCGCCTGCAATTTAAGAAACCCGGCTTAGCTGCCCGAAAAAGGATAATTGTTGTGTATAAGTTTTATGAAAGAACAGGGTGCGGCTTGAATTCTTTTGTCCTGTCAAACAAATAGCGGTAAGTGGTCAGTTTGCGGGTACGGAAAGTGTCGCCAAAATTTTCTGCCACATTTATCATTTTAGGGTTGAACTCGCCGATCCACTGCATCTCGTATTCTTCGTATTTCTGCATAGGCTGAACAACCAGTTTTGCTTCGTTGATCATATAGGCGTCAACACCGGTACCCTGGAACTCAGGTACAACACCAAAGACAAGTCCGGTAAACCGGTTGTTTTTCTTTGTTTTTTTTATCCAGAGGAATTTTAATTTATGCCAAAGGTCAAATTTACCATTCAGGTATTTGAACCACTGGTTCAGATCGGGCAGATTGATGAAAATGGCGATCGGGTCATTGTGGTGGTATATGAACCAGACAATTTTTTCATCCATTACAGGTTTCATTTTTTTGAACATTGACAGCACCTGTTCTTTCTTTAATTCTTTCAATCCACCATGCCCTGCCCACGCCTTATTGTAAACGATTGTAAAGTCAACAGCAAATTTTTCCAGTTGGTTCTTTTTAATATAGCTGGATGAAAAAGCAGGATCTTTGGCTATCTGGGCATGCCTGTCCAGTATTTTTTTACTCACTTCTTTTCGTGGATCCAGGCCAAAACAAATCTGGTTGAAAAAACATTTGAAACCATAATTTTCAAACAACTCTTTGTAATAAGGCTTGTTATAGTTAAGACAATAGGGGGGAGGTTGAAAACCCTCAACTAACAGTCCCCACCAGCGGTCTCTTTCTCCAAAATTAATGGGCCCATCCATTGCCTGCATTCCTTTTTGTATCAGCCAGTGTTTGGCTACATCAAATAGCATATCGGCAGCCGCCTGGTTGTTGATGCAGTCAAAAAAGCCAATACCACCAACAGGTACATCATCCCCTTTATTTTTATATTTCTTATTGGTAAAAGCAGCAATTCTCCCGATAAGCTTTCCGTCATTGTCTTTTAATATCCATCTCACCGCTTCTCCAAAACGAAAAGTCTTGTTTTTTTTAGGATCAAAAACATCATTGATGTCTTTGTCCAATGGCCTTATATAATTAGGGTCGTTTTTATTAATCTCAGCATTTACCCGGATAAATTCTTTGGCAAGTCGTGTAGTGGTGACTTCTGTCAATTGCATAATGCAAATGTAGGAAAGAGAAAATATCTGATCTGCGTTCAGGCTATTTGCTGCATGCGGGTCAATTTCTTGTAGACGCCTTCTTCTATTTCAACCAGCTCATTGTGATGCCCTCTTTCAATGATCTCACCTTCATGTAATACAATGATCTCATCTGCTTCTTTGATAGTGCTGAGCCGGTGAGCAATAACAAGGGTGGTTCTTCCTTTCATTAGTTTGCTCAACGCATCCTGTACAATACGTTCTGATTCTGTGTCCAATGCCGAAGTAGCTTCATCCAATATCAGGATGGAAGGGTTTTTGAAAACAGCACGGGCAATACAAAGACGCTGTCGCTGCCCGCCTGATAAACGTATTCCCCGGTCACCAATAGTGGTTTGGTAACCATCTTCTGTTTGCAGAATGAATTCATGTGCATTGGCTATCCTGGCGGCAGCGATCACCTCTTCTTCTGTGGCGTCGGGTTTGCCAATGGCTATATTGTTAAATATTGTATCGTTAAAAAGAAAGGTTTCCTGTGTGACAAAACTCATATGACTCCGCAGTGATTCCATCTTATAGTTTCTCACATCAATACCATCGATCAGCACAGCGCCATTTTTTACATCGTAAAAACGGGGAACAAGATCGGCAATGGTTGATTTACCAACTCCGGATACACCAACTAAAGCAATTGTTTTTCCTTTTGGTATTACAAAACTTACTTTTTTCAATACAGGCATATCGCTGTAACTGAAATCTACATTGCTGAATTCAACAGCATATTCAAAAGCTTTTAATTCGATGGCATCTTCCTTATCTTTTACTTCAACCGGTTTATCTATTATTTCCAGAATTCTTTCGCCGGCTCCCCGGCCCCGCTGGATATTTGCGCCTGCCATCACCATAGCTTTTGCCGGACGTAAAACCTGGGAGAAAATTGCAATAAAAGCAATGAATTCACTGGCTTGTATACCGGCAGCATTTTGGCCGTTCTGAAGAATCAGGTTTCCACCATATAATAATATGCCTGCTACCACCATTACCCCGGCAGCTTCAGAAAAAGCAGGAGCCATTTCTCTTCTTTTGAATCCCTGCAAACTGGCCTTTCGGTAAAAATCATTTTCACGGCTGAATTTTTTCAGGGTAAAGCCGGTTGCATTAAAAGCCCTGATGATCCGCATGCCGGTAAGTGTTTCGTCCATGATTGTAAGCAACCGGCCAATAGAAGCCTGGGCATCTTTTGCATCTCTTTT
>Ga0209573_1004082_pt1 | contig 15002 bp, 7 predicted proteins | sample TNRBio252014_DNA_FD_185870 | JGI IMG/M metagenome (GOLD analysis project Ga0209573, IMG submission 185870) | Wastewater treatment Type I Accumulibacter community from EBPR Bioreactor in Madison, WI, USA - TNR Reactor_6/25/2014_ DNA (SPAdes)... | ecosystem: Engineered > Bioreactor > EBPR >...
TGGTGTCCGAAGAATGGATGACGCATGTGTCAGGTGAAAAAAGGTTGTTTTCTGTTACTAAAACACCGAGACTCCGGCGAAATGGCACTGTGGAATATGTGGTTTGTTCGGCTACCGACATCACTGCCCAAAGGAAGGCAGAAGAAGATATCAGGGAAAGCGAAGTCATTCAGCGTTCGTTGCTCGAAAATATCTCTGTTGGTATTATGCTGATCAATCCCAAAACCCGGATCATCGAAAATGTGAATTCATTTGCCGCAGATATGATCGGTACAATTCCTGAAAATATCATCGGCAAGCGTTGTCATTCTTTTGTATGTGCAGCAATGGAGGATAGTTGCCCGGTATGCGATGAGCACCTTGAAGTAGATAACGCCGACCGGATTCTTTGCCGCTTTGATGGTACCAGGCTTCCCGTACTGAAAACTGTAAAACTTATCAAGATCAAAGGACAGGAAGTTCTGCTCGAGAGTTTTGTAGATATCTCTGAGAGGAAGTTTGCCGAGGAAGAATTGGCTAAACTGTCCAGGCTCCAGCAGATCATCATGAACATGGCTTCAAAATTCATCAATCTTAAAATATCAGACATCGACGCCGGCATCAACAACTCGCTTGCTGAATTGAGTCAGTTCGTGAATGCTGACAGAGGTTATATTTTCAAATACGACTGGGATAAAAATATATGCAGAAATACCTATGAATGGTGCAGAGAAGGTATTTCTCCTCAAATTGATGAGTTGCAGGAGGTTCCGCTGGAAATGTTGCCCTGGTGGGTTGAAACTCACAAAAGAGGAGAGGCTTTGTCCATTCCTGATGTATTGGCCCTGGATGAATCGGAAGGGGTGAGACAGATCCTGGAACCACAGGAGATAAAAAGCCTCATTGCCGTACCAAAAATGGACGGTGACTCCTGTTTAGGCTTTATCGGTTTTGATTCCGTACGCTCACACCATATATATTCTGAAAAAGAAACCAACCTGTTGCTCGTGTTCGCTCAGTTGATCGTGAATGTCGGTAACCGGAAGAAATCGCATGAATTGATAGCCCATCAGGTCAACATTCAAAAACTGATCACATCCATTTCGTCAGATTTTGTAAGTGCAGACATTGACAATATTGAAGATAAACTCGATCGGATGCTATGGCAGGCTGGTCAGTTTTTTGGGGTGGATCGCAGTTATATTCTGGTCATTTCTGAAGATAAACAGACACTGACCAATGCTTATGAATGGTGTTCTCCTGACGTCATTCCCCAAAGGAACAGACTTAAAAGCATGTTGCTGGATTCACTTCCCTGGTGGAAACAACAAATAGAAGCAAGAACTACCATTCATATTCCGGATGTGGAAGCATTGCCAGTAGAAGCAGCTGCAGAACAAGCTGAATTCCGTCTTCAGGGTATCAAATCATTGGTGTGCGTACCGATTATCTCCAATAATCAAACAACGGGTTTTCTGGGTTTCAATGCAGTAAAAGAGAAGAAGTTATGGAACGATAACCAGATGGGATTTCTCAAAGTGCTGGCCAATACCATTGCGGATGCTTTTACCAAAATAACGACTGAGAAACAACTCATCAAAGCCAGGGATCAAGCCGAAGCTGCCAATCGTGCCAAATCAGAGTTCCTTGCAAGTATGAGCCATGAAATCCGTACTCCTATGAACTCAATTCTTGGATTCAGCGAAGTATTGCTTAATACAACAGACAATCCAAAACAAAAGAGTTTCCTGAAAACCATACTGGATAGCGGCAAAACTTTACTTTTGCTGATCAATGACATTCTGGATCTTTCCAAAATTGAAGCCGGACGGATGGAAATTTCTCCTGAACCAGCAGACCTGAGGGTGATCATCCACGAGATGAAACAGATTTTCGATCAGAAAGCTAAGGAAAAAAATCTGGACTTTATTATTGAAATTGATGAAAACTTCCCCCAAACCGTGCTGATCGATGAAATAAGGTTAAGGCAAATCCTGTTGAATCTTACCGGCAATGCCATCAAATTTACAGATCAGGGTTATGTCAAGATCCGGATTGAAGTACTGAATGATAAAAACGGACAGATCGATTTTGAAATTTCTGTCATCGATACCGGCATAGGGGTTTCCAAAAAGGACCAAAAGCGTATTTTTGAATCCTTTACCCAGCAATCTGGTCAGGATACGCGAAAGTATGCAGGAACCGGCTTAGGTCTGACCATTACAAAACGCCTTTGCGAACTCATGGGCGGAAAAATTGGCATCGAAAGTCAACAAGAAGCTGGAAGCCGTTTTTATACCAGATTTTTCGATATAAAATACAGCGACAAAGTCATCGAGCAGAATGATATTTTTACCTGGGATGAAGATGAAATTATCTTTAAAGGTTCTAAAATTCTGGTTGTAGACGATGTGCAGTTTAACCGTGGATTGGTAATGGCTTTTCTGGAAAACTATAACCTTACACTTTTTGAAGCAGAAAACGGCGAAATGGCTGTTGAACTTTGCAGCGCTTACAACTTTGATCTTGTTTTGATGGATATCCGGATGCCAGGAATTAATGGATACGAAGCAACTGAACGCATTAAACAGATCGAAACACAACAAAAGCTACCTGTCATTGCATTTACTGCCTCCACCATGCAAAATGATATCGCAAAAATGGAAGCTTTATTTGATGGTTATCTGAGGAAACCTGTACAAAAAAAATATCTGCTCAACGAAATCATTAAATTTTTGCCTTTTGAACAAAAATCAAAAATTGCTGATCAACTCCTGAATAATCCTGTGGATCAGGAAATAAGAGATTCGGTTAAAATTCCTCAGGCTGTGAAAAAATTGTTCAGAACTGAACTATTTGATGAGGTTGAAAAACAATCCAAATACATGATCATGGATAAACTGGAAGCTCTGGCTGAAAAGCTTAGAAAATTTGGTGAAGAACATCACATTGATCTGCTAAAGGATAAAGCCAATGAACTTTCTGATGGTGTGGAATCATTTGATTTCGATCGCATCCAATACTGTTTAAGTTCTGTCTATGCATTATTCGAAGAAGATCCTAAATAGAAACAATTTAATACCTTTGAACTTATTCTGAACATAGATTATATCGGCCGAAATAAAAAAATAAAAAATAAACATATGAAAACAGAACAATTACTTTATTCCACAACAAGTGGCTGGGAAATGATAAAAAACAATGATCTTTCAGAAAAAGCCAATCTGATTTTCATTTTTGGTGACAGGGAATTATTGAAGCAAGCTGAGCACATAGATTATTTAAAAAAGCATTATCCCAATGCGCAGATATTAGGTTGTTCTACATCGGGTGAGATCTGCGAGACTACACTTCACAATGAACATTTGGTTTGTACGGCTGTATGGTTGGAGAAATCACAAATTAAAACTGCTACATCGACCATAGACTCAATGGAAGATAGTTTTTCTACAGGTGCTAAAATTGCTCAAAACCTCATTGCTGATGACCTGGTTCATGTCATGGTTTTTGCAGAAGGATTAAATATCAATGGAAGCGAACTTGCCAAAGGGCTGAACAGTATATTGAAAGACGATATACCTGTAACTGGCGGACTCGCAGGCGATCAGGCAGATTTTAAAGAAACAGTTGTGGTGGGCAATCAGGTTGGAATCAAAAATTTTGTTTCTGCCATAGGGTTTTACGGTAAGCATCTGAAGACAGGGAACGGTAGTATGGGAGGATGGAATTCCTTTGGAGCAGACAGATTGGTTACCAGATCTGATAAAAACGTATTGTACGAACTCGACGGTCAGTCTGCGCTCGAATTATACAAAAAATACCTTGGTGATCACGTTGCCGGATTACCTGCTTCTGCACTTTTATTCCCTTTGAGCCTTCAACTTAAAGACAGGGATTCTTCTTTGATACGGACTGTTTTATCAATAGATGAAACAGATGGCAGTATGGTTTTTGCAGGAGACATTCCACAAGGTGAATATGTACGATTGATGACTGCCAACTCTGAAAAACTGATCGATGGTGCCAGTATAGCAGCTGAATTGTCAATGACACAAACCGAACTTGAAGAACCTGATCTGGCCATATTGATCAGTTGTGTAGGCAGGAAACTTGTTTTGAAACAAAGAGCAGAAGAAGAACTCGAAGCAGTCAGAGAAGTTTTAGGTGAAAAAACTACTATGACCGGATACTATTCATACGGAGAATTATGCCCCATAAATCTAACAGAATCAAAATGTGAATTGCACAATCAAACTATGACAATTACCTTGTTTAAAGAAATTTAAGATTCAACTTATGGTTGCATTAAAAAACAAATTGCTTTCGCGGCAAATCCAGCGTTTCTTTGGAAGCGGGCAAGATGTTCCTGAAAAAATGATGGACTTTCTTCACATTGTGGAAGAAACCTATTGTGGGTATGATGGTGATATAGAATTATTGCAAAATTCAATTGAAATCAGTTCCTCTGAACTAAGATCTGCTTACCAGAAGCAACAGGAATATATCATTTCGCAGCAAAATTTGCTGGAAAAGATCCAGGAAGCCATCATCAAACTTCAGGATGAAAATTCTGCTGTAGACGATGAAATCGGAACTAAATCTTATGATTCTGATTATCTGATCAATATTCTTTTAAAACATATTGAAGAAAAAAGAGCCATAGAAATTAAACTCCGTAAATTATCCCAGGCTGTAGAGCAAAGTTCTGCCAGTGTGGTCATCACCAATTTAGACGGAGAAATTGAGTATGTAAATCCCAAATTCACAGAATCTACAGGATATTCCAATGATGAGGTTGTGGGTAAAAATCCAAGAATTCTGAAGTCAGGAAATCAGCCACGGGAGGCCTATAAAAAACTTTGGGAAAATATATCTGAAGGTAAGGTATGGCGGGGAGAATTTCACAACAGAAAGAAAAACGGAGAATTATTCTGGGAGTCAGCATCTATTTCAGCAATAACTTCTCCCGAAGGAGAGATCACCCATTATCTCGCTGTGAAGGATGACATCACCCAGCGAAAACAGGTTGAAGCCGATCTGAAACTGGCTAAAGAACAGGCAGAAGCTGCCAATCGCGCAAAATCCGAGTTCCTGGCAAGCATGAGTCATGAAATACGCACACCGATGAACTCCATTCTCGGATTCAGTGAGGTTATGCTCAATACGACCAACGATGCAAAACAAAAGAGCTTTCTGAAAACCATACTCGATAGCGGAAAAACACTTTTATTGCTGATCAACGACATTCTCGATCTCTCAAAAATTGAAGCCGGAAGGATGGAAATTTCTCCTGAACCTGCAGACCTGAGAGTGATCGTCAATGAGATGAAACAGATTTTCGATCAGAAAGCGAAAGAGAAAAACCTTGATTTTATCGTCGAAATCGATCCTGATTTTCCTCAGACGGTATTGATCGACGAGATAAGATTTCGCCAGATTCTACTTAATCTCACAGGTAATGCCATCAAATTCACACATAAAGGCTATGTAAAAATCCAAATTAAAGTGCTGAGAGATAAAAACGGATTCATCGATTTTGAGATATCAGTTATTGACACCGGAATCGGGGTCGCAGAAAAGGATAAACAGAGGATCTTTGAATCGTTTACACAGCAATCTGGACAGGATACCAGAAAATATGCGGGTACAGGTTTGGGATTGACGATCACCAAACGACTTTGTGAGCTTATGAATGGAAAGATTGGCCTTGAAAGTGAAAAAGGAGTTTACAGTCGTTTTTATGCCAGATTTTATGATATTAAATACAGCGATGATGTCATAGAGCAGAATAATTTTTATACCTGGGATGAAGATGAACTTATTTTTACCGGTTCAAAAATCCTCGTAGTGGATGATGTCCCTTTCAATCGTAGCCTGGTACTTACTTACCTCGAAAATCACAACCTCCAACTTTTTGAAGCCGAAAATGGTGAAATGGCCATTGAGCTATGCAACGGATATGATTTCGACCTGATCCTCATGGATATCAGAATGCCGGGCATGAATGGCTATGAAGCGACTCAACTTATAAAAAATACCAGGAAACTGGCTCATATTCCTGTGATTGCACTGACAGCTTCTACCATGAAAAGTGATTTTGATAAAGTACAATATTTGTTTGACGGTTATCTGCGTAAACCAATCCAAAAAAAATCTCTTATAAACGAGATCATCAAATTTTTACCTTTTGAACAACATGAAAAAAACGAAGCAATAAGCCAGATTGAATCCGTGCCAGAAATCAAAATTACTCATACCCAAATATCTGCTGAAGTTAAAAGCCTATTTATAAAGGAACTATGTCCGGAAATTGAAAAACAGGTCAATTGTATGATCATTGACGGACTGGAAGCTTTGGTTATTAAGCTTATGGATTTTGCCGAATTGCACGCAGTGGGACAACTTTTTGAAAAAACCAATGATTTGAAAGAGTCCATCGAATCTTTTGATATTGAAAGAATCCAGGCCAGTCTGTATGCCATCGACTCAATATTTAACGATAAAACGAACCTGGATGAGCCAAACTGAACAACCAAAAGTTAAGGATATAATCCTTGTGGTGGATGATCAGTCCAACAACCTGAAAGTGATTGCCAGCGTTTTGGGCAGCGATTATTCACTGAGTATTGCCAATAGTGGTGTCAATGCACTTAAGATCCTCGAGAACAACACACCTGATCTGATATTGCTCGATATCATGATGCCGGAAATGGATGGCTTTGAGGTTTGCCGGAGGATCAAGTCCATCGATCGGATCAGACACATTCCAATTATTTTCCTTACAGCAAAAACCGATATAGATGATATTATCAAGGGTTTTCGTTGTGGTGCCGTTGATTACATCACCAAACCATTCAATGCCACTGAAGTGGATGCCCGGGTCCAAAACCATCTCAAATTGAAACATGCATTGAATGAACTGAAAGTAACCAATCAAAAATTAAACGAGCTCAACGCTACCAAAGATAAATTTTTCTCCATCATTGCTCACGACATGAGAAGCCCTTTTACCTCTATTTTGGGTTATAGCGAATTATTGGGTCAACAGATTAAGGAAAATAATTATGAAAGTATTTCAGAGTATGCCGGGATCATCGAGCAATCTTCGAAAAAAGCAATGGATCTACTTACCAATCTGCTGGAATGGGCCCGCTCACAAACAGGACGAATCGAGTATACACCAGAAAAGCTGAACCTGATTCAATTAATTGAAGAAACTGCCCGGATGTTTGAACAGATTGCGATCCCGAAAAGCATCACCATCAAAAGAATTCTTCCTGACCAATTGGAGGTTATAGCCGATAAAAATATGATCAGTTCCGTAATTCGCAACCTTATCTCCAATGCTGTTAAATTCACCAGACCAGGTGGCGAAATTTCTATCTCAGCACAAACTAAACCAAATGAAATATGTGTTGTGGTCACCGATAATGGTGTAGGGATGGCCGATCATAGGGTTGAAAAAGTTTTCCGGATTGATAAAACCTATTCAACTTATGGCACAGCTGACGAAAAAGGAACCGGTTTAGGTTTGATACTTTGCAAGGAGTTTGTGGATAAGCATGGAGGAAGGATCTGGGCTGAAAGTGAGGAAGGTGTAGGATCAGTGTTCTCATTTTCAATACCTTGTTGAGACATTTCTGAACCAAATACTAACGGAATCAATTATACTCCTGATATTTTTTGATGCATATGAGTAAGCGTACAGGTTCTTTAAAAAACTTTCCTTTGACCAGATTTCTTTCAGGCAGAAGATTTTTTCCGGCTTAAAATCTCAGTTATGGAAAGAATCAGGTATTTTTGAAAGCAATTCCTGCAAATGCAGAATTTGGTTTAACATGTAATAAAAGATAAATATTTTTTGACCTGAACTTCACCAGCGGCAAACCTTATTTATCTGAGAAGTTAATTCATTTAAAAATGTTCTTTATGAGAAAAATGCTACTGTTGTTCCTGATAAGTATGTTTTCGGGTTACCTGATGTCACAAAAGCTCCTTGTAACAGGAAATGTGGTTTCTGCCAATGATAAAACTCCGCTGACAGGGGTTACGGTGATCGAGAAAAACACACAAAACGGCACGATCACTGATATAGACGGTAACTTTTTCATCGAAGTTTCACCTGACGGGACTTTAAACTTTTCTTTTATCGGGATGAAAACCGTTGAAGAAAAAGTTGAAGGCAGAAGGAAAATCATGGTAGAAATGGCTGACGATCATGTAAAACTGGATGAAGTGCTGGTAGTTGGCTATAGTACATCAAGCAAAAAGCTGATTTCCGGATCTGTGACTGCGGTCAGTGAAAGTGAAATTAAAAATGTTCCGTTAAGAACCATCGATGGTGTTTTACAAGGAAAAGCAGCCGGAGTATCTATAACCCAAAATTCAGGAACTCCTGGTGGACAAAGCTCCATAAAACTACGTGGAGGAAGCTCAATCAATGCGGGCAATCAGCCATTGATCATCATTGACGGAGTTCCGGCGATCACCGGAAATTTTGGCCAGATCGGTTACAGTGGACAGGAAATCGACGCACTTTCAGACCTCAATCCTGGCGACATTGAGTCATTTACCATCCTCAAGGATGCTTCTGCAACAGCCATTTACGGAGCCAGAGGATCCAATGGGGTGATCCTGATCACCACCAAAAAGGGAAGTCTACAAAGAACAGATGTGAATCTGAGCACTTATTATGGTTTACAATCCTTTCCTGAAGAAAGGAAATTAAAACTAATGAATGCCCAACAGTGGAATGAATACAAAGGCACTGAAGTGCAGGGTATCGACACGGATTGGATGAAGGAGATCCTGCAGACTGCTCCTACTTCCAATACGGAATTGTCACTGAGCAGTGGAAATGACAAAACCCGAATATTTCTATCCGGAAATTTCTACAACCAGGTCGGTACGGTCAAAGGAACTTCTTTTGACAGGTATTCAGGAAGATTGAATGTTGATCATAAGATTTTGAAAAATCTGAGCGTGGGTGCCAGTGTCTCTATGGCGAGTTCCAAAAACAACAGGGTAGAGGGAGACCAGACCTTATTTGGTCCTTTACCCAATGCTTTGTCTATTCCTGCCATTTATCCGGTTTATAATGAAGATGGCACTTATAATGAAGATGGACCTTATGCCAATCCGGTTGCCATTTCCAACGAAACAGTCAACGTTGCACACACCAACCGTAACGTCGGAAATGCCTTTCTCGAGTACAAATTCCTGAATTATTTCACATTCAACACCAAATTCGGTGTTGATAATTACAACCTGAGAGAACACGGGTATGATCCTGTAACCGTTCGCCAGGGAGCGAAATACAATGGTTTAGGTATTGAGGGAACTACTTTTGTCACCAATGTTGTATCCAGCAATGTCCTTCAATACATCCGGACATTCAGAGACGACCACAATGTGGAAGCATTGACAGGATACAGTTTTGAAAAATATGCAAGAAGGAATACCTATATCGAAGGGATCAATTTTCCTAATGAAAACTTGCAGTATCTTACTTCTGCCGGAACGATCAGGGCAGCTTCAGCCTTTGCCATTGACAGAGGAATGAATTCCTGGTTTTCTCAGATCAAATACAATTTTAAATATAAATACATACTCACTCTGACCGGAAGAGCTGACGGATCTTCCAAATTCGGAACAAACAACAGATATGGATATTTTCCAGCTGTTTCTTTCGCCTGGAGGATGAATGAGGAAAAATTCCTTAAAAATGTTCAACAGATCGATGATCTTAAATTAAGGATCAGCATCGGAAAAACAGGAAACGATGCCATCGGTGATTTCAATTCTTTGGGATTGTACAAAGGAGGTTTTAATTATGGAGGTGGTGCAGGTATAGCGCCTACACAATTGCCCAACCCGGATCTTAGATGGGAAACCACACTTCAAACGGGTATGGGATTCGACCTCGCGCTGTTTGACAACAGGCTTAGCCTGATTGCAGATGTCTATTATAACAAAACCAGCGATCTGCTGCTCGACAGACCATTGCCGCCTTCAACAGGATTTACCAGCATAACCACGAATATTGGAAGCCTTGAAAATAAAGGATTGGAACTGGTTTTGAACACCGAAAATCTGAGAGGTAAATTCCAGTGGAATACTTCCATTAATTTCTCTGCCAACAGGAATAAAGTCCTGGAACTCTATGAAGACCAACCTATTGACGACCAGGGAAGAGGTGGCAACAGGGTAGCAGTAGGGGAACCGATCGGGATTTTCTATGGATACCGTTGCCTCGGGGTGGATCCGACTACAGGAAATCTGGTTTATGATGACATCGATGGGAATGGTGAGATCACTGCCGATGACCGGACTAAAATCGGGGATCCAAATCCTGATTTTATAGCTGGTATCACCAATAATTTTTCCTGCATAGCATTTATGGGAATGATGTTTTTAATGGTACCATGATCTATCTCGAATCCGGAGTCGGTGAAGATAACCAAACGGTCAATATGGTCAACCGTTGGCAAAAGCCCGGAGACATCACCCAATATCCCAAAGCAGGTGATACTTTCAAATCCTCCCGTTTCATTGAAAATGGTTCCTTCTTAAGGATAAAAAATGTGAGTTTAGGCTATAATCTTCCCAAAAATGCCATCAAAAAGCTACACATTAAATCTTTAAGATTCTATGTGACCGGACAAAACTTATACACATTCACACCTTATTCAGGTATGGATCCGGAAGTCAATTACTACAGCACAGATAATGTGGTGATGGGAACCGACTTTTTTACTTATCCGCAATCCCGGACATTCCTGTTTGGGCTGAATATAGGTTTGTAGTTGGTTAGCATACCGGAATGTTGTAAAAATGAATCACAAATAAAAAATAATAATATGAAATTATATATATCATTGATCATCATTGTTTTCGGACTGGCATCATGCAACAGCATTCTGGATGTTTATCCGGTAGATGCGATATCCGACCAGATCGCTATTAAAGATCGCGCGGGTTTGGACAAAGCGCTCACAGGATCTTATAATGCATTGCATTCTGTGGGTTTGTATGGAAGATATCAGGTTATTGCCGGAGATCTGGCAGCAGACAATCTGATCTGGACCGGTACAACACAGGACTTTGGTCAAATGCTCATCAAACCGATTCCTTCAGATAACTCTATCATAGATGCCATGTGGTCAGGTGCTTATGACGGTATCAACAGAGCTAACAACATCATTTATGCTTTGCCGGAGATCTCTGATCTGAACGAGAATGAAGCAAACCAGTTTTTGGGAGAAGCGTTGTTTCTCAGATCTTTGTTATATTTGAACCTGACAAATTATTTTGGGGATATTCCTTTCAGGTTAAAACCAACTTTGGATCTGAGCGATATCGATTTGGAAAGTTCTCCCAGGTCTGTGATATTGGAACAGATCACCGACGATCTGCAAGATGCTGCAAAATTGATGTCTGGCCAAAAAGCTCCAGGTCATGCCAACAATCTGAGTGCTCAGGCATTGCTCGCAAAGGTTTATTTGTCTCAATACCATCTGACTGGCAACAAAGTATTCGCAGACAGTTCTGTGATCATAGCTAACAGGGTCATCGAAGATGGAGCAAACCCGATATTTGAAGTAGTCTTTGATTTGCAGAATTTCAACAGACTGGCACAATATTTTTACAGCCGTACTTATGCTGGCAGATATGAGATAGCGCCTTCACCAGAACTGATCAACAGTTTTGAAGCGGGAGATCTCAGATTGAGCACATCCATAGCCTATGACGATAAAAACAAACCATATTGCATCAAATACGATGATGTAGCTGGTGGCGCAGATAATGTCCAAGTGATCAGACTGGAGGAAATGTATCTGTTGAGGGCTGAAGCGCGGGCTTATACCAATGGAAATATTGCTGATATTCAAGCCGATATTAACATTATCAGGAACAAAGCCGGATTGACGAATACAATAGCTTCGAATTACGCAGATCTTAAAATTGCGATTGAAAATGAAAGGAGACATGAATTCGCTTTTGAAGGACACAGGTGGTTGGATCTGGTCAGAACCAACAGAGCAACTCAGGTTCTTGGAATTGATGCAAAACATTTATTTTTCCCCATTCCGATTTTTGAATTGCAAACAAATAAAAAACTATAAAACAATTAATTATGTGAGGATCATTGGTAAAAGCAAATTTGATCTGGTATGCATGTAAGATAAAACAGGTCATTTTTACCGATAATTTCAAAACAGGATTTCGCTTATTAAATATTACCAAACTAAACAGCGATTAATATGAAGAAGATACTGCTGATTTCAATAGTCATTTCTATAACCATCGGGTTTTACGGCTGCGAAAAATATGAACTGGGAACGCCTGCCGCGAGCACTGTAGCCGATTTTTCATACACGGTTTCCAACAACGGAAATGCGCCCTGTCAAGTAACCTTTATCAACAAGTCTTTGAATGCTAAAGGATATTTTTGGGAATTCGGGAACGGGGTCACTTCTGCAGAAGAAAATCCGGTTGTTACTTTTGATACACCAGGTCTTTTTACTGTAAAGCTAAGCTGTACTCCGGAAAATGTAGTACACTATAATCAATTGGTAAAAACAGAAGCGATCAATATTAAAGATCCGAATGCTGGATTGACTCAGGTTCTCTATTTCACTTCAAGGAATGCTTCAGGTGGCGGTGTCCATATGATCATTTTGAATGATCAGACACCCATCGTTCAGAATTTTGAAGCAGTCACTTTGTCCAGACCTTATGGAATCACGGTCGATACGGCTAACCATAAAGTGTATGTGTCTGATTACAGCCTTGGACTTATTTACCGTTTTGATGCAGACGGTAAAAATCCGCAAAAAATTCTGGACGCATCAGTGGCAGGACAGGAATTAACAGGTTCCCCAGAGGGACTTATGGTCGTGGATGATAAGCTTTACTGGGGTTCACCCGGAGGTATTTTCAGGTCAGATCTGGATGGTAAAAATCCGGAACATTACATTAATACAGGTTCTTTAAGCCCTGAATATCCACTTGACATGCAATTGGATCCGTCTAATGGTAAAATTTACCTGGTTAATGATAAAGTTGATTACCCGGGAGGATACTTTTCACTCAATTTTGACGGAAGCGCCATCACGGAACATTTGACGGACATTGATGGCACAGCGATCGAAGTGGATCTGTCAACAAAAAAAGTTTATATTACTGCTTTCGGGGTTGCAGGTACGCCGATCACGGAGAATGGATTATATATGTGCAGTACTGATGGATCATCACTGGTGAAAATCGGGGAATTCGGCGCCAAGGCAACCTGGGGCATTGCTGCTGATCATAAAAGGAAAAAGCTATTCTGGGGATTCAAAAATTCGAATTCAGCGCCTGACGGGAAAATTATGAGATCCAATATGGACGGTTCTGACCAGGAAGAATGGGTCACAGGTGTCAGCCCGCATGCAATGCAAATCTCCTGGATAAAACTATGATCTTTGGGGATTGACCTGAATGTTTTTTTAGTTCACAATGATAAGATTTATTTTAACAAATTGAAAATAAAAAAAGGCAGCTAATCGCTGCCTTTTTTTTAAAAACATTGTAATTGTTTAGCTCATTAGTCTTATAGTCTACAGTCTATTAGCTAATGAATCATACCAACTGTTAAAACTTTTATTCCAGGACAAATTTTGTGTCTTTTGCTTAATTTACACGCTCAATTCAAAGAGAATAACAGGCTAACAGACTAATTAGCTAACCACCTAAATAACTACAAAACATTTATCTTTTTGACCACTGATTGATCTTTGTTTTTAATCCGAAGGATGTACAATCCTTTATTTAAATGCTGCACATCGATTGCAGCTTGTGACTCTTCCTGTTGTTCAGCATACACAAGTTTGCCTTCTGACGTTAAAAGTTCTATACTCGATCCCTTTTCCATACCTTTTATGTATATCCTGTCATTAACCGGGTTAGGGTAGGCTACCAAAGCATGATCATTCCCTGAAGATACCAGACCTGAACTCAATGTGTTTTTTACAACTATAGCGTCGATCAGCAATCTGTATTGGTCAGAACAATCGTAATGGATCCAGGCAAGGTATACTTTTTGACCAATATAAGGTGTCAAATCGATCAATCTTTCCGGCCATCCTTCGTAAGCATCGTATCCGGTTGTTTCTTCAAAAAGGATGACACTGAAATCAGACGTATCTGTTCCTGTGGTAGATATACACAATTTATAATGGTCCTCAAAATACGTATCATCTGCAGCCCCTACCACATAACTTAAAGTCACGTCTCCGGACAAACCTGTGAGGTCTATTTCAGGTGTTACCAACAAATTATAAGGAAATAAAATAACATCTTCTGACCATGATTCAGAATAAATATATTTATCTCCCGCGGAATTCTCTCTGAGTTTCCAAATGTAGCCATCGCCGTCTCCGTCAATATTCAACCAGTTCTGAGGAAGATTCTCTGAGTCATTGAAATGCTCTTCCAATAGGATCGTTTGGCCGAAAAGGCCAAAGCCAGAGAATAAAAAAATCAAAAAAAGTAATTGTTTGCACATAATCAAAGGTTTTTATAAATTAAAGATTAACAAATATATCAAATATTTTATTAAAGTATAGAGAACTTTTCTTTTCTGATTTATAAAAAAACTTCAATGACTGCCGGAATGCCAAATCTGACTTGAAATATAAGAAAATAGTAATTATTTAGCTCAATAGCTGATTAGTCCTTTAGTCTGTAGGACTTGAGTGAATATTAACAAATGATTGTGTTTTTGCCATTGAAATGTAAGTTTTGACTCCGGTAACACTTCATAAGCTAAAAGACTTAAGGCTAAAAGACTATCAACCTAACAATTACAGAAATTAAATATTATCCATTTTCTTAATTATAAGTATTGAGTTTTGACCGAAAATTCCTTACATATTATAATTCGGTAAAATTGAACTTTATTATTTTGGTTTTCAATTGTTTCCCTTAGTCTTGTACTGATCTCTGAAGTCAGTAGGTTGGGGCGAAAACTGTTAATGATA
>Ga0209573_1004084_pt1 | contig 14996 bp, 9 predicted proteins | sample TNRBio252014_DNA_FD_185870 | JGI IMG/M metagenome (GOLD analysis project Ga0209573, IMG submission 185870) | Wastewater treatment Type I Accumulibacter community from EBPR Bioreactor in Madison, WI, USA - TNR Reactor_6/25/2014_ DNA (SPAdes)... | ecosystem: Engineered > Bioreactor > EBPR >...
GGCGTGGCCTACGTCGACGTCGACATCTTCGGCGCCATCCCGGAGAAGACGGCCGACCCGGAGGCCAAGACGCGTCGCCTGTTGACGCCCCAGGAGATCACCGAGTTCGTCCAGACAATGCTCGACCCCAGCCCTAGTCAACCGCACGAGACCAACATTGCCCCTCCACCGGCGTGGCTGAGCCAGCTGCCGGCCGGCCGGCAGCCGCTGGATCGGGTCATCGCCAACCTGGCCGGGCCGGAAGACGGAACGCTGCGGCCGGCGCAGCTGGCGATCTTCTCCTCGCTGGCGCCCGACACACTGATCTTGAATCGAGGCTGATATGAACGAGCCGAACGATCGCCTGTACGATCTGTTGCCTGCCATCTACCGCATCCGCGACGCCGACGAGGGCTACCCGCTCAAGGCGCTGCTGGCCGTCATCGGCGAGCAAGTCGCCGTCGTCGAGGAGGACATTCGCCAGCTCTACGACAACTGGTTCGTCGAGACGGCGCAGGATTGGGTCGTGCCGTACATCGGCGATCTGATCGGCTATCAGCTTGTGCATGAAGCGGGCGAGCCAGGAGAGGTGCGCAGCGCGCAAAGCCGCGCGCGCAACAAGATCCTGATCCCGCGGCGCGAGGTGGCCAACACGATCCGCTATCGCCGCCGCAAGGGCACGCTGGCGGTGCTGGAGGAGCTGGCGCGCGACGTGGCCGGCTGGCCGGCCCGCGCGGTCGAGTTCTACCGGCTGCTTGGCTGGACGCAGAACATCAACCACCTGCACCCCGCGCGCGGCCGCACCGTCGACCTGCGCGACGGCGACGCGCTCGACCTGCTCGACGGGCCCTTCGACAGGCTGGCGCACACGGTGGACGTGCGCCGCATTCATTCGTCGCTGACGCCCGGTCGCGCCAACATCCCCAGCGTTGGCCTCTTCGTGTGGCGCCTGAAGAGCTATTCGGTGACGAAAACGCCGGCCTATTGCCTTGAACAGGCCGGACCACATTGCTTTACCTTCAGCGTGCTCGGCCAGGACGCGCCCCTGGTCATCGCGCCGCAGCCCGAAACCGATCCCGTGGCCATCGCCAGCGAGCTGAACCTGCCCGCGGCCATCCGTCGCCGCGCGTTCGAGCGCTGGATAGATCTCTACTACGGCGAAGGCCGCAGCCTCGCCATCTACGCCGCCTGGGCCAAGCACGACCCCAACCAGCCGCTGCCGGCCAGCGCCCTGATCCCCGCCGACTTGAGCCAGTGGAGCTACGTCCCGCCGCGCAACCACGTCGCCGTCGACCCGGTGCTGGGGCGCATGGCCTTTCCACCCAAACAGTTGCCCAAGAAGGTGCGCGTGTCGTATCGTTACGCCTTCAGCGCCGACATCGGCGGCGGCGAGTACGACCGGCCGCTGGCGCAGCCGGCGAGCTACAGGCTGTATCGCGTCGGCGAGGCCGAGGCCTTTCAGCGCATCGGCGAGGCGCTGCGGCAGTGGCAGCAGGATCAGCCCGAGGACGCTGTGATCGAGCTGGCCGAGAGCAGCGTGTACGTCGAGCCGCTCAATATCGTCCTGCCAGAAGGCCAGTCGCTGCAGCTGCGCGCGGCCAGTCGCGTCCGCCCCATCATTCGCCTGATCGACTGGCAGACCGACCAGCCCGATGCGCTCCGAGTGACTATGAACGCGCGCAGCCGCTTGACGCTGGACGGGCTGATGATCACCGGCCGCGCTGTGCAGATCCATGGCCCGGCGCGGGAGTATGGCGAAGAAGGCGCTGACGAGGTGACAGTGGCGGATATCTGCGCCGCCGAAGTCACGATCCGCCACTGCACGCTGACGCCGGGCTGGGGCCTCGACAACGACTGTGCGCCGTTGCGGCCGGCCGAGCCGAGCCTGGAATTGATCAACGTCCGCGCCCGCGTCGCCATCGAGCACAGCATCGTCGGCACGATCCAGGTCAGCGAGGACGAGGTGCGCTCGGAGCCGATACCGATCGCCATCGCCGACAGCATCGTCGATGCCATGGACACCGGCCGCGAGGCCATCGGCGCGCCGGGATATCCGGCAGCGCACGCGCTGTTGACGATCCAGCGCACGACGGTGTTTGGCATCGTGCAGGTACACGCGATCGAGCTGGCCGAGAACTGCATCTTCACGGGCTGCATGAACGTCGCGCGCCGCCAGGTAGGGTGTATGCGCTTCTGCTACGTGCCCACCGGCTGCCGCACGCCCAGGCGCTATCACTGCCAGCCCGACCTGGTGCAGCAGACGATCGAGGCCGGCCTGCGCGCGGAGGATGCGGGCGTCTCGCAGGCCATCGTCGACGCCGCGCGCGCGCGGGAGAGCGAGCGGGTGAGGCCGCAATTCAGCAGCGAGCGCTACGGCACGCCCAGCTATGCGCAGCTGGCGCAGACCTGCGCCGACGAGATCGCGCGCGGCGCGGACGACGAAGCGGAGATGGGCGTGTACCACGACCTGTTTCAGCCCCAGCGCGCGGCCAATCTGCGCGCCCGTTTGAACGAGTATACACCGGCCGGTATGAATGTCGGCATCATTTTCGTCAGCTAGGAGGTCCCCATGAAGGGCGATTTTTCACGCGATACATTCGATTCAGCCAGCCATTTCAGCCGCGTGCTGATGCAACAGGGGCGCGTGCAGCTTGACGCCGATTGGAATGAGCAGGCCTCCATCGTGCTGCACTACCTGCAGACGCTGGCCGCCGACCTGATCGGGCCTCATGGCGGGCCGGCCGGCGCGCTGGGCTTTGAGATCACGGTCCCGGACCCAGCAAAGAAGGAGTTCGTGATCGGCTCAGGGCGCTACTACGTCGACGGCATTTTGTGCGCGAACGAACACGAGTGCGCTTACGATCAACAGCCCGACTACCCGCTACCGGAAGACAGTTCGCTTGATCTCAGCACGATCGTCGTGAGCGCAGCGGCCAGCTATGCGGTGTATCTCGACGTGTGGGAGCGCCACCTGTCCTATCTCGACGACGACCACATGCGCGAGGCGGCGCTGGGCGGACCAGATACAGCGACGCGCGCCAAAACCGTGTGGCAGGTCAAGATCGGAAAGACGCCGGATCCTGAGGATCCCACTGGACGAGAACAAGACCTCACAACCGAGCAATTCAAGCTGGATGCCAGGCTGCAAGCCTACGCCAGGGCCACGAGCAAGGAGGAACGCATTCGTCTTTACGCAGAACTCGGCAGCCAGCGGAAGCTCGTCGCACGGCTTCAGCGCCGTCTTGACGCTGCCAACGCGGCCGTGGCTGGATCATGCGATGCATCGGTCTTGCGCCTGCCTCGCAACGACGCGCGCATGCAAGCGCAGGTCAAGCTAGATAGCCCCAGCGCCGATCCATGCATCACCGCGCCCGACGCGAAATATCGCGGCGCAGAGAACCAACTGTACCGCGTCGAGATCCATAAGGTCGTGGCAGGCGCCTCCGGTACGGCAACAAGCTGGTCGTTCAAGTGGTCGCGCGACAACGGCTCCATCGCCGCCGCCATCGTCAAGTCCCATGGGCCTGAGCTGACGGTCTACCCGGCGCGCGGCTTTGCCGCCGGCCACTGGGTGGAATTGACCAACGCCGGGCAGGAGCTGCGCGGCGAACCCGGCGCGTTTGCCAAGGTCGTCAAGGTGGAAGGGGATCTCCTGACCGTCGACAAGGCAGTCAGTGGCTGCACCAAGGTGCGCCGCTGGGATCAGGGCGCGACCGGCGGCGTGAAGCTGGTCGATGGCGTGATCGAAGGCAAGGCAGACCAGTGGATCGATCTCGAGCAAGGCATCCAGGTGCGCTTCGAGCCGGGCTCGGTCTATTGCTCCGGCGACTACTGGCTGATCCCGGCGCGCGCCGCCACCGGCAAGATCGAATGGCCGCTGGACGAGAACGGCCAGCCGGCGATGCTCCCGGCGCACGGAATCGAGCACCACTATGCGCCGTTGGCCGTGTTGAGCTGGGATGGCACGGCATTCGATGCGAACGTTACGCCTTGCCGATGCACGATCGATCGCAAAACGACTTGCCCTGGTCCGGCCTAGCCCTTTGTCCGACGATGTTCCTGAGACCTGGCGCGGCTGGAGGGCGCTCTGGCCCAGGCCAAGGGCTGCGCGCAGGGCCTGCCGGCTTAAGGGATGTCTTAGGAAGATCGTGGCGTCATCGCTGAGTTTCCGATCCGAGAGGTTCTGTCCATGCCAACACAACTGACCCGCCAATGCCAGCCGGCCGATCCCGCTCAAAACCCGCCAGGCCCGTGCAAAGCAACCTTCACAGCCAATGGACGGGCCGGCAACCAGAAGCTCCTGGGCGGCGGCATGGTCGCCCTGCAGGCCGACGAGCCGCTCGCCGATGCCTATTCCTGGGAGGTGACCAGCAGCCCGCCCAGCTGCGACTATCTGCTGACCGGCGCGACGCAGCCGCAGGCCAGGCTGGTCCTGCCCGGCCCCGGCGCCTACGTCGTGCAGCTCACGGTGACGAAGGGCGCCTGTAGCGCGCAACACCGGGTGATCCTCTGGGTGGCAACGGCTGTCAACCTGTACCGACTGCCAGCCAGCTCGGAGCCGTTGCGCTTCGACGGCAAGGCGGAATGGGCGGGCGATCTGGCGGCCGCGCTGCTGAACCTCGACGTGAACCTGCCCACACCGGCGCAGAAGGCCGCCCTGGAGGAGGCCAACCAGCCGGGCGCTGGCAACCCGTTTGCCACCTTGCGCGATCTTGGCGGCAGCCCCGGCCCGTCCAGCGGCGATCTCACGGCCGACGAACTGGCGGCGATCAGAGCGGCCGAGCAGCCAGATGAGAACAACCGGTTTGTGACCGACAGCGATCGCAAGAAGCTCAGCCCCACCGCAGAGCAAAAGGCTGCGCTGGACGAGGCCGCCGGTCCCGACGAGGACAACCCCTTCGTCACCGAGAGCCGTCTGCAAGCGCTTGCGCCAACCCCCGACCAAAAAGCCGCCCTGGACGAGGCCGAAGAGCCAAGCCGGGCCAATGCCTTCATCACCAACAGCCTGTTGGAGCGGCTGGTCCCGACGCCGGAGCAGCGCGGCGCGCTCGACCGCTCCGAAGCGCCCGCGACCGGCAACCCGTTCGTGACCGAAAGCCGGCTGAGCGACCTGGAGCTGCCGCTCGACCAGCGCGCGGCCCTGAACCGAGCCTGGGATCCGAGCGTCGAGAACCCCTTTGCCACCGTCAGCCACGTGCAGGCCTTTGCCCCCTCCGCCGACCAGCGCGCCGCTCTCAGCCATGCTGTCGAACCCAAGGCGGACAATCCGTTCGTGACTCTGGCGCACCTGCAAGACTACGCGCCCACGCCCGACCAAAGAGGCGCGCTCAACCGGGCTGTGGACCCGGCCTGGGACAACCCCTTTGTGACCGAGCGGCGGCTGGCGGAGGCGGCGCCGACGCCCGACCAACGGGCTGCGCTCAATCGGGCTGCCGATCCCGGTTGGGACAACCCACTGGTGACGGCCAGCCACCTGCACCGCTTCATGCCCACGCCTGAGCAGAAGGAGGCGCTGGACAGCGCACAGAGCCCCGACGCGGACAATCCGTTTGTGACGGCGAGCCGACTGAAGGAGCTGGCGCCCACGGCTAACCAGAAAGCGGGCCTCGACGCGGCCGATGCACCCGGCGCCTCCAACCCCTTTGTCACGCGCAGCAGCGTCCCGTCACCGCAGTTGACCGATGCCGAGCTGGACGCCATTCAACATGCTCAGGCGCCTGGCTCCGATAATCCCTTCATCACGCGTTCGGCGCTGCCACCCGATGAGCTGGCGCCCGCGCTGAAGGCTGCGCTCGTCGCGGCCGACCAACCTGGCAAGGACAATCCGTTTGTCACCCGCAGCGCTCTGCCGCCAGACGAGTTGACGCCGGAACAGAAGGCTGCTCTGGCAGCCGCCGAAGCGCCCGGCGCACACAATCCGTTCATCACCCGGAGCGTGCTGCCGGCTGGCCCCGTTCCGGGCCAATGGCCGCTCGGCCTCAGCGATACCCAGGACGCCGCGCTGGACGCGGCCGACGCCTTCCCCGATCCGCACAAGCCGGGCGCTGAGAACCCGTTCGTCACGCGCAGCATGCTGACGGACGGCGCCGCATCGTGCGACCTGAGCGAAGAGCAGTGCGCGGCGATCCAGGCGGCCAGCAGCTACGCAGACCCGCACAAGCCCGACGCCGGCAATCCATTCGTGACTCAGAGCATGCTGCCTGACGACCCTGCACCGCCGGTCTGGCCGATCGGCCTGACCGCCGCGCAGGACGCCGCGCTGGATGCGGCCGACGCCTTCCCCGATCCGCACAAGCCAGGCGCCGGCAATCCGTTCGTGACCCAGAGCATGCTGCCTGGCGACCCGCCGCCGCTGGTCTGGCCGATTGGCCTGACCGCCGCGCAGGACGCCGCGCTGGATGCGGCCGACGCCTTCCCCGATCCGCACAAGCCAGGCGCCGGCAATCCCTTCGTGACCCAGAGCATGCTGCCTGACGATCCGGCGCCCTCGGCCTGGCCGATTGGCCTGACCGCCGCGCAGGACGCCGCGCTGGATGCGGCTGAAGCCTTCCCCGATCCGCACAAGCCCAGCGCCGAGAACCCGTTCGTTACGCGCAGCATGCTGACCGGCGGCGACGCGTCGTGCGACCTGAGCGATGACCAGTGTGCGGCGATCCGCGCGGCCAGCAGCTTCCCAGACCCACACAAGCCCGACGCTGCAAACCCGTTCGTCACCCAGACCATGCTGCCCAATGATCCGGCCCCGACGCAGTGGCCGATTGGTCTCAGCCTGGCGCAAGACGATGCGCTCGACGCGGCCGAGGCCTATCCGGGACACACCCCCGGCCTACTCAACCCCTTTCTCACCCAAAGTCGCTGGGACGAGACCGCGCCGACCTTGCCGCAAAAGGCAGCGTTGGACGCCGCGAGCGCCCATCCTGTTCATCCGCCGAGCGCCAATAATCCCTTGGCGACACTGGCGGACCTGGGCCAGGCAGGCTTCACGACGCGCGTCGTGGCGGCCGGCAGCCTGGATTTGCAGGCCAACACTGCGGGCCCGACAGTGGGCGGGCTGAAGGTTGTAGCGACCACAGCCGCCTCCGGTCTGGCAACGTTGTCGTTTGACGGCTATACGCACAATCGCGCGGATCATTACCTCGTCAAAGCCTTGCCCATCAACGGTCAGGCCGGCGTGAAGTTGGACAGCCTGACTGTGGCGCAGTTGGTGGAATTTACTGCCCAGGGTTTCGTGTTGCACATGGCGCAGCCGTTAGCCGGCGCTACCAACCTGGGACGTTGCATGATCGAGGTAAGCGAGATGCTGGAAGCGGCGGCGCCGGCGGAGACCCGGCTGGAGCAGGCCATCCGGCTGTACTACGCGCTGATCCAGCAACAGCGCTATGGCGACGCCTGGCCCATGGCGTCGCAGCGCTATAGAAACGCCCACGGCCAGAGGACGTTTGACTGGACCCAGGCGGAACAGGCGATTCCCGGCTTCGACGTCAACATCAGGAAGTACTGGAGCGAGTTGGTGCTCCATCTGAACCGCAACGGCGCAAGGCTGGATGCCGCAGCAGTGCAGAACTTCTGGTATCGGGTATTCCATCTGAGCGCCGCCGGCGGTGATCCGCACCCGAACAGCCCGGTGGCGTGGCAGGAGAGCCGCCTCGACCAGGATCTAAACCGTCTTGGTACAGGCGTCTGGCATGTGAACGAGAAAGATGGCCGCGAGAAGAACCCCGACTGGTACCGCTGCGTGGTCTACAGCGGCAAGCCGCCGGCGTGGCCAAACCCTGGCGCTCCGATTGCCTGGAGCGGCGATTTCCAGCTCCCTGCCAAGGGCAACGAGCAAGCGATCACCATCGAGCTCAACCCCGTTTCCCGGCCGCTGGACCTGGCCGGTTTCACCAGGGGCTGGCAGGCTAGCGGACCGGCAAAGGTCAAAGCGCTTCAGCGTGTTTCGGCCAGCGCCGGGCGCGCGACCTACGACCTGGACCTGCACGATGTCGCCGCTGGCCGAGACAGACGCCTCCAGGTGAAGTATGAGCGCGGCGGCCCTGGCGTCGAAGGCCACAGCCGCTTCGACTATTGGCTGTTCACAGACGAGACCGTTCTGCCCTGACAGGCACTCATGCAACAGGGCGGTCAGCACGGTGGCCAGCATCGCTCTTGAGACCAGACACGGCTCAGCCGCGACAAGGAGGCAGAGATGTTAGACTCAGAAGTTCTCGACATCGCCATCGGCTTGGTATTTGTCTATTTTCTGCTCAGCCTGCTGGCATTGACCGTGGCGGAGCTGATTGCGCGCATCACCGCTCTGCGGTCTGCCACGCTCTACAATGCCATCCGCAATCTACTGACCGACCCGACGCTCGGCGACAGCGATCTACTTGACGAGTTCTGGAAGCATCCGCTGATTGCCACGCTGACGCGCAAGGATGCCGGCCACGGCCTGGGCGTGGGAGGCCACAAGCCGTCCTATGTTCCTGCCAATCTGTTTGTCCTGGCGATCCTGGATGCCATCGGCAGCCAGACGCGTCCTGGCGTCACGATGGAGAGCCACGGGGACGTGCGATCCGCGCTGCAGGCCCTGACGGGCAGAGAGGCGCAGTTGGGCAGGCTGTTTCTCAGCATCATCGGCGTCAATGGCGACATCGAGCAGGCGCAAAAGGACCTGGAGAAGTGGTTCGACGATTACATGGAGCGGGTCAGTGGATGGTACAAGCGCAAGATACAGATTATCAACTTAGTGCTTGGCCTGGTTCTGGCGGTATTGTTGAACGCCGACTCTATCGCGATCTTCAACGCCCTCTCTGTCAACCCAGACCTGCGCACGGCAGTCGTCGAAGTAGCCAAGGAGTATGTTGCGGCCAACCCCGCTCCCATCCCCACCCCCACGACTCCAGTCCCAGGCGAGGAGGTCGACCTGGTTGAGCCAGTGGCGCGCATTCTGCGCCTGGAACAGACGTTGATGGACCTGAACATTCCCATCACGTGGGCCAACGCGGAAGTGCCCGGCGATCTCAGCGCGTGGTTCAGCAAGTTGTTGGGCCTGTTGGTCACCGCATTGCTGGTGTCGCTGGGGGCGCCGTTCTGGTTCGACCTGCTCAACCGCTTCGTGAATCTGCGCTCGACAGGCAAGGCGCCCCCCACGTGGGATGAGAAGCCAGCGCAGGGTCAGACGACGCCGGCGCGTGGAAACGGCGCCGTCCCGGTCGTTTTTCCGCCGCCGACGCAGAGCATCGACCTCGATGCCCTGGCTGACAAAGCCGCCGAGTTTGTCGACAATCTCAAGGCCAGAGGCCGTTTGGCGAGCCACGCGGAGGAAGATGATGCAGCGATGCAATACCTGAAGTCAACATCCACCAGACTAGGTTTGGCCGTAACCGAAGGGCAGTTATCCGGCGCGTGGGAAGCTGCCTATAAGCCCTGGAGGAACTGATAGGAATGGGAACATGCAGGGAGTTCGCACATCGTCTGGCAATCAACGACGCCAGGAGAGGCCGGTCGCCGTGTCACCCGATCAGCCCCCGATACCGGGTGTAACGTCGAATTCACGGCGCTCGACGTTGATGGGAACGTCGCAGCCTGGCTCACGTTTGGCTTCGAGGCATTTGGGCCAGCCAAGCGGATCATGGCCTTCCTGGATGAAGCAGTGAAGGGTTTCTTCGCTTTGCACGGCCCTGCGCCTGTTCCACTCAACGAACGTGACTCGCTGAGCTATCCGGCGTGGCTGGCGACATTGCGACGAGGATGCGCAGACCATGAAACTTAACAATGCCCACCGCCGCGCGCTCAGATACTACCAACGCCTTCACGGCACGCAGCCCACGATGCTGTCCCCGCTGGCGCCGATGTGGTGGCGCTATCTGCTGGTGATGGTCATGGCGGCGATCGTCGTCTTGATCCTCCCGACCGCGCCCAGTTTTCTGTTAGCCGGATTCGTTCTGGGCATGATCTTCCGCGACCTCCAACGCTCTCGGCACTGGGCGCGGCTATGGCCGATGTACGAACAGATCTTCGCGTGGGACGAGATCGACGCGCTGCTGGCGGATGATCAATAGCCGCTCTACAGCGAGCACAATTTCCTTACGACACAATCACAAGTTGACGGCCGTTGGGAGATGACGTATACTGCTTTCAGTATGCACAACAAGACTGATACCGTTATATTGTGCATACTGAAAGCAGCACCATGCCTGACCAAATTCAACTCAGCCATCTCGAACAGACGGCCTACTTCGCGGCCTTGCGCCAGGGGATACATGTGCTTGATCTTGAGCGCATGAGTGACCTGATCGCGGTGTCTCCCACGCATGCGGCGAAGCTGTTAGCCGCCATGGCTCGCAAGGGCGCTCTGCAGCGTGTCGGTCGAGGACGATATGTGATCGTCTCGTCGGATGTCTTGTACGGCCGGCAGACGTTTGTAGCAGATCCGTTGCAGGTCGTGGATGAACTACTGCGGCGCGCGGGCCTGTCTGAGTACTACGTCGCATACCAAAGCGCTGCGTTCATCTACGGCGCAGCCAATCAACTGCCCCAGGCTCTGCTGGTCGCTCTGCCCAGGCAACGCCGTTCGATCACGTGGGGTCGGGCTGAAATCCTCTTCGTCCAGGTCCAGCGTGCGAAGTTTTTTGGCATTCAGGAGACACGCTACCACGAATCTCGCTTCCGCATTTCTGATCGCGAGAAGACGCTCTTGGACTGCCTGGATCGTTTCGATCTTTGCGGCGGTATGGACGAGGTCGCTCACGCGATTAGCGTGCTGCTGCCGGAGACTGACCCCGAACGCCTGTTGGCCTATGTGCCGGACATGGCCAACCAGGCCCTGGTACACCGCCTCGGCTACGTTCTGGATGAGCTGTCAACCCAGTTGACCGTACCGCAGACGCTGCTGGACAGCCTGGCGGCCCTGATCGCCCCGCGCGTCTATCCGCTCGACCCGCACGGCCCGGCCGCTGGTCCTGTACATCCTCGTTGGCGCGTGCGCGTGAACCTCGAAGTGGAACTGAGGGGATAAATGCGCATCACCTCTCACGCGCTCCGCATCTGGGCGGACGATCACCACATCCCCGATCTTACGCTGGCTGAGTTGGACTATCGCCTGACGCAGGCGCTGGATGCCGTTTACAGTGACCCGTTCCTGCGCGAGCGGCTCTACCTGAAGGGCGGTACGGCGCTGAACAAGCTCTTCTTCCCAGCCGTCAATCGCCTGTCGGTAGATCTGGACTTCAACGCAGTCGGTCCCAAGGCTCAAGTCTTGGCGGAGCGCACGCAGCTTGCTAACCAGGCCATGGCGCTGTTGGCCGGTCAAGGTGCAGGGTACGAGTTCGCTCACGACTATCGTCGTTACGAACAGAGCACGATTAGCGCCGGATTCGCGCCCGTCAGCGGCGGTCTGCAGCAAAATCTGAAGCTGGAGATATCCTTCGTCGAGCGTGTCCCCATTCTCGGCCGTGAGCAACGAGCGCTGGCCTCGCCCGACGGTACACCAACCTTGATCAACACCTACCGGCTGGAGGAGTTGACTGCGACCAAGTTGCGGGCGCTCTACGGGCGACGCAAAGGCCGCGACATCTACGACCTGGCGCAGATCGGCGCCTTTGATCTGGACGAGCGAGCGTTGCGCAAGCTGACGTTGTACTATTTTTACCGCGCCAGGATGATATTTCACTACTCGGCTTTCCGGGCAAACATATAGGAAAAGCTGCGCCGTCGCGGCTTTGCGGATGACGTGCGCGGCTTGATCCGCGCCGATCAGCAGTTCAACTGGCAGCAGGCCAGCCAGTCGGTGCTGGACCGCTACGCGTTTCTGGCAGATCTGGATGAGCGGGACAGAGGATTCTTGCACCTGGCGCGCCACCTGTTGGGCGGTTCCACCTCAGAGCACGAAGCGGAGAGGTTGGCCCAGATCGAGTACCCGATTGCCTGGTTGATGGAAGGGTGTTCAATCACAACCGAAGCCGCAGCGCTACGCCAGGACGATATTCGTCTCTTTGGGGGCGCCTGAACTCGCGTATTCCCCAACCATCCACCTTTTCTGACCACGACCGAGGCATTGCTGGCGGACGCTCACAGCACTTGAGCCACGGCTTGCTCGAAGCTCATCGCCCTGCCAGCGGCCCACTCAGCCGCCAGGATCGGCGCGTCAAGGCGGTCGCGCAGCTCCACCACCGTGCTGTCCCAGCGGGCGAGCTCGATGGGGATGATGGGCAGGGCGACGGCCTCTTGCACGGCTTCGGCGCAGCCCAGGAGCTGGGCCGCCAGCCCGGTTTTGCCCTGGTACAGCTCGATGGCTGCCAGGCGTTGCAGTAGCAGCGGCTGCATGGCCAGACAGCGGCGCAGCCGCAGCATGGGCAGCGCGTCGTGGTAAAGCTGCAACGCCTGATCGTGCTGCCCCTCAGCCTCGGCCAGGTCGGCCAGCTCGAAACAGACCGCGCCCAGCCCCCACACCTCTTGCCACTGGCTGAATAGCGCCAAGGCCTCGTCCAGGGCCGCGTGCGCCGTGGCGCGGTCCCCCTGGCCGGCGCTGACCTGGCCCAGGATCAACAACTGCCAGGCGATGTGCGTCTGAAAGCCGAGCTCACGGCTGACCGCCAGCGCTTGCTCGATCAGCCCGCGCGCCCGGCCCAGATCGCCGGCCATGCGGGCCAGATCGGCCAGGTCGCCCAGCGGACGATCGGTGCTGTGCTTGAGACCTGCCTGCTGAGCTGCGACCAGGCTCTCCTCCACCAGCCCCTGGGCGCGGAGCAGATCGCCCAGCTCCGCAGCAATTTCACCCAGGATGCACAGGCTCAACACGGTGCGCCGCTGGTTGTTCGACGCGCGAAAGATGCGCAGCGCTTCTGTGATGTCCACCTCAGCCTGTGTGCGGTCGCCCTCGTTCAGCGCAATCCACCCCAGCCAGAACAGCGCCTCGCCAGTCCCGCGCGTGAAATCCAGCTGGCGGCTGACGGCCAGGGCTTCCTCGTGGCCGGGCCACACCTGGGCGCGCTGCGGCTGGTAGAAGTCGAGGCGCAGCAACTGCACCAGCGCCCAAGCGCGGGCTTCGGTGTGCGCTGCGACCGCCGGCAAGGCCAGCGCCTGGTCGAGCCCCTGGCGCGCCTCGTCGAAGCGCCCGCGGATGATCAGGTAGTCGGCGAAGGTGCTGGCGATCCACAGCGCCGCCTCGCCGTCGACGTCCAGCGCCGTTGCCAGCGCCGCCCGCAGGTTGTAGACCTCCCCGTCGAACCAGTGGTACCACGCCAGCCGCTGCACTCCGTACAGCTCTTGATCGGCCCGGCGCAGCATGTGGGCATAATGGGCCAGATGCCGCTGGCGCGCCAGCGCTTCCTCGCCCCGGCTCTCCAACTGCTCCAGCGCATACTCGCGCACCGTGTCCAGCATGAAATAGCGCGGCGTGCCGTGCGGGCTGTTCCCGCGGCGCAGCAGGCTCTTGTCCAGCAGCGTAGCGATGCCATCCAACACCGCCGTCCCCAGGTCCTTCGAAGGCGTCATCGCCCCCTTGTCTCCTTGTCTACTTGTTTCCTTGTCTCCTTGCCTACTTGCCTCCTTGTCTCCTTGCCCACTTGTTTCCCCCCCTCCGCACACCGCCTCCGCCGCCTCCAACGTGCAGCCGCCGACGAACACAGCCAGCCGCGTGAAGAGGGCTTGCTGGGCCGGGCTGAGCAGGTCGTAGCTCCAGGCCATGGCGCCGCGCAGGGTGCGCTGGCGGACGGACACGTCGCGCAGGCCATCCACCGAGAGCATCCACGGCCCGCTGAGGTGCGCCAACAGCTCGGCCGGCGGCAGCAGCTTGACGCGCGACGCCACCAGCTCGATGGCCAGCGGCAGGCCGTCCAGGCGGCGGCACAGCTCGACTACATCGGCCGCGTTCGCGTCGCTGACGGCGAAGTCCGGCTGCACGGCCTGAGCGCGATCCTCGAACAGGGCCACGGCCGGATAGTGCAGCGCCTCGCCGGCCGTCACCCGGATTGCGCCGGGCAGCACAGCAGGCAGAGCCAGCGGCAGCACCGGCGCTTGCCGCTCGCCGCGCAGGCGCAGCGGCTGCCGGCAAGTCACCAAGACGTGCAGCCAGGGGCAATGCCGCAGCACGTCGTCCACCAACGCGGCCGCCTCGATCACGTGCTCGAAGTTGTCGAGCACCAGCAGCAGGTGTTTGTCCTCCAGGTAGGCGCGCAACTGCACGGCCGGGGTATTGGGGCCGCTCAGTTGGAAGCCCAGCGCCTGCACCACAGCCAGAGTCACCAGGTCGCGGTCGCTGACTGGCCCCAGGCGCACGAAGAAGGCGCCGTGCTCGAACTGCTCCAGCAGGCTCTCAGCCACGGCCAGGGCCAGCCGGGTCTTGCCGACGCCCGGCGGCCCCAGCAGCGTGATCAGCCGGGCGCCGTCGAGCAGCCGGCCGCGCACAGCCGAGATGTCTTGCTCGCGGCCAAGCAGCGGTGTGAGCTGGGTTGGCAGATTGTGAGGATGGCGCGGTTTGGGGCTGCGCAGCGCCGGCGCAGGCTGGACGCTGGCGCTGCGCGCGAACGCCAGGATGTCAGGCAGATCGGCATCCGCCACACCCAGACACCTGGCCAGACAGGCCACGAGCTGCGGCGAGGGGTGTAAGTCGCCGGCCTCGACCTTGCGCAGCGTGACCTCAGCGCAGCCGGCTTGCTGCGCCAACTCTTTTTGCGTCAATCCCAGGGACTTGCGCCGTTGCTTGAGCCACTGGCCGAAGGTGTTCTGGGTTGCCATCATGGTTGAAGTCACCCGCAAGCTCTCCGCATCTGCGCGCTGCGACTCCCATCGTGCCCGACTATCTGGGGAAGCGCTTGAACCCAACCAACACGCCGCAATTATATCACACTTGTATCGCTTTTGGTATCGCAAGTCGATTCCGTCCAGCCCCGAAATCTTGTTTAACAACAACTGTCAGGCAACGTCATCATGTCTGTCAATGGCTGGAAGCACATGATCCATTCGAGGAGGATACCCATGAACAAGCATCTGTCTCTCTTGTTGGCTGTCGTTCTGTTGGCCTTGGCCTTCGTGCC
>Ga0209573_1004085_pt1 | contig 14993 bp, 15 predicted proteins | sample TNRBio252014_DNA_FD_185870 | JGI IMG/M metagenome (GOLD analysis project Ga0209573, IMG submission 185870) | Wastewater treatment Type I Accumulibacter community from EBPR Bioreactor in Madison, WI, USA - TNR Reactor_6/25/2014_ DNA (SPAdes)... | ecosystem: Engineered > Bioreactor > EBPR >...
ACCATCGCGGGCAATCTTCTGGCGTTGTACCAGCGCCTTGTGCCCGGATCGGACCTGGAGCTGCGCTCTGCCAGCAACAGTCCCTCCTTGCTGATCGATGCCGTCGCCATCGCCGGCGCATGAGCAAGGATCTCGAGCTCCTGATCGAGGCCGCGCGGCTGGCCGGCCTGATCGCCCTGGATCACCGCCGCGACGGGCTCGACATCCAGACCAAGGCCGGCGGCTCGCCCGTCACCGACGGCGACCTGGCGGTCAATGAATTCCTGACCGACGGCCTGAGGGCGGCGCGCCCTGACTATGGCTGGCTGTCCGAAGAGACGCTGGACGACCCGGAGCGGCTGGACCGCAAACGCATCTTCGTCGTCGATCCCATCGACGGCACCGTCGCCTATATCAAGAACCGCCCGTGGTGGACCGTGGCCCTGGCGGTGGTGGAGGACGGCCAGCCGATCACATCGGTCGTCCACGCCCCGGTTCTGAACGAGACCTTCACCGCTGTTCGGGGCGAAGGAGCCTGGCTGAACGGCCATCGGATCCAGGCCTCGGACGTCGAGCGGCTGGAGGACGCCTCCATGCTCGCCGATGCAGCGCTTCTGGAGCGGCCGATCTGGGAAGAGCCCTGGCCGACCATGCGGCTGGAGCGGCGCAATTCCATCGCCTACCGCATGGCCCTGGTCGGGGCCGGCGGCTTCGACGCGGCACTTTCCCTGGGTCCCAAATGGGACTGGGATCTGGCCGCCGGTGCCCTGATCGCCAGCGAGGGTGGGGCCCGGGCCACCGACCACGCCGGCGGGGCGCTCCGGTTCAATCAGCGCGTGCCGCAACAGCCCAGCCTGGTCTGTGCCGCGCCGGGCCTGCACCCGTTGATCATTCAGCGCTGTCGGCCTATTGCCCTGACCGACCCCAACGACGGAAAACCATGAGCCAGCACGACCACGATCACGACCACGCCGACGACGAGCAACTCCTGCACATCGTCATCGGGGGCGAACTTCGCCATCTCGGCGAACCGACCTTCCGCGACCTGTCCAAGATCGAGTTCGTTGGGGCCTTTCCCAACTACGCCGAAGCGCGCAAGGCCTGGAAGGCCCGGGCTCAGGCTACGGTCGACAACGCCCATATGCGCTATTTCATCCTGCACGCGCACCGGCTGATCGATCCGCGCGGAGACGCCGATTGACCGCACTCGGGCCAGACACGATCGCGGCCCTGGTGTCTGCGGCCCTGGCCCTGGCGATCTGTTTTCGCGCGCTTGGCGGGGCGCGACGCTGGCAAAGGCGACAGCAGGGCGACCCGAAGGCCCCGCGCCCGGCCCGACCGACCGAACCGGACGATCCCAACCGGCCACGCGGGCCCTGGGACAGCCGGTCCTGAGGCCGCCTATTCGCGGCGTAGAATCCTGTCGGTCAGGAGCGTCGCCCACCAGCCGGCCTGGAAGTCGGCCTTGATGGCATCGGGATCGAAGTCGTCCGACATCACCCAGTCGAGAAAGCTGATCCCCTGGGGCTCGATCTCGGTCAGATAGCGTTCGAAAAAATAGTCCAGCACGCCGGTCTTGCCCTGGCGGACGTGCAGGGTGCGAAGTCCCAGCTCCGACACCGCCTCGCGGATCGGGTGACCCAGATGAAAATGCCGGTACAGCACCGCCATGATCCCAGCCCGGTCCGCCCCGGATTTGCAGTGCATCAGGGCCGGATATTCTATCGTTTCAAAGATTTCCTTGGCGTGGAGCACCCGCTCGCGGCTCGGCACCTCGCGCGATCCCATAGGCGCATCGACCCAGGCCATGCCGAGGCGGTTCACGGCGTCTTTCTCAAGCTGATAGTGGGCGCTGTGCGGTCCTCCCCTCAGATTGATCACCGTCTTGAGGCCGCGTTTCTTCCACCAGGCCAGCTGGAACGGCCAGGGGTGGTTGGTGCGGATCATGTCCGGCCCGACCCAATGGGCATTGGAGAATCCCAGCCTCAGAAAGGCATGATCCCCCCAGATGAAGTCCCAATAGGCGCGGGCGCGCCCCCAGAAGGTCGAAAGTTCGTATCCCGGCATAGGTGGCTGACTAGCTTGATGCGCCCCACATTTGAAGCGCGCTTGACTTAGGCGCCGCAAGGACCGACCGGAAGACCATGAGCGCTGCGCCCGCCGAAATGCCCAGACGCCCGATGCTGGCCCGCATCTGGCGCGACTATCTGAAGCCGCGCCGGGGTCAGCTGGCGCTGGCCCTGTTGGCCGCCGCCGCCGCCGCCGGCCTGACCGCGCGGCTGGCTGCCGAGCTGGACCCGGCGGTCCAGCACCTGCTGGTCGATCACGACCCGCGCGCCCTGATTGTCATTCCGCTGACCATCGCGGTCCTGGCCATTGCCCGGGGTGCCTTCCAGGTGATGTCGGCGCTGCTGGTCAACCGGATCGGCCATGGGGTCGTCGGCGCGGTCCAGGTCCAGTTGTTCGGGCGGATGATCCGCTCCGACCTGGCCCAGCTGCGCTCTCAGCATTCAGGGGCCTATGTCGCCTCGGTCCTGTTCGACGCCAATCTGATCCGCGAGGCCTTCACCCAGGGGGTGGTCAACTATGTTCAGCACGGGCTGATCGTCATCGCCCTCTTGATCTACCTGGTGTTCCTGGACCCGCTTCTGGCCGGCATCGTCATCGTTGCGGCTCCGGTCGCCGGGGTGGTTCTGCGCCGTTTCGCCAAACGTACTCGCAAGGCCGCCCAGGGGGCCATGGAAGAGACATCGGCCCTGTCGACCGCCGTGATGGAGAATCTCGACGGGGTGCGGGTCGTCCAGATCGACGGGCGTGAGGCCGATGAGGAAGCTCGGGTCGCCGCTGTTGTGGCGCGTCGCCAGACCCATGTGATCAAGGGGGCAAACGCCCGCGCCGCCGCCGCCCCCGTTACCGAAAGCCTGACCATGATCGTGGTGGCGGCTGTCCTGGCCTATGCCGGCTGGCGTGCAGCCAACGGCGGCCTGACCGTCGGCCAGTTCACCGCCTTCATCGCCTCGCTGATGATCGTGTCGCAGTCGCTGCGCCAGCTGGCCAATCTGCAGACGGTGATGAGCGAGGGCCTGACCGCCGCCGCCCGCCTGTTTGCGGCGCTGGACATCCAGCCGACGATCACCGACCAACCCGGGGCCCAGACGCTTCAAGCCGGCTCGGGCGACCTGTCGCTCGAAGGCGTGTCCTTCGCCTATGGCCCCCATCAGCCCGTCCTTGCCGACGTCAGCCTGACCGCGCGGCGCGGGCAGAGCATCGCTCTGGTCGGCCCGTCCGGGGGGGGCAAGTCCACGATCCTCAGCCTGATTCCGCGCTTCTATGATGCCGGTGAAGGTCGCGTGGCCGTCAACGGCCAGAATGTGCGCGACGTCACCCTGGCCTCGCTCAGAAGCCAGATCGCCCTGGTCACCCAGGAGCCTTTTCTGTTCGACGACACGGTCGCGGCCAATATCGCCTATGCCCGGCCGGGGGCCACCCAGGATCAGATCGAGGCGGCCGCCCGCGACGCCGCCGCCCACGATTTTATCCAGGCCCTGCCCGAGGGCTATGACACCCGCGTCGGCGAGGCGGGGGGGCGCCTGTCGGGAGGGCAGCGCCAGCGCATCGCCATCGCCCGCGCCTTTCTGAAAGATTCGCCGATCCTGCTGCTGGACGAGGCGACCTCGGCGCTCGACACCGAAAGCGAGGCCCAGGTCCAGGCGGCACTGGAACGGCTGATGGCGGGCCGCACCACCCTGATGATCGCCCACCGCCTGTCGACGGTGAAATCGGCGGACCGCATCTATGTCATCGACAAGGGGCGGGTGGTTGAAAGCGGAACCCATACCGCGCTGGTCAAGAAGGGCGGCCTCTATGCCCGTCTGGCCAGGAGCCAGTCGCTGGAAGGTACCCCCGCGTGAGACCGCTCAGGATTGCCTGGATCCAGACCTCACTGGCCTGGTTGTTGGCCGCCTGGCTCAGGCTATGCCTGAGCACCATCCGCTGGCAGAGCCCCAATCGCGAGGTGGTCGAGGCGATCTGGGCGGCCGGCGGCGGGGTCATTGTCTGTTTCTGGCATTCTCGCCTGACCCTGGCGCCGGCGTCGTGGTCGCTCGAACGCGGCCAGGAGCCTCGGGTTCTGGTGTCCCTGTCGCGCGACGGCGAGTTCCTGGCCCGCGCTGTCGAACGCATCGGCTTCCCCGCCATTCGCGGTTCATCGGCCAAAAAAGGGGCCCCGGACAAGGCCAAGGGCGGGGCCGCCGCCTTTCGTGACGGTCTGCGCTGGATCCGCCAGGGCGGCGTGCTGGCCCTGACACCGGACGGGCCGCGCGGTCCGGTTGAGACCATGGCCGAGGGGGCCGTGATGCTCGCGCGCATGTCGGAGGCTCCGGTCCTTCTGGTCGGTCTGGCCTGCAAGCCGGCCATCACCCTGGACAGCTGGGACAGGAGCCAGCTGCCGATGCCGTTCGGGCACGGTGCCATCGTCTATGACGGCCCCATCCGGATTGGCCGAGACACCGATATTGTCGCCCTCCAGACCGAATGGGCCGCGCGGCTGTCGGCGGCGACCCGGCAGGCGGAGGCGATGCTGTGAGCCTGGCGCTCAAGGCCTATGGGCTGACGATGCGTCTGCTGGAGCCCCTGGCTCCACAGATTCTGCGCCGGCGGGCGGCAAAGGGCCGCGAAGACCCGTCTCGTATCGAGGAGCGGCTCGGCTATGCGACCCTCGGGCGGCCTGGCGGACCCCTGGTCTGGATCCATGGTGCCAGCGTCGGCGAAACCCTCTCGGCCCTGCCGCTGATCGAACAGATCGGACGCGAGCGGCCGGGCGTGACCGTGCTGGTCACCTCCGGCACCACGACCTCGGCCGAGATCCTGGCCCGACGCCTGCCGCCCTTCGCCCTGCACCAATATGTGCCGGTGGACGGCCCGGCGGCCGTGACCCGATTCCTCGACCACTGGCGGCCCGATCTCCTGATCCTGCTGGAAGGTGAGCTCTGGCCAAATCTGTTGCGACAGGCCCGGGCGCGGGGCTGCCGTCTGGCCCTGGTCAGCGCCCGCTTTACCGAGGCCAGCGCCAGAGGCTGGCAGAGGGCGCGCGGCGCGGCGCGTGAACTGTTGTCCGGCTTCGATCTGGTCCTGCCCCAGGACGACGCCTCGGCCATCCGGCTGAGCGATCTTGGGGCCCGGGTCGGCGGTCGCGCCAATCTGAAGCTGGCCGGCTCGGCCCTGACCTGGGATGCCGCCACCCTGGCGGCGCTGAGGGCTGAAATCGGACAGCGTCCTGTCATCGTCTCGGCCAGCACCCATTCACCTGAGGAGCGGATCACCGATGCTGCCGTGGCGGCGCTCGAGGGGGAGCCCCTGCATCTGATCGTGCCGCGTCACCCGGACCGCGCCGACCAGATCGAGGCCGAACTGATCCTGACCGGCCGGACAGTGGCGCGGCGCTCGCGTCGCGATCCGGTCACGCCCCAAACCGACATCTATCTGGCCGATACACTCGGCGAAATGGGCCTGTTCTTTGAACTGGCAGATCTGGTTCTGCTCGGCGGCGGCTGGGCCGACGGCGTCGGCGGCCACAATCCGCTGGAGCCGGCCCGGCAGGGCCGGGCGGTGATCTCCGGCCCGCTGGTCAGCAACTGGGCCGGCGTCTTTGCGGCCATGGCCAGGGATGACGCTATCCGGCTGGCCGGGCCTGATGCCCTGGCTGAGATGCTGGCCGCCCTGATGGCTGACCCCAAGGCGCGGGAGGCTCTGGGCAGGCGTGCCCTGGCCTTTGCCGAGACGCAGCGGGATGTCATCGCCGAGACCTGGTCTCTCCTCAGCCCGCAGGTGCCGCGATGCAGCTGAACACACCCCGTTGGTGGTACCGCCGCACCGGTGGCGGCCTGGCCGCGGCCCTGCTGAAGCCGCTGGCGGCCCTCTATGCCGACCAGACCGCGCGCCGCCTGGCCGCTGGCACCGGCTTCGATCCCGGCGTGCCCGTGATCTCGATCGGCAATCTGACGGTCGGCGGCTCCGGCAAGACGCCGGTCGTGCGCGAGGTCCTGCACATGCTGGCGCGCAACGGCATCGACGCCCACGGCCTGTCGCGGGGCTACGGAGCGCGTGAAACGGGGCCGCTGCTGGTCGATCCGGACGAGCACACCGCCGAGGACGTCGGGGACGAGCCCCTGATGCTGGCCCAGGACCATCCCGTCTGGATCTCCCGCGACCGGGCCGAAGGGGCCCGGGCCGCTGTCGCCGGCGGGGCCAAGCTCCTGGTCCTCGATGACGCCCATCAGAATCCATCCGTGAGAAAGACCCGGTCCGTCGTCGTCGTCGATGGCGAAACCCGCGACGGAGCCTGGCCTTTCGGCGATGGATCGGTCGTACCGGCCGGACCGATGCGGGAGCCACTGGCCACCGGCCTGGCGCGAGCCGACGCCATCATCCTGCTGATGCCGAGTGACCTGGCGACGCCTGATCCCGAGCTGCTGGCCCTGTTCGGCGATCTGCCGGTCAGGATCGCGCGGCTGGAGCCCCTGCGCGCGCCCTCGCCGGGTCCGAAACTGGGCTTTGCCGGCATTGCCAAGCCTTGGCGGGTCGAACAGAGCCTGAGGGCCGCCGGGGCCGATCTGAAGGGATTTCGCGCCTTTCCCGATCACGCCACCTATTCCGAAGAGACCCTGGCCGGCCTCGCCCGCGAGGCCGAACGGCTGGGGGCCGGGTTGATCACGACCGAGAAGGACTGGACCCGCCTGCCGCCTGTTTGGCGTCGGCGAATTGAATCCTGGCCGGTTCGTGCCCGCTTCGAAGAGGAACAGACGATCCTTGATCTGTTGCCGCGTGATCCCGACGATCTGGACTAGCGGCGGTCCCTACTGAGGAAGGCGATCAACGCCCCATAGTGGACAAGCTCGGCCAGGATCAGCACCAGCAAGCCGCCGTTGGCGAACAGGACCAGGCCGTTACCGAACCGCCCGGTCAGCCAGGCTCCGGTCTCGGCGGCGACCGATGGTCCGGCAAAGGCCCCCAGGACCAGTCCCAGGCCCGACAAGGCCATGATCAGGGTAATGACGACCCCATGGGCGATGCGCGTGGCCCTGAGCCCGGCCCAGGCCTCCGCATCGACCTCACGGCGGCCGGGGCGGTCGGTGCGGATCAGATTGACCCCGAACTCGATCACGACGCTGGCCAGAATTGACAGGCCGACCGCGATCGCCAGCGGCACACCCAGGGTGCTGACAAAGCCGGCCTCGGCCAGATCGCCGGATGCAACCGCCTGAACCAGCTGCACCCCATAGTAGCCCCAGATCAGGGCGGTGGTGATCAGGTGGCCCCAGGCCACGAGTTCCTTGTTGCTCATCGCGTCTCCCCCAGGCCGGCGCTGGCCGCAATCTTCAGAACCGTATTCCAGTTACGCGCCGTGCCCGAACCGATCAGGCGGGGCTGGGCCTTTTCGGCCAGTTTGGATTGACCGATGCCGTCGGGGTGCCAGAACCACAGGCCCCCGCCGGCGGCCGTGACCGCCTCGGCCCGGGTGGCATGGGCACGCAAGGTCTGGACCCCCTCGTGCCGGATCCCGGCCTTCATCACCATGAGCAGCAGCCGGCTGGGGTCCTTTCGGGCCTCGTCCGCGAACGGGTTGGCGGCCATCAGGGCGGACCATTGATCTGCCGACCGCACAATAGTCTCGATACGGCGCCCGAAGCGGCGCTCCGTTTCGGACTCAACCCGTGCTTCCAGCTCAGCCGGATCGGCATCGCTGTCCACGATCAGATTGCCCGAGGCCAGCACGGTTCGCGGCATCGCCAGACCGAGATCAAGCGCCATGGACGTCTGCTCGGCCACAGGTGCCCGAACGCCACCGGTGTTCATGCCCCGGAACAGGATGATACGGACGTCACTCATCGCCGCTGGCACGCCGGACAGTAGAAGCTCGAGCGCCCGGCCAGGACGATGCGGCGGACAATGCCCGGACAGGCGAGCGTGTGGCAGGCCTCGCCCTCGCGGCCATAGACGTCGAACCGGTGCTGGAAATAGCCCTGGCCGCCCTCGGCATTGGCAAAATCCTTGAGCGTCGAACCGCCGGCCTCCACCGCCTCGATCAGAACCTGACGGATGGCGGCGACCAGTTTTTCGAGGCGCGGACCGGACACCTTGCCCGCTGGCGTCAGGGGCGAGATACCCGACCGATAAAGCGCCTCGCAGACATAGATATTGCCCAGGCCCGCCACGATCCGCTGATCCAGCAGGGCGGATTTCACGGGCGTGGTCCGGCCCTCGAAGCCGGCCTTGAGATCAGCGGCGGAAAACCGGTTCGACAAGGGCTCAGGCCCCAGGTCCCTGAACCAGGCGTGGGCCGGCACCTCAGGCGTCGCAATCAGCCCCATGAAGCCGAACCGGCGGGCATCGGCGAAGCCGATCCGGCGTCGCTCTGCGGACCTCTCGGCCACCAGCGACAGATGTTCGTGCTTGCCGAGGGTCGGCGGGGCATCCTCGAATTCGCCCAGCGCAGCGCCGTCCAGGGTGAAACGCCCGGTCATGCCTAGGTGGGTGATCCAGGTCTCGCCGGTCGACAGGCCAAACAGGAGATATTTGGCCCGCCGGTCCAGACGTTCGACGACCGCCCCCTCGAGCCGCTCGCCGAATCGCTCTGGAAAGGGGAACCGCAGGTCCGGTCGGTTCTGGCGCACCTGAAGCAGCCGCGCCCCCTGCAGGACCGGCTCCAGGCCACGGCGAACGGTCTCGACCTCGGGCAACTCGGGCATGGGCCACAGATAGGCCAGCACCGGGACCGCGCCAAGCCGACCCGGACGCCCTTGGCAGGGCCGCCATGTCCGTGAGAGGGTCGCGGCGGGGGCGACGGCTCGAGAGGGGGCGGTCGGTGTTTGGGTCCGGCATGATCATGGCGCTGGGGTTGGTCTTGGCCCAGGGCGCACCGGACGCGGCCCGGGACGCCGTCTCCTATGAGGTTACGCCTGTGGTCGGCCCCGGCGGACTGGACGGCATCGACATCTCCCTGAGCTTTTTGGGGGACCGAGACGGCCGCACCGAGGTCGGCCTTCCAACCCGTTGGGCCGGGACACAGCGGCTCGACCGCATCATCACCGATGTCCGGGTCGAAGGGGCTCGCCTCCAGCGCCGCCGGTCGGGGCTGCGGCTCCGACATCGGGGCGGGGCCCCCATCCGTGTGACCTATCGCGTGCGTCAGGATTATGCTGGCCCCCCTCGCGTCGGCTTCGACCGGCCCTATCGCCCCTCGACGCTCCGCGACGGCTTCACCCTGATCGGCCGGACGGTCTTCGCCCGGGTCGAAGGCCGCGACCCTGACCCAGTCCGCTTCCACTGGGGCGAGCCGGCCCCCGCCTGGCACTACGCCTCGGACCTTGATCCGCTGGAGGGAACCTTCATCGACTTCGACACCCTGGCCGACAGCGTTCTGATCGGTGGACCGGACCTGACGCTCCGCACCCGCCAGTCGTCGGCCGGTCCGGTCAGGATAGCCGTCCTCGGCGCCTGGGGCTTTTCACCCGATGACCTGGCGGATCGGTTCGTCGAGATTGGCGAGGGCTCAGCTGAATTCTGGGGCGATGATGGCCAGCCGACCTTCCTGGCCCTGACACCGCTGGCGGGTGATCCGTCGGCCAGGGTCCAGAGCGGCCTGGGTCTGGGCGACGGGATCGCGGTGTGGCTGACGCCCAATCAGACCCTGGACGAGGCCAGCCATGTCCTCATCCATGAGCAACAGCACGCCTGGCTGCCGGCGCGGGTCGGGGGCCTGGCGGACGGTCCGTCGCAGGTGCTGGATTTCTGGTTCTCCGAAGGCTTCACCGATTTCTATGCCTATCGGATGGCGCTCAGGCTCGGCCTGATCTCGCCCGAGGCCTATGTGGCAGCCCTGGATGAGGCCCTGGCCCTGCAGGCCCGCACACCGCCGGGCTGGACCAATGCCTCGAATGCGAACGCTTTTTTCAACCGGCCCGGAGCGTTGGCCGTCCCCTACCATCGAGGTCTGTTACTGGCGCTCAGCCTCGACAGTCGGCTGAGAACGACCTCTGGCGGCACGCGCGACCTGGACGATGTGATCCTGGCCATGCGAAGCGGCCAGGGCATGGCTCCGCAGCGACTGATCCGGGCCTACAGCGACATGGGAGGCGGCGATATCGCGCCAGACCTGCACCGCCACCTCGACCTCGGCTGGCCGATCGGGGTCTCAACAGACGGCCTGGGCGACTGTATCCGCGTGATCGAGAGACCCGACCGCCTGTACCTCGAACCCGGCCCCGGCCTGATCGGAAAGGGCACGCAGAGCTGCCAACAGCGCCTGTCCGGTCGGTAGGCATATAAGGATATCCTTATATGATGGTTGCCCGTCTCCCTGGGGACGGCTATAGGCGCGGCTGAATTCCCAGACAGTTCGCGCCCCAGGAGGCCCACCGTGACCGACTACATCGTCAAGGACATTTCGCTTGCCGATTTTGGCAACAAGGAAATCGCCATCGCCGAAACCGAGATGCCGGGCCTGATGGCGCTTCGCGCCGAATACGGCCAGGCCCAGCCGCTCAAGGGCGCGCGCATCGCCGGCTCGCTGCACATGACGATCCAGACGGCGGTTCTGATCCAGACGCTGGAGGCCCTGGGGGCCGAAGTCCGCTGGGCGTCCTGCAACATCTTCTCGACCCAGGATCACGCCGCCGCCGCCATTGCCGCCAACGGCACGCCGGTCTTCGCGGTCAAGGGCGAAACCCTCGTCGAGTACTGGGACTATGCACACAAGATCTTCGAATGGGCCGATGACGGCTATCCGAACCTGATCCTCGATGACGGCGGCGACGCCACCCTGCTGTGCGTGCTCGGCCCCAAGGCCGAGAAGGACCCCTCGGTCCTCGACAATCCGCAGAACGAAGAAGAAGAAGCCCTGTTCGCGGTGATGAAGCGGTATCTGAAGGAGAAGCCGGGCTTCTATTCGGCCATTCGCGACGCCATTCAGGGCGTCTCGGAGGAAACCACCACCGGCGTTCACCGCCTGTACGAAATGGCCAAGAAGGGCGACCTGCCGTTCCCCGCCATCAACGTCAACGACAGCGTCACCAAGTCCAAGTTCGACAATCTGTACGGCTGTCGTGAGAGCCTGGTCGACGCCATCCGCCGCGGCACCGATGTGATGCTGTCGGGCAAGGTTGCGGTGGTTCTGGGCTACGGCGACGTCGGCAAGGGTTCTGCCGCCAGCCTTCGCAACGGCGGTGCCCGCGTCATCGTCACCGAAATCGATCCGATCTGCGCGCTTCAGGCCGCCATGGAAGGCTATGAGGTCAAGACCGTCGAGGACGTGGTCGAGGGGGCCGACATCTTTGTGACCGCCACCGGCAACAAGGACGTCCTCACCGTCGATCATATGCGGCGGATGAAGAACAACGCCATCGTCTGCAATATCGGCCATTTCGATTCCGAAATTCAGATCGCGGGTCTGAAGAACTTCAAGTGGGACGAGATCAAGCCGCAGGTCCACCATGTGGAATTCCCCGACGGCAAGAAGATCATCGTCCTGTCCGAAGGCCGGCTGGTGAACCTGGGCAATGCCACGGGCCACCCGTCGTTCGTGATGTCGGCCTCTTTCACCAACCAGACGCTGGCGCAGATCGAACTGTGGGCCAACACCAAGGCTCCCAAGTACCAGACCGAAGTCTATGTCCTGCCCAAACACCTGGACGAGAAGGTCGCAGCCCTGCATCTGGAGAAGCTGGGGGCCAGGCTGACGACCCTGAGCCGGGAACAGGCCGACTACATCGGCGTGCCGACCGAAGGTCCCTTCAAGCCGGACCACTACCGCTACTAGGCGACCGCCCGGGCGACCAAGATTGAGAACCCCGGCGCGGCGACAGTCGCGCCGGGGTTTTTTGTCGGCCGGCCTGGTCGCCTCCGGGTCAGGCCGGCCCAAACGGTCTGGACGGTCTGGACGGTCGTTCAGGCCGGAAAACAGCGTCTGAACCGTCTGAACCGTCTGAACCGTCCCGACCCTCTGGCCCTTGCAACGACCGGTCAGAAACCGCCACCGCCCTCAATCAGAATAGCCCCCTTCGCCCAGGCGGGGATGCCCTGACGCCCGTGCGTCGACTGACCCGACCTCGTCAACGCTTTCCCCGACCCCAAGGCGGGGACGCCGACACCATTGCCGACGCTATCCCTCGCCGGAGCGGCGCGCGGCGCGAGCCTGTTGATCGGCCCAGTAGGCGGCCCCTTCCCGGGGCTTGAACATGGTCCGGGGGGCCCCGTCGCGCGTAGCCACCGCAAAGGTGTTCGTGGGCGCGTGGTAGTACAGGATGTCGCCGTTGCGGCGACGCACCGTCTCGGTGCCCGGCGGTGGATTGGCAAGGAAGGCATGAACGGACTGGACATAGGCCTCCTGGGTCGCAGCCCCGAAATCCGCGCCATTGCGCTCGAACGACCGCTGCGCCCCTTCTTCGGCGGTGCGATTGCGCGCCGTCGACCAGACGGCCCGGCCACGCTCGGCCTCGGTCACCGGTGCCGAGGCGTCTGAACCGGCGTCGACTGCTGATGAGGCCAGGCCAACGGCTTCGCCCTGTGCTGTGGGCGTCCCGGATTCCGCTCGATCCCGCGTCTCGACCGCCGAACCACCATTGCCGCAGCCGCCCGTCAGCACCAGGGCCGCCACGGCCGCAAACGTCATCACCCGCATGAGATCCTCCCGTCTCAGTTGCGGAACAACGCTATACCACGGATCAATGTTCTGGCAATGTTCTTTACGTCGGCCTCGACACCGACCCCCGAAGCCCCCTAAGCCCGGAGCGAAAGGGGCCAGCCATGACCGTCTCCATCCGCCTGACACGCCTGCCGCATTCGCAAGGGCTGCCCCTTCCCGCCTATGAGACGCCAGGGTCTGCCGGGATGGACCTGAGGGCTGCGGTGGCTGAAGATCAGCCCTTGACCCTGCCACCGGGTGGACGGGCGCTGGTTCCGACCGGCCTGACGATCGCCCTTCCGACCGATCACGAGGCCCAGGTCAGGCCTCGCTCGGGGCTGGCGCTGAAATTCGGAATTACCTGCCTGAACAGCCCCGGCACCATCGACGCCGACTATCGCGGCGAGATCGGGGTCATCCTGGCCAATCTGGGGGCGGAGCCTTTCGTCGTCCGGCGCGGCGACCGCATCGCCCAGCTGGTCATCGCGCCGGTCACGCGCGGCATCTTTGAAGAGGTCGCGAGTCTGGATGAGACGGCACGTGGAGCCGGCGGTTTCGGCTCAACGGGAGCCGGATAGCCCCGGTTTGCGTGGGAATGTGACCGTCCAGGTGTGCGGTCCACAGACGCCCTCAGGGTCACGGCCTGGCCCCTGGGCCGGATGCTGACCTATCGAAGGAGGAACAGGAGGCCGAGCACGACACACAGGCCGCCGACAAACCGGCAGATATTGGCCCAACGGCGCGCTCGGCCGGTCTGCGCCTCAAAGGCTTCTCTTGTATCTGCCGTCATCGGCGGCTGTTCCAGCCCGGACCTCAGCGCCCACATCCGAAGCCCCATGCCAATGAAATTCAACAGGACGCCGACCAGGATGAAGAAACCAGCCAAGTCGAAATCTCAGGCCTGCTGGAAACCCAGGACGTCCTGCATGCCGTAAAGGCCGGGGCTGCGGCCCTTGACCCACAGGGCCGCCATCACCGCCCCGCGCGCGAACAGGGCCCGGTCGCGGGCCGAATGTGACAAGGTCAGGATTTCGTCCTGGGCCGCGAAGATGACCTGATGTTCGCCGACGATGCCGCCGGCGCGGATGGCGGCAAAGCCGATCTCGCCGCTCGGCCGCTCTTCGCCGAGCCCGTCGCGCGGCGCGCCCCTGAGGTCGGCCAGATCATGCCCACGCCCATCGGCGGCCGCCTCTCCCAGCATCAGGGCGGTGCCCGACGGCGCGTCGCGCTTCAAGCGGTGATGGGCCTCGATGATTTCAATGTCCCAGTCGGCAGCCGGAAGACGCCGGGCGGCCTGGGCGACCAGGCCGACCAACATATTGACGCCGAGAGAGAAATTTCCGGATTTGACGATGGCGATGCGCTCGGCGGCGCGCTCGATCTCGGCGTCCTGTTCGCGCGTGAAGCCGGTCGCCCCGATGACAAGGGCCGGACTCCCGGCCTCGGCACACATCCGCGCCAGCTGAACCGAGGCATCCGCCTCAGTGAAGTCGATAACGACATCACAGGCGCTGAGATCCGGCTGATCGGTCCGGTCAAAGCGGGCGGCCGTGACGACATCCTTGCGCTGGTCAAGGATTTCGGAGACGGCGCGGCCCATGCGCCCGCGCGCGCCCGCCAAGCCGATGTGTACGAACCCCGCCACGCCAGGGCCCTTAGGTGTTCATCGACTGGAAGAAGTCGGCGTTGTTCTTGGACTGTCTGAGCTTGTCGAGCAGGAATTCGATGGCGTCCTGCGGTCCCATGGGGTTCAGGATCCGGCGCAGAACATAGGTCTTGGTCAGCTGGTCCTTGGGCGTGATCAGATCTTCCTTGCGGGTGCCGGACTTCAGCACATCGATAGCCGGGAAGATGCGCTTGTCCGCCACCTTGCGGTCCAGCACGATTTCCGAGTTACCGGTGCCCTTGAACTCTTCGAAGATGACCTCGTCCATGCGCGAGCCCGTGTCGATCAGGGCCGTAGCGATGATGGTCAGGGAGCCGCCCTCTTCGATGTTTCGGGCCGCCCCGAAGAAGCGCTTGGGCCGCTGCAGGGCATTGGCATCGACACCACCGGTCAGAACCTTGCCCGAGGACGGGACCGTGGCGTTATAGGCCCGGCCCAGGCGGGTGACCGAGTCCAGCAGGATGACGACATCCTTCTTGTGCTCGACCAGGCGCTTGGCCTTCTCGATGACCATTTCGGCCACGGCGACGTGGCGGGTCGAAGGCTCGTCGAAGGTCGAGGCCACAACCTCGCCCTTCACGGTGCGCTGCATGTCGGTGACTTCTTCGGGCCGCTCGTCGATGAGCAGAACCATCAGAAAGACCTCGGGGTGGTTGGCCTCGATCGACT
>Ga0209573_1004086_pt1 | contig 14992 bp, 14 predicted proteins | sample TNRBio252014_DNA_FD_185870 | JGI IMG/M metagenome (GOLD analysis project Ga0209573, IMG submission 185870) | Wastewater treatment Type I Accumulibacter community from EBPR Bioreactor in Madison, WI, USA - TNR Reactor_6/25/2014_ DNA (SPAdes)... | ecosystem: Engineered > Bioreactor > EBPR >...
AGCATTCCCGCAACGGCGGCAGTATTCGCTTATGGGTACTGGCAGTCGATCCTGGAGCGGACTCAGGATAACGGCCTGCTGTTGGCCCGGTTACTGGCTCAATCCATCAGCTTTAACCAACAAACGCCGGCCGTCGTGGACGACCTGGTCAGCGCCGCAACGCTGGCCCAGGCTAACATGATCGCGCACTTGATCCAGATCGCGCAAAAGCACAAAGCTTCGCCCAGGGACATCAATCGCAGCCTGCAACAGGTCGCCGCCCGCGAAGAGATTGCCGAAATCTGGGTGACGGATCGGCAGGGCGTTCCCCGCTTCTGGTCACTCCCTGACCTCGAAGCCACCCTGAGCATCGAAAGCGGCTTGACGCAGCAACCCGCCTTCCGCCCGGTGCTGGAGGGACGCAAGTATACGGTAGTGACGGATCTGGCGCGCCGCGATTTGGAGGGCCAGGAGATTTACTATGTCGGAGTCGCCATGCCGGATCAAAACGGCATGGTACTCATCGCTCGCCAACCCGGCCGTCTCAACGAATCCATCAACCGAATCGGTTTGAAACGGCTGATGGAGGCTGTCGTATCCAGCGCTTTGATCGATACGATTCGCGTTTTCGACTACAACTTCCAGCCGTTGGCCGTAGCTTCCAGTAAGGGCGTGAACGACGCCACCGCGCTGACCTCCACCGAACGCCGCCTGCTCGAAAAGGCGCTCAACACCGGCGCTCCGGCCTCCTATCTCGAACATCCGCAGATTTACGACGCCCTGCTCGGATATACCCCATTACAGGTCGCCGCGCCGGTCTTCGGCGCCGACGGGCTGCCGGAGGGAGCAACGCTGGTCAATCTGTCCATCGACATGCGCGACAGCCTCCAGACTCTGCTGGCGATGGGCAGCGGGTTAACCGTCCTCCTATTGGCTGTGGGCCTCGCTCTGGCGCTGCCCTTCCTCAACCGGGTTGTCCAGCCCCTCACCCGCTTGACTGTGCAGACGCATCGGCTGGTGGAACGCCATTTCGACGCCGACCCGGAGATGGAGATGGAGCTGGCTCAGGTTAGCGCTGGCCGCCGCGATGAAGTCGCTTATCTGGGTGGAGCGCTGCGTTCCATGGTGGCGACTCTGAAAACTTATATCGTCAATCTGAAGGAAACCACGGCGGCGAAGGAGCGGATTGAAGGCGAACTGGCGGCGGCGCGCAGCATTCAGATGGGTATGTTGCCCCGCGACTTCACCCGGCAGGAATCCGCCGGATATGACCTGTACGCGGTGCTGGAGCCGGCCAAGGCCGTCGGCGGCGACCTGTTTGACTTCTTCATGCTGGACGACCATCGCCTGTTCTTCCTGATCGGCGACGTGTCGGACAAAGGGGTGCCGGCGGCGTTGTTCATGGCGGTGACCAAAACCTTGTTTACCGCCGAGGCGCAACGCGATTCCACGTCAGTCAGCCGCATCATGAAGCGGGTCAATACGGCGCTCTGCCAGAACAATCCCGAAGGCATGTTCGTCACTGTCTTCGCCGGCATTCTGGATTTGCGCAGCGGCGCGATTGTCGGTAGCGATGGCGGCCACGATCCGCCTCTGGCGCTGCGACCGGGCGGCGTGGAAGTGGTTAAGAAACAGGGCGGCATGGCCCTCGGCATTTTCACCGACGCCCCCTATCAGGAATGGACGATCCCGTTAGCGCCGGGCGAAGGCTTGGCGATTTATACCGACGGGGTCAGTGAAGCGATGAACGCCGCCGGCCAGATGTTCGGCGCTCAACGACTGCTGGACGTTTTGCGCGAACTGGATCAGACATGTCCGGCTGTCGCCATTGCCGAGGGCGTTATGAACGCCGTGCGCGCCTTCGTAGGCGGTCATCCGCAAAGCGATGACATCACCTTGCTGGCGCTGCGCTGGGTTCCACGAACCTTCCACGAACCTTCCCTCAGTTCGGCAAGTGAATCAGTCGCGGAGGATGATCGACCGCTTCGAGAAATTTGAGTAAATCGGTCGAAGTGATGGTCATGGTGCGGTCGTTCCTGAGCGGATGGAAGTTCAACAACGAAAGGTCTAACAAGCGCTGATCGAGAACCACGCGAACCCGGCCCTCCATGTCATTGACGGCGGCGAAGGGCGATACCGCGCCGGGGATAATGCCCAGCACCTGCGCCAATTCCTCCGCTTTGGCGAATGAGAAGCGCGGCGCTCCGAGTAGTCCAGCAGCGACTCGCAGATCGACTGTCGTTTGTTCCAGCGCCGCCAGCAGCCAATATCCGCCCTTCTTGTCCTTGAGGAACAGATTCTTGACGTGGCCTCCCCCCAGGTTGCCGCGCAAACGCCGGCTGTCGTCCACCGTGCGCAGTGGAGGATGCTCCACAGTCGTGTGGGCAATGCCCAACTCGTCGAGTAAAGCGATCAGTTGTTGGCTATCTATCGGCGTCTTCAATCCGCTTCTCCAAAAAAAAGGCCAGCGCCCTTGAAGAAACGCCGGCCTTGGATGACCGATCAACTCCGCCGATCAGGCGTACTGTTGCGCGACGAAATCCCAGTTGACCAGATTCCAGAACGCCTCGACGTACTTCGGACGCAGATTGCGATAGTCAATGTAATAGGCGTGTTCCCAGACATCACAGGTCAGCAACGCCTTTTTACCGGAGGTCGCTGGAGTGCCAGCGTTGCTGGTGCTCAACAACTCCACTGAACCATCCGCATTCTTCACCAGCCAGCCCCAGCCGGAACCGAAAGTGCCAATCGCGACCTTGGCGAATTCCTCTTTGAACGTCGCAAACGAACCGAATTTCTGGTTAATCGCCGCCGCCAGCGCCCCCGTTGGCTCGCCGCCGCCGTTCGGCTTCAGGCAATTCCAGTAAAAGGTGTGGTTCCATACCTGGGCGGCGTTGTTGAATACGCCGCCTGAAGACTTCACCACAATCTCGTCCAGCGACAGATTTTCGAATTCCGTGCCCTTGATCAGATTATTCAGATTAGTCACATAGGTCTGATGATGCTTGCCGTAGTGAAATTCCAGGGTCTCCGCTGAGATGTACGGCTCCAAAGCATTTTTGGCATAGGGCAAAGCAGGCAGTTCGTGAACCATGATCAGTATTCTCCTTGCAGGTCGATAGAGGGTCTTGCGCCCGTTTGGAACCCGCCAGCGGGTTGAAGTTTCGCCAGTGAGCGCTGGACGCGGTTAAGCCGGGCAAGTCTAGTCCCCACTCTCTGGCGATGCAACGCGGGTTGGAAGCGCTAGGGGTATGTTATTCTTGCCGCCAAATTCGGCGTTCGGAACGTCCGAAACCGCTTTGTTTGCCCCACTTTTCAACCCACGGAGACCAAAATCCATGAACAAACTCCCTCTCACGCTTGCCTTTCTAGCCGCACTGACCACTGCTGGTTGCGCCAGCATGGGCGGCTCCAGCGATGATAACAGTTCTAGTACGGCCAGCCTCGTCGACAGCGGGCGCGCCGGCCCGAAAATCAGTGATTCTGAAATCGTTTCCACGCTCAAAGACGCCTTCAAGCAGGATGAGCAACTGGCCAGCGCCGGCATTAACGTCACCGCGAACCAGGGCGTCGCCACTCTCAGTGGCAACGTTCCTAGCGCCCAAGCCTACAATCGAGCGATTTCCCTGGCGCGCAGCATTACCGGTCGCCCGCCCGTGGCTAACAATTTGAAGTTTTAACTCACTGCCGCTCCTTGACGACACCATTAGCCATGTGCGGCATTAACGGTGAATTGCGCCTTGACGGCGGCGAACCTGATTTGGCCCTGATGGGGCGGATGTTGCAGCGCCTCACCCGACGTGGTCCCGACCATGAGGGAACCTGGTCTGACGGCCCTCTGTTATTCGGCCATCGTCGGTTGTCGGTGATCGATCTCAGCGACCGTTCCAACCAGCCGATGGTCGATCACGAATCAGGACTGGCGCTAGTGTTCAACGGCGCGATCTACAACTACCGGGAACTGCGGCGGGAACTGCAAGGCCGGGGCTACCGCTTCTTCTCCGAGGGCGATACCGAGGTCATCCTCAAGGCCTATGCCGAATGGGGCGAGCAATGCGTTGAACATCTCATCGGCATGTTCGCCTTCGCCCTCTGGAACCGGCGCGCGCGCACCCTGTTTCTCGCCCGCGACCGCCTGGGCATCAAGCCGCTGTACTACAGCCGCACGCCGTCCGCATTCCGCTTCGCCTCTAACAGTCAGGCGTTGCTGGAAGCCCCGGATGTGGATGTCGCCATTGATCCCGTGGCGTTACATCACCAACTGACCCTGCATGCGGTCATTCCAGCGCCGCGCACGATTCTGCAAGGCGTTCGCAAGCTGGCCCCTGCTACAACCCTGACCATCGACGCCCAAGGGAATGAGCGGAATCGAGTCTACTGGCGACTGAACGCCCAGCGCCCTTCTAAACCGCGCGCCGAGGCGGAATGGACCCAAGCTGTGCATGACGCTCTGCGCTTGGCGGTGCGGCGGCGGCTGGACATCGCCGATGTGCCGGTGGGCGTCCTACTGTCCGGGGGGCTGGATTCCAGTCTGCTGGTCGCACTGCTGGCCGAATCCGGGGTGCGCGACTTGCTCACCTTCTCGGTCGGTTTTGAGGATCAACCGGAGGAAAAGGGCAGCGAATTTGAGTACTCCGATCCGGTGGCGGCCCGCTATCAAACCCGCCATCACAAATATCTGATTCCTAATGATCAGGTGCTCAAGCGCTTGCCGGAAGCCGTGACCTGCATGGCCGAACCGATGGTCGGGCAGGACGCCGTGGCGTTCTTCCTGCTGGCCGAACAGGTTTCTCAAACTGTCAAGGTCGTGCAGAGCGGCCAGGGCGCGGATGAGGTATTCGGCGGCTATTTCTGGTATCCCCGCATGGCTGCCGAAACGGGGACCGATCTGGAGCGGTTCCGACGACACTATTTTGACCGCGATCATGCCGAATTCATGGCAACGGTCGCACCGGCCTACCACGGTCCCGACTACACCGCAGCGCTGATCGCGGAACGACTGGCGGAACCCGGCGCGGATGATTATCTGGATCAAGTACTGCGGCTGGATGTGACGACATTGATTGTCGATGACCCGGTCAAACGAGTAGACAACATGACCATGGCTTGGGGACTGGAAGCGCGAGTGCCGTTCCTCGATCACGAACTGGTGGAGTTGGCGATGCAACTGCCCCCGGAACTGAAAATCGGCAGCGGCGGCAAGCATATTCTCAAGAAAATAGCCCGGGGATTGCTGCCTGACGCAGTGATCGACCGGCCCAAGGGCTATTTTCCGGTGCCTGCATTGAAGTTCGTGCGCGGGCCGTTCCTGGATTTCATGCGCGACACAGTGAATTCACGCGCCTGCCGGGAACGCGGCCTATTCCAGCGGGCGTTTCTGGATCGACTGTTAGCCGAACCCGAGGCGCATCATACCCGACTGCTGGGCAGCAAACTGTGGCACTCAGCGCTGCTGGAACTGTGGCTGCAACTGAACGTTGACCCGGCAACGCGGGTCAACGATTAAGAATCTTTCTCCTACGAGGTCATTTAATGGACGCTTTGGAACGCATCAAGCAACAGGTTGAATCCAACCCGGTCGTGATCTATATGAAAGGCACTCCAGAAGCGCCGCGCTGCGGTTTCTCGCTTCGCGCATCACAAGCGCTAGCTGCTACCGGTCTGCCCTTTGCCTATTTCAATGTGCTGGAAGACCCGGATATCTTCGACAACCTGCCGCGCTACGCCGACTGGCCGACCTTCCCGCAGATTTACATCGATGGCGAACTGATTGGCGGTTGCGACATCACGCTGGAACTGTACCAGAACGGCGAGTTGCAAAAATTCATGGAGGATGCAATCGCCAAGGTCAATACCGCCACATCCTGAGCGGCGTCTCCCCATCTCAACCCTCCCCCGTAAGGAGGAGGGATTTATTTGTGCAATTGCACAATGCGAAAAATTTTTTCGCTGATCCCTACCAAAATGTTGAATAAGTACTACAATTATTATATTCAGGCTGTGGTAATGATCTCTAGAAGAGAAATATCAGCGTCTGCAATCTGAATCCATCCTCACAGCACATTCCCCCGGCGCAATGAGGATGGTCACCGGGCCACGGTTGAGCGAGGTAAAATCATCATGCCCAGTGTTTTAAAGCAAATCGCCCAGCAGTTTGAGCAAATCGATCCCGACAAAGCCAATGAGCTGCGCCGAATCGATGAGGTCTACACCCAATTTGGTTTTAATGACAGTACGACTACCCAACAAGCAGATGACGGCGCTGCTCGTCGTCTGCTGCACTATCTGCCGCGCATGGCGCGGATGAAGGGTTTCCGACTGTACCGGATCGGGGTTGGCGAACAGGAGAATGGCGGCTATGCCCATCAAGCGGTCGCCCTGCTCGATGCCCACCACCTGCCGACGCCTGGCAACACCCTGGCTGTGCTGGATCCTGTCGGGGTCGATGTCGCGCCCCCAGAGGTCAGCGACGAAGAGTCCCACCAGTATTTCTTCGAAGTTTGGCAAACCTTGCAGTACCACTACGGCCACGGCTGCGCGCTGATCCCCGACAAACCGTCAGCGCCAACCCAGACCTCCCTCTAACAACGTCTCTCTCCCAGAAAAAGACCCCGGCTTAGCCGGGTTTTTCATTGCAGACCCATACCCGTTCCTTCGCAGAGTTCCGTCAGTTTGACCGTCAGGCCGGCGCCGGACAAAGTCAATGGGAGCCGACATTGATTCTCTTCCCGGTTGATGATGTTTCTTGAACTCTTCCTACAACACAATCCGCCGAATCGCGAGATTTTCCAAATCCCCACGCCCGACGCCCATCTCGCTGGCCAGGCGAATATAGCCCACCGTATCCGGTTCTAGGCCAAATAATCGGGCCGCCGCCGCATCCGCCGTCACCAAATCCGTCGATAACAACTGCGACTGCATATTGACGACATCCGCTGTTGACACCCCACGCGGTCCATGGCGCATCATGACGTTATAGGCGTCCACCACATTCAAATCCGGCTTGCGGTAACTGGCGAAATCGGCGATGCACTGATGCAAATCATTAGCGTGCCATTCACCGCGATCCCAGACGATGCCCATCAGATTCTTCATCGCCACGGTCAACCGGGCGCCGCCATGACTCTTCAACACCGGCGCGTTGATGAATACATCGGACTGCAAAATCAACTCATGTTCCTTGACCGCCCGCAACCGCTGCCCCTTGGCCACGGCAACCGTCTGGAAATAGCTCTCGCTATTACCCGGCGCTAACTTGCCGCCGGCATCCTTCACCGCCTGCTCGATCCCGCTCGTGCGGTAACTGTCACGCCAAGCGTCACAGGTGTGATCGAACACATAAACCTGTTTGGCTCCGGCCTGTAAACAATGCTCAATAATACGGCGCACCAAGCGTGGATTCGTGTTGGCCGCCCGCTCCGGCGGCGCATTCCAGCCAATGTTAGGCTTGACCACCACGGTCTGACCCTTCTTGACAAAACGCCCCATACCCCCCAAGGCAGCGATACCCTGGTCAAACAGCGCTTCCGGGTCGCCATTCTTGACCGCGACCAGATCAGGAACGCCCGCAGTCGCTTCCCCTGCGTACAGCCGGTTTATTGGACTACCCAGCGCTAGACCGGCGCTGAGCGCTTTTAGAAAGGTTCTGCGTTGCATGGTGAGGCTCCTCAACTGACAGCCGGATAGCGGTTTTCGCGTCCAAACCACCCCGGCGCTTCGCGCTGCCCCTCCCTGGCCAAGGAGGAGGGGGACGGATCGGCAGACTCAGAACCGGAAGCGCCGCAAGATCGTCAGCGAAGACAATGCGCCGACCAGCTTGCGATTTCCATCGACGACCGGCAACCGGATATAGCCCTCTGACAATAACGTCAACGCCTCAGACAGTGGCGCTTCGGGATTAACCACCGGATGATTGACGGCAAAATCGCCAACCTTGCGATGCAGGTGGGGAATCAACCGATTGTCAACGTCCGCCGCGCTTTCCTTCTCGGCATCGTCCGGCAACTGCGGCTCCGACGGCAACAGCATCTTGGAAAACATGAATGAATTGATCGTGCCGATAAATTCGCCCTTGGCGTCGACCACCATCAGATCCTGCATGTGCTTACGGATCATGATCGCCAGCGCTTCCGAGAGCGGCGCAGTATCGAGCACGGCGGTGGGCGCGGACAGCATGTAATGTTTGCACTTCATTATTGGGATTCTCCCGCTGGGTTTAAACCGGCGATGTCGACAACCATCGCTGCAAATCTGCCGACGTTAAGAATATCGGATTAGCACAGTCTTGATCGGGTATTATTGCGCAGCCTTGGCCGCCGCGCATGGCGGGCAACACACCCGCAAGTCTATTTCGGAGGAATTGTATGATTGTTGGCATTATATCGCTGGTCGCGGGCCTGCTTGGACTGGTCGTCGCTGCGATGTTGTACAAATCGGTCGCACGCCGTTCCAGCGGCGACGAGCTGATGACGGCGATTGCCGCCGAGATTCAATTGGGCGCTATGACCTACTTGCGCGCCCAGTATACCAAGATCGCTATCTTCGCTCTGGTGGTCGCGATTCTGCTGTCGGTGCAGTACGGCTTTCCCACCAGTTTGGCCTTCCTGCTCGGCGCGCTATCCTCGGCGCTGGCCGGTCTGGTGGGCATGTATGCGGCAACCAAGGCCAATGTTCGCGTCACCGCAGCGGCGCGGGATCAGGGCGCTGGCGAAGCGCTGCTGGTTGGCTTCAACGGTGGCGCGGTCATGGGTCTGGCCGTCGCCAGTTTCGGCCTGCTCGGTCTGGGCCTCATTTTTACCGGTCTGGCGTCCAGCTTTACCGTAGATCCAGAAAAAATTTCGGTCGTGTGGGGTTTCTCAATGGGGGCCTCGTCTATCGCGCTGTTCGCCCGGGTCGGCGGCGGCATCTTCACCAAGGCTGCGGATGTGGGCTCCGATCTGGTCGGCAAGGTCGAGGCCGGCATTCCCGAGGATGACCCGCGTAATCCGGGGGTGATCGCGGACAACGTCGGCGACAATGTCGGCGACATCGCCGGCATGGGTGCGGATATTTTTGAATCCTATGTCGGCGCGATGGTGGCCGCCATATCGCTGGCGGCCACCGTGACCGCCGCCCAGTTGGCCGAACAATTTGGCAGCGACATCAGCCGCTCGATGCTGCTGGCCCTGCCCCTAGTACTGGCGATCATTGGCCTGATTTCATCGCTGGTCGGCATTTACGGCATGACCGCTTTCAAAAAGTATGGGCCGGAAAAGGCCCTGGCCATCTCCGAAACCAGCGCCTCGGCTCTCTTCCTCGTGCTGTCGCTGCTCACCATGCTGGTGCTGGGCTATAGCTGGTCGCTGTTCTTCGCCATTTTGGCGGGCAATCTGGCCGGCGTGGCGATTGGCCGGGCCGCCTGGTATTACACATCGTCCAAACCGGTCGTGCGTATTGTGGAATCCTGCAAAACCGGGCCGGCCACCAACATCATCACCGGCCTGGCGGTGGGGCTGGAAAGTTGTGCGCTGCCCATGCTGATTATTGTGCTGACTATCTTCGTCGCCTATCAGACTGCCGGCCAGTATGGCATCGCCATTGCCGCCGTCGGCATGTTAGCCACCGCCGGCGTGACCATGACGATTGACGCCTCGGGGCCAATCTCCGACAACGCCGGCGGCATCGCCGAAATGTCGCACCAACCGCCCGAGGTCCGCAAGATTACCGATCACCTCGACGCCATTGGCAACACCACTGCCGCCACCGGTAAAGGTTTTGCGATTGGTTCGGCGGCGCTGACCGCGCTGGCATTGTTTGTTTCCTATAAACAGGCGGTTGAACTCGCCATTGGAAAACCCCTGCCGATGGACATTACTGAACCTCTGGTCATCATTGGCGTATTGCTGGGCGGGATGGTGATTCTGTTGGCCGCCGCCATGACCATGAGTTCAGTCGGTCGGGCCGCGATGGAAATGGTGACCGAGATTCGTCGTCAGTTCCGCGAAATTCCCGGTCTGCTGCAAGGTACGGCGAAACCGGACACTGCCCGCTGCGTATCGATCTCGACCGATGCAGCGCTGCGCGAGATGGTTCCACCCGGCCTCTTGGCAGTGATGTCGCCGGTGATCGTCGGCTTCTTCTTCGGCCCGGTGGCGCTGGGCGGGATGTTGCTGGGTTCGTTGCTCACCGGCATGAGCATGGCCCTGCTGATGTCCAACGCCGGCGGCGCCTGGGATAACGCCAAAAAATCCATTGAAGCCGGTCAACTGGCCGGGGAGCGCAAGGGCGGCGACGCCCACGCGGCGGCGGTGATCGGCGATACCGTCGGCGATCCGTTCAAGGACACCAGCGGCCCGGCCATGAACATTCTGGTCAAGCTATTATCCATTGTGTCCCTGATCCTGGTGCCGTTCATTACCTGAAGCCCTCTACCCTACCCCTCTTCCCGCAAGGGGAGAGGGGTATTCCCTTTGCAAAGATCTGCGCTGCGTCACCCTGGCGTTCTGGCGGCGCTGGAGATCACGCTGCGGTTTGGCGCAGGTACGTCAGGCTTGCTGCGGAACCACTTCGGATTCAGCGACCCGGCAAACACGCACTTGATGAATCCGGTATCTATCCATGTTGACGACTTCAACTTGACAGAGACAGACAGCCGTCCAGTCGCCAGACCCCATCCTATTCCTGCACGACACTGGGCGTGCCGGTGTTGGCGGTATCGACCAGATCGCCGGCGACCGATAAGTAGGTGGTGTTTGACGGATACAAGGCCATGAATCGCAGTGTCCTGAGTGCTTTGCTGGCGGCCGCCCTGTTCGGGGCCAGTACGCCGTTCGCGAAGCGACTGGTCGGCGAGGTTTCACCGATATTGCTAGCCGGCCTGCTTTATCTGGGCAGTGGAATCGGCCTCACGCTGGTTCGTCTGATTCGGGATCGAGGCTGGAAACCCTCCGGCCTCGATCCCTCGGAATGGCCCTGGCTGCTGGGCGCCATTAGCTTTGGCGGTGTGCTGGGTCCCGTGGCCCTGATGTTCGGGCTGACATCCACCAGTGGTTCGACCGCGGCGCTCCTGCTGAATCTGGAAGCGGTACTCACGGCAGTGATCGCATAGGTGGTGTTCAAGGAGAACGCCGACCGGCGCATGGTGCTGGGTATGATGGTGATTGTCGCCGGCGGTGTGGTGCTGTCATGCCCGACTGGGGAGACCGGATCGTCGAGTTGGATCGGTCCGCTCGCGGTCGTGGTCGCCTGCCTGTGCTGGGCCATCGACAACAATCTGACCCGCAAGGTATCGGCATCGGATGCCTTGTTCATCGCGAGCAGCAAAGGGGTGATCGCCGGCACGGTCAATGGTCTGTTGGCCCTATCGCTCGGAGCGACGGCGCCGGAGGTCATCACAGTGTTTTCGGTGATGACCGTCGGGCTGCTAGGCTACGGCATCAGCCTCGTCTTGTTCGTGTTGGCCCTCCGGGGTCTCGGTACGGCACGCACGGGGGCCTACTTTTCCACCGCCCCGTTCATCGGCGCGGCGGTCGCGCTGGGCCTGCTCGGTGAATCGACGCATCCGGCGTTTTGGCTGGCCGCGGGCCTGATGGGCTGGGGCGTGTGGTTGCATCTGACAGAGCGCCACGAGCACGAACATAAGCATGAACCGCTTGTGCATCGTCATAGGCATCAGCATGACGCACACCACCCGCATCCGCACACGTTCGAGTGGGACAGTGATAATCCGCATGATCATTGGCACGAGCATGTCGCTATCGTCCACAAGCATCCGCATTGCCCGGATACTCACCACCGGCACGCGCATTGAGATGCCACACAAACACAATTCCTGTTCCGTAAGCGATTTGCAAAAATACAGTAGATCTTTCAGCAACTCTCAATTTTAGCGATTTCGCACAGTTTGAGGGTCGGGTTTCCGGTGATGATTACGGGTTAGATGCGGCTAATTGCAGGTTAAGTTTGCTGATTTCGATAGCAGGTCGCTACCAGCAGTGGCGATGACTGGCTCGCTATGGGCGTTGGGACAAGTAAGTCATTTCCTGAAACCAATTTCGATAGTTCTTGTGGAATTCTGCCAACTGCACATTCCCCGCTGTTCTGTCCATATAGTCGCTGAGAATGGGTAATTGCAATCGTGCGATGTGTCCCGCATCAGCATTGCGGGTGGCCGTCAAGAAAGAAGAGAGGCTCGTGACCACCTGACCCGCTTTCGCCTGGCTGGCAGCCTGCGTCAACGCACTGACTATCGAAGGTGAATACTTGAACATGTAGTCGGCATAGCGCCGCAAAACAGGAACCTGGTCGAGCAAAGCCTGTCGCTCGTGATCAAAATCATCACGACAGACCACCTGGTGGTCTTTGAACACCACTGGCGCCGCCGTTGAAATATCGCAGGCCCATCCTGGACGCGGTGTGAGCAACTCAGCCTGATAACGTTCATCACGATAGGGATAGAAAGGCATGGTCCTACAGCGAGAAGGCTTGTCAAGGTGAATACTGCACAAATAATCGTCGCGTAACGCTGGACAGGGAAACGACTTCGGTAAGTAGGCGGTGGGTGTAATCAAAACTGCGAGTTCCTGGCGGTGAGCCAGCTTGAGGGGAGTCCCCAACGTGGCCGTCATCGCATAGTCTTTGCTACCGGGCCGCACTGCCGTCCATACAAAACACAATGGAAAGCGCGAGGCATGCGCCCACGCATCCTGGCAGGTGAGCGGCAACAACCCATAGCAACATTGGCCACAGGCTGTGCACTGAAAATGTCGTGTGACACTCATTGCACACCCACGAACGTACCGCAGCACTTTTTGGCTTTTTTGCCTGAACCACAGGGACAGGGGTCGTTACGTCCGACCTTCGTGATGCGCTGTGGCACGATCTGACTACTCTCAGTGCTGACATAAAGCCATTTACCCTGGTCATGACGAAAGCACGACACGCTCCGTGTGGCCAATTCTTGCTGTTCCCGGCGAAATCGCACGACGAAATCAACCTGAGCCGTATTGTCTATTTGGGTGGTGTTGCGAATCTCCAAGCCACGCCATTCATGCTGTTGGGCCACCCGTTCCGCTTCCGCACGATTGAAGTCCTCACGAACCTCCGGCGCATGCGTATCTGCAACGTGATCCAGTTCACCCCTGACAAAAGCAGTATAGCGCGAGCGCACTAACGCTTCAGCGGTAGGCGCAGGGGTTCCCGCAATGATCGGACCACAGCAATCCTCATAATCACGCTCAGAACCACAAGGACACAACACCATAATTTGAACTCTCTATCGTTTGAGTATTAATTTCCTGTGACTGACTTGCAGCCCGCAGAATCTTCGCAACAGCCGGTAGGCTGAGCAGGATTAGCAGCACCGACAAGAGTGTTTTCATGTTGGCGCTATTCAATATCTCATTCTGAACTCCTCTCGGATTCAGCGTCGCTGCGCCGGACGCGCACTCGGTTGATCCGGTGGCCGTCCATGCTGACGACTTCAAACTGATAGCCTTCCAGCGTGAACTGCTCGCCGCCACTGGGCAGTTCTCCCAATTGGTTAAGCACCAGTCCGGCTAGGGTGTGATAGTCGGCATCTCTGGGCAAATCCTCATACTGCAAAATGTTTCGCAGCTCATCCAGCAGCCAGACCCCGTCCTGTTCCTGCACACTGGGGGTGTCGGTGCTGGCGGTATCCGCCAAGTCGCCGGCAATCGACGCCAGAACGTCGGAGGCGGTGACGATGCCCTCCACGCCGCCGTACTCGTCTACCACCACCGCCAACGGAATGGGATGCTGGCGCATTTGCTCCAGCACTTGCAAGGTGTTCATGCGCTCGTGAACGATGAGTGGTTCTCGCAACGCCGCAGGGAGGTTCAGCGGTTCACCCGCCAGCACGCGGGCCAGGAGATCGCGCCCCTGCACTACGCCTTGCAGGTCGTCCAATTCCCCCCGACAGACCAGATAGCGGCTGTAGGGATGCTGTTGCAGGGTTTCTCGGAGTTGCTGCGCGTCGGCTTCGATATCCAGCCAAACAATCTCCATGCGCGGGGTCATCAATACGGGAATGGGGCGCTCGCCCAGATGGAGTACGCTACGGATCATGGCGCGCTCCGTTTGATCAAACAGGAACGCCGGATTTTCGGCGCCGCTGGCCAGGGCCGCCACGTCTTCGCCGACTTCGGCCAGTTCCGCATGGCCGCCCAGCAGGCGCAACACCGCTTCAGCCGTGCGTTCCCGCAACGGGCGCTTGCCGACCAGGAACCGGCGACGATTGAACTGCGCCCATTGGTTGAAGACTTCGATGAGCACCGAGAAACCGATGGCGGCGTACAAATAACCTTTGGGGATATGGAAACCCAGTCCCTCGGCCACCAGGCTGAAACCAATCATCAGCAGGAAGCCCAGACAGAGAATGATCACCGTGGGGTGGACGCTGACGAAGCGGGTCAGCGGCTTGCTGGCGATCATCATCAGCGCGATGGCGATGATCACCGCTGTCATCATCACCGGCAAATGTTCGACCATGCCCACCGCGGTGATCACCGCGTCGATGGAAAACACCGCGTCCAGCACCACAATCTGCGCCACTACCGGCCAAAAACGGGCGTACAACTTGGAACCGCTGTGATGTTCGTCACCCCCTTCAAGGCGTTCATGCAACTCCATGGTGCCTTTGAACAGCAGAAACAGACCGCCGATAGCCAAAATCAGGTCGCGACCAGAGAAGGTTTGGCCAAAAAGCGTAAACAGCGGCGCAGTCAGAGTGACTAACCAGGAGATGCTGGCCAGCAACACCAGGCGCATGAGCATCGCCAGGGTCAGGCCGATGATCCGCGCCCGGTCGCGCTCCGCCGGAGGGAGCTTGTCGGCGAGAATGGCGATAAAGATCAGGTTGTCGATGCCGAGAACGATCTCCAGAACCACCAGAGTCGCCAGACCGATCCAGACCGTGGGATCAGCGATCCATTCCATAATGAGAATTTCTCTTTCTAATCATAGAGATGATGCGCAGGGTACAGTCGCTCAGGACAGCACTTCGCGCACGAGGAAA
>Ga0209573_1004087_pt1 | contig 14982 bp, 10 predicted proteins | sample TNRBio252014_DNA_FD_185870 | JGI IMG/M metagenome (GOLD analysis project Ga0209573, IMG submission 185870) | Wastewater treatment Type I Accumulibacter community from EBPR Bioreactor in Madison, WI, USA - TNR Reactor_6/25/2014_ DNA (SPAdes)... | ecosystem: Engineered > Bioreactor > EBPR >...
CCCGATCTACGAAGACAACCAAACTCTTAGTAGTGCGGCGCTCAAGCTTAGGCTGACGCATCAGTTCCTGATGTATCAGCTTCTCAAGACAAAAAATGATCAGGCCGCATCGGCGCTTCTCGAAAAATCGGCTCTCGAAGACCCTGCTTCCGCGTATCTCCAGCTCCTTGCCTCACGCGAGGCTTCGCTTGTGGGCGACTTCGAACGCGCTGAGAGCGCTGTCCACCGAGCCCTTTCGTTGGATCCGAAAAGCGACGAGATTCGGCGTGAATATGTCAACGTGCTCGCGTCGCGCGACAAGTTCTCTGAAGCCTATGTCCATCTTGAAAAATTGCTCGACGAGAACCCTGACGATGAAGAGCTTTTGAATCTTGCGGTCGGGCTCGACATCCGGCGCGATGATTACTGGGTCGCGCTCAAGCGTCTCGAACGCGCACTCAAGACAACGGCGGCGCCGGAGTTTGTGCACTACCGTATGGGGCGAGTCTATCGTGACATGGGCAAGCTCCAGGAAGCACGCGCGGCTTTCGAGCGCTCGCTTGCCGCCGACTCGAACTACTACCAGTCGGCAACCTACCTTGCGATCCTCAGTGAAGAATTGGGCGACGAGGCTCGCGCACTGGAGCTCTACGAAGAGCTGGCTCACTTTACCAATAACTCTCTTTACCACCGCAAGCTCGCGGCGCTCTTTATGAAACGCAAGGACTACCCCAAGGCGATCGAAGCCTTCCACAACCTCTTGCAGCTCGAACCCAGCGACATGAATGGACTGCTTCAAATGGCGCGGGCCTGGATTGAAATCGGAGACCTTAAAAAATCCGAGGAGAAATTCCGCGAGCTTCTCACTCTTGATCCTCAGAACGGGACGCTCCGCTTGATGCTAGGGATGCTTCTTGAAGCGCAAACACGCGTCGAGGAGGCGCTGGATCAGTATCTTCTCATCCAGAGCGATTCAACTGCCTACTATGATTCCATGGGTCTTCGCTTGAAGGCTTTCCACAAGCTCGATCGCAAGCAGCAGCTTATCGAGCATCTTGACGCTTCTGCGGCGTTGGCGGACAAGACCGAGGACAGCACCAAGGCGCAAGCTCTCTTTCGCGTCGTCGCTCAATACTACGTCGAACTTGAGGATCTGCCGAAGTCTGAACGCACCCTGTCCAAAGCTCTTTCGCGCTTCCCAGACAGCGAAGCCTTGCTCTTTCAGAAGGGCATGCTCTTCGAAAAAATGCGCCGCTTCGACGAGGGCATCCGAGTTATGCTGTCGATCCTTTCGACCAATCCTCAGCATGTCGGTGCGCTGAACTATGTCGGTTACACGTGGGCGGATCAGGGCAAGAATCTCGCCGAAGCCGAAAAATTTGTGGAAAAGGCGCTCGCTCTCGAGCCCGGCGACCCGTTCATCACAGATTCGCTCGCGTGGGTGTATTACCAGCAAGGTCGCTATGAACTGGCTTATCAGACTCTATGGCGAGCCTATCAAAAGGTGCCCAAGGAGTTCGTGATCGTGGAGCACTTGGGTGACATTCTTGTCAAACTCGGGCGCCTGAGCGAAGCTCGAGACTATTATGCCAAAGCGCTTCAGCTCAAGCCGGACCACCCCGAGATGCTCACCAAGGTCCAGGCCAAGCTCGAAACCGTCGAAGCCAAACTTCCGCCCGACGCACGCGTCGGGCGCAATGAGAGTTTCTGCGATGGCCTTTTCAATCGTCGCTGCAACATTCATCGGATGCAGCACACGCCAGAAATCTCCCGCCGAAGCCCCGCGAGCTCGCCCGTCGCAGGTGATCGGCGCGTGCAAGGACCTTAAGCCCCGCGTCGACGGGCGCGAACATTTTTTTAAATCCCTAAGAGGCGAAGTTCGTATTTCTTCGGGCCGAGACAGCACCGATCTTGATTTGGCGTTGATGACGCCTGCTTATCTGCGTGCCGAAGTGAGTGGTCCTCTGGGCGTGCGTCTCGGCCTTATTCAAATCAACCCGGACTGGGTGCAGTTCTATGACATTCGTCACAAGACGGTGCACCGACTTCCTTTCGTGGAGTTCGCAAAAGACAGCGTTCGGCGTGATCGCTATTTGCGCGTCTTGCCCGTGATGATTCCAGGGCCTTTTTTCCTGGATCTCGCACTCTCTCGAAGTGGTCTTTCGGGATCTGAAGGCGAAATATCTTTGCGCTCGTGTGATTACCTGCAGGACGAAAATGTTTATCGTCTTCTCTTTGTGACACGCTCGGAGTTTGCCGGACGCAACCGCTGGCACCGAGTCGATATCGACCCGACGGCCTTCTATCCTCTCCATCATCTGACCCGACTCACGTCGTCCGCAGAACTTATCGATGCCAAAGACCTTTCATGGGCAAATTCCGAATGGGACTTCCGTTATTCACAGTTCACCGGAGAGGGCTTTTCGACGTTGCCTCGGCGTCTGGATGTCTTCCAAAGAGAAGAGCGTCTTTGGAGTTTTGAGTGGGTGTCGGCGGAGCCGATTCAGGACCGAGGTCCAGAGATTTTCCAATGGAGACCCGGCGCGTCAATTTCCGTACAAGATTATTAAGGAATCTCCCAAGTTGACACCCCACGTTCATTACTGTTTTTTAGCTCCCTTATGTCGTCAATTTCTTTCTCAAAAACCACACGTTATCTCACGGGTCTTGCTCTTGTTCTGGGCCTTGTTTCGATGTCTGCGTGCACGGGCAGCAAAGGGGGCGCAAAGGGCGTCCTGAAATTGCCTGCAGCAGCTGATGCGAAGTCGTTGGATCCCGCGATGGCCGACGACCTTTACACCAATGAAGCTGTTTCTCTGATTTACGAAGGGCTTGTCGAATACGAATACCTCAAGCGCCCCCACCAACTGCGTCCCCTCATTGCGGAGGCCATGCCGACGGTGTCCGCAGATGGACTCGTTTACACCTTCAAAATCAAGAAGGGCGTGAAGTTCACGGACTCCGCTCACTTTGAAGGCGGCAAAGGACGCGACGTCACCGCTCAAGACTTCATCTATTCCTTCATGAGGATCGCGGATCCCAAGATCAACTCGGGCGGCTTCTGGATCTTCGATGGCAAGATCAAGGGCCTGAACGAATGGCGCGACAAGAACAAGGATGCTGCGAATGTCGATTATGCGAGCATTCCCGATGGTCTCAAGGCCCTCGACGATTCAACTCTCCAGATCACGCTCGTGAATCCCTATCCGCAGCTGCTCTTTGTGCTGGCGATGTCTTACGGAGCCGTTGTGCCCCGCGAAGTTGTCGAAAAGCTGGGCAAGGATTTTGGAAACAACCCCGTTGGGACCGGCCCTTATATTCTCGATCGCTGGATGCGTGGTTCTAAGATCAGCTATGTCAGAAACCCCAACTATGCGCACTCCACGTACCCCACGGAGGCCGAAGAGGGTGATGACCCTGCACTGCTTGCAGACGCGGGCAAAAAGCTGCCTCTGATGGATCGTATCGAGCTCTCGATTTTCACCGAAAGTCAGCCGCTCTGGCTGAACTTCCTCAGCGGTCAGCTCGACCGTGCGGGCATTCCAAAAGACAACTTCGAAAGCGTGATCGACACCGGTACCAACAACCTCAAAAAAGAATTTGTCGACAAGGGAATGGTTCTCTCGATCGCGCCGTCGCCGGACGTGACGTACACGGCCTTCAACATGCTCGATCCCTTCATCAAGAAAGCCGGTCCCAAGTTCCGCCAAGCGATTGCTCTGGCGGGTGACACCAAAGACACCCTCAAGGTCTTCTACAACAATCGGGGTATTCCCGCGCACACGCCTGTTCCTCCTGGGCTTGCGGGCTACGACGAGAATTTCATCAATCCCTACCAGCGCTTTGATCTCGAGGCGGCGAAGAAGCTCCTTGCCGAGGCGGGCTATCCCGGCGGCAAAGGCGTGCCCGTCCTCCAATACGAAATCGGTCAAGGTGCCGAGAGCCGTCAGATGGCTGAAGATTTCCAGCGCCGCATGGACAAACTGGGTATCAAGATCCAAATCAACGTGAACCAGTTCTCCGAGCTTCTCTCTAAGATCGATCAGAAAAAGGCGATGATGTGGGGCGTGGCCTGGGGCGCAGATTATCCCGATGCCGAAAATTTCCTGCAGCTCTTGTACGGCCCCAATGCGGCTCCCGGCCCCAACGGTGCCAACTACAACAACCCTGAGTACAACAAGCTCTTCGAGCAAATGCGCTACATGCAAGACTCGCCCGAGCGTCGCCAAATCATCCGTCGCATGATGGAAATCTTCGCGACTGATATGCCTTGGCTGCCCGGTATCCATCGTGTGACCTATGGTCTGTCGCAAAAATGGCTTCAGAACTACAAGCCCGGATTCATGGGTGGACACATCGGCAAGTTCCTGCGCGTTAACGATGATCTGAAAGGAAAATAAGCGTGTTCGCGTATATTGTCCGTCGGCTGCTCTACGCGATTCCGATCCTGCTCGGGACGACGTTTATTCTCTTTCTCTTGTTTAACGTCGTTCCCGGTGATCCGGCTTTGCAGCTGGCGGGCAAGCACGCCACGCCCGAAGTGATCCAAACGATCCGCGCCGAACTGGGGCTCGATAAGCCTTGGTACGGTCAGTATTTTGATATGCTCCGGCAGCTTGCGACCTTCGACTTTGGTCGCAGCTACTGGACGAAGCAAAAAATCACCGACATGATCGTGGCCGGTGCGGGCACGAGCTTCTCGCTCGGTTTTCCTGCCTTCATTATTTCGACGTCCATCTCGCTCGTGATCGGCCTTTTCATTGCACTCTACCGTGGGACTATCATCGACAAGACGATCGTCGCTTTTTCGGTCGCGGCTCAAAGTGTGAGTCTGCTCGTTTATATTCTCGCGGGGCAGTATCTCCTCGCATACCAATGGGGACTTTTTCCGATCAGCGGCTACGATCCCGGGATGATCGAGCGTTGGCAGTACCTCGTACTTCCAATCTTGATCTTTGTGTTCTTGTCGGTCGCGCCTGAACTTCGTTTTTATCGCACCATTTTCCTCGACGAGCTGTATCAGGACTATGTTCGTACGGCGCGCTCCAAGGGCCTGGGGACCAAAACGGTCATGCTTCGCCATGTTCTAAAAAACGCGATGATTCCGATCCTGACGAACCTGGTGATCTCAATTCCTTTTTTGATTCTGGGCTCGGTCCTCATCGAGAGCTTTTTCCAGATCCCTGGCCTTGGTGATTTGATCGTCAAGGCGATCGCAAACAATGACCGTCCGGTTCTCGTTTCGATGACCGTGCTCGGGACTTTTGCCTACATCATTTTCAACCTGCTCTCCGATATTCTCTACGCGATGGTTGATCCCCGCGTTCAGCTGAAATGAGTGGTCGATGAAATTTCTCGCAAAAAAAATTAAAGGCAATTCTCTTTGGAGCGATGCCCTTCGGCGTCTGCTGCAGGACCCCTTTGCGACCTGGAGCTTTGTCGTCATTATTCTTTACGTCGTCGTGGCTCTGCTCGTGCGTGCTCACCTTATCGCAGATGGCTGGCAAGAAAGCATCGGCGGCTCACGTGAAGCGCCGGACCTCTCAAAGGGCGTGCTCCATTGGATGGGCCTCGATATTTTTGGTCGCTCGGTGATCCTCAAGACGATCCAGAGCACGTACACGGCGATGTACGTTGGGCTTCTCAGCTCGCTCATCGCGGTTCCGATCGGAGTTATTATGGGCGCGCTGGCGGGGTATTTTGGCGGTTGGGTCGACGACCTGATCACCTGGTTCTACACCACGCTTTCCAATATCCCCGAGTTTCTGCTGCTCATTGCAATCGCGCTGGCGATTGGAAAAGGCATCGACACGGTTGTGATCGCTCTGGGCGTGACGAGCTGGGTGGGGCTCGCGCGTCTCATTCGCGCTGAGTTCATGAAGCACAAAAACCGCGAGTATGTCCTTTCTGCGCAAGCCCTTGGGGGCGGGCACATCCGCCGAATGGTGAAGCACATTTTCCCCAACGTTTTGCATATTGTGATCATCGGCTTTAGTCTCAGGTTCGTGACGGGTATCAAGTCGGAAGTGATTCTGACCTACCTGGGGCTGGGGGCCGAAATCGGCAAGGGCTCGAGCTGGGGTCTAATGATCTCGGACGCGTCGGGCGAACTGATTCAAGGCGTGTGGTGGGGACTGACAGCCGCTACAGTGGCCATGTTCCCCATCGTTCTGGCATTTAGCCTTTTCGCGGATGCCCTGCGTGACGCGATCGATCCCAAGCTCCGCACCTAAGAGATTTGAAAGAAGGTTAAGGCAGATGAGTTCAAACGACATTCTTCTGAGCGTTCGGGACCTCGAGGTTCAGTTCTCTACACGCGAAGGCCCCATCACGGCCATCAACAAAATTTCCTTCGACATTCCTCGTGGCAAAACCGTGGGTCTTGTTGGCGAGTCCGGCTCAGGCAAGAGCGTCACCTCGCTCGCGGCGATGCGCCTTATCCCCAATCCTCCGGGACTTGTGACCGGCGGTCAGATCCTTTTCAACGGCACGGATCTGCTTAAGCTTTCCGAAGCCGAGATGCGCAAGATCCGCGGCAATAAGATTTCCATGATCTTCCAAGAGCCCATGACGAGTCTGAACCCCGTCTTTACGGTGGGCTACCAGATCTCAGAAACCCTGATGCTTCACCAAGGTCTCACGAAGGCACAGGCGCGTGCTAAGACACTCGACCTTCTCAATCAGGTCGGCATTCCCAATCCTTCCCAAAAGATCGACGCTTATCCTCACGAAATGTCGGGCGGCCAAAAGCAGCGCGTGATGATCGCGATGGCGATCGGCTGTGAGCCCGATTTGCTCATCGCAGACGAACCCACCACCGCTCTCGACGTGACGATCCAAAAGCAGGTGCTCGATCTGCTGCAAGATCTTCAAGAAAAATACAAAATGTCGATGCTCTTTATCACGCACGATCTCGGCGTGATTGCAGACATCGCCGATGACGTTGTGGTGATGTACCGCGGCGATATTGTCGAAAAAAACAAGACTGAAGAAATCTTCCTACGTCCCACGCATCCCTACACCAAAGGACTCCTCGCTTGCCGTCCTCCGCTTACTGAGCATCCCAAGCGTCTTGTCACGGTTAGCGACTTCATGAGCCCGGATGGCAAAGAAAAAGCGGCGCCCAAGATCGAGTTTATCAATCCGATTCGCCCTTTCTCAGAAGCCCAAAATCCCGTCATCCTTCAGGTTAAGGATCTCAAAAAGCACTTCCCGATTCGTGGTGGAATTTTTGGTGGTGTTGTTGATCACTTCAAGGCTGTCGATGGTGTGACATTTGATGTTCGCAAGGGACGCACATTGGGGCTCGTTGGCGAGTCGGGTTGCGGAAAAACCACTCTCGGACGCACGATCCTCCGCCTCATTGAGCCAACCGCGGGTCAGATTCTTTGGAAGGGGCAGGACATCACGCATATCGGTGCTGAGCCCATGCGCAAACTGCGTCGTCAAATGCAGATTATCTTCCAAGATCCTTACGCCTCGCTCAACCCTCGTATGACGGTTGGAGCCGCGGTCACGGAACCGATGGAGATCCACAAAATCGGTGGCAACAAAACCGAACGCATGGAGCGCGCGCGCTATCTTCTCGAAAAAGTCGGATTGCCTGCGCGCGCACTTTCTCGTTACCCTCATGAGTTTTCCGGCGGACAGCGCCAGCGCATTTGTATCGCGCGGGCCTTGGCTGTCGAACCCGAGTTCCTGGTCTGCGACGAATCGGTGTCGGCGCTGGATGTCTCGATTCAGGCCCAGATTCTTAATTTGCTCCTCGACCTTCAGGACGAGATGAACCTCACCTATATTTTCATCTCGCATGATTTGGCCGTCGTGAAGTTTATCGCCGATGACGTCCTTGTCATGAACCAAGGCAAGGTCGTCGAGATGGCCAACGCCGAGGAAATCTATAAAAACCCTCGGGACGAGTACACGAAGCGGCTTCTGAGTGCGATTCCCAAGGGCGTGCCCAAAACCCTGCTGGATCGCGGGATCACGCTTCCAAACGTCAACGCTTAGGATGCCTAAGAGTTAGAATGCCTAAGAGAATGAGCGCCCGCGAGGACATTCGCGGCGTCTCGGTTCTTTTGCACACTTTCTCACAGTTCGATCGATCCACGCGTTCCCGCTAGACCATCGCTGGGGTCGACGACTTCATATTCGAGTCTTCGGCTAGCGGCGTCCCACTGCATGGTGCAGTAAACAACATTGCCTTTTTCAGAAGCAAGGCTGAAGTCTCTGATATCCACGTTCCATACTTGGAATCCCGTCGATCCGATTCCTTGGTCGAAGGCCCCGTTGCCCTGGTGGCGGAAGCTCAACCATCCGCGTTCGGGATTTTCGGAGTTGGGAAAATAGAGATAGTCATGGTGACAAGCGGAATAGAACTTTCCTGCAATCGCTTCACCCACGGCTCCCATCGAGTAGGTGGCGTCGCGGCCGTTTGTTCCGTCCTGACCATCACTGCCATTGCAGACGAGTGAAACATCGGGACTGTCTTGCCCGCCGTAGGAACTCGTGTAGACGTGACCGCCCGATGCGCATTCCGAGGGTGTCGCGAGTCTCACGGACAGGTGCGCAGGTTCGCCATCGGCTCCATCGTTTCCAGGACTTCCGTTGCAAATCGTGGTGAGCGATGTAGCGGTCTCAACGCCGTCCAGAATGCCGTTCTGATTTCTGTCGACGAAAGTCTTGAAGACCGCGCCTCCGAAACCGCAGGATTCGGCACTCGCGGAACTCACCTCGATGCCGCTTCCGTAGCCGTTGCAGATTTTTGTGCGACTTTTGAGTTCGTCGTCTTCATCCCAGACGCCATTCGAATTGAGGTCGATGTAACTGATGAGGCTTGAGCCGCCCGCAGGGCACTCTTCTGGCGTGGCGTCCACGAGCGTCATCTCGCTTCGAGGGGGCTCGGCACTCAGGTCAGTGCGAGGATTTTGAGTGGTGGTGCTTTGTGTCTTCCCGCACGCGGTACACAACACAAGAAGGGCGCCCCAGCTCAGCTTATCCACAAAAACCATTCGCAATTCTCCTCTACCCGCGATTTAGACAGCGGATAGAGGAGAAAAGGTTAAGGGGGCCGTCGCGCGTCGATTATCGATTTGCTTCGGACTGCGCCCAGCTTTGGAAATCCGCAGGAACTTCGACTCCAAGGGCTTCCAATTGTTCGATGAGTTCTTCAGCGCCACGGTCTTGGCGGCAAGGGCTGTAGCTCGACTCGGCAAGGTTACAAAGATTTAAGGTTTGGGTTACGTTGTCGACAAGGGCGCGCGTTTGATTGTCATAGCTGTCCGTGAGGGCTTGACGCGTGTTCCATTCCTCACGTGTGTTGATCCAAACTTCAACGGGCTCGTCGGCTCCGGCAATCACCACCACTGCGGCAATGAGGGATGCGTTGGGATTTGGGGCGTCAGCAAAGCTTGGGGCTCCCAAGGCCAAGGAAAGAACTACACTTGTCGATTTAATGAGATTGAAAAACATAAGCAGCATGTAGCACGCTGCGTTATGATCGGCAATGGATTTCGCTCAGTCCAGACCGGCGACGGGAACAGATTCGGAGAAGCGGTCGAGACCGATTTTTGCCATGACGATTTCATCGCGGCGCTGCTGGATGAAATTGTTGATGACGGTTTTCTTGGCAAGCGACATTGCCAGGAAGTTCATCCCGAGGTGATAGGTCGCGTTCTTCCCCGTGCCTGATTCAGGGGACTTTTCGGCCCAGATGACCTCAGCTTGGATGGCGAAGAGTTCCGAGGTGTGGGGCAGGGGGATCTCAATGCGTAGCACGGTCTTGTCTTTGAGTTTTTCCTTGGATTCAAGGCAGAGACCAGTTTTGGAGAGGTTCATGAGGATCGCGTTGTAGACCATGGGGCCTTTGACGTGACGATAGCGAACTGGGAGGTTCAGGTCGACGCGCTCTTTGCGCATCGTGTGCGAGCGAATGAGTCCCTTGCCACCGGAAGCCGCGAGAAACGCCTCGGGATCGAACTCGTCATCGTCATCGCTCTCTTCTTCTTCATCTTCGAGTGCGGCCTCGATAAAGGCGGCGGCCTGTGAACGACGTGAATCACTTTCGCGAGTCTTCGCGGTTTTTGCCTTGAGAGAAACTTCTTGTTTGAGACCCGAAGCGGTGACTTTGGTTTTTGTCGCTGCGGCTTTTGTAGAAGCGCTAGCTTTGGGAGCAGCAGCGCTCTTCGAAGCTTTTGCGGGAGCCGCGGGTTTTTTCGCGGGTGTTTTTTTTGAGGTGGCTGCTGTGGCCTTCACCTTGCTTGACTTGGCGTCCAGCTTCTTGGAGCTTGGAGCCTTCTTGGCAGTCGAGGGTTTAGAAGGTTTAGCTTTCTTGCTTTTTGCGGCCATTGTTTTGTCCTACCCGTTTTGACGAAGATACTGTCAATGGAAAACTTATTTAAGCCCCAGATTATTAAGACTTTTACGCATCAAGTCAAGAACTTTCTTCTAGGCTCCAAGCTTCAGGCCTTCAAGGCATGGCGAGCCGAAGGGGGGGCATGGATCTATGAATTGCGTTTTTTTCCAGGACCTAAGAAGGGGCTTTTATTGGGGTGGGAGCCTGAGTCGCGTGATCTCGCTCTCTCAGTTATGGAGAGTCCGGACGATGTGGCGAGCGCCAAAGTGGGGCTTGAGGCCGCCCAGGATCCCGTTCAGCTCTTTGTGAAGGCGCATGCGCTCAATCGTCGCGTTGAGCAGGTCGTCGGAAGGGTCGCGACCGAGGCCTCTCAGGGGGCCGCCTGGGAGCTCAGCCTCCAGGGGGGTGTCGTTATTGTGTGGGAGAGGGAATCGTCACATGGCTCGCGTGTGCGCGTGAGCATTCGGCGCGAAGGTGAAAAGGATTTTGTGCGAAGTCTTGAGCTGGGCGTGCTGAGGCCTGTCGCGGGCTCCGAGCAGCCCTCTGAGGAAGCGGAGAAGGCGGCGTCTCTCCGCGTGCAAACTCAAAGGTTGCTGACAAAAGCGGAACGGCTTGTTGCAAAAGTGCAGGACGATGTGAGTCTCAGCCGCGAGGGACTCGATAAGCTTCAGGCGCTCTGCGTGTTTCTCGATGCGGATCCCCAGGCGTGGGGGCGAGACGATAGCTGGACGGTGGCAGCTCGCTCCTCTTTGGATTGGGTCAGGGCCGAAACGCGATTGCCGGCTTTTCAGCCCAGCACGCGCGCATCTGCGCTCGAAATTATTCATGACCTCAGGCGCCGCTATCAACGAAAACTCCAGGGATCCCAGAAACGCCTCATCGAGGTTTCGGCAGGGCTTGAGTCGGCGCATGCCGGCGAGGCATTGCCGAATCCCGCGTCTCGCAAAGTGACGCCCGCGCGCGAGGGAGGGACAAAGTCCCAGGTCGCCAAATCCGTTCTCGGTCAGTGGGTCGAACATCCGTCGGGGCTCAAGGCTCGCCTGGGGCGCAACAGTCGAGAGAACGCGCAGCTCTTTCGCGACGCGAGCTCGCGTGATGTGTGGTTTCATATTCGCGGTCTCGGAGGCGCGCACGTTTGGGTGCCGAGGGGACAACCGCTTTTCGGCGCAAAAGACGACCGACTCCGTGACGATCTGGAATTGTGGGCTTGCCAGCTTGCGGTTTACAACTCCAAGGCGCGCCACGCCGCTTACGGCGTGGTCGACATTACTGAGAAGCGGCATCTCAAGGCCGCGAAAGGGCAGGAGGGGACGCTCCTCATCGGGCGTTCCGAGACCCGCATGGCGGACCTCGACGAGACTTTCGAAAAATGGCTGAAGAACTGCTAGGTTATTTTTGCGATGAGCACTCCAAAGTCCGCTTCTTTTTCTGCGAGTTCTGCGGCCCTCAGGGCCCTTGAGTGGTCGCGCCTCCAGAGCGAGCTCGCACTGCGTGCGCGCAGTCCTGCGGGACAGCGCCTCGCAGAAGTTTGGGAGCCGGGACTGCTGAGCCTCGACGATATGCGCACGCAGGCCCGCGCGGCGCTCGAACTTTTTGAACTCAAAAACTCCGAAGGGGCTCAGCCGCCCGTGGGAGACGCGCCCGTTCTCGACGATGTTTTGAAAAGGATTTCGCGTTCGGGGGCCATCGACACGGTCGAGTTTCGTGGGCTTTTGAATTTTCATCGGGGCGTCTTGGACTTGGGTCAATTTATTCGGCGCTATGGCACACGCTCCCCACAGCTCAGCGTTCTTTTGGCAGGGCTTGCCCGCCTCGAGCCTTGGTTCAAAGAGCACGCGTTGCTGCTCGATCCTCAGGGCGAAATCGTCGACGAGGCCAGCGACGACCTGGCCGCGCTTCGCGAGCTCGCGCGTGAGCTTCACAAAAAAATCCGCAATCGCCTCGAGGATTATCTCAAGAACAACAAGCTCGCCGAATTGATGCAAGATTTCTACATCACGCTTAGAGATGGACGTTATGTCTTGCCGATCAAGTCCAACTTCAAGGGGCGCGTGCCTGGAATCATTCACGACGTGTCAGGAAGCGAGGCAACGCTTTTTGTCGAACCCGAGGACGTCGTTGAGTGGAACAACCAACTCAAGGTCACCGACAAAGAAATTCAACACGAGATCGAACGCATTCTTGCCGAAGTTGTCGTTAAGACTCAGCCCCATGTCACCGCCTTTTTTTCCAATCAGAAGCTTCTGGCTCGCACCGATCTGATCTCGGCATTTGTCCAGCTCGCGATCGATGCCAAACTGCCCGTGGCACTCGCGGCCGATGCACCGAAGCTTGATTTCGAGGGCCTCACTCACCCGATGCTCGCGCTTGATCGCGGTGTGATTGCCAACTCATTCTCGTGGGAAAAGGCCTTTGTGCTCACGGGCCCCAACACCGGAGGAAAAACGGTGTTGCTCAAGGCCGTGGGTGTGGCCGTCTGCCTCGCGCGCGCGGGGTTTCCGGTTTTTGCCAAGAGTGCCTCGGTGCCGTCGGATCTTCAGCGCCTTTTTGTGAGTATTGGCGACGAACAGAATCTCAAGGAAAATCTCTCGACTTTTTCGGCGCATCTCAAAATGCTCTCCGAGATGTACGTTGGCGCCGAGCCCGGAGATCTCGTGATGGTCGACGAGATTGCAACCGGAACGTCGCCCGAAGAGGGGCAGCCTTTGGCGCAGGCCTTTATCGAAACGCTTCTCGACCGAGGAGTCCGACTTTTTGTGACGACGCACTACGGGAGCCTCAAACAGTTTGCACTCGCGGATGCGCGCTGTCGTATCGCTTCAATGGCGTTTGATTCGCGCTCCAAGCGACCGACCTATCAATTGATTTTGGATGTGCCTGGCGAGTCTTCGGCCTTTGAAACCGCTGCGGGAGTGGGGTTTCCGGAGCGCGTGCTTGAGCGAGCGCGGGTTTTGAGGGGCGAACCCTCCAAAGATCTTAGCCAGGCGCTGGAGCGTCTCGAAGCCGCGCGCAATCGTTTTTTCTCCCAAGAAAAGGAGCTCGCAGAACGTCTTGAGCGAGCCGAAAAACGCGAACAGCAGGCGCAGCGTGTTGTTGAGGAATACGGCCTCAAGCAGAAAATTCTTCTTTCCGAGGAGTCGCAAAAGCTCATCAAAGAACTTTCCAAGCTTCGCGACGAGTTGTCGCTTGAGGTGAAGAGCGCTCAGGGCGACGAGTTGAAGTCCGGGGCTACCAAACTTTTCCAGAAAATTTCCGATGCTTCGGCTCAGATGCGTGTCCAGGTGAACGAGGTGCAGGAGCTTGCAGCGGCGAACCAAAGCCGCGATTTGGAGAACGCCGAACTTTTGGCCGGCACTGTGGTCGAAATCGAGGGGCTGGGGATGGGCGAGATTGTCGAAGCGCCACGAAGCGACGTCCAGGCCAAAACAATGATTCTCGTCCAGGTCGGTGATCTCAAAACCCGCGTTGCACGCGACCGCCTTAAGCGCGTCGCGGGCAAACGCGGTCAAAGCTACCGCAACAATCGCGCGGCGCTTGATCGCGCGCGTGACACCAAACCCACGGTGCAACTTACGACAAGCTCTTCGACGGGGGCTGTCACGGGAAGCCTTCTTTGCGATGTTCGCGGAAAGACTGTTGAGGACGCGCTCCGCCGCGTCGAACACAGCCTCAATGGCCTTTTCTCCGGAGAAGGGGCCGTGATCACAATCGTACACGGGCACGGAACGTCCCGTCTCAAAGAGGCCATCCGCGACTATTTGGCTTCGACGCGCAACGAAGTGAGTTTTAGGCCGGGTTCCTGGCCTGGCGAAGGCGGCGACGGCGTCACGCTCGTAGAACTTGCTTAGCGGCTCTCACAGAGACGGTGCGTGGCCTTGACTGCTGGGCTTCGCGCGTGGAGCATGGTCCCCATTCTGGAGGCACCCCATGGACCGTAACTTAGCGTTGGAATTCGTTCGTGTGACCGAGGCGGCTTCGATCAGCTGCGCAAGACTGATGGGGCGTGGCGAGCGCGATGCTGCGGACCAGGCTGCTGTTGATGCCATGAGAAAGGCGCTGGATTCGATCAACGTCGCGGGCACCGTCGTTATTGGCGAGGGCGAGCGCGATGAAGCGCCGATGCTCTATATCGGTGAAGAGTTTGGCCGGCGTGGACCTGATTCTCCTAAGGTTGATGTTGCGCTGGATCCGCTGGAGGGAACGAACCTCTGTGCACTGGGACACAACGACGCGATGTCTGTTATTGCGATCGCGGATCACGGAAATTTTCTCCATGCACCTGACACCTATATGGATAAGGTTGCCGTGGGCCCCGATTGTAAGGGACTGCTTCGCTACGAGATGAGCACGCGCGAGAAAATCGAGACCGTCGCGCGCGCCAAGAAAAAAGATATGCACGAAGTTACGGCCACGGTTTTGGATCGTCCTCGCCACGAGAAGCTGATTGCTGAGCTGCGTGGTCTGGGATGTCGCATTCGTCTGATCAACGACGGGGATATCTCCGCCGCCTTGTCGACGTGCAACGAGGAGACGGGTATCGATATTCTTTTGGGATCCGGCGGCGCGCCCGAGGGTGTGATCAGTGCGGCAGCTCTGAAATGTTTTGGCGGAGACTTTATCGGGAAGCTGATGTTCCGGAGTGACGATGA
>Ga0209573_1004088_pt1 | contig 14975 bp, 16 predicted proteins | sample TNRBio252014_DNA_FD_185870 | JGI IMG/M metagenome (GOLD analysis project Ga0209573, IMG submission 185870) | Wastewater treatment Type I Accumulibacter community from EBPR Bioreactor in Madison, WI, USA - TNR Reactor_6/25/2014_ DNA (SPAdes)... | ecosystem: Engineered > Bioreactor > EBPR >...
CGGGTGGGGCGGTGAAGTTTGATGATATTGATAGGGAATTCTTCAGGAGTCGCTCGTGAGCCAGACCGCCGGTGATATTTCCGCTTCCCCTTTCCGTTCTCCTCGCTTTCTGATGTCGCTGGCGGGCCTTGCGGTCGCGGTGCTGATCGGGCAGGGCATGACGTCTGGCTCGGCGATGGCCCAGCCAGCATCTGGAGCCAAAGACGGCGCGGCTCAAACGGAAGCGCAGCTCTTATCGGACCTGATCCACTACATCAACATTGATAACTACAAGCTTGCACAGTCGATGGGTTCTGAGTTGATCGGTAAGGGTGTCAAGCCCCGCGATCTGGTGAAGCTTGTTGAGGCCGGCGAGTTTGAGCGGTTCGACGCGGCGATGGCGAAGGCCCAGCGCGTGTCGGAACTCGAGCCCATCGCGGCACTCTTGACAAAGGATTTCACGAAAGGCAAACTGGAGCTGGCGCGTGACCCCGATCAGATCGCCGAGGCGATCAAGATGCTCACGGGAACGGTTCGCGGGCAGTTGCTGGCGTCGGAGCGTCTCAGAGCGGCGAGCGAGTACGCGGTGCCCCAGTTGCTCAGGGCCATGCTGGACACGAAGGGTGACGCGGTTCTTGCGGCGACGGCACGCGAGGTGCTGGTAAGTATGGGCCCCAAGGCGGTCGCGCCCCTGTGCGCCGCGGTTCTGGGTCTCGACGAGATCGGGCAGGAACGTGTGACCGAAGTGCTGGGCACGATCCAATATCCCGCGTCACTCCCCTACATCTCGGAATTGAGTTCGACGACGAAGAACGCGTCGGTCAAGGCGGCCTGCGATCGCGCGATGGCCCGGTTCAGCCAGGCGGCGGCGATGCCGGTGGGTGAGCTGTACCAGGCGCTGGCGGAGCGGTATTACGGTGAGAGCCTGGACGTGACGAGCTTCCCGGGCGAAGAGTTCCAGCTCATCTGGGACTTTAAGCCGCAAACCGGCCTCTACATGACGGCGATCCGCAGCGAGGTGTACCACGAGGCGATGGCGATGCGGTCGGCCGAGAAAGCGTTGACGCTCAAAAACGAGAACCCAGACACGCTGGCGTTGTGGGTTTCGGCGAATCTCAAGCGAGAACTCGAAACCCCCAAGGGGTACGAGAACCCGACCTATCCGTCGTCGCGTCGCGATTCGATGTACTTCGCGGTGGCGGCGGGTTCGCAGGTCGATCAGCGGGTTCTCGCCCGTGCGATCGATACTCGCAACACAGGCCTGGCGCGGAAGTCGATCGCGGCGCTGGACAAGACCGCAGGGGGCAAGTCGCTGTGGTCGAGCGGGCTTGACCGCCAGCCTTTGCTCGAAGCGCTGAGGTATCCCAACCGCCGGGTTCAGTACGAGGCGGCGCTGGCTCTTGCCTCGGCGCAGCCCGCCGAGGCATTCACTGGTTCGGATCGGGTGGTCCCGATTTTGGCAGGAGCGATCCGGGACGCCTCGGCGCGGACTGCGGCTGTCTTTGCCAACAGCGTCGAGGTGTACCAGGCCATCCGCGGGATCGCGGAAAAGGGCGGGTACTCGGTGCTGCCTTACGGGAAAGCGACGGGCGACATCGCGCAGGCGATCGCCGAGGCACCGGGCGTCGATCTGGTGATCGCGGCCAACCTCAACGTTGAGCAGTCGGCGACGATCGTGAGCGACGTTCGCTCGAACCCGAAGCTGACGGCAAGCCCCGTGCTGATCATGACCACACAGGACGTGATCCCCGATCTCCGCAAGCGGTTTGTGGGCGACAACACGATCGCAATCCGCTCGTCGGCGATCGGCGAGGAAGCGGCTCTGAACACGGTGCGCGATCTGGTGATGTCGACCACCGGTGGGCCAATCAGTGCGGAAGAGGCGGCGAACTATTCGAGCCGTTCGCTCGCGGGGCTGCGCGATCTCGCGATCTCCGGCAACCCTGTGCTGCGGGTTTCCGACGCGAGTCAGTCGCTGATCAACTCTCTCGGCGATGCAAGGCTCAACGTGCGACTGGACGTGTGCGAGGTGCTCAGCCGCATCGCGATGAAAGAGTGCCAGGTCGCGGTTGCCGAGGCTGCGTTCAAGGCGTCAGGCCCCGAGCGTGTGGCGATGCTGGCGAAGCTGTCGGCGTCGGCGCGGCGGTTCGGCAACCAACTCGCGGATCGGCACGTGAATCAGATCCGCGAGATCGCTCAGGTTAAGGACAACGAAGAAGCCACGGCGGCGGCGGCCGTGCTCGGTTCCCTTAACCTGGCCAACAGCGAATTGATGCCTCTCATCAACGCCGGGAAGTGATTCGGCGCCGGGAAGTAATCCGGTGCGAGACCATTGCAATGACGACTCGATGCCGGTGATGCCGGCATCGTGTTTTTTTGGGTTTGATTGTGGGATCTGTCGGCGGAAGGACTGGTCTGGAGACCGGTGATTCTTGGATGGTGGTGGCACCGGTCTCCAGACCGGTGGATTCCAAGATCAACAGAGACACCGCTCTGGAGAGCGGTGCCACCAAGACGGTGCCACCATATGGAGGAATTACCTGCGGCGGCGGACCATCAGGATGGCGCCCAGCGACACCGTGGCCATGGAGCCCGGCGTGGGGATGAGCGTGTCGAGATAGTGCGTCAGGGATGCGAGCGTGAGGTTGGTGGCAGCTTCAGCGACCGCCGGGGGCGTGCTGATCCCTACGTGGATGTGGCCTGCGGCAAAGCATTGACTCGGATCGCTCGCCTGTCGGTGCAGGTGTTGGTACCACAGCGTGTGGTATCCCAGGTATTCGCTGAGGAACGTCCCGCCCGCGGCGGCGGTGCGGTCGATGTAGGCGTTGATCCCCAGCCCCGATCCGTTGACGGCGGCCATGATGGAATCCATGGGCAGTGACGAGTTCCGGTAGGCGTTGGCGCCGTATGAGGAATCGGGGGGCGATTGATCGGGGAACGGGTTGCCGAAGTAGTCGGCCGTCCAACTGGTGCGGTTGCGGTTGCGGCTCTCGATTTCCCAGCTGATGCCGGGGTTGCCCCGGGTAAAGGCGATCATGGCGCATGGTTTGATCTGTGCGGTGATGCGCCAGAAGTCGGCGGAGGTGTCCTGATAATCGACCTCGAAATCGCCGATGCCTTTGCCCCAGTTGGGCTCGGTGGCCCCGGGGAACTCGGGGAAGAAGGAGTAGATGTTGTACCCGCTTTGCTGCCAGTTGGCGCCCTGCCAACCGCCGGGGTTCTGCGTGGTATTGGTGGAGAATCTGCGGATCATGTTGTTCGTCGGCGGCCAATACCCCACGAGCATGATGTTGCGGGTGTAGTCGGCGTACGCGACGGTTGAGAATGCGGAGGACCCACCGAGAGCCAGAGCCACGAGGAGAGAGTTCCGCATGTGACGAATATGCCATGGATTCGGGCGACTGCCAATCAATTCGACGAATTGTTGAGAAATATTGTGTTCGAGTTGTGCTGTCGGTGGTCGAGAGACGGCAACCCCAACGCCGGACGTGGTATAAGAGGGCGGATGGATATTGACCCACGAAGTCGGCCGCCTCGAATCGAGCGGGAGGTCCCAGCTGGAGCGGCAGCGATCCCCGTGGATGCATTCGAGCCGCCCAAAGGCACCGGGAAGCGGTGCGTGGGGTGCGGTCGCGAGTTGTCGGAGGGGTCGTTGCTGTGTTCCTGCGGAGAGGCGGTGTTCGCACCGAGTCTGCCGGCAGACGCGGGGGGGTTGCCAAAGCCGTGCGCCACGTGCGGGTACGACCTTCGCGGGCTGGCGGCCCCGCGGTGCCCGGAATGTGGGACGATGACACGGAGCCGACGCGGGAGGCCCAGAGGGGACGCCGTCCATCGGTCGATGGGGCAACAGTGGGCGACGGCCGGTTGGATGCTGGGTGCGGGGCTCGCGGCGTGCGTGCTGGTGTCGCTGATCGGCGACGGCGGTGGCCCGGAAGTGCTCCTCACGATGCTGATTCGGATCGGGGTGCAGGTCGGGGTGCTGTGGGTCGTGTTTGCCGGCTTTGCCGTGATGTGGTCCGGGCTCGACGACGATTGGTCGATCACGCTTGCAAGGCTGGCCGCGGTGGCGGTGATCGCGGGCTTTGCGGGGCTGCTTGTCAACTTTGTGCCGCTGTTTACCTTTGGGTTTGCGACGATCGCGTTCGTGCTGGTGGTGTCGATGCTGCTGTGGACGTGGCTGGACCTAGAGCCGGGGGACGCGTTTTTGATCGCGGGCCTGGCGGGGATCACGCGCGCGATGGTGTTCATGTCTCTGTTTATGAAGTAGCGACGGAGGAGAATGGCCGAATAAAGGCAACAAGCCATAACGGTGGCGGGCGGGAAGCAGAACCCCGTTTGGGCCGCTATGCTGCGCGGCTATGCGGACACTGGTTCTGGCATCTCTGACGGGAATCTGGCTGGCCGGGTGGAGCGTTCAGGCGTGCGCGCAGGGTGGCGCATCTGACCCATCCTCGACCGGGCAAGCTGGGGGAACAGGCGGCGAGTTCCGGTTGACCAAGGACGGAGCACTGGTTCCAGCGTCAATGAACGTGGACGCCGACCTGGAGACCATCGCCAAGGCGAAGATGCTCTTGGCGCAGGTGGGCACGAGTTCGGCGCAAGGAGGCGGGGGGACGGCCAGGGCTCAACAGGCGATGAAGCTGCTGAGCGCATTGATCGATCGGCAACGGCTCGCCGAGGTAAAGTCGTCGCAGCTTCCGGAGGCGCTGCTGCGTCGCGGCGACGCGTACGTGATGCTCGGCGATGAGTTCGAGGCTCTCTACGATTACGAGGAAGTCATCAAGGGGTACCCCGGGTCGGACCAGTTCGTTCTGGCGCTCGAACGCGAGATGGAGATCGCCATCCGATACCTCAACGGGCTGCGGAAGAAAGGGATGTTCGGGCTCCGATTCGAGGACGCGGTGCCTATCGGAGAAGAACTCTTGATCCGCGTGCAGGAGCGGCTGCCCGGGAGCCAGCTCGCCGAGCGGGCGGGGATCGAGCTCTCGGATTATTACTACCGGATCCGTGACCTCAAGATGGCGTCCGAATCGTACGACGTGTTCAACCGCAACTATCCTCGGAGCGAGTACCGGCAAAAGGCGTTGCTCAGGCGGATTTACGCGAACATCGCGCAGTTCAAGGGGCCCGAGTACGACTCAAGCTCTTTGATCGAAGCCCAGCAGCTCATCAAGCGCTTTGTGAGGCTGTACCCAGCGGACGCCGAGCAGTCGGGGATCGGCGACGCACTTTCGGCGAGGCTGGATGAATCGGCGGGCGCGCAGATGCTCGAAGTGGGACGCTGGTACATCAGCCGCGGGAACGATGTCTCGGCGCGGCTGACGCTGCGCCGGCTGCTGCGGCGGCACCCCGACACAGTGGCGGCGCAGAGTGCGATCAGAGTTTTCGATGAAAAAGGATGGGACAAGCCTGCCGAGGCGACGGCGCCGGTGCGGGCCAACGCCGCGGACGTGGAGGTGCCGAAATGACGCACAGCGGCCTTCAGAAGTGCATCGCGCTCCATGCGTGCCGGGTCGGGCTTGCGTTGGCGGCGGTTGGGGTTGCAGGGATTGGTGCTTCGGGGTGTGCCTCGGATCCGACCAAGGGGTATTCGTTCCGCTCGACATACCCGGTAGACGTACGTTCCGTCGAAGTCCCGATTTTCAAGAACTCGACGCCAGAGCCCGGGCAAGAGACCTTGCTGACCGAGGCGGTCATCAAGGAACTGCAGCGGGCGGGGTTCCGCGTGACCCAAGACGCCACGGCGGACACGACGCTCGCGGGCGTGCTGACCGCGATCGACCTCCGGCGGCTGTCGGCCGATCGCAAAACAGGCTTGGTGCAAGAGCTCGACTATCGCGCGACCGTCGACTTCGAATGGCGCGATAACCGTTCCGGGAAGGTGCTTCAGGCACGCCGCGGGTTCGCGGCATCGTCGTCATTTGCCCCCGCACGCGGGGCAGGTGAGCCGATCGAGCGAGGCCAGCACGGGGCGTTCGATCGCCTCGCCAAGGATCTTGTCGACGAGCTGCGGGCCTCGTGGTAGGACCGTCGAACGCGGCGTTTCAGGCTTTGTCGAGGGACTTGAGTTCGTCGCGGATTTTCGCGGCCTGCTCGTAGTTCTCCTGGGCAACGGCTTGCTCGAGTTGCTCGCGTAGCTCGGCGCGGCGGCTCTTTGGGAGCTTGGGCGAAAGCTGCTCACGCATCTGCCGGAGCATCTCGACTTCGCCCGACTTCTCGAATGCCTCTGCTTCGCCTCGATCGGAGAAGATCACACGGAGTTGTTCCAGCGTTGAATCCAGGCTGAGCGCGGCGGCCCGTGGTTCGCCATCTTTCACAAGCTGGCTCGCCAAGGCGCGGGCCCGGATCATCATCACATAAGGGCGGTATTGTTCGAGGGCTTCGCGATCATCTTCGTCCTCAGCGCGGGTGCGGCACAGGTCGAACACGCGGAGATTTCTCGTGGTGTCGCGCACAACCCCGTCAAAGTCTTCGAGGACCAGGAGCGCCATGTAGCGGTGATAATACTGGACAGCCTCGTCGCGGAGCTGCGAGCACTCGTCGCCTGACAAGCTGTCTCGCTCGGGAGCCGCACCTTCCTCTTCAGGCTCAAAGGAATCCTCGAAATACTCGAGGAGGCTTTCGTAGCCGTGGGGGCGTTCGCCGTCGGGCCGCCCGTCGGCGAACATTTGGAGCACACCCAGATCGAGTCGGATCTGAACACGAGTCTCGCCGTCTTCGCCGATGATCTGACGCACATTGGGTTGGCCCGCCTCGAATTTCCATACCCTTAACAGGTGGGAAATGTCTTCGCTCGGAAGCGCACCTTGCTCGGCAGAGTTCTCGGGCTTTGGCTGATCGCCATCTTGATTATTGGAATCGTCGCTCACAGTGGAAACGGTATGCGTGAATGTGAGGCAAGCTGAACCCGCAGAAGACAAGATGGAGAAGAAAGATAGGATTTTGATAGGTAGATCGAGCTTGAACACGTTTTTTCTGTAGTATTTTCAAGAAAGTCCGGACTTTGAGTTGGCACTTGCTGCGGTCTGTGGCATGTTTGAGGGCGTAGGAGTGTCTCGTCACTGGAACGTGCTCACGGGAAGAAGTTGAGGGGTCGATGAAACCGACCGCCCATACCCGGCGTATCGTTTGCCGGGATCCGTGTGGTGCGGGTTCCCAGTGGTGTAGAGCGGGGGGAAACCCCCGTGAAAGGTAGTGTTACCTTGACCGGAGCGAGAGAACAAGCCTCGAGGGGTTCCCGTGCGCTGCAGTCCGATTTGCAGCTGTACCTCAAGGAAATTAACAAGTACCCCCTGCTCACGCCCGAGCAGGAGCGGGAATTGGGATGGGCGGTCCTCAACGATCAATGCCCCGTGGCTCGCGAGAAGATGATCCGGTCGAACCTTCGGCTGGTGGTCGCGATCGCCAAGAACTATTGCAATCGCGGGCTGACTCTCATCGATCTGATCGAAGAGGGCAACATCGGCCTGATGCGTGCGGTGGAGGGGTTTGATCCTTCGCAGGGCGCGAGGTTTTCGACCTATGGAAGCTGGTGGATCAAGCAGGCGATCAAGCGTGCGCTCGCCAGTGCCGCTCAGCCGGTGCACATCCCCGGGTACATGGTCGAGCTGATCGCCAAGTGGAAGGCGGCCTTCCGGAAACTAGAAGTCGAGCTGGGGTACGCCCCGTCGATGCAGGATCTGGCCGCCGCGATGGACCTTCCCTTGCGGAAAGTGAAGATCATCAAGCGCGCGATCCGGGCGACTCAGGCCGCGCCTTCTGAAAACGGTCTGATCGGCAGCGTCTCGTTGTCTGACATGGTCCAAGACTACCGTCACTCGACGCCGGATCAGAATTTGCTTCGCGAAGACGAGCTCAAGACCCTCCAGAACCTTTTGGAGACGATCGATGAGCGTGAGGGGATGATCCTCCGGATGCGTTTCGGGCTCGATGGGGCCGAGCCACTGACGCTCAAGCAGGTGGCGGAAGAATTGGGGATGAGCCGGGAACGGATTCGGCAGATTGTGGACGAGTGCCTGACGAAGCTGAACGAGAAGCTTGGCGAAGGCCGCCGATCGAAGTCTTCGATCGACGAAGAGGAGTGCGAGCCGATGCGGGCGCCCGGGGAAGCGGGCTGAACGCGAGTGGAACTGGAGGAGTTTGGGGCGGCGGAGGGGAATTCATGATTCATTCGGGCCCGGCGAGTGCCGGGCCCGGTTCTTTTTTGGCCACGGCGGGCGACCCGTGGCGCGGCGCGTGCTGCTACCATCGCTTCCCATGCTCAAGCTTCATTCAATCGCGGTTCTGGGTTTGCAGTCGGTGGTGGCTTGCACGATCGGTGCGGCGGTGCTGGCCGCGGGCACGGCGGTGGGCCAGGAGACATTCCTCGACATGCTGAACAAGCGGCCGAGAGAGTATCGCGCCGATCAACGGAGTGAGAAAGGGATGCTACCTGTGCTCGGCAAGTTGCAGGAGCCCCCGGTAGAAGTTCGAGCGGACTTTGAGGCCGGATCGGCATGGATTTTGATGGATCCGTCGGTGTCCACGAGGTGGGAAAAAGCCAAAGCGTGGGAGATGGGTGAGGCGCAGCAGGCGGCGATCAAGGCCTTGCGGGAAGCGGTGCGGAAGGACGGGAAGCCGGATCCGAGGCGTGGGTTTGCGCTTTCATACGGAGCCACATCGGATGCACGCGAGGCGGTGGCGCTCGATCTCTACGCGGACCTCGGGGACGAAAACCCGACGATCGCCGAGGCGAAGCTGAAGTATCTCCCGAGGATCCAGTGGCTCGAGCAGTTGGTGCACGTGCACGCGTCACGCTTGGTGGCGGAAGGGAAGACGGGGGAGGCGATCAATGCGTTGGTGGATCTGGTGTATTTCGGTCGTCAGCTCGCCGACCGTGAGACGTTCGAAGAGGTGAAGTTTGGGATGCGGGTGATGATGGTGGGCCTCTCGCGGATCCGGGACGTGCTGTTTGTGGACTATCAGGGCGAGCGCAAGGCGACTCAGGAAGAGCTGCGGGCGCTTATCCCGATTCTGCAGGACGAAGGGATGATGGAGATCGGAAGGATCAGGCTGCCTCAGGGGGAGCAGATCGGGATCGAACAGATGATCGCCCGTGCGTACGCATCGGGTGAAGAGGCGGATTCGACCCGCGTGGGACCGATGATGGCGGCGGTGGCGTCGCGTGGGTTCCCGTTGCGGATTTTCAACGAGTCGGCGCGGTGGGCGGCGGCCGCGGCGACGCTGGGCACGAAAACGGAAATGCAGGGGCAACTCCGCGACGTGTGGGGCGATTGGTCCTCGCGATGGACGCTCGAAACCTTTAGCACGCGGCTTCGCGCAACACCTGCGTTCACGCTGCTCAACAAGAACAAGTACGCGATCGTGGGGTTGTTGCCCGACATGAACGAGCTATTCGAGCTGCGGCAGATGTTGCAGACAGAGGCGGTCGGGGCGCGGTATGCGATCGGGCATGTGGGATATTTCTATCAGAACAAGTCGTACGCGCGGACGATCATCTCGCCGCGTCCCGATTGGGTCAAGAGCAAGGAAGCGGATCCGTACAACCCCCAGGATCGCGCGGTGGGGGGGACATATCCGCCGTACTTTGTCAGGCCCATGACGCAGGATACGAAGAACCAGCCGCTGTCGATCAAGGTGATCACGGGGACGGGGTTCAACTTCGATGTGAGCCTGCGGGACGATGTGTGGGTGATCTACTCGGTGGGGTCGGATAACGTGGACGGAGGCGGGCGGCGGTATCAGAACACGTCGAAGCGTGCGTCCGCGGATTATCTCATCTGGCCACCGATCGAGTCTCTGACGCGGAAGTATCTGAAGGACTCGGGAAACCTTCGTTGAGTACGCGGTGCCGGGTCGGGACCGGGCCGGTGCCGAAACCTCTGGCTCGGGGCCGCATCAGAAGCACGGGCGGCACGCCGCCCGCAGGGGATTGATCGTGACACACGATTCGCACAAGTTGGTGATCATCGGGTCTGGCCCGGCGGGGTGGACGGCGGCAATTTATGCCGCGCGGGCGAATCTCGACCCGGTGGTGTACACCGGCGTGCCGAAGCAGCACCCGTCGATCCAGCTGCCCGGCGGCCAATTGATGCTGACGACGGAGGTGGAGAATTATCCGGGGTTTCCGCACGGAGTGATGGGCCCCGAGATGATGGGCAAGTTCCGTGAGCAGGCCGAACGGTTCGGGACCAAGATCCTGCAGGAGGACATCGTTCGCTGTGATTTCTCGAAGAAGCCCTTCGAGTTGCATACCGACGACGGGAACGGGAAGGTCGGCGTGGTGCGGGCGCACGCGGTCATCATCGCGACGGGGGCGACGGCCAACTGGTTGGGGCTCCCCAACGAGCAGCGCTTGGCGACCAAGGGCGGCGGGGTCTCGGCGTGCGCCGTGTGCGACGGGGCGTTACCCGCGTTCCGCAAACAAAGACTTGCGGTGGTCGGCGGCGGCGATACAGCCATGGAAGAGGCGACCTACCTCACGAAGTTCGCGTCCGAGGTGATCGTCATCCATCGGCGCGATAGCCTCCGGGCGAGCAAGGTCATGCAGCAGCGATATCTGAGCCGACCCAACGCGAAAGTCATGTTCAATTCGGCTGTAGTCGATGTCATCGGCGAGGATCGGATCCAGAGCGTCCTGATCGAGAACCTGGTGACGAAGGAGCGTTCGACGCTCGACGTCCGCGGGCTGTTCATCGCGATCGGGCACACGCCGGCGACGGGGTTCCTCAAGAACAGCGGGCTTGAATTCGACGCGGCGGGGTACCTGACGCTTCGGGAGCGAGGAAGCAGGACGAACATCGAGGGCGTGTTCGGGGCGGGCGATGTTTCTGATAGCACGTACCGGCAGGCGGTGACAGCGGCGGGTATGGGGTGCCAGGCGGCACTCGACGCCGAGCGGTGGCTGGCGGCGAATAACGTCCACTGAGGCAACACCCCCCAACTCAAGTTGCTCGACGGTTCTGGACGATACATGTGTATGAGCGTCTCGGGATCAAACCCGATTCACGGCATGGCGGGCCTGAGCAACGCGCAGCGACAGGCGGTTGTGGGCAAGAAGCCCGACGCGGCCGCCCGCAAAGACGAACGGAAAGTGGAACGTCCAGGCGACCGCGTGGAATTTGAGCATGCCGATGAGCGTGCGGACGACAACAGCCGAGACCGGCGTGAGCATCCTAAGGACCAGCCGTCGTCGGAACGGCTTGATGTCGAGGGGTGAGCCGAGACTTGACTAGCAGCCCCGTTCGAAGAGGACGATGTACTCGTCGTAGTCGAACCCGTCGATGAATCCATCGCGGTTGATATCGGCCACGGGTGAGCCGAGCTCGAAAGCCTCGACGAACCCGTCGAAATCGAATCCGTCGAGGAAGCCGTCACGATTGAGATCGACGATGCAGCGTTGGCGACCACCAAAGCCTTCGCGGATCCAGAACCCGCCGCGGAGCTCGAATCCGTCGGCAGCGAGGAGCGGGACGGCATCGGGCTGCCCGACGGTGGCGGCGAGGAGAAAGTCGTCGCCGGAGAGAACACCGCCGCCGCCGTCGAGGGTGGACCAAGTCAGCGCGTATTCGTCGTCGGCGCGAGCGACAGAGGCGAAGGCGAGTGGCACAACGAACGACATCACCAGCAAGACGGGGCGCAGTTTCATCGGGAAGCAACCTCCCCGGCTTCGCCGACAGCGGGGCTGGGCTGGGTTGCCGGAGGACCGATGCGGAGGGATTCTGGCATCCCGAAAGATTCGGGTGAGAGGTACTTTCCGCGTTCGGAGGGTCCTTTGAGTTCTTCGACGGGGACACGATGGGAGTTGGACCATGCGTCGCGACGGATGCCGGTGACTGCCCACGAAACTTTGAGGCCGGCGGTGCCGCCCTCGATGACGAACTGGTTGTTCTCGATTTCGCGGGCGATGTAGACGGGAGCGAAGCCGCCGACGCAGGTGAGCTGGTATCGGAAGTCGCCGTTGAGGGCCTCGAACCAATCGGGAAGAGAGACGGTGGCCCGACCGGCGGCGTCGAGGATGGCGACGCCGTCGTAGAAATTCTTCATGTCGGGGCTTTCGATGGAGACGTGATTGAGGTACTTGTTGGCGGGGTCGAGTGGGTGATCGATGCGGAAGGACTTGCTGGCGCCGAAGATGGAGCCGGTCACGTTGAGGTTGCCCTGGAAGAAACCGGCCCAAGAGTTGGTCTGGGCAGGGGCTTCGCCGTAGACGCCGATACGGGTATTGGTGCTGGAGTTGGTGCTCAGGGCGCGGCCGGAGATGGCGATGCCGCTATCGGAAGCGTTGGTAGCGAGCAGCCCGAAGTTCGCGCCGCTGGTTGCAGAGGAGATGGCGACGAGAGCGCGGCCGGTAGCGGAGGAAACTGAGCCTTGGACGCCGGTGAAAGGGCTGGAGCCGAACACGCCGACGCCTGCCGAACTGGAGGATTGCCCTTGCACGCCGTAGGCGGTGGAGCCCGTGGTGGAGGTGTTGTTCCCGTAGACGCCGCGTCCGGCGACGTTGTTGGTCTCACCCCAAACGCCGTTGAGGTTGCCGTTGCCGTAGGTGCCGGTGCCAGTGGATGAGCCCGAGAGACCCTGCACGCCGAAAGCGTTGCCCGACTGAGCGGAATTGACGCCGTAGATACCGATGCCGTTGGGCGTGGTGGATTCGCCCTGTGTGGCGATGCCCGGGGAGTAGCCATAGACACCGATGCCCGTGGGGCTATCGCTGCGGCCTCGGACGCCAAAGTTAATGCCCGAGGTGGAGGTATTCCAGGCGTAGAGACCCGCTCCGGTGGTGAGGCTGTTGAACGCGAGGATGGTGTTGTTGCCGGTACTGGAGACGTGGAGGAGGTCGATGGGATCGGTGACGCCGATACCAACTCGGCCTTGGTTATAGAGGGTGTTGTTGCCGGAAATGGTCCATGGTGAGGAGGTGCCCGCGGGGCCTTGCGGGCCCTGCGGCCCCTGAGGGCCGGTGGAGCCGTTGGATCCGGCGGGGCCGGCTGGGCCAGCAGGGCCTTGCAAGCCTTGAGGACCTTGAGGACCGGTTGCACCCGTCGCACCCGTCGCACCAACAGGGCCAGCGGGACCCGATGGGCCTGTGGGGCCCGGGATTCCGCGCTCACCCTGCTTTCCTACAGGGCCGATCACACCGGGCGTTCCCGGTACACCTTGACCGCCTTGAGCACCTTGCGGGCCAGCAGGTCCCTGGGGTCCAACATCGCCTTGCAGGCCTTGAATCCCCTGTGGACCTTGAAGCCCCTGAGGACCTTGGGGGCCTTGATCGCCTTGGGCACCGGCCGGACCTTGCGGGCCGACGTCACCTTGAGGGCCTTGGAGACCCTGGGGACCTTGATCGCCTTGTGCACCGGTCGGACCTTGCGGGCCGACGTCACCTTGAGGGCCTTGGAGACCCTGGGGACCTTGATCGCCTTGTGCACCGGTCGGACCTTGCGGGCCGACGTCACCTTGAAGCCCCTGAGGACCTTGGGGGCCTTGATCGCCTTGGGCACCGGCCGGACCTTGCGGGCCGACGTCACCTTGAGGGCCTTGGAGACCCTGGGGACCTTGATCGCCTTGGGCACCGGTCGGGCCTTGGTCTCCAGTCTCTCCCTTTGCGACGAGCAGCGCCCAATCTTCAGGGCTCGTGCCGGGTTCAATGTTCCAATTCAGGCGAAGAGCGATGTAGGCACTGCCATTGAACTCAACGACGTCGTTGGCGACGAACGCCTGGTTGTTCACCCAAGCTCCAAAAAACGCAAGGCCTGGGTCGCCCTGAAGGCCGCGCGGGCCGATGGGGCCTTGCGGGCCCGCGTCGCCCTGTGCACCTTGGGGACCCGTGTCACCCTGAGCACCTTGTGGACCCTGCGGTCCAGCGGGGCCTTGTGGGCCAGCGTCGCCCTGAGCGCCTTGTGGACCCGTGTCGCCCTGAGCGCCTTGGGGGCCCTGTGGACCTGCGGGACCTTGCGGGCCCGCATCACCCTGAAGACCAGTGGGACCGGTGGCACCCTTGGCGGCGAGGAGTTCCCAGAAATTGGTGTCAGTGACGGCGTTGCCGGTGTTGGAATTCGCGACGCTGCGATAAGTGGACCCGTCGAACGTAACGGCGTCATTGGTCGCGTACGTGGTCAGGAGATCCCACGCGCCTCGCCAGACGAGCCCGGGATTTCCATCAAGACCCTGCGGGCCTTGCGGGCCGATGGGGCCTGCATCGCCCTGCGGTCCAGCGGGACCTTGCGGGCCCGCGTCGCCCTGAATGCCTTGCGGGCCCGCGTCGCCCTGAATGCCTTGTGTACCAGCGTCACCCTGAGCACCTTGGGGGCCCTGCGGTCCAGCGGGACCTTGCGGGCCCGCATCACCCTGAAGACCAGTGGGACCGGTGGCACCCTTGGCGGCGAGGAGTTCCCAGAAATTGGTGTCAGTGACGGCGTTGCCGGTGTTGGAATTCGCGACGCTGCGATAAGTGGACCCGTCGAACGTAACGGCGTCATTGGTCGCGTACGTGGTCAGGAGATCCCACGCGCCTCGCCAGACGAGCCCGGGATTTCCGTCAAGACCCTGCGGGCCTTGCGGGCCCGCGTCGCCCTGAGCACCTTGTGGGCCAGCGTCACCCTGAGCGCCTTGTGGACCCGTGTCGCCCTGAGCGCCTTGGGGGCCCTGGGGTCCAGCGGGACCTTGTGGACCCGCGTCGCCCTGAATGCCTTGTGGACCCGTGTCGCCCTGAGCGCCTTGGGGGCCCTGGGGTCCAGCGGGACCTTGTGGGCCAGCGTCGCCTTGAGCGCCTTGTGGACCCGTGTCACCCTGAGCGCCTTGGGGTCCAGCGGGACCTTGTGGGCCAGCGTCGCCTTGAGCGCCTTGTGGACCCGTGTCACCCTGAGCGCCTTGGGGTCCAGCGGGACCTTGCGGGCCCGCATCACCCTGAAGACCAGTGGGACCGGTGGCACCCTTGGCGGCGAGGAGTTCCCAGAAATTGGTGTCAGTGACGGCGTTGCCGGTGTTGGAATTCGCGACGC
>Ga0209573_1004090_pt1 | contig 14968 bp, 9 predicted proteins | sample TNRBio252014_DNA_FD_185870 | JGI IMG/M metagenome (GOLD analysis project Ga0209573, IMG submission 185870) | Wastewater treatment Type I Accumulibacter community from EBPR Bioreactor in Madison, WI, USA - TNR Reactor_6/25/2014_ DNA (SPAdes)... | ecosystem: Engineered > Bioreactor > EBPR >...
CTGGGCGATGCGATCCCGGTCGAAATCGCCCCAGTGTTCACCCAGCGCCAGCTCGGCCTTGAGCCACTCGGTCTGTGCCCAGCTGCGTGACGTCGGCTTGATGACGGCTCCGTCGCGATCAATCACGTCCCAGCACAGGCCCGTCGCCGGATTGTGACCCTTGCTCCGCGCAAAGCCATGCAACCGCCGAGCCGGCGCTTCCAGATCGCGTCCCAAAAGGGCACCGGCCTTGCCGAGCAGCCAGGCCCATTCGTACTGGTGGCCGGGTTCCGTCAGGCGTCCCCGTTCGCCCGCAACCGGATTCCAGTCCGCATCGAAGAACTCGGCCAGCATCCCGTCGTCGTCCTGCTGGAAGAGTTCCAGATGCATATCGACCAGCCCGTGGGCCAAAGAGCGGAAGCGCGGCTCATCGGACGTCTCGACCCAGGCAAGACAGGCTTCAAGCAGATGCATGTGCGGGTTCTGAAGCCGCTCCCCATCGCCGGGATCGGCGCTGAGGTAACCACGCATTGGGCCGCCCAGCCGCGCCTCGACGGCATCCATTAGACGGTGAGCCGCCTTTGCGGGTTCTGGTTCACCTGTCGCATGCGACCACCATGCCATGGCAAAAAGAGCGAACGCCTGATCATAGAGGTCCAGCGTCAGGTCGAGCGGCGAGCCATCGCGGCCCACGGTTCTGGGGAACCCGCCGCCGGGCAGCTCCATGCCCATCAAGGCGATGTAGCCCGCCTGTGCGACCTCCATCGCCGGACGCCCGCCTAGCTGATGAATATGGCAAAAGGAATAGACCTGACGCGCCTGGGTTCTCAGACGCTTGAACCCAGGATCGCGCGGGCTCCCGTCCAGGTTCAGTTGCTCATGAAACCCTGCGCCCTGGGCGTCCAGGGCGGTCGCTGTCCAGAACGGCAGCGCGTGGTCGAACACCCAGCCTCGAACCTCATCGAACCGAATGGGCCTCGTCATCCGAAGACGGTCGCCTCATGCTGGTCATGCCAGGCCCAGGCGTGGGCGATGATGTCGTCCAGCGAATGGCGGGGCGACCAGTCCAGCATTGTGCGCGCCCTGGCGTTATCTGCCACCAGCGCCGGCGCATCGCCGGGCCGGCGCGACGCCTCGTCGACGGGGAAGTCGCAGGCCGTGATCCGTTTGACCGCCTCGATCAGTTCCCGCACCGTCGTTCCCGTGCCCGTACCCAGGTTGAAGACCTCCGAGGCCCCGCCCCCCAGCAGCCGCGTCAGGGCCGCGACGTGGGCGTCGGCCAGATCCAGGACATGAACATAATCACGCACCGCCGTGCCGTCGCGGGTGTCGTAATCAGTTCCAAAAATCGAGAAGCCCGCCCGGCGTCCCTGCGCCGCCTGGAGCAGCAAGGGGATGGCGTGGGTCTCGGGATCATGGCGTTCACCGATGCGCCCCTCCGGGTCGGCACCGGCGGCGTTGAAATAGCGAAGGGCCGTGAAGCGCAGGCCCTGATAGGCGTCCATGTCGGCGAGGGCCTGCTCGATCATCAGCTTGGATCGGCCATAGGGATTGAGCGGCGCCTGGCGGTGGCTCTCGTCCATCGGCACCTGAACGGGGTCGCCATAGGTCGCGCAGGTCGACGAAAAGACGAAGGCCTCGACGCCGGCGGACTGGGCCGCCTGGATGACGTTGGCCGCGCCACCGACGTTGGTTTCGTAGAACCGCGCCGGAAACTTCACCGATTCCCCGACCTCGATCAGGGCCGCGAAATGCATGACTGCGACCGGTCGGTGGCGGGCGAACGCCTCGGCCAGCCGTGCCCGGTCACGGATATCACCCACCTCCAGCGGCCCCCATTGAACGAACGCCTCGTGGCCGTTGGAGAGATCATCATAAACCACGGGCCGATAGCCGGCTTCGGCCAGACGCAAACAGGCGTGCGACCCGACGTATCCAGCCCCGCCGGTGACCAGGACGGTGTGGTCGGCGGCCATCCCGAACCTATCGGCCGCTGCGGCGAGGTTTCACGGCCGCAGCGCTACCAGATGCCTTTGGCGGTTTGCCCGGGGGCGACTTGCGGCCGCGGGGCGGCGAAGGTTGGGCGATCTTGGCCGTAAGGCCATCAGCCTTCTTGGTCAGGATGGCCGTCCGGTAGTCCGCACCGATCCACACCCAGTTCGGGTCGGCGCGCACGACCTCGTCGACATAAGGCTGGATCCCGGGCCAGTGGTCGGAACCGTAGTCGTCGAAGATGATCATGCCCCCTGGCCGAACCAGGGGGCCGTAGTTCTCGAAGTCTGCCGCGACGCCGGCGGTGGAGTGGTCCCCGTCGATCAGCACGAAATCATAAAGCCGGTCCGACGCCGCCTTGATGGCGGAGACACTGACCGATCGCTCCTTGATCAGGCGGTAGTCCGAGCGCGGCACGTCCAGGGTCGCCAGATTCTTGCGCAGCACCGCCTCGCTGACCTCGATCCCGGTTACAGGGTCGAAATGCCCCACCTCATAGTAGCCCTCCAGCGGGTCGAGCAGGGTCATGAACATGCCTTCAGTCCTCGCGCCCTGAAAGCTGTGCAGGACGGCGGCGCTCAGTCCGAAAAGGGCCCCGATCTCCAGCACCTCGAGCCGCCCACGACCAGGGAGGCTCCGCAGCGCCAGTTGGCGCATCATGATGGTTTCGATCGGAGCCGCAATGCGGCCCAAGCCCCGATCCTCCAGCAGACAGATCTTGTGGGCGAGGTAGGCTAACGAAGTCCGGTTCATGTTCAACCCGAGCATCTTCAGCCAATGCTGACTGATGCGTTCGAGCTTGTCGGTTGCCAGCATCCGATCGAAAGGACGCGCGATCATCGCGTTGGCGTCCGTCAGTTTGCGCATCCCGTCGGCGCTGGACTGGGATCTCGTATCGATCGAACGAACGGATGCTTCGAGCGCCTTCAAGGCTTCTGGCGCACTGTTCGCCCTGGTTTCCAGGTCGCGCAAGGCCGTACCCGCCCTGGCGGCCTCGGCCTGAGCCTCATTGGCAGCGGCGAAGGCGGCCTGCGCTTTTTCGAGGGCGGCCTGGCTTGACGCCGACAGCCGCGCCTCCAGTGCCTTGACGGACTCAGAGGCATCTTTCGTAACCGCCGCGAGCTGAGCTGTGGCCATTTGCTGCGCCTTTGCCGCTGAGGCCTCCTGCGCCGAAAGACGCTGCTCGGCGCTCTCGGTCGCCTTGGTCAGCTCCACGAGGCGAGCGGTTCCCGCCTGAACCTCTCCGGTCAGAGTCTCCGAGATGGCCTTGACGCTGCCCACGGCGATCTCGGCGATTTCCTCCTTGGTCGTCCCCGCCTGCTTCTGGGCCAGCATTTCCTTCTGCAAAGATCTCAGCTCACTGATGATGGACTGTTCGCGCGCGTGCGCGGCGGCCTGATCCTCGACCCTGCCGGCCTGGAGGGCCGAGGCAATCTCGTTGTCGAGCCGCGCGCGCCACTCATCGAGGCGCGTCTCCAATCCGGCACCGAGCTTCTCGTCCAACCGCGCCCGCACGCCCGCAACCAACGCGGTCGCCTGGGCCGTTTGCTGACGGGCATGCTCAGTCAAATCGGACTCGCGCCGTTCAGATTCCGTGGCCACGGCGGTTTCGATTACCCTGGCGGATTTCTGCTCTGACGCTTCGATGTCTCGACGGACACTGCCTCGAAGTTCATCCAAATCGGATTTCATCGTTTCGATACGGTCCAGCTGGCCCCGGAGGTCGTGAATGACCGCTTCCACCATTGAGGGGAGTTGGGCCTGAAGTTCGGCAATTTCCGAGCGAACGGCCTCGCCGCCGGCATCGACGCGACGGTTGATCAGCTCCCTCAGGCGGACAACCGACGCGTCGGCCCGATGTACCTGTTCGGCAAGGTTCGCTTCAAGCCGACCGAGGGAATCGGCCAGCTCTCGCGTCCTGCGCGACTCCTCCCGTTGAAACCGCTCATCAATTTCGCGGCCAGTACGTACGAGTTGCCATGCTGACGCGCGGCTTGCCGTCTCCAGCCCATCCAGGCGCTCGGCAAGGTGGGACGCAAGGTCTTGCAGCCCCGCCTTCCATTCCTTGCGCGCCTCGCCCTGGGCCGCGCCGAGTTCATCTTTTAGCACAGATCGGGTACCGGCGAGCTCGTCTCTGAAGCGCTCCGTGTCGGCGCGCAGGGATGCCAGACCGCTCTCGAGGGCCTCCTGGCGAGCGCTGAAAGCGCTTTCGATGTCGCGCCGGTGGTCAGACAACTCAAGGCGAAGCCGCCCGTCGAGCGCCCCCAACCCTTCTTCGACCCCCGTGACTTGAGATTGCAGCCGTCCGCACTGGACGTCCTGGCGACGCTCCAGGACGCTTTGCCGCTCTTCGTTAAGGCTTTGCATCTGCGCCACAGTCCGGGCCTGCCTCGCTTCCAGCAGATCGATCGCGCTCTGCAGGCGAGCCTGTTCGCGCCGCCCCTCCTCAGCGAGCAGATCAACGCCCTCGGCCTGCACTGCACGCGCGTGCCGAAAACTGACCCGCAGATAGGAAGCCAGCAGTATGATGCCGAAGGCCGCAACCAGCAGAAGCGTCAGCCCCGACCAAACCCAGCCCGCCAATCCGAAGCGGAAAATGAGGAATGGCCCGGCGACAACGGCTGCCAGTAGCAAAGCTGTAACCAGGATACGCCCGCGCGAAAACAGCCGGTGGAACGACCACACCGAAAACCGGGCAATTTCGCCGACCGTTGCAGACCAGCTCGCAAGCGCGCCAGGTTCGGGGGTCATCGAGTCATTCGCCACGCCATACTCTTTAAGTCAGCAACCTCATTCGACAAAGCACTAGTGGCCTGTCACGCGAGCATATCCAAGCGGCAAGGGCCCGGCTGCCTCTGGATGGATCAGTGGATGACGGCCACAGAAAGGCCCATCTGGATCACACGATCACGAATGTCGGCTGATGCGTCCAGCGCCGCGCCGATCGTGGCACCGCCCAGCCCGATTGCGCGATACCCCAGTGCCTGCGCCCACAACAGGGCCAGGCCTGTCGTAGAGAGGGTCGCGCGGTCGACGTCGGTCCAGATCACGTTAAGAAGGAAATCGACGTCCATCGCCCGGTTCGATGTCATCAAGGTCTTTCCGGCACCGGGGTCGACCAGGACCCGACGAAGACCCGAACCGTCCCCGCACAGCACCTCAAGTCGCTGAGCGCTGAACGCTGCCGCACCCATGGCACCCACGAGGTAATCCGCGCGTAATCCCTGCCCGAGGTCAGGCGCATCTCCCAAGACCATTACCGGAACCGAGACCGGTATGCGGGAAATCGCAGCGCGACCGACAGCATCCGGCCGCACGATCAGGACATCAATTTCGGGCTGGGATGTGCGCTCGAAAAGGCCGCCATAGTCGACGCGGTCAAAGACCTCGAGCTTGCCTCCGACGGTCGCATTCACCACCCGAACCCCCTTCGACGCAAGGGCTTGGGCCGCATATTGGTAGTGCTGGATCATCTTGCCAACCTGCGGCTGATGCCATTGCCGATCCTTGCCGAAATATCTGGGATCAAAGTGGTTCGGATCGTCATCGGCCGTGGAGGTCAACAGAAGTTTGCCGCCCTCAACGGACGGACCATCCTGCCGGACGCTGACGGGCACGACGTAGTCGGTGTCGCAGCCGATCAGCACGATCTCCGCGAAGCCCATCCAGGCGGCCAATTGCATAAGGGTTATGGTGACGGTGTAGGGCTGGACCAGGCCGTCGTTCAGGTCGAACGCGAACATGCCCTCAACGCCCCGGGTGGGGTCGTTCGGCCGCTCGGAGAAGAAGACGGCATTGGGCAGAACCCCAATCAGGCCACGAGTGTCGCGCGGAGCGTCCTTGCCGCCGTGGTCCGTGAGCCTGTTTGGGAAGAAACCCGTCATGTCCGGGTTGGCCTGGAGCATCGCTTTTACGGCGTCGGCGCGATCCGGCAGCACGCGGCTGTCGACACAGGCGTAGTAGGTCGGCCGCCAGTCGATCCGGTCGAACAGCAGGTCGACGCCATTGGACGCAAATACGGTCTCGTCCTTCAGCAGCGACAGATCTGTCTGATTGAGCGACGGGCCGTTGCCGAGGATGAAGCATCGCTCATTGCGGTGCCGATCCCGAAAACCGTTCATCGTCGAGGCCGTGCGCGCCCCCGCCAGCCCCTCGGCTCGCGCCTGTTCGATCGCGTCGGCCAGAGACTGCCTGGCGTCCAGCAAGTTGAACCTGTCAAAGGCGACCGACTGGGCGCGGGCCGCCATGGCTGCCGCCCAGTCCCGGTCATCGGCGACGCGGCGCAGCTGCGCTTCCAGCTCTGCCTGGTCCGGGCGAGTCACCATGATCGCGCAGTCCAGCTCCGCCAGACGGGCGATCGTTGCAATGTCGGGATGTCCGTGGCCCAGAACGACCGCCCCACTGGCGAGGCATTCGGGCAGCTTGTTGGCCATCGAATGCCGAACATAGTCGAGCGATGCATCGTCGAAATTGTAGCAGATGGCCAGAACATCCGCCGATCGCAGCCAACTGCGGTATTCGTCCGCCGCCAGATTGGCCGTGGAGAAAGACGTGCGGCCCAGGCCATCGAAGCGGCTGGCGGCCTGATCGTACCAATAGGGCTTGGTCAGGACTTCGAGACGCGCGTCGTAACCCGCGTCTGCCAAGGCCTCGACCGCGCGAGCGAGACGAAGGACGCTGTCGACACCCATGTTGTGGGCGAGGCCCCCGCCATAACGCACGAGAAGCCGCCGCCCCGTCCACTCCGTCGGGTCGACACCATTGGCAACGGGGATGAATTCGCCGCCGTAACGCGCGCTCATCTCTGAGGACATGGAGGTGGAAATGCTCAGCCGTTTCGCCGACCGCTCCAGTAGCCAGGCCCAATCCAACCCCATCGCCGAAGCCGACGCGGGATCCCGCAGCGACAGGGCAGATAGCCAGTCATCCATGATCCATGTCACGAGCGGCAGATTGGATTTGCGAATAAATTCCATCGCAAATCGATGCAGGCGCGGGACTTCGGGAACAGGGCGATACAGGATGACATCCGGCCGGAACGCGGCGATACGAGCCTCGATCCGTCCCTCATCGAGCGGCTCAGGTTCAAGCGCACCAGGCCGGACGATCGCCAACCTACCCTTCTCGGAGCAGACCTGCAGGTAAGTTACCGATCCGAACAGATTGCCTTTTATTTCACCGGTGGCGGTGCCGTTGCCGGTCGCGGTCATGTCGAAAACGAGCAGGCGGTTACGTCGGGGCGAATTCCGACGTGCTGGCTGGGCTTCGGGCTCGGTGGGCGGAGCCTCCGGAGCCGGCCTGGCTCGCGGCAATCCAAGCTCCTGGGCCAAATCTGCGCGCCTGAACAGTTCGAGCTTGCCCCCGACGGTGCAATTCACGATCTCACGGCCCGCCGCCTCATAAGCCGCCTTGGCGAGGACATAGCTGGCTTCCATCTTCGCCGTGTCGGCCGCCTGCCAGGTTTTTCCGCGGAAATAGCGGGGATCGAAATGGTTCTCGTCATCGGCTTGCTGATCAATCGCATCGCCTTCCTTCACGCCCTCCGGCTGGGCGTAGGAATGGTCGAAACCGACCAGCAGCACCTTTTCATAGCCCAGCGCGAACGCCAACTGCATGTTGAAGAAGCTGACGGTTGATCGCCAGGAGAACTGACCGTTGATCTCGCCGTTGAATTCCGGCTTGACGGTCGCCGGCACGAAGATGGTTTCCGGCGTCGGATTGATGCTGTTTCCTAGCCAGAAGGGCACAATTTTCGGCATCTGCAGAGCGTTGAACTCGACACTGCCCTGCCGCGCGACCATGTCGTTGACGATGGTCAAGATCGTCGCCTTCTTAGCTAGGTCCGGGCTGACGATTGCATAGTTGGAGATGATGACGTCCGAGCGATCAAAGAGCTCAAAGTCCGTCAGTTTCAGGCTCGGACCGTTGCCGACGACGATGCAGGTCTTCTTGCGATTTTCCGACAGCTTGCGCAGACGCGCCTGACCCTCTCTCAGCGCCTGGGAATACCAATTGGCTTCGAAATAGCGGTCGAAGTTGTTGGGGACGTGATAGGCCTTGAACTGCCGACCATCTTCCGTCGACGCCTCGAAGATGTTCCAGGCGACACGTTCCAGAGCTAGCGGGTCTCTGCTCGTTTCCGAGGAGACCCTCAACTCGGCACCCTCGCGGAAGTATCGCCTCCGGCCACGATCATGCCGGTGCAGATAGTCCAGCGTCGCCGACGTTTCCGCCGTCTCCCGCCTCTCCAGTTTGGCCAGGGCGTCCTGTGTGACGAATCGGTCGATCGTCTCTTCGGCGTGTCGCGCCTTCAGCGTCTGGTCCACCTCGACCGCGTGATTAACCACGCCGTCCTGGGCCGAGGCAAGAAACTCCGCATACCGGTCCAGCCACTTCCAATGGATGTAGCCAAAGTAGTTCTGGCAGACACGGAAATGCTCGATCAAGCTTTCGTCGCGTCCCCGGCTGGTTTTCATCCCGGCCCACCAGCGGTGGTGCGCCAGCTTCTTATCCAGATAGACCCACTTGAATCCGTTCGCCGCGATCCGGACCCAATACTCATAGTCCATGCAGTATTCGTAGTTTTCAGACGGCCCTCCGACCGTTTCGAAGACCCGGCGCCGTATGAAGACGCCCGGCTGGACGATCCCGACCTGATATTCGAACGAATCCAGCAGGGCGTCGCCGCGCGGATTAACGAAACCCTTGCGCAGGAACTCGCCGTCCTCGCCGACGAAATCGACGCCGCCGTAGATAACATCAGCGTCGGGATTGTCCTCAAAGGCCTTGGCCACCGCTGCCAGTACGTCGTCGGAGGGATAGAAGTCATCCGAGTTCAGCCAGGTCAGCACGTCGCCGGTCGAGGCCGCCCAGCCCTTGCAGATGCCGTCCGACTGGCCACGATCCGGCTCTGCGATCAGACGGGCGTGGCCGGCGGCGGCGGCGATGTCGCGGCTACCGTCCGTCGATCCCGGGTCCACGATGATATGCTCGACGTTTGCGTGGATTTGGGCCGCTACCGACCTCAAGTTGTCAGGCAGAAACTGCGCCTGGTTGAACGACGGCGTAATGACTGAAAATAGCATGAGCGCGCCGGTCCCTTAGTGCATTTTGCGATCGTCGTCCCGGCCACGGTCATGTCGTGCACCCGGCTCAGCGTACGCCGGGCGTTCCGTCCATTGACTCCGTCCCCCGGACCGACCGTCAACCCCCGATCGGCACGCTTGTCAATCTCAAGCGCGTTACAGTCATCGCGTTGATCGCTTCTGCGCCGCGTGAAGCGTCGTCGCGAATTGAGACTGATAAGGAACCATTCTTGCCCAAGGGTCGCCAGCCAGGCTGTTATAGATCTCGTAGCGAACATCCTGGCGTTCGAGGAAGGTGGTGCGGTCGCCGCTGAATCCCCAGTCAAGAAAATGAGGCGCGGGTACGTCCAGATGCACCTGCGTACAAGCGTAGTGCCACTCCTGGTGCTTCTTTGACTCGGGATAGATATCGATGGAGTTCAGGAGCCAGCCCCCGGGGGCTAGAACCCGAGCGGCGTCCTTGACGCAAGCCAGCATAGCGCGACCGTCGATATGCTCAACCACCGACACCGACACCACGGCGTCAAAGTAGTTTTCCGGCAGGTCCGCCGAACCGTCGCCGAGCCAGGCCTCCACCGAGGGCTGGCCGCGCGAGACGCGAGTCTCGACGGAGCGGCGATAGCGGTGACCATCCGCCTTGATCCCCTCGTCGCTGTCACTCCTGTCGACGCTCCAGTATTCCATTCCGCGCGCATGACACGCCTCGGAAAAGAAGACGTTGAAGCCAACGCCGAATTCCAACACCCGCTTGCAGCCGGAGGCGACGAGACGGTCAAGCACCCAAAGCGAGCCATATTCTTTTAGGGACCATTCAAAGCCAAAATTTTTATATGTCGCACGGTATTTCCGTTTAAGTCTAATGTAGTCGTTGCAGTTGCCGAGCATAAACATTGGTAGACTCCGAATTTCTTCCGCGCATGGTAGATATTCCAATTGGGCGCGACAAGGTTTGTTTCGACGGCTCGATCCCAGTGTCATGCGCCGCCAGGAGATTGAAGAATTGACTTGCAAAGACGCCGTCTGTGCTAGGTAGGGCGTGGAGCAGTCGCGCGGACCCGACCAGGCCGCTGAGTAACTTGGGGATGGCATGAGCGACTACACACCGAAATCGAAGCGCAAGCCTGGGGCGAGAGGCGGGCACCGGACTCGCCGCGGTACTGAAATGGCGGCCTCGATCGCTGAAGCCCCGCTCGTGTCGAAGCCGCGCGAAGCGCCGGCCAGCGCTCGCAACCCGCGTCCAATAAAGCCTAGGGAATGCCCGGTCTGTGCTGCGCCGTACATGGCGTTGTTCGATGTGTTGAACGCGACTCCCGAACGATCAGTCGACCTGTATGTATGTCTGGCCTGTCAGTCGTTCAGCAGTCCCCTAACGGCGGAGAATTCAAGCGCGTCGCAGGTCGAGTGGCACAAGCGGATTTTTGATCGTAATCTGGGCTTTGCCGATGCGCTGTTCGATTGTGTCGAGCATCAGTTCGGAAAGCCTCACGGGGTACTCGACATCGGGTGCGGAGCCGGCGCCCTGATCAAGGCCGCCGAAAATCGTTCCATCCGTGGCGTCGGCTACGACCTCGACGAGGAATCCTGCGCCTTCGGCCGCGAGACGCACGGTCTGGACCTGCGTGGCGAAACTTGGTCGCCGAGCATGGATGTCGGCGAGATCGACCTGATCACATGCATCATGGTCTTGGAGCACATCCATTTTCCCCGACCCCTGATGAACGCGCTATTGACCGAGGCCGAGGCGCGCAGCTGTCCATTGTTCATCTCGGTGCCGTTTGTTGAGAAGGTCTGGTGGCCACATTTGCTCAATGATACGACCGCAGACGGCAACCCGTTTCAACAGCCACATGTGAATGTCACGCACTTTTCCCGATCTGGTATGAGGACTGCGTTCGAGCAGATGGGGGCCCGGCATTTCATCGAACCGGCGGACAGGATTCCGTGGCCTGGCCTGTTCATCCTTCCCACCTAACTCCGCGCGTGACGCGCTGACTTCCACGAGAAACTGAATGTCTAAGAAAACCGCCCTTATCACTGGCGTCACGGGCCAGGATGGCGCCTATTTGTCGCGCCTTCTTCTCGACAAGGGCTACGAGGTCCACGGCGTGAAGCGCCGGTCCTCGTCGTTCAACTCGGCCCGGATCGATGACCTCTACGTCGACCCCCACGAGGGAGAGAGCCGGTTCCGCCTGCACTATGGCGACATGACGGATTCGACGAACCTGATCCGCTTGATCCAGGAAACCCAGCCCGACGAAATCTACAACCTGGCCGCGCAGAGTCATGTGGCGGTCAGCTTCGAAACTCCGGAATACACCGCCAATGCCGACGCCGTCGGCGCCCTGCGCATGCTGGAGGCTATCCGTATCCTGAAGATGGAGGACAAGGTTCGCTTCTATCAGGCCTCAACCTCCGAACTGTACGGACTGGTGCAGGAAGTTCCCCAGAAGGAGACCACCCCCTTCTATCCACGCAGTCCCTATGCCGTGGCCAAGCTCTATGCCTACTGGATCACGGTGAACTACCGCGAAGCCTACGGCATCCACGCGTCCAACGGCATTCTGTTCAACCACGAAGGCCCCCTCCGCGGCGAAACCTTCGTCACCCGCAAGATCACCCGCGCCGTCGCCGCCATTGAGAAAGGTCTGCAGAAGACCCTGTGGCTCGGGAATCTCGACGCCAAGCGGGACTGGGGCCACGCGCGCGACTACGTCGAGGGCATGTGGCGTATCTTGCAGCAGGACGAGGGCGACGACTACGTCCTGGCCACTGGCGAGACCCATCCCGTGCGTGAGTTCGTCGACCTGGCGTTCAGTCACGTTGGACGGACAATCGCCTGGGAAGGCGAGGGCGTCGATGAAATCGGTCGCGATGCGGCGTCGGGTGAGGAGCTGGTCAGGATTGACCCGCGCTATTTCCGCCCCACGGAGGTCGACCTGCTGATCGGAGACCCGGCCAAGGCCCAGGCCAAGCTCGGCTGGACGGCCACGACCACCTTCCCCGATCTTGTCTCGGAGATGGTCGCCCACGACCTGGAACTCGCCGAGCGCGAGAAATGGCGCAAGGACCGCGGCAGCTACTGAGCGCACCATGGCTTACGACGTCACAGGAAAACGCATCTTCGTCGCCGGCCATCGTGGAATGGTCGGGTCAGCGATCGTTCGCAGGCTCCAGTCGGAAGGGTGCGAGGCCCTAGTCGCCGGGCGCGACGAGCTGAACCTTCTGGATCAGGCGGGCGTTCGAGGCTGGATGGCTGAGCACAGGCCGGATGCGGTCATCCTCGCCGCCGCCAAGGTCGGCGGGATTTTGGCCAACGACACCTATCCGGCGGATTTTCTCTACGAGAACCTGGTCATCGAGACGAATGTGATCGAGGCCGCCTTCCGTCAGGGCGTGGAGAAGCTCCTCTTCCTCGGCTCGTCGTGCATCTATCCGAAGATGGCGCCCCAGCCGATCCCGGAGGACGCCTTGTTGACCGGGCCGCTCGAGCCGACCAATGAATGGTACGCCATCGCCAAGATCGCGGGGCTGAAGCTGTGCGAAGCCTACCGCAGGCAACACGGCGTCGACTATATATCGGCCATGCCGACGAACCTTTATGGCCCCGGCGACAACTACGATCTCGAAAAGAGCCACGTCATCCCGGCCCTGTTGCGCAAGGCGCATGACGCCAAACTGTCCGGCGCCGCGTCGATGACGGTCTGGGGAACGGGGTCGCCGATGCGCGAATTTCTGCATGTCGACGACGCCGCCGACGCCATGGTCCATCTGTTGAAGACCTATTCCGGCGCCCAGCACGTCAATGTCGGAACCGGCGAGGACGTCACGATTCTGGAGCTGACCAGGATGGTCGCCGCGGTCGTCGGTTTCGAGGGCGACATCGTCACCGATCCCACCAAGCCCGACGGAACGCCGCGCAAGCTGATGGACGTCTCGACCCTGTTCGAGACAGGCTGGCGACCGAAGTACGATCTGCGTTCAGGCCTTGAGAACGCCTATGACTGGTTCGTCGAGCACGTCGAGAAGGGCGACGCGCGATTGACCGTGGCCTGATCCGCAGAAGGGCGGTCAAACCGCTTTCGCTTGCGAGCCTAACCCGCTAGTCGATAGACCCAATGCTGCACCACCGGAGGCTGATAGAATGCGAACGCCCGACAAGAACAGGACCCTCCGGATTCTGCGCGACCGCGGCATTCCCGTGGAAACCGTGCTCGACGTCGGCGTGCTCTATGGGACGCCGGAGCTGATGAAGGCCTATCCGGACAAATTCCATGTCCTGTTCGAGCCGGTTCAGGAGTTCAACGCGTCCATCAAGGACAAATACGCCCACATCCCGCACAAGCTTGAGAACATCGCCCTGTCTGACAGGGACGGCGAGACCCGGCTAGAAATGCGTTCGATCGTCCCGGGGATGAAGGTGTCGCACAGCACCATCACCACCAATGACGTCGTCGAGGACGGCAAGACCTATCGGACCGTTCCGGTCTCCACCATCGACAACTACCTAGCCAAGAATCCTCAGCCGGGGCCGTATTTCTTCAAGCTGGATGTCGATGGTTTCGAGATGAACATCCTGCGCGGCGCCACAGAGACGCTGAAGAACTCGTCCATCGTCATGGTCGAGGCATCCAAGCGTCATCTGATCGAGCGTGTCTCCTACGTCGCAAACGCTGGCTTCGAGCTCTACGACCTAGCTGAACCCTGCTACTATGATCAAAGCTTCTGGCAGTGTGACGCCATCTTCGTTCGCCGCGACCTGCAGCACAAACACTTCGCGCAGCTGGGAACCGACTACGATCCCAAAAAATATCAGAAGTTCGCCGACGCCGAATAGCCTGGCGCTTCCTCCGTCCCTTAGATCGCGCGATAGCTGTTGATGAAGGTCAGGCAGATCTGGCGCGAAGCGGCAGGGCTGAACCGGTTCTGAATATAGAGCTTGCCGTCATCCTTGACGGCCAGGGCGACCTTGCCGTCTGTCCCGCTCGTCCCGGTCAGGGTCGTCGTCCCCAGGTTTTCAGCGGATCCGCCCAGCACCATGGTGGTCAGGATCGGCGACCCGCCATTGTCATAGGCGAAGATGCTCGACACGCCGTTCTGGGGATACAGGGCGTCCACCAGAGACACGAAGACGATGCCGCCTGCCGACGGGGTGGTCACCGCCACCACGCCCCCATGCGCGACCACGACCTGAAGACTGTCGATAGACCGCATGGACGTCCCCCCGGTCTGGCGGTCGACTGTGATCGCATCGCGCCAGATCGCGCCATCGGACGAAACCTTGATGTGGAAATTATTGTCGCCCGTCAGACCCACTTCGGCCCTTGCGGAGAAGTCGGTCTGATAGATCAGACTGGCGGTGTCGCCCGCCGCCTCCTTGCTGAGCGTCAGGCGAAGATCGCCGGTCCCGCCCTCACCCGTCGGCTTCGCTGTCAGAAGCGCGCTGTTCAGTTCGGCGCTGAAGGGGTTCGAAGCGTCCGCAGTCGTGCCAAGACCGATACGCGACACCCCTTGCAGCTCCGCCGGAGCGCCTGTCTCCACCCAGGCCGCACCTTGACGGACAAGCAGCCGACCACTTGATGTATCATGGACCAGCCACCCCTCCCGAGGCGAGTGAAACCGCCAGCCCTCATCCAGACGCGCGGCGAGCTGGCCGGCGCGCCCGGCCCAGGCGCCTGTCGGACTGTCTCCGATCAACCAGCGGGCGCCCGACGCCGGTTCGGCGGGTGGCTCATCCTGGGCCGGTCCCGTGACGGCGATATGCATGAGATTGTCGAGGCTGATTAGGCTCTCGTTGAGCGTGACATGCTTCTGGGCCTGTCCGGCGGCCAGCAGCGGGAGAGCAAGGTTGGCTGTGTTTGGCATGACGGTCCTCTTTCAGATCGGACCATTGTCCCTTGCATCAGCCGACCGGG
>Ga0209573_1004092_pt1 | contig 14959 bp, 12 predicted proteins | sample TNRBio252014_DNA_FD_185870 | JGI IMG/M metagenome (GOLD analysis project Ga0209573, IMG submission 185870) | Wastewater treatment Type I Accumulibacter community from EBPR Bioreactor in Madison, WI, USA - TNR Reactor_6/25/2014_ DNA (SPAdes)... | ecosystem: Engineered > Bioreactor > EBPR >...
CCGATCGCCGCGGCCTGCCTGCTCAATCCGACCTGTGCAGCCGCCACCGCGACCCTCGTCTACGGAATCTCGCAGTCCATCTCGCGCTGCGCGTCCAACGCAGCCTGCGTCGAGCGCTGGATGCGGGCGGCACGCGCGCTCGTGGCCAGCGCTGCGATGTGGATCAGGGTGGAGGAGAGGAGGGCGGCGGATGCGGTGGCGTTGGCCGCCGCCGGCTCTGGCCACTGCCCGCCTGACGACAAGTGCGAGGAGCAGGCAAAGAAGGACGAGCCGATGTGTCGGATGACGACGATGCCGAGAACTGGTGCTCGTGCTCGATGCTGGGAAAGCGTGCAGGAGCGATACGGAGCGTGCAAAGCGGGGCGTCCTCTGCCGCCGTTGGTAATGTGGTGATCTGCATGGACATTCTCGAAATCGGCGAATCGATTGCTGAACGCACGCTCGTGATGGGCGCGGAAGAGGTGGTTGTGACTATCGGCAAGCCTCAGCCATTCGATGACGGTGAGGACTGCTTCTGCCCTTACTCGATTGAGTATGCGGGCCAGAAGAAAGTGAGTTACGCCGGAGGCATTGACGCTGTGCAGGCTTTGCAGCTGTCCATGAAGAAGATCGGCAACGATCTCGCCCACCTTGCGAAGACACAAGGCGTTCCGATTGCATGGCTTCCAGATGCGCCGGGCGATACAGGTTTCTCTGACTGAGAGAGCCTATCCGGACGCTCCGCCGGCCGAGGGTCTGGCCGCGGAAGCGGCCCAGGTTCGCTCCTTCTGCTGGCGCATTGGCGGCGTCGCCAGCCTCGCCAGCCTCGCCAGGCTCAGGGCTGCAGCACGATCTTCGCCGCCGCGCTGCGGCCGGCGTGCAGGTCGGCGAACGCCGCCGGGCCGTCGGCCAGCGGGCGCGACTCGACCCAGCCGAGGTCGCCGAAGGCGCCGCGCGCGAGCAGGCCGACGGTGGCCTGCAGGTCGGCCTGCGTGTAGGTGTAGGTGCCCAGCAGCGTGATCTCGGCCAGCGTCAGCCGGCGCATGTCGATCTCGCTCGCCCAGTCCTGCAGGCCGACATGCATCACCACGCCGCCGGGCTTGACGGCGGCGATGGCGGCCTGGCGCGTCGGCGCGCTGCCGACGGCGTCGATCACGTAGTCGAAGGCCGATTCGCCGGGGCCCTGGTGGCGCGGGTCGTAGCTGTCGCAGCGGGCGTGGCGCTCGATCGCCTGCCGGCGCAGCGGGTTGACCTCGGCCACGCGCAGCGCGGCCACGCCCTGGTGGCGCAGCAGCAGCGCGGCCAGCATGCCGATCGCGCCGCCACCCAGCACCAGCACGCTGCATTCGGGCAGCGGCCGTGCCAGCGCCTTCAGCGACAGGTTGACCGCATGCAGCGCGGTCGCGGCCGGTTCGGTCAATGCGGCCTGCACGTCGGACAGCGTGTCGGGCAGCCCGATCAGGCAGCGGCCCGGGATGCTCATGCGTTCGGCAAAGGCGCCCGGGCGCGACATGCCGACCATGGTGCGCGCTGCGCACAGGTTGTCGCGCCCTTGCAGGCACCAGGCACAGCGACCGCAGGTGATCAAGGGGTTGCCGGTGACGCGACGGCCGACCGGCCACAACGCCGACGCCGACTCGGCGACGGTGGCGGCGAACTCGTGCCCCAGCACCAGGCCCGGCGCGCGGCGCGGGTCATGGCCGTGGTAGGCGTGCAGGTCCGAACCGCAGATGCCGGCGGCGGCGATGCGCAGCACCACCTCGCCTTCGGCGAGCGTCGGCTCTGGTCGGTCGTGCAGCTGCACTTCCAGGGGCCGGGTGTAGACCAGGGCTTTCATGGGCAAGGCGATCCCTCAGCAGGCGGTGTAGCCGCCGTCGACCATCAGCGTCTGGCCGGTGACGTAGTCGCTGGCGCGGCTGGCCAGGAACAGGGTGGCGCCGTGCAGGTCGTCGAGCCGGCCATTGCGGCCGATGGCGGTGCGCGCGGCGTGCAGCGCGGCCCGCTGCGGGTCGGCGAACACCGGCGCGGTCAGCGCAGTCGGGAAGAAGCCGGGGCCGATCGCATTGCAGGTCACGCCCCGCGCCGACCAGGCCTGCGCGATCGCCCGCGTCAGCTGCGGCACGCCGCCCTTGCCGGCGCCGTAGGGTGCGCTGTCGGCAAAGGCACGCGTCGACTGCAGCGAGGCGATGTTGATGATGCGGCCCCAGCCGCGTTCAGCCATCGCCGGCGCCAGCGCCTGGGTCAGGAAGAACGGCGCCGCCAGGTGCAGGGCCAGCTGCTGCTCCCAGGTCTCGGGCGTGACCTGCTCGAAGGGCTGGCGCAGGTTGACCCCTGCGGCATTGACCAGGATGTCGATGCGCCCGGCGCGCGCCAGCATGGCGGCGCCGGCGGCAGGCAGCGCCGCGCTGCGGCCGAGGTCCAGCGCCAGCGTGTCGACGCTGGCGCCGTCGGCGCGCAGCCGCGCCGCCGCCGCCTGCAGCTGCGCCTCGCGGCGCGCAACCAGCAGCACCGAGGCCCCGGCATGGGCGAGCGCGCCCGCCATCGCCTCGCCGATGCCGGCATTGCCACCGGTGACGGCGGCAGCCAGACCCTGCAGCGAGAACAGCCGCTCGACGAAACCGGCCTTCACACCCGGACCGCTTCGCCGAGGTCGAAGCGCTGGCCCGGGTAGTACTTGGCCAGCCGGTCGTCGGCGGTGCGCGCATGGCCTTCCATGCCTTCGATGCGCGAGATGCGTGCCGTGACCTCGCCGATGTCGCGCGCCGCCTCACGCGTCATGCGCTGCCACGTCAGCGTCTTCATGAACTTGTGCACCGACAGGCCGCCCGAATAGCGCGCCGCACCCTTGGTGGGCAGCACATGGTTGGGGCCGCTGGCCTTGTCGCCGTAGGCCACGGTGGTCTCCTCGCCCAGGAACAGGCTGCCGTAGCAGGTGAGCGTGGCCAGCCACCAGTCGAGGTCGCGCGCATGCACCTCCAGGTGTTCGCTGGCGTAGCGGTCGCTGAGCGCGGCGACCTCCTCGCGGCGGTCGCAGACGATCACCTCGCCGTAGTCTCGCCAGGCTGCGCCGGCGGCGTCGCGGGCGGTCGGGGGCAGCGCGGCGATGAGCTCGGGCACGCGGCGCATCACCTCCCCGGCCAGCGCGTGCGAGGTGGTGAACAGCCAGGCCGGCGACTCGTGGCCATGCTCGGCCTGCCCGACCAGGTCGCTGGCGACGATTGCCGGGTCGGCCGAGTCGTCGGCGATCACCGCCACCTCCGAGGGACCGGCAAAGACATCGATGCCCACCTGCCCGAACAGCGCGCGCTTGGCCTCGGCGACGAACTTGTTGCCCGGCCCGACCACCACGTCGGCCGGCTTGCCGGTGAACAGGCCGAAGGCCAGCGAGGCGATGGCCTGCACGCCGCCCAGCGTCATCACCACGTCGGCGCCCGCCGCCTTGAAGGCGTAGAGCACATAGGGATGAATGCCGCCGCCGCGGAACGGCGACGAGCAGGCGACGATGGTGCCGACGCCCGCGGCCTTGGCCGTGGCCACCGTCATGTAGGCCGAGGCGATGTGCGCATAGCGCCCCGCCGGCGCGTAGCAGCCGACCACGTTGACCGGCAGCACGCGCTGCCCGGCGGTGACGCCCGGGTGCAGCTGCACCGAGAAGTCCTCGATCGAGCGCCGCTGCGCGAGCGCGAAGTCGTGCACCTGGCGCACCGCGAAGTCGATGTCCTGGCGCACCTGCGTGGGTACCTCGCGCAGGGCCTGGTCGATCGCGCTTTCGCTCAGCACGATGTCGCCCGACCAGCCGTCGAGCTGCTGTGCGTAGCGGCGCACGGCCGTTTCGCGTTCGCGGGCGATCGCCTCGAGCATCTCGCCCACCACCTTCTGCGCACTGGCGGTCTCGGTCTGGGGCGTCTTGGCGGCCCGCTTCAGGTAGGTCTCGGCCATGGGGGCTCCCGGCGGGGGGTCGGCACGCCGGAGAGGGCATGCCGTGGAGTGGCGGCTGGCGCTCATTGTAAGCGGTTACATGATTCCGGACGAGACCACCGGGGACGGGCGGCCGCGCCGGGTGCGGCCCGGCCCCCGGTCGACCGCCGCAGGGGAGGGGCCGGCTTCTAGAATGGCTGCAAGCGCTTGCCCGCCGGCAGGCCCCGAGGGCCGGCCGAGCCGGCGAGCGGGCCCTTCGCGCTGCCCGGTCGCGCTGCCATGTCGAGATCCTCGCCCACCGTCTCCGACGTCGCTGCCGCGGCGGGCGTGTCCACGGCCACCGTCTCGCGGGCGCTGAACCTGCCCGAGCGCGTGCGGCCGGCACTGCGCGCGCGCGTGCTGGAGGTGGTGGCGCGGCTGGGCTATGTGCCGCATGCCGGCGCGCGCGCGATGACGCTGGGCCGCAGCGGCACCACGGGTGTGGTCGTGCCGACCATAGACAACGCCATCTTCGCGCGCGGCGTGCAGGCCTTCCAGCGCCGCATGGTGGGCGCCGGGCGTCATGTGCTGCTGGCGATCAGCGACTATGACGCCGACCAGGAGCTGGCGCAGGTCGGCAACCTGGTCGAACGCGGCGTCGACGCCCTGGCGCTCACCGGGCTGAGCCAGCGCCCGGCCTTGCTGGAACTGCTGCGCCGGCGCGGCCTGCCCTGGGTGCACTGCGGCAGCTTTCCGGCGCCGCCGGGGCAGGCCTGCGTGGGTTTCCGCAACCGCGCGGTGGTCGCCCAGGGTGTGCGCTACCTGCTGGACCTGGGTCACCGGCGCTTTGCCATGCTGGCTGGCGTGACGCGCGACAACGACCGTGCCGCAGAGCGCGTGCAAGGCGTGCGCGAGGCGCTGCGCGGTGCCGGACTGGGCCTGCCTGCGGCGGCCCTGCAGGAAGCCCCCTACGACCTGCAGTCGGCGCGCGAGGCGACGCGCCGCCTGCTGACCGCGGCCAGGCCACCGACGGCGCTGGTGTGCGGCAACGACGTGCTGGCCTACGGCGCCCTGCTGGAGGCGCAGGCGCTCGGCATCGGCGTGCCACAGGCGCTGTCCGTGGTCGGCTTCGACGACCTGGAACTGTCGCGCCACTGGCCGCCAGGCCTGACCACACTGCGCGTCGACACCGAGCGCATGTGGACCCTGGGCGCCGAGCACCTGATCGACCGTCTCGAAGGCCGCAGCGATGCCCCCTTGCAGCAGGAGATCGGCGTCGAGCTGGTGGTGCGCGGCTCGACGGCCAGGGGCCCGCGGCGGCGCTGAGCCGCCGGGGCCATCGCGGCCGCTTCAAGGCCGCTTCAAGGCCGCGAGGGCCCGGCGATCCTGGTGCCGCTTGCGACATAGCCCATGCCGGCCTGGGTCGACCAGCGCTGGAAGCCCTCGCACCAGGGCTCGATCAGGTCCCAGGGCCGCCAGAGGTCGGCGGCGCGCGCGTTGTAGGGCCGGTTCTTGGCCCAGGCGACCAGGTTCAGCGGCCCGGTCCACCAGGGGAAGAACTTCATGCCGGCGACCGCCACGCGCGCCCCGGGCCGCACCTGGCGCATGATGTTGTCGACCGCCTGGCGGCTGCGCGTGATGTCGTGCACGTAGTTGAACAGCACGGCATCCGCTGGCTCGGGAAGCCGGACCTGCTCGGCGCTGCCCAGCGTGTGCCAGACGTTGGGCCAGCCCTCGGCGTCGACACGATCGCGCGCCTGCTCGAACATCTCCGGGCTCTGCTCGAAGGCCAGCACGCGGCCCGGCGCGCCCACGCCCTCGAGCAGCAGCGCATAGCTCAGGCCGGTGCCGGCGCCGACGTCCAGCACCACCTGCCCGGGCTGCAGGCCCAGCAGCGCGATGGTGCGTCGGCGCAAGGGCATCGTGAAGGCCGCCGAGCGGTCGTAGCCCGCCGCCTTCCGGCGGTAGCGCGACAGGGAGATCTCGCGGTCGTTGGTCATCGTGTCGTGCCCGGCCGCCCGCCGCCTCGCCGGCGCCTTCCTGCGACCCGCGCGGCTGCGGGCTCGATGCGGCCGGCCGGCGCGGATTCTTGCAGAGCGCGCCTGTGGCCAGGACGCCGGCCCTCGCCGCGAGCGCGAGTGCCGGCGGTCGCCAACTCTGAATAGGTATGCATATTAGAGGTCGCAGGCCGCGGCTTGCCGGCCTTCTGGAGAGATCATTCAGGGTTTGCACCGGTTCAGGCTGCAGGCGGGCAAAGGCATCATGCATACGTATGCGCAGCGGGTAGGGACAGGCATGCCGGGCCGGTCCCGCATCCCGGTGGCCAGGACATCGGTCGCTCCCGCAGCGCTGCCGGTGTCTCGCGTGCCACCCCACCGTCCGGAGCAGTGATCATGATCCGTCATCTCAAGCGCGGCCAGAGCGCTGCGGCCCTGGCCGAGGCAGACGCCCAGGTACGCGCCACGGTCGAGTCCATCCTGCGCGACATCGAATCGCGCGGCGACGAGGCGGTGCGCGAGTTCTCGCGCCGCTTCGACCAGTGGGACCCGGCCGAGTTCGCGCTCTCGCCCGCCGGCATCGAGGCCGCGGTGGCCCGGCTGTCGCCCCGCGAGGTCGAGGACCTCCGCTTCGCACAGGAGCAGATCCGCAACTTCGCGCGCATCCAGCGCGACAGCCTGCACGACGTGGAAGTCCAGACCCGGCCAGGCGTCGTGCTGGGGCACAGGCACATCCCGGTCGCCAACGTCGGCTGCTACATCCCGGGTGGCAAGTACCCCCTGATCGCCAGCGCGCACATGAGCGTGCTGACCGCCAAGGTGGCCGGCGTGCCGCGCGTCGTGTCGACCGCACCGCCCTACCAGGGTGAGCCGCATCCGGCCATCGTCGCCGCCATGCACTTTGCCGGCGCCGACGAGATCCTGGTGCTGGGCGGCGTGCAGGCCGTGGCGGCGATGGCCATCGGCACGTCGTCGATCAGACCGGTCGACATGCTGGTCGGCCCCGGCAACATGTTCGTCGCCGAGGCCAAGCGCCAGCTCTACGGCCGCGTCGGCATCGACCTCTTCGCCGGGCCCACCGAGACGCTGGTGATCGCCGACGAGAGCGTCGACGGCGAGATGTGCGCGGTCGACCTGCTCGGGCAGGCCGAGCATGGGCCCACCTCGCCGGCGGTGCTGCTCACCACCAGCGAACCACTGGCGCGGGACACGATGGCCGAGGTCGAGCGACAGCTGGCGATCCTGCCGACGGCGGAGATCGCGCGCAAGGCCTGGGCCGACCATGGCCGGGTCATCGTGTGCGACACGCTCGACGAGATGGTGACGGTGGCCGACGACCTGGCCTTCGAGCATGTGCAGGTGATGACGCGTGATCCGGACCTGTTCCTGCAGCGCCTGCACAACTACGGCGCCCTGTTCCTCGGGCCGCGCACCAACGTCAGCTTTGGCGACAAGGTGATCGGCACCAACCACACCCTGCCCACGAACCGCAACGCCCGCTACACCGGCGGCCTGTGGGTGGGCAAGTTCCTCAAGACCTGCACCTACCAGCGCGTCACCAGCGATGCCGCCAGCGCCGAGATCGGGGCCTACTGCTCGCGCCTGTGCCACATGGAGAACTTCGCCGGCCATGGCGAGCAGGCCAACCTGCGCGTGCGGCGCTACGGGCAGCGCGACGTGCCCTGGTACCAGCCGGTCCCGGCGTGAGCGCGGCACCCGACCGACCCTGCCTGGTGATGCTGCCCGGGACCTTGTGCGACGAGCGGCTCTTTTCCCGCCAGGCCCGAGCGCTCGAGCCCGCCACACGCGTGTGGCGCACGGACTACCGGGACCTGCGGGGACCTTCCTGGTGCGACGTCCTGCTGGCGCGATTGCCGCCGCGGTTCGCACTGGCCGGCTTCTCGCTGGGCGGCCTGTGGGCGCTGGAGCTGCTGCGGCGGGCACCCGAGCGCGTGAAGGGCCTGGCGCTGGTGGCCAGCAATGCCGAGCCGGGCGGGCGCACCGTCCGGCGCCGCAGTGCCCGGCTGTGGCGCGACTGGCGGCGTCTTGGACCGGAGGGCGTCGTCGAGGCGATGCAGGCGCAGTACTTCCACCATGACAGGCAGCGCCGCCGGCATGCCGCCTTGTTGCGCGACATGGCCAGGCGGACGCCCACGCCGGCAGCCCGGGCCCAGTTCGACTGGGCGTCCTGTCGCCCCTGCGGGCTGCAGGTGCTGGCCGCGAGCCACGTTCCCCTGCTGGTGGTCAGCGGGGCGCGGGACCGGTTCTGTCCCAGGGCGCTGCAGCGCCGCGTGGTCCAGGCGAGGCCCGACGCACGCTGGATCGAACTGCCTCGTTGCGGACACTTCGTGCCGCTCGAGGCGCATTCGGCATTGAGCAGAGCCCTGCAGCAGTGGCTGCACGACACGGCACCCGCCCGAACAGGAGCACCGACTTGATCACCCCCGCCGACCTGGCCAAGCGATTCATTCCTTTCTCCAGCCTGCGCTCCAGCACGGAAGCCTTCATCGACTATTGCCTGCCCGAGAGCAAGCCCAAGTTCAACTACGCGCTGGTCGGCCCGGGCGTGTCGCAGAACCCCGACCAGCCGGTCAGCCTGAGGGAGCCACATGGCTTCCAGGTGGGCGGCGTGTCTATGCCCAATGGCAAGACCAACCCGGCTCACATGCACTTCACCTGCGAGGTGTTCATCTGCACGCGGGGTCGCTGGCGCATCGAGTGGGGCTTCAATCCCGAGGTCAGCCACGCCGAGGTCGGTGACCGCGACATCGTCTCGGTGCCGACCTGGGTCTACCGCGGCTTCACCAACGTGGGCGTCGACGACGGCTTCATGTTTGCCGCGCTCGGTGGCGACCACACCGGCGGCGTGCTCTGGGGTCCGACGACGGTGGCGGCAGCGCAGCGCCAGGGCGTGTTCCTGACCCGCGACCACCGCATGGTCGACACCACGCGTGGCGAGGCGAGGCCGCGCGACGACGAGCTTTTCCAGCCCATGAGCGCCGAGGAGATCTCCGCGCTGCGCGTCTGGCCCGCGGAGCAGATGGCGCGCCGAATCGTCCGCTTCGCCGACCTGCAGTGGTCGAGCCAGGGCCTGCTCGACAGCGCTCTGGCCGGCTGTGGCGCGCAACTGGCGGCGGTGGTCGGACTGGGCATGGCCGAAGACCGTGAGCTGCAGGCCCCGGTGAGCAACGCCCATGGAGTGTCGATCGAGTGGCTGCGCGTCCCCCCTGGCGGGCAGGTCTCGCGCCACCGGCTGCAGGAGCGGCAGGTGCTCATCGTGCGCAACGGGCAGGTCGAACTGCGGGTCGACTCGACCGAGGGGCCGCTGGCCACGCGGATGTGCGGCACCGACACGGCCTGGGACAGCTTCGCCGTGCCGGGTGGCGAGTGGCGCAGCCTGCACAACCGCGGTGCCGACGAGGCACTGCTGCTGGTGATGACGGCCGGCGATCAGCGCAAGCGCATCACCTGGGACGATGCCGTTCGGCGCCAGGCGCATGCCGCGGGCTGGCTGCACGACGCGAACGGCTACGTTGCGCTGCGCCGTTTCGTCGAGCGCGCGCAGGTCTGAACCCATGACCGTCGTCGCACCCTCGCATCCCGTGGACACCCGGCTGCCGGCACTGCTGCGCAGCGGCCGGCCGCTGCAGGGCATCTTCAACAGCATTCCGTCGCCGGCTCTGGTGGAGATGTGCGCCTACGCCGGCTTCGACTTCGTCGTCATCGACAACGAGCATGGCAGCGCCGACCTGCAGACCACCGAGCACATGCTGCGGGCCGCGCGCGCGGCGGGCATCGCGCCCGTCGTGCGCTGCTTCGAACATGACATCCCCCGCCTGCTGGACATGGGGGCCAGCGGCGTGCAGGTGCCCATGGTCGAGACGCCGGAGCAGGCCGCACGCCTGGCCGCACGCGTGCGCTACCCGCTGCCGGCCGGGCGCGAGGGGCTGCGCGGCTTGCGAGGCAGTGCGTTCAGCGGCCGTGCCGCAGGCTACGGCTTCTTCGGCGGCACCGCGCACACCTCGCTCAGCAACGAGGGCCTGGTGTTCATCCCCATGGTCGAGACGCTGGCAGGCGTGCGCCATGCCGGGGCGATCGCCGCCGTGCCCGGCGTCGACGCCGTGTTCGTGGGTCCGAACGACCTGGCCCACAGCATGGGCTTCGAGAACCGCTGGCAGGAGCCCGCCGTGCAGCGGGCCATCGAGGAGGCGGTGCGCGCGGTGGCCGCCGCCGGCAAGTGCCCCGGCGTGCTGGCGCTCGACGCCGAGGAACAGCGTCGCTACGCCGGCTGGGGCGCGCGCTACTTCGCCAGCGTGTGCACCAGTGTGATCGTTCGCGCGCTGCGCGAAGCGGCGGGCGCCGCCGCTGCCCGCCTGGCCTATTGAGGGCGCAGGCAAGTCCATGCCGCAGGCTCAGGACAGCCCCGACCTCGTGCCCGCTCTGCGCCGCCGGCAGCTGTTGCAGGCCGGCTGCGGCGCGTTGGCACTGGCAGGCTCCGGCGCGGCGCGGGCGTCGACCGCTGGCCCGGTGCAGCTGCCTTCGCTGGCGACCCTGGGGCTGGGGTCGCTGCGCGAGCGTGCCCTGGACGCCCGTTTCGAACGCCTGCAGGCGCCGGCCGGGGCGTCGGGTTCGACCATGCTCGCCTACCGCAGTGATGGACTGCGCCTTTACGCGCGCCTCGTGCTGCCCGCCGCGGGGCGCAGCGCACCGGCGCGCGGTTGGCCGGTCCTGCTCTGGGCCCATGGCTGGGTCGGCGCCGACAAGGCCGCCGGCTGGGACTTCGACACGGCCAGCGGCTCGCTCGGCGACGAGGTCGTACGCCGCTTTGCCGAGGCCGGCCATGCCGTCGTCGTGCCCGGCTTTCGTGGCCATGGCACGGTGGCCGGGCAGGCCGCCGAAGGCCTGGCGTGGGTGCGCGCCTTCGACAACGGCAGCTACCTCTCGCCGCTGTTCTACACCATCGACCTGCTGCATGCACTGCAGGCCTTGCCCACGCTGGCCGACGCGCTGCCAGGCGCCAGGGTGGACCTGTCAGGCATTGCCGTCGGCGGCTACTCGCAGGGCGGCGACGTGGCGCTCGCTGCGCTGGCGGTGGCCAGTTCGCCCCGGCGTGCCCTGAGGCTGCGCGCCGGCGTCGTGTGGGCCGGCTGCTTCGCCGGCCGGCTCGAGCAGGCCCGCTTCTATGGCGGCATGGAAGCCAACGCCGAGGCCCGCCGTGATCCGGCCTTTTTCCCGCACATGCCGTCCTGGTGGACTCCCGGGATGTACCGCGGGAGCATCGCCGAAGGCATCGCACGCAAGCATGCGCAACTGATCGAGACGGTACGCCGCCATGTCGCCGACGCCGGCGTGCCCAGCTTGCAGGCGCTCGCACCGCAGCTGGCCCGCCTGGACGCCTGGTCGCAGCCGGAGCTGATCCAGGCACCGCTGCAGTTGCACTACAGCGACCAGGACCACTACTCGCCGCCGCAGTGGAACGAGCCGCTGGCGCAGGCAGTGCTGGCGGCGGGTGGCCGTGCCGAAGCGCACCTGTACCGCGGCAACACGCATGGCTTCGGGGTCGATCCAGGCTGGTCGCCGGAAGGGGCGGTCGCTGGAAGGGCCCTGTCCATCGAGCGTGCCCTGGCCTTCGTAGGTCGCGCGACGGCGCTTCGCTCCTCCTCACTGCCGCTCGAGGTCCGGCCCTCATGAACAGCTCCCGCATCCGCACCACGCACGTCGGTTCGCTGCCCCGCTCGCAGCCGGTGGTCGACCTGATCTTCGCCCGCGAGCGCGGCGAGGCGGTCGACGAGGCCGCCTTCGAAGCCGTGATGCGCGAAGCCGTCGACGACGTGGTCAGGCGGCAGGTGGCCGCGGGCATCGACATCGTGTCGGACGGCGAGATGAGCAAGATCTCCTATGCGACCTACATCAAGGACCGCTTCACCGGCTTCGACGGCGACAGCCCCCGGCGCACGCCGGCCGACCTGCTGGACTACCCCGGCTTCATGAAGAAGCTGGCCAACGGCGGCGGCACGCCGACCTACCGGCGGCCCTGCTGTGTCGGTCCGATCGCGCCAAAGTCGCTGCTGCCGCTGCAGATGGACATCACCCACCTGAAGGCCGCGGCCGGCAGGCATGGCGCCGGAGCCATGTTCATGAACTCGGCCTCGCCCGGCGTGGTGGCGCTCTTCCAGCCCAATCGGCACTATCCCGACGACGATGCCTACCTCGAGGCGCTGGCGCACGCGCTGCGGCACGAGTACCACGCCATCGTCGACGCCGGCATCACGCTGCAGCTCGACTCGCCCGACCTCGGGCTGGGCCGTCACATGATGTATCGGGAGCTCGACGAAGCGGCCTACCTGGCGCGCATCGAGCGCCACATCGAGGCGCTCAACCTGGCACTGGCCGCCATACCCGCCGACCGTGTGCGCATGCACGTGTGCTGGGGCAACTACGAGGGCCCGCACCACAAGGACGTGCCGCTGGCCACCATCCTGCCCATCGTGCTCAAGGCCAGACCCCAGGGCCTGCTGTTCGAGAGCAGCAATCCCCGCCATGCTCACGAGTGGGAGGACATGTCCGCGCTGCGCCACCTGATTCCCGAGGACAAGGTGCTGATCCCGGGCGTCATCGACTCCACCACCAACTTCGTCGAACACCCGCGGCTGGTGGCACAGCGCCTGCGGCGCTTCGTCGACATCGTCGGCGCCGAACGCGTGCTGGCAGGCAGCGACTGCGGCTTCGGCACCTTTGCCGGCTATGGCGTGGTCGATGCCGACATCGTCTACGCCAAGTTCGCCGCCATGGCCGAGGGCGCACGCCTGGCCACCCCGGGCCGCGCCGGCTGAGCCCGGCGCCGCTGGCTGGCCAACGCACGCCGATCACGTCCCGCTCACGGTCTACATTGCACACGTATGCAATCCGTACTGCCTCGATTGAACCCCACCTGCTCACCACCTGCTCAACCACCGCTCGACAACTTCACATCACGCGAACAGGAGCTCTTCATGAACAACCGACCGCTTGTCCGCCCGCCAGCCCTCCTGCGCCTGCGCGCGCGCCTGCCCGCGCTCACGGCCGTCGCACTGGCGGCCGGCGGGGCCTGCGGGTCCGCCGCGGGCCAGTCGCAACCTGCAGCCGACCCGCAGACGGTCACCGTCACCGCCACCAAGCGGCAGCAGGACCTGCAGGACGTGTCGGCGTCGGTGACGGCGATCAACGAACGCACGCTGGAGGCCACGGGGATCGTCGACCCGACCCGCCTCGAGACCTTGGTGCCCGGGTTGCGCGTGGGCTACTCGGGCACCGAGGGGCGGTTCGCGATCCGTGGCGCGCGGACCAACAACGTCGGCGTGCAGGCCCAGCAGGTGGTCGGCGTGTTCAACGACGGCGCCTACGTGGCCACCACGGGCCAGACCCTGGCCAGCTACCTCGACGTGCAGCGCGTCGAGGTGCTGCGTGGCCCGCAAGGCACGCTGTACGGCCGCAACACTTTCGCCGGCGCCATCAACATCATCAGCAATGCGCCGGACTTCGGTGAGATGTACGGCAACGTGCAGGGACTGCTCGGCGACTACCGTCGCGCACGCGCCCAGGCGGTGCTGAACCTGCCGCTGGGCAGCACGCTGGCGCTGCGCGTGGCGGCCATGGGCGACCGCCACGACGGCTACATCCGCAACCGCTGGACCGAGGGTCCCGGCGACGACCTGCGTGACGAGAATGTGCAGGTCGGCCGCCTGACGGCGCGCTGGCGGCCCAGCCGGGAAATCGACAGCACCCTGCGTCTGACCGTGTTCGACCGTGACGTCAATTCGGAGGCGATCTGGGGCTACACGCAGATCGGCTGCTATCGCAACAACGGCAACCCGACGTCGCCCACCGGCCTGTCGGCGCTGGGCACCTACGTCGCCGGCCATTGCTGGCGGCCCGGTCCCGACTCGGCCGCCGCCACCGGCGCCACGGGCGCCTCGCGGGAGCGTGACAACGGCGCCTGGGACGTGGCGCGCGACACGCCGTCCCGCGCGCGCAGCAGCGGCACCAGCCTCAACCTGCAGAGCAACGTCGACCTCGGTGCAGTGACGCTGAGCCTGCTGGCGGCGTGGGACAAGTACCGCTCGCTGCAGTACTACGACACCGACTACAGCGACGGCATCCACTACGCTCCCGACCAGAGCTCGCTGTCGAACTTCTTCGCAGGCTACGACAACGACCAGACCAGCCGGTCGGTCGAATTGCGCGTGGCCAGCAACGGCAATACGCGCCTGAAGTGGCTGCTCGGGGCCTACCACTTCGAGCAGAGCGCCACCTGGGACTTCGGCTATCTGGACCAGGGGATCTACAAGCGCTACTCGTCGACCACGGATCGCTTCAAGTCCACCTCGTCGGCGATATTCGGCAACGCATCGTTCGACCTCACCGACTCGATCCGCGTGCTGGCCGGCCTGCGCAGCAACAAGGACAGGCAGACCCTGATCGGGGGCGCCGACGGCGGTGGCGGCGACAAGCCGCTGTGGCGCGCCGGGCTCGAGTTCGATGCCCACAAGGACCTGATGTTCTACGCCACCGCGTCCACGGGCTACCGGGTCGGCGGGGTCAACGGGGCGCAGCTGGTGGCCGCCGGTGCACCTGCGGTGTATGGGCCGGAGACCGTGACGGCGCTCGAGGCGGGCGCCAAGGCGCAGTTCCTGCAGAAGAAGCTCACGGTCAACACGGCGCTCTACCAGAACCGCTACCGCAACATGCACGCCCAGTCATTCGTCACGGCCTGCGTGGACCCCGCCAATCCGGCCACCTGCATCGCGTCGGAGTTCACCAGCAACGGCGGTGAAGTCGACGCCAGAGGCCTGGAGATAGAAGTCAACTGGCGCCCCGGCAGGCAGTTGTTCGTCGACGCCTCGCTGGCCTTGCTGGACGCCAGGTTCGGCAACTACCTGGTCAGCCGCATCGACGGCATCGGCAACTACGAGGGGCGGCAGGACGTGACGCGCACCGCCCAGCAGATCGTCGCCGCCGGCGGTACGCCGGCCCTGCAGCTGCGCGGCTGGAAGCCCGCGCTGTCGCCCAAGGTGACGGCGACGGTGCACGCCGGCATGCAGTTCGCC
>Ga0209573_1004093_pt1 | contig 14953 bp, 17 predicted proteins | sample TNRBio252014_DNA_FD_185870 | JGI IMG/M metagenome (GOLD analysis project Ga0209573, IMG submission 185870) | Wastewater treatment Type I Accumulibacter community from EBPR Bioreactor in Madison, WI, USA - TNR Reactor_6/25/2014_ DNA (SPAdes)... | ecosystem: Engineered > Bioreactor > EBPR >...
GAGCACGGTGTGGGGCGACGACAAGCGCTTCGTCCAGAGCTATTTCACCAGCTTCAAGGAGATGCTGTACACCTCCTCCGACTGGGCGGTGCGCGATGAAGATGGTTATTTCTTCATCCTGGGCCGGACGGATGACGTGATCAATGTCGCGGGCCATCGCTTGGGCACCCGCGAGATTGAAGAAGCGATCCAGGCGCATCCGGCGGTCGCCGAGGTTGCAGTGATCGGTATGGCCGACAAGGTCAAGGGTCAGGTGCCGGTCGGTTTCTGCCGGTTGAAGGACCCAACGCAACTGGACGCGCCGGGCGCTACCGAGCGGATGGAAAAGGAAATCATCAACAAGGTGCAGGAACTGCTCGGCGCGGTCGCCAAGCCACATAACGTCCATTTCGTCAGTTCCCTGCCCAAGACCCGTTCTGGCAAATTGCTGCGGCGCTCGATCCAGGCGCTGGCTGAAGGCCGTGACCCAGGGGATTTATCCACCTTGGATGATCCAAACTCGCTGGAAGAAGTGCGGCGGGCCGTGGAGCATCACTAGGTTCGACCCTTCTTCCCGCCAGGCGGTATAACGCCCCAGGATAGAAGTGAACATGGAGCGCATTTAAAATAATCCCTTCCCCAGCCGGGGAGGGGATTTTTTGTAAGAGTCCGTAAAAACCAATTCTTTGATCTGCATTTTTGGAGTCAGCTTCTGGCCGGTTTAATGAGCTAAAAAATCGGGAAAGATTATTTTTATCAAAAGGATAATTTAAAATGCTGCTGATGATCGATAATTATGACTCCTTTACCTACAATCTGGTGCAATATTTTGGCGAACTGGGTGAAGACGTGTGGGTGTATCGCAACGATCAAATGACTCTGGAACAAATTGCCGAACTGCAACCGGAATACCTGGTTCTTTCGCCCGGCCCTTGTACACCCAACGAGGCGGGAGTATCGCTGGCGGTCGTTGAGCAGTTTGCGGGAAAAATCCCAATGCTCGGCATTTGCCTCGGTCATCAAACCATTGGCCAAGCCTTCGGCGGACGCATCGTCCGCGCCGGTCAGGTGATGCACGGCAAAATTTCCGGGGTCTACCATACCGGCCAGGGCGTGTTTGCCGGCCTGCCCAATCCCTTTATTGCAGTGCGCTACCATTCCCTGGTGATCGACAAAACGACCTTCCCGGACAGTTTGGACATCACCGCCTGGACTCAAACGCCGGATGGCGATTTCGATGAAATCATGGGCGTGCGCCACAAAACTTTGCCGGTGGAAGGCGTACAATTTCACCCCGAGTCGATCCTGACTGAATACGGTCACGCCCTGCTGCGTAATTTTCTGACCCGGCACTGAACTGCCCTGGAGAAACCTTCTCATGTCCATCACCCCCCAGGAAGCCCTGCAACGCACCATCGAGCATCGCGAAATTTTCTACGACGAGATGTTGTCTTTGATGCGGCAAATCATGGCCGGCGACATTTCCCCCGTGATGACCGCTGCTATCCTGACCGGCTTGCGGGTGAAAAAGGAAACCATCGGCGAAATTACTGCCGCCGCCGCGGTGATGCGTGACCTCTCCACCAAAGTTCAGGTTCCCCCGCCGCACGAGCATTTTGTAGACATCGTCGGCACCGGCGGCGATGGTTCGCACACCTTCAATATTTCTACGACCAGCATGTTTGTCGCCGCCGCCGCCGGTGCGCGAGTGGCCAAGCACGGCAATCGCAGCGTGTCCTCCAAATCAGGCAGCGCTGACGGACTGGAAGCTCTGGGCGCACGTATCGACCTGATGCCAGAACAGGTGGCTGAATGTATTGAAACCACAGGCATTGGTTTTATGTTCGCTCCCAACCATCATGCCGCGATGAAGAACGTCGCCCCGGTGCGCCGCGAAATGGGCGTGCGCACCCTGTTCAACATTCTCGGCCCGCTGACTAATCCCGCGGGCGCGCCTAATCAGCTCATGGGCGTTTTTCACCCTGATCTGGTCGGTATTCTGGTGCGGGTTATTCAACGACTCGGTGCGCAGCATGTTCTCGTGGTATGGGGCAAGGATGGCGTCGATGAAATTTCGCTGGGCGCCGCTACGATGGTTGGCGAACTGAAGAACGGCGAGATCATGGAATACGAAATCCACCCCGAGGATTTTGGATTAGCGATGGTGTCCAATCGCAGCCTCCGGGTTGAGAGCGCCGAACAGTCAAAAACCCTGATGCTGGCGGCGCTGGACAATCATCCGGGAGCAGCCCGCGACATCGTGGCCTTTAATGCCGGTGCGGCGCTGTATGCCGCCAATATCAGTGCCTCCATCGATGATGGCATCTGGCTGGCGCGGGATGTCCTGGCGAGTGGCGCAGCACGGGCCAAGCTGGACGAATTTGTCCGCTGCACGCAGAAATTGGCCTCATGAGCGATACCCCCGACGTTTTGCGGAAAATCCTTGCGCGCAAGGTTGAGGAAATCGCTGAACGCAGCGCGCAGCTCAGCGGGCCGGAGCTGCGCCGCCGCGTTGAACATCTGCCGCCACCGCGCCCGTTTCGGGAGCCACTGGAACAAACTGTTGCCCAGGGTCGGCCCGCAGTCATCGCTGAGATTAAACGAGCTTCACCGAGTAAGGGTCTGCTGCGTGATCCTTTCCTGCCGGCAGACATTGCACGCAGTTACGCCACTGCCGGCGCCGTCGGTTTATCCGTGCTGACTGACCACAATTTCTTCCAGGGCCATGAGGACTACTTAAAGGAGGCGCGGGCCGCCTGCGCGTTGCCCGTGTTGCGCAAAGACTTCATCATGGATCCTTATCAGGTCTACGAGGCGCGGCTGATCGGCGCTGACTGCATCCTGCTGATTATGGCGGCGCTGGAAGACGCCGTATTGCGGGAATTGGTGGACCTGGCCGCGACCTTGCGGATGGACGTGCTGGTTGAAATTCATGATGCCGGGGAACTGGAAAGGGCGTTGCGAATTGATGCGCCGCTAATCGGCATTAACAACCGCAATTTGCGTACCTTCGAAACCCGATTGGAAACGACGCTGAACCTGATGGCGCAACTTCCCAAAGGGCGTATCGTGGTTACGGAAAGCGGGATTCATACACCAGACGACGTAGCGTTGATGCGCCAGCACGGTGTCCACGCCTTCCTGGTCGGCGAGGCGTTCATGCGCGCTCCCGACCCCGGCGTCAAGCTGGCGGAATTGTTTGGAACGTGAATTTTTGAGGGATCACAATGAAAACCCGTGTTGTCTGGCTGGAAGACATGACCTACGTTGCGCAGTCACCCAGCGGTCATGCTTTGGTTATGGATGGGCCGCCCGAGCTGGGTGGGCACAATCTTGGGCCGCGACCGATGGAAATGTTGCTGATGGGCATGGGCGGCTGCACAGCGGTTGATGTGGTCAATATCCTGCGCAAGGCCCGGCAGGAGCTGCGCGGTTGTGAAATCGAAATCACCGCCGAGCGGGCCGACAACGATCCCAAGGTCTTCACGCAGATTCATGTGCATTTCGTTCTTACCGGCCAGGGCCTCAACGCTAAACACATCGAGCGCGCTATCCATCTGTCGGCGGAGAAATACTGTTCAGCCTCGATCATGCTTGGCCAAACAGCCAAAATTACCCATACCTTCGAAATTCGCGAGGGAGGGTAGGTGTGGCGACCCCAAGCCCGTTGCCCAGGCTGGAACTGCCAGGATTCAACCACCTTACGAAAACACTGAGCTGCAATATCTACGATATTGGCTACGCTGCAACGCCCGATCAGCAGGAACGCTACACCGCCTATATCGACGAAACTTATAATACCGGGCGTTTGACCGAAATTCTGGGCGACGTTTCCAGGATCATCGGCGCCAGGATTCTCAACATCGCCCATCACAATTATGAATTGCAGGGCGCCAGCGTCACCCTGTTGCTTTGCGACGAGCCGCTTGCAGCCGAACGCATCGCCCACTCCGCATCGCCTGGCCCGTTGCCGGACGCAGTGGTCTGCCATCTGGATAAAAGCCATCTCACAGTGCATACCTACCCGGAAAGCCATCCTGACCACGGTGTGAGCACCTTTCGGGCGGACATCGACGTTTCGACCTGTGGCCGTATCTCGCCGCTCAAGGCGCTGAATTACCTGATCGACCGTTTCAAGTCAGATCTTGTCGTTCTCGACTACCGGGTGCGTGGTTTCACCCGCGACGTGAACGGCAAGAAGCATTTCATTGATCATCCGCTTCATTCGATCCAGAACTTCCTGTCCGGCAACACCCGCAAGCGGTATCGAATGATCGATACCAACGTCTATCAGGAACGTATTTTTAACACCAGAATGATCCTGAAAGATTTCGGGTTGGACAATTACCTGTTTGGTGTGAGTCTAGCGGACATGCCGCTGCATGAACAAACGGCGATCAAGCAGCAGGTGCGGCGGGAAATGGCTGAGATTTTCTACAGTGGAAATCTGCACGAAGAATTGTCGATGGAATCGCTGCACCCGCTGGCATAGCGACGGCTTTAAATCCAGTAGGTCGTTCCGGTCATCACCTTGGCGACACCTTTCATCAGTACGCGAACCGGCAACGGTAAACGGGCGCCGCCTGCTTCCAGCGCATGAGTGGCATGGCAAGCTTCATCTTCCTTCATCTGCTCCAGAATCGCCCGGCTCGGTTGATCCTGAACGGGTAACCGGTTTAGATGATCATTCAAATGCGCGACCACCTGCTGCTCCGTTTCCGCCACGAATCCCAGGCTCCAGCGGTCTCCGGCCTGACCCGCCGCCGCGCCTATCGTAAAAGCACCGGCATAGAACAGTGGATTGAGAATGCTGGGATGACTGCCCAATTCTTTCAACCGCTGCTCGCACCAAGCCAGATGGTCATTTTCCTCGACACTGGCTTGCTCCATGCGGTCGCGCACCGCCTCTAGCCGTGCAGTCAGCGCCTGACCCTGATACAGCGCCTGGGCGCAGATTTCGCCAGTATGGTTGACGCGCATCAGTCGTCCCGCCTCTTGTTGTTCTGCCGGCGGCAACTCGGTGGCGGGTGCGCTGGCGGCGGGATTAGGCCGGCCGGTCGTGACCGGTCGCCCGAAAACCGTGCGAAGCGCTTGGTCAACATGGATCAGCAGGGCATCAACAGGGGTATAGTAACGGGTTGTCATGGGCGCAAACTCGCGGCTGGGGGAATTAACGTGTCCTATTATCGCTATCATGTCTTTTTTTGCACTAATCTACGCGACGATGGTTCGCAATGCTGCCAGCAATACGGCGCACAGGATGCGCGCGACTATGTCAAGCAGCGTGTCAAGGCGCTGGGTCCGGCTATTCCTCACAAGGTGCGGATCAACAATGCCGGCTGTCTGGATCGCTGCGCCGAAGGGCCAATCATCGTCATCTATCCCGAGGCCGTCTGGTACACTTATGTTGATCGCGCGGATCTGGACGAGATTGTTGAGGAACATCTGGTCAACGGCCGTGTAGTGGAACGGCTGCGCATCTGAGTTTTTTCTACTACCTATTGACCACCGATCAGCCCCTTGTCAAACCCCCGTCGCTTGGGTACGATACGCGACTTTCCCAGCGGATACGGATTTTGCGGAGTGATGTCAGAATGAAAACTTTCAGCGCCAAGCCGGCCGAGGTCAAGCGCGACTGGTATGTGATCGACGCCACGGACAAGGTTCTGGGTCGGCTGTCATCGGAAATTGCCCGCCGCTTGCGCGGCAAACACAAGCCCGAGTACACTCCGCACGTCGATACAGGCGACTATATCATCGTGATCAATGCTGAAAAAGTTCGGACGACCGGGCGGAAAATCAGCGACAAAATGTATCATCGGGTGACCGGCTACATTGGCAACCTGAAATCCATTTCGCTGGACAAGATGTTACAGCAGACGCCGGAGCGGGTTATTCAGATTGCCGTCAAAGGTATGTTGCCCAAAAATACGCTGGGCCGGGCGATGTTCCGCAAACTGAAGGTCTACGCTGGAGCCGAGCATCAGCATGCCGCGCAGCAGCCTCAGCCACTGGAATGGTAATCGGCTGACATCTTTATCGGAACGGAACAGGCAATGATCGAAAATCAACATTATGGTACTGGACGGCGTAAAACCGCCACTGCACGGGTCTTCCTGCGACGTGGCGCTGGCAACATCACCGTCAACCAGCGTCCTCTAAACGAGTACTTCGGCCGTCAAACGTCCTGCATGGTCGTGAATCAGGCGATGGAAGTCGTCGATCTCAAAGACAAGTTCGATATTTACGTGACCGTCAAGGGCGGTGGCATCACCGGCCAGGCCGGCGCCATTCGCCATGGCATCACTCGGGCATTGATTGAATATGATGAAAGTTTGCGCGCCCCGTTGCGCAAGGCGGGTTTTGTGACCCGCGACGCCCGCGAGGTGGAACGCAAGAAAGTGGGCCTGCGCAAGGCCCGGCGCGCGACTCAGTACTCCAAGCGTTGATCCGGCTTTTTGGGGGATCGTCTAGCGGCAGGACTACGGACTCTGACTCCGTCAACCTAGGTTCGAATCCTAGTCCCCCAGCCAAGCAAATAAGCCCACCTATAAGGTGGGCTTTTCGTTGTAAGAAATATAAAAAGTTGTTTTTTTGACTATAACCAGAAAAATTTGTGTTTTTTTTGAAAATATCAGTTGCATTTTCGCTTCTGAGTGCGTATAAATCTCCATAACGAATTGTAAGTGCCCTTTTGTTGTGTCAATACAACATAAACCTAGGAGTTCAATCATGAAAAAGTCTGTTCTTGCGCTGGCTGTCGCCGCTGCGCTGACCGGTTTTGGCACTGTTGCCCACGCCGACACCACTCTGTACGGCTCTGCCCGGGTATCCGTTGATTATGACGAGTTCAATTCCGACTACATCCGGGCGCCTAATGGTGCGCTGGTGCGGACTCGCCCCGGTTCTGACGCCTGGGATGTTTACAACAATTCTTCCCGGCTGGGCGTGCGCGGCGAAGAAGACCTGGGCGGCGGTCTGAGCGCCATCTATCAGTATGAATTCGGCGTAGACATCACTGATGGGGGTAATTTTAACAGCAACCGTCCGAAGTGGGTGGGCCTGAAAGGTTCCAGTTGGGGTTCCGTCACCGCCGGCACCCAATGGACGCCGTACTACAACGTGGTTGGCGTGGGTGATATCTTCAACAGCAGCAAGGTGTTTGACAACGACACCTACCTGGGCAACACCTTCGGGCTGCGCATGGACAACAGCCTGATCTACTCCAGCCCGAACTGGAGTGGCTTCGGCTTTCAGGCCATGCTGGTCATGAATGGCTCCTGTGGGACCAGCGACCCGCAAACGCCTAATGAATTATGCAAAACGCAACCGGATAACAAGCTGCCGGGCAACCTGAGCGATGGCGTGGATATGTACAACATTTCCGCCTCATACAAGAACGGCCCGTTCTTCGCCGGCGCGACTTATATGGCGCTGGACGGTGAGGATTTTGAGGGTTTTCTGACCGCGCCTACTTATGACGGCGATCAGTGGGGTCTGGCGTTCGGCTATAACTCGGGTCCCTTTGCGGTGACCCTCGCCTATGAAAATGGCGATGTGAACGTCCTGAACTACGGTAAAACGGAAAATCTTTACCTGACCGGTCAGTACACCTTTGGCAACAACGTCATTCGCGGCGCGTATGGCTACAACAGCCCTGATGACGGCCAGTTTATCCTCGCGGATGGGACCAGGCTGACCCAGAGCGACCTCAACAACTACGTCCTGGGCTATCAGTACAACTTCAGCAAGCGCACCCGGGCCTGGGTGGAGTGGATGCTCACCGATGTGGACTCTGATCTGGTCGGTGATCGTCAGGCGGTCTCCATCGGCACCCGCCACGACTTCTAATTCTCATCCGGTTTGAAGTCTGTTTTAACCAACGGACGCCTTCGGGCGTCCGTTGGTGTTTTCGGGTATAAAAGTTGCGCTAATACCAAAAGTTGTATTTTTAACAAATTAGTAGTTGCTTTTTTACCGCAATCGCGATATAAAGTTCTCCAAGGGTTCTTCGAGACGGTTTTCCCATCAAAACCTGACTTGATCGGAAAGCGAATTTGAAGCGCTAATCAGCTTATAGACCACTTGGAAATCATGTCATGAAAAAGTCTGTTCTTGCTCTGGCGGTCGCCGCCGCTCTGGCTGCTCCATTAGCTGCACAGGCCGATACCATTCTGTACGGTTCGGCGCGGGTGTCGGTCGATTACAACGACGACGAAACCAATGACCCGCTTGACGGCGATGGCAACTGGGATGTGGTCAATAACTCCTCGCGCCTTGGCGTCCAGGGCATAGAAGATTTAGGCGGTGGTCTGATCGCCGTTTATCAATACGAGTTTGGGGTTGATCTGACCGAAGGCAGCAATTTTGAAGGAAACCGGCCCAAATTCGTTGGTCTCAAGGGCAATTTCGGCACAGTGACGCTGGGCACCCAGGAAACGCCCTACTTCCATGTCGCCGGGGTCGTCGATATTTTCAATACGGACAAGTCGCTGGGCGGCACGGCTTGGTTAGGCGGTTCGTTCAATGGCTTCAGACTGAATCCGACCAACGACCGGGATTTCGGTGAGGGTTCACTATTCCGCCTGGAAAACAGCCTTTATTACAGCACGCCTGACTTTAACGGCTTCAGCGGTGAAGCCATGCTGGTCATGAATGGCGCCCAAAATGACACCCAAGGCTATTCGAACAACATTGATCTCTGGAACATCGCCGTCAAATACAGCAACGGGCCGTTCTTCGCCGGGGCCAGCTACATTGCTCTGGACGGCGACAGCAATGTTTTCATCAGCGATAGCATTGCGGTGGATCTCGACCTGGATCAATGGAATATCGGTCTTGGGTACTCGTCGGGACCGTTCAGCGTGGGCTTCATCTATGAGCAGGGCACGCTCAACGAATTTGGCCTGCTTGGCACCGCTACGTTTGAAGGTATTCGCGTGTTTGACGGCGACGACGCCAACAACTGGTATCTGACCGGCGAATACCGGTTCGGCAATAACACGATACGCGGCGCCTATGGGCAACTGGACACCAAACTCGATGTTCCCGGGTTTGACGACAAGATCGACAATTATCTGGTCGGTTACCAGTATGACTTCAGCAAGCGCACTCGCGTCTGGGTTGAGTACATTGGGCGCAGCGCCGATTCCCTTGTATACGGCGATCAAAGCGCAGTTTCCATCGGTACTCGCCACGACTTCTAATCAGCCTGAACAACAGGCGTAAGGGCGGACACGGGCGCGGCCTTCGGGTCAGCGCCCGTTTTTTATGTACGTCCAGTATGGGCGCGTTCTTGCAAGTGAAAGTTCTAAGAGACAGTCTAAGAACCCCTCTCCCCGTGGGAGAGGGGCAGGGGTGAGGGTCGTTTTTCAATCAGTGAGCCGAATCGATGTTGCACAAAAAAACCGCTTGTGGCCCGTTAAGCCGTTGAAAAAGCTCCCTCACCCCCAACCCCTCTCCCGAGGGGAGAGGGGAGTTTTTAGACAATCTCTAAGCGTGGAACGGCGGTGCTGGACTCTTGGCCTATCCGGTAAACCGCCGGAACACCAGAGTGGCGTTGGTGCCGCCAAAGCCGAAGCTGTTGGACATCACTACATTCAGTTTTGCGTTATCGACTCGTTCCCGGACAATGGGCAGCCCTTCCGCCGCCGGATCGAGGGTTTCAATGTTTGCCGAAGCGGCGATGAAACAGTTGTCCATCATCAGCAACGAATAGATTGCTTCATGGACGCCCGCCGCGCCCAGCGCGTGGCCAGTTAATGACTTGGTGGCGCTGATCGGCGGGATGCGGTTACCGAACACCTCGCGGATCGCCTCCAGTTCCTTGGTGTCGCCCGCCGGCGTACTGGTGCCGTGAGTATTGATGTAGTCCACCGGCGCGGCGACGCCTTCCAGCGCCTGCTTCATGCAGCGCATCGCACCCTCGCCGGAAGGCTGCACCATGTCGTGCCCATCCGAAGTGGCGCCGTAGCCGATCAGTTCCGCGTAGATCCGCACCCCCCGTCGTTGGGCGTGCTCCAGCTCCTCCAGTACCACCAGACCACCGCCGCCGGAAATGACGAAGCCATCGCGATTGGCGTCATAGGGCCGCGAAGCGGTGTGCGGCGTGGCGTTGTATTTGGTGGACAGCGCTCCCATGGCGTCGAACAGGTGGGTCAGACTCCAGTGCAGCTCCTCGCCGCCGCCGGCGAACACGATGTCCTGCTTGTTCCATTGAATCAGCTCCGCGCCATGACCGATGCAATGTGCGCTGGTGGCGCAGGCGGAGCTGAGGCTGTAGTTAACGCCCTTGATTTTGAACGGCGTTGCCAGGCAAGCCGTTGTCGTGCTGCTCATGGTGCGCGGCACCATGTATGGCCCGACCCGCTTCAATCCCTTGTTACGCAGCAGGTCCGCAGCCTCGACGATATTTTGCGGACTGCCGCCGCCGCTGCCGGTGATCAGCCCGGCGCGCGGGTTCGACACCAGGTCATCCGGCAATTGGGCGTCAGCGATCGCCTCGCGCATGGCCAAATAGTTGTACGCCGCTGCATCACCCATGAAGCGCAATACCTTGCGGTCGATTAGCGCCGCCAGATCCGCCCGCAGGGGTCCGCGAACATGAGAACGCAACCCCATTTCCTTATAATCTTCCGCGTACTCCAAACCGCTACGGCCCTGCCGCAATGATTCCAGTACGGCCCATCGGTCATTGCCGATGCTCGATACGATACCGATGCCGGTCACTACAACCCGTCTCATGAGCAACCCCTCAAAAACCGTCAGTAGAGGTAAACAGTCCGACCCGCAGATCCTTGCCGGTGTAAATGGTCCGGCCATCGACCTCCAGAGTCGCATCCGCAATACCCATCACCAGTCTGCGTAAAATGACTCGTTTCATGTGAATGTGATACGTCAGCTTCCGGGCTTCAGGACGCACTTGGCCGGTGAACTTGACTTCGCCGCAACCGAGCGCCCGACCCCGGCCCAGCCCACCCATCCAGCCCAGAAAAAATCCCACCAGTTGCCACATGGCGTCCAGCCCCAAACAGCCGGGCATTACCGGGTCGCCGATAAAGTGGCAACCGAAAAACCACAGGTCCGGATGAATATCCAGTTCTGCGACGATTTCGCCTTTACCATATTGACCGCCTTCGGAACCGATGTGCACGATGCGATCCACCATGAGCATGTTCGGCAGCGGCAATTGGGCGTTGCCGGGACCGAACAGTTCGCCCCGAGCGCAGGCGAGCAGTTCCTCGCGCGTGTAACTGGATTGTTTGTTCACGAAAGTGAATACCTGGGAGGTTCAAGGAAAGGAAACTTATCCGAAACTTAAAATTATAGGGCTTTTTTTCCACCGAAGGGAAAGGAGTTTTTGAACGCCGGGTTGAGCCAGGCATCAGCCTTCCGGCCGGTCTGTGCCAATCTTGTCCTCGGCACCAGCCAGCAGATTACGGATGTTGGAGCGGTGCCGCCAGATCAGCAGGATCACCATCGCCAGCAGGACAGCGTTGTAGGGCAGGGGCAGGTTAAACCACCAACCCAACAGCGGAGCCAGCGCCGCCGCTGTTAGCGCCGCCAGCGAGGAAATCCGCACCACAAAGGCCATGAACAACCAAGCAGCCAGCGTGGCCAGCGCCACCGGCCAAGACAAACCGAGGATCGCGCCGAAAGCGGTCGCCACGCCTTTGCCGCCTTCAAAGCCAAAGAACACCGGATAGAGATGACCGAGGAACGCCGCCAGCGCCGTCAGGGCCAGCCCGATATCCTCCAGACCAGCCAGACGTGCGAGCAATACCGGCAGTAGACCCTTGAGAAAATCGCCGGCCAGGGTGATCGCCGCCGCCTTTTTGCCGCCGAAACGCAACACATTGGTCGCACCGGGATTGCGCGAACCCTCGCTGCGCGGGTCGGGCAGGTCCATCGCCCGACAGACCAGGATTGCGGTCGAAATGGAGCCGGCCAGGTAGCCGAGAATCATGAAGAATAGAGTGATCAGCATGGAGAATGACGCCAAACGCTTTAAAATGAAGGGTGCCAGGCCGGATCAGGCCGTTTTCTGTCTTTCAAAGATAATCCATCATCCATAAAACCGTCATGGATATTATTTTCATTCACGACCTGCTGCTTGAAACCATTATTGGTGTTCATCCCTGGGAACGCGATCTGCCCCGGACGCTGCGGCTTAATCTGGAACTGGGCGCCGATATTTACTCGGCGGCTGCGACCGACCGCCTCGAGGATACGCTCGATTACCAAGTGGTGGCGCAACGGATCAGCGACTTCGCCGCCGCCAGTGATTTTCAACTGGTGGAAACCCTGGCCGAACGGATCGCTGACCTGCTGTTGCAGGAATTCACCGTTCCCTGGTTGCGGCTCACGCTGCACAAGCCGGGCGCGCCCTCTGGCGCGAAGGAAGCCGGCGTGGTCATTGAACGCAGTCGCCAGAGTTGATCCTGGCGCGGCTTACAGCCGGCTCCATTGGGCGCGCTGTTGTTCCCGAATCTTCGGCGCCAACACCGCCGCCAGCAGGGCTACGCCCAGCAGCAGGACGCCGATCAAAAACCGGATGTTATCATTATCGTCGCGCAGCCCCTGGTTTTCCTGCTGCACGACTTGCAACTCCCGCTCCAGCATGACCACCCGTTCTTGCAGGATTTGATTGCGTTCATCCAGGGCCACGGTGTCGGACGCTACTTTGCGGTATTGCGCCAATTGCTGACGCAAGCGCAATGCTTCCTCATAAAGCTGTGGATAACTCAGCTCCTCCCCCTCCGGTCGGCTGACGGCGTTATCCATGTGTTGTTTGAGGTGAGTGTGCTGCGTTTGCAGTCGCTCCAATTGTTGGCGGACGCCAGCCAATTGTTCCTGACTGCCCGGCGTATCGGTGAGCTGGGCGCTCTGGATCCAGCCCTTCACGCCTGCCGGGGTGCGAATCTGGGTGTAGCCTTTGGCCTTGTCGACCTTGAGCACGTCCACTGGAGAGCCGTTGCTCACTGAGCCAATCACCTTGTAGCGGTTAGATGCGCCTGCCCGCAAGGGTACTTCCACACGGTCGCTGACGTAGGTTGCGCTTGGCGTCGGATTTGGGAATGGCGTCTCCGCCTGGGCTAGCGCAATGACCGCCAGAAACAGGGTCAATATCCATGGGGTGATCGATATTTTCACGTCGCGGTATCCAGGGCGATGGAAGTTGACGTTCAGGCTGCTTTTCCATCTTGTGAAAAGGGGTGGAAGCAACCGAGCAACTGTGTAATTTTAACCGGTTTGAGTGGTTATGGTAAAACGACATCCACGTTTCTTTCTGCGCTGCTCCATCAGGTTTGCCCATGGTTCAATCCGTTGATTTGCTCAAAACCTTGCCCACCCCGGAACCCGTCGCTGTGGCACACAGCGCTCGGGTGCTCGACTCTATCCGCGCCGAAATTGCCGCAACGGACGGCGCGCTGTCCTTCGCCCGTTTTATGGAATTGGCGCTGTACGCGCCGGGCCTGGGTTATTATTGTGCCGGAACCCGTAAATTCGGCCCGGACGGCGATTTCATTACCGCGCCAGAACTCTCGCCGCTGTTCTCACGCTGCCTGGCTCATCAGTGCCGAGAGATTCTCGCTGCGTTGCCCGGCGGCAGCATTCTGGAACTCGGCGCCGGGACCGGGATCATGGCGGCGGACCTTCTCCAGGAATTGCAGACGTTGAATGCACTGCCGGAGCAGTACGCTATTCTGGAACTGAGCGGCGAATTGCGGGAACGTCAGCGCCAGACGCTGACTGCGCGCATCCCGGCTCTTGTGGAACGGGTGGTCTGGCTGAACGCTTTACCCCAACCGGGTTTTCGCGGGGTGATCCTCGGCAACGAAGTGCTGGATGCGTTGCCGGTCGAGCGGTTTCGCATCACGGCCCAGGGGCCGCGTCGGCTGGTCGTGATTTGGACGGAAACCGGCCTGGCCTGTGTGGAGGGTGAGGATGATCCCGCCGTGACTGCGATGGTTGCGCAGATCGAAGCAAATATCGGCTGGTGGCTGCCGGAAGGCTACACGTCCGAGTACGTTCCGCGGCTGGCGGAATGGTTGGCCGCCCTGGCCCAACCGTTATCCGCCGGCGCGCTGTTATTCATTGACTATGGCTATCCGCGTCGAGCGTACTACCATCCTGAACGGACCACCGGGACGCTGCTATGCCACTATCGCCACCGTGCGCATGACGATCCGCTATTTTTACCCGGCTTGCAGGACATCACCGCCAATGTGGATTTCACGGCGGTCGCTGACGCAGCGCTGGCGGTCGGGCTGAATGTGGCCGGATACACGACGCAGAACTATTTCTTGTTCGGTTGCGGATTGATGGAGTTACTGGCGGAGGATGAAGAGAAGGCCAGCCTCACTATGTCGATGCGCTATCTGGAACAGGCCCGCCAGGCCAAATTACTGACGCTGCCCGGCGAGATGGGTGACCGGTTTCAGGCCATTGCCCTGACCCGGAATCTGGAAACGCCGCTGCGCGGTTTTGCCTTCCGGGACGAGCGCAACCGGCTATAGTTGGCGAGAAACCCACGATTTAGAGAGTTCCGCCATGGGCCAGGAAATTTCCCGCTCAACTTTCACCTGCCAGGATTTCCAGCGCTTCCAAACCCGTCTGCGCGAGGAAACCGCCCTGCTGGCCGAGTGGTTCCGGAAAGGGCGATTCGTGCCGGGCAGCGGCGTGGGCGGCTTTGAAATCGAAGCGTGGCTGGTGGATCGTCGGGGCATGCCCGCGCCGTTGAATCAGCGTTTTCTGGAGCGAATGGCAAACCCGCTGGTCGTGCCCGAGCTGAGCGTGTTCAACATCGAACTGAATACGCCGCCCGTGCCGTTATGCGGCGATGCACTGCGGCGAATGCACGCCAATCTGGACTGCCTGTGGCAGGATTGCCAGCGGGTCGCTGCCGAACTTGACGCGACGGTGACGTTGATCGGGATTCTGCCCACCTTGCGCGATCAGGATCTCATCCCGG
>Ga0209573_1004094_pt1 | contig 14951 bp, 18 predicted proteins | sample TNRBio252014_DNA_FD_185870 | JGI IMG/M metagenome (GOLD analysis project Ga0209573, IMG submission 185870) | Wastewater treatment Type I Accumulibacter community from EBPR Bioreactor in Madison, WI, USA - TNR Reactor_6/25/2014_ DNA (SPAdes)... | ecosystem: Engineered > Bioreactor > EBPR >...
TGGCAGTGGCCACGCTCGGATTCGGGGAAATCATCCGGATCGTCACCCAAAATGTGAAAGAAATTGGGGCCGCGAGCGGCATGGATGTCACGCCCGATGCGGGGGCCAAAGGGCTCGTTTGGCTTTCTTGGTTGCTCGCCATTCTTTGCATCGCGATCAGCCGAAACCTACTCAAAAACGTCCACGGATTGCCGTTTCTGGCGATTCGTGAAGACGAAGTGGCAAGCTCCGCCATGGGCGTGAATGTCACGCGGACCAAAGTCGTCGCCTTCATCCTAGGATCTGCATTCGCAGGTGCGGCTGGTGCCATATATGCCTTCACAGAGGGCTTCATTTTGCCGTCTCAGTTCTCCATGGAAGTGAGCTTCATCATCCTCACCATGGTCGTTCTTGGGGGGTCGGGGTCGATCACGGGGACGCTCCTTGCCGCCGTGGTTCTCAGCGCGCTGCCTGAGCTTTTGCGACTGATCAAAGTCGTGCCCATGGCGGGCGTTGCGGGCGGGATTTTGGCCACGTGCTTCACTGTCGCCGGCATCATGCGCATTGTGCAACGGGTCCACGATAAGCGCAAGATCGGCCTGATTCTCGGGGCCATCGGCGGGGGGATTGTCCTCGCCTTGATCCTCAAGTCTCTCTTTGCGCTGATCCCCGGCCTGCGGGAAGCCACCACGGACGGCAACCGACTGCGGATGGTGATCTTTGCGGGAACGCTCATCATTTTGATGCTCCTCCGACCGCAGGGCATTTTTGGCCACCACGAGTTCAGCTGGGATTGGCTGCGGCGCGTGATGAAGAGGTCCAAAGCATGAGCCAAGCGATTCTCCAACTCAAAAAGGCCACGATTCGGTTTGGAGGGTTGGTCGCCGTCCGGGAAGTCACATTCGATCTCTTCAAGGGCGACCTGTTCGGCCTGATCGGCCCCAATGGTGCCGGGAAGACGACCTGCTTTAACCTCATTACGGGCGTTTACAAGCCCACCGAAGGTGAGATTTTCTTCCAGGATCGGCCCATCCACGGCCTCCCGACGAATATCATCTGCCAACGGGGAATCGCGCGAACTTTCCAAAATATCCGTTTGTACAGTAGCCTCAGTGCTCTGGAAAACGTCATGGTTGGCGCGTTTTTGCGGCACACTTCGGGGTTGGCGGGGGCTCTCCTCCACCTTCCCGGTGCGATCCGCGAAACCGCCGAGCTCCGCAAAAAGGCGATGGACCTGCTCGAGGTCATGGACCTGGCCGACGTCGCCCACGCGCGCTCCCGCGACCTTCCCTATGGCAAACAACGGAGGCTAGAAATTGCGCGAGCGATGGCCACCGACCCCGCCCTTCTCCTGCTGGATGAGCCGGCCGCCGGGATGAACCCACAAGAGTCGCAGGACCTGATGGAAACCGTCCGGCGGATTCGAAATGAGTTTGGTAAGACGGTTTTGCTGATCGAGCACGACATGAAATTCGTGATGAATCTCTGCGAGCGGATCGTGGTTCTTGACCACGGCGAAGAGATCGCGCGCGGCGGACCCGATGATATCCGATCAAACCCAAAGGTCATCGAAGCCTACTTGGGCGAAGCCGTCTAGCGCAATTTTTGTGCGAAATATTCCAAAATAAGGAAACATTCCCGGCACCATTGCCGTTAGGAAGGGTAGCGCACTTCTTGCTTGCGCAAATTTTTCGGAGATCTGATTATGAAGAAATTTATGCTTTCGGCCATCGCCATTGCCGCTCTTTCCCTGTCCGCCTTCGCGGCCGAATCTGGCCTGAAGAAGGGCGAAGAAGTTGCCCCCTATCACCCCAGCCACGTCGCAGGCCCGTTTGCCAACACCGACAAGTGCTTCCCGTGCAACTTCAAGCAACGACCGCAGGTTCAAGCTTGGTTCAACGGCGACGATTCCGCCAACATCGGCAAGATCGCGGCAGACCTCGACAAGGCCATTTCCAAGTATGCCAAGACCGAGTTCAAGGCCATGATCGTCATCCTCGTGGATGAAAGCGAACTGGCCGCCAAGAAGACGAAGTACGCCGATTGGGCCAAGGGTGCGAAGCTGAAGAACGTGGCTGTCGCCCTTCTGCCGAAGAATCATGAAGCCGTGAAGGACTACAAGTTCAGCCTTTCTGGTGACGTGAAGAACACCGTCTTCGTTTACAAGAATTGGAAGGTCACGGACAAGATGGTGAACCTGGTTGCCGACAAGAACGGCCTCACCAACCTGAACAAAGCCATCGCGATGATCAACAAGTAATCGAGGAATTTCCTCAATACTTCACAAAAACGTGGGCGAACCCAAATTGGATTCGCCCACGTTTCTTTTTTGATCTTCTGACTTACCAGGCAACCTGCCCTTTGACCGGTGTGCCGACCACCGGGGTTCTTCGGAGCGGGTGGTCGTCGGCTGGCTTCTGCACGGCCACAACTTCGTCATCCCAAGCCGGGGCCACTTTCGGAGCGGGCGGGGCGGGAGCGGGAGGAGCGGCTTGAACCGGCGGTGCTGCTTGTACCGGAGGCGCGGCTTGAACCGGAGGCGCGGCTTGAACCGGAGGTGCTGCCTGTACGGGCGAGGCGGGGGTGCCACCATCGAATGCGCTTAATTCAGTTTCGTATCGCGTCGCCGGAGCGACCGGAGCCGAACGGGGTGCGGCGGGAACTTGCATATGGATCGCCTGGGCCATGGATGGCACCACGGGGGGAGCTGCTTCTTCGGTCGTCAGATACTGCCGTCCGAGATCTGTAACGGGGGTCGGCTTGAAGGCCAGGTAGATCACGAGCCACCCGACCAGACCGAACATTCCCAAAGCGCCCAAGGCTTTCGAGTGCCCTCGGCTGCGAGCGTAGCGGCTACAGCCGATGATGCTTGACACCCAAGCCGCCACATTAAAGCCGACGGCCAGGCCAAGCGCCCAAAGCGGAGGCTCTTTGCTGCCCAGAGTCAAAACGGTCACCGACACGTATGCGACGACGAAAAGAATCATGGCCATCAGCCATCGATTCGCAGCCTTGCCCAAGGCACGACGTTCTTCCAAAGTACCCATCATGGTCATCGTGTTCCGGGTTTTGGAGGAACTTTCCAAAAGTATTGATGCCGGGCTCGCCGGGTACCCTAAGGGCCTATGCCCGACAAGCTCACGATTGGCCCCGACGCGCCGAACATGGTCAACGCCATCATTGAAATCCCCCGTGGAAGCACGAATAAGTACGAGTTTGACTACGATTCTGGCCTTTTTAAGCTTGATCGTGTGCTGTTTTCACCGCTGTTTTATCCGTTCGACTACGGATTCATCCCCCAAACGCATTATCTCGATGGGGACCCCATGGACGTGCTTGTCATGATCTGGCACCCGACATTCCCGGGTTGCCTGGTCGAGGCCGTGCCCATCGGCGTGCTGGAAATGCGCGACGAAAAGGGCCCAGATGAAAAGATCCTCTGCGTCGCAAAACGCGACCCGCGGTTTGGATACCGAACTTCAATCGACGAAATCAGCCCGCACACGCTCAAAGAAGTGATGCACTTTTTTGAGGTTTACAAGGATTTAGAGGACAAATCGGTAGAAGTCGTCGGCTGGCACGGGCGGGAGATGGCGGTTGATTTGATCCAAAAGTATCGCACGGATCAGTGAGCTGCTAGCTGAATTTTGATAGGTCTTATAGGTCTTATAGGTCTTATAGGACCTATAAGACCTATCATGGTGCTCAGCCTGTGGCTAAGAAGGGGCATATTTTTGTTCTAATGCTCCGGGCGGTTATGGCGTGGGAGGTCAATAGTCTTCGGCCACTTGATCAAAGTTCTCACTTAAGATCAAGTAGTCATCCGTGGTCACAAAACCATCACCATTGAAATCTGCCCGAGGATCCCAGTTGGGTTCACCGATACCAGTATCAAATGAATTGTTGAGAATGATGTAGTCGTCTGTTCCAATAGTCCCATCTCCATCGGCATCACCTGCAAACAGCCTCATTCGGAGGCCCAAAACGTCGTCTTCTCCAATGAGGATGTTTCTCCGTGTGCTTGAGAGAAATCCTTCCTTTTTGACAGTAAACTTGTAAATTCCTGGCTTTAGCTGAAATGTGGCTTGGATCTCACCGCTTTCCCCGATCGCGACCCGTTGGCTAATTGGCGGGTCATCGTCAGCCGTGGCCACTACGTCAAGATCACCTGTTAAGTCCTGGGCTAAAGACAGATCAAACACATTCGCCTCAATCTTGATGTCCGCCCACGAAAGCCTGACTTCGTCACATCCGATTTCATTTCCTGGGTTGAGGATGCCAGTTGCACGCGACTGACCATCGAGGTCAAATCCGTGCTTGATAAGGGCAGTACTGGCGGCATTGATGCATGGAGATCCGGCCAGGAGGTGGTGGTTAGGCGGCGAGAGATAAGTTCCAGATGTGTTGCTCACGCCAGCATTCGGAAGATTGAAGAGGTCGCCCGGTTGAAGGCCAATCAAGGAGTACGGTGATGTGATAGGAGCATTCACGTTCATTACGTACTGGAAAGCATTGTTACGAACGAGCAGGCCCGAATTAATCACGATTGGGAATCCGCCGGGGCCTGAAGCCATCATTTGGTTTCCAACCGCGTGCAAGTTGTTCGCGTAGGTTCCCGAAGTTAAATAGAAAATGTCAACAACAGGAAACCACCTTGTTGTCAAAAACGTGTTGTTCGTGATGTGACCGGAGTCTCCAGACACTTCCAGAGCCGCTGAGTCATATCCTGCAATAGAGGAATTTCCGAATTGGTTGATGCTAGCAAAGAGATTAGAATGAACATTGGCGTTAAGTGGTGCCGATCCGCTCGGCTGACTGAGCGTGACCACTCCTGAAGACGAAGTCGTGTTTTGTCCGCAGGAGATGACCAAGTTTCGAATAAAGTCAACATTGCCACCCTTACAGCTGATAATGGTGCTGGCTACATCCGTGATCAATCCCATGAACCAATTCCGCGTTAACTTTGGACTTCCGTCCCAGGTCTTAACAGCCTCTGAATATGGGTTAGACGACCCACCCGTAATGACGTTTGGATCTCGGTGGAATCGAATCCCATCGATCTGACTACCATTCCCGGACCCTGGTCCGAGCGCAAAAGCGGTAGTTGCGATGAACAGGTTGGTCGCGTTCGACATTGGAGTTGCCGCTGCTCTCGTTGTCGATCCGACCTTGAATCCACCTCCAATGAAAAGATCCTTGCCCACAAGGTTGAAGGGCATTGATTCGGTTGGGCCGAAGAGATGAAGGTTGTAATTGCCTTGAGCAATCCAAACCTCGTCGCCATTCCCAGCGGCGTTTACTGCCGCGGTAATCGTTTTCTTTGCCTGAGACCAAGGTGCTGGCCCGCTCTGAAGAAGGCCCAAATTGGCATCATTGCCGCTTGAATCGTCAACGACATAGACGGCCCCTGGAGATGTCGTACGACCAAGCACGGCCAGGAATAGAAGAATAAAGCATTTTCTAGGCATGCTTGCATTTTGACCTGTATTCGCACGCAATTAGTGCCAAAGTCCTAGCCCGTGGCTAGACGCCACAGAATGTGCGCATAAATCCGACTCATCTTGTACAAACTCTCGATCGCCAGGCGTTCGTCCGTTTGGTGGGCGTCTCCGTCGCCTAGCCAGCCGGTGCCGATGGCGACCGTGTTTTCCACCGCGCGGGCGTAGGTCCCGCCGCCCATGACGCCGGGCTTTTTGGTATCCCCGGTCTCCGTTTCATAGACTTCGCAGATGGTCTTGGTCAACGGGTGATCTAAGGGGAAATAGAGAGGCTTCGAGTCGGTAAAGTCATCCAATTCGCAAGAAATAGGAAGGCCCTTGAGGTGCTTTTCGATTCGAGCCCGCAGATCCGCACCCTTCCACGTCACCGGGTACCGAATGTTCATGGTGAACTGAATTCGGTCGCCCTCGGTCTTAGCAATGCCAAGGTTGCAAGTGAGGTCCCGGCTGGGTTCGTCGGACCCTTCCGCGCCGATTCCACTGCCATTGATATGGGTCATTTCAAAGAGTTCAGTGTACGTTTCCTGATCCGCGAGGGGAGCGATCTCCATGAGAAAACGCAAGACGCGGATGACGGCATTGTCCCCGCCCCAGGGCCAAGACCCGTGGGCCGCCTTCCCGACCGCCTCAATGTGCAGCTCCGATCCTTGCCAGGAAAACGAAAGGTTTTTGTCCCAGGATTGGTCTAATCTCGATTGAATTTCCGCCTTCGCCGACTCATCCACAAGGAGCCGCGCCGTGCAAGCGTCCGCCACAATATTTCTCGCCTGCCCGCCTTTGATCTCGACGAGCTTCAACAATGTTCCTGGCAAAGCAAAGCTCACAAAAGCATCCGCGATGCCTTTTTCGGCATGGATCAGCGGCCAGCCCGCGTCGGGGGCGACGCCATAGGTCGGCGGCTTTTCTTCCTGAACGTAGCGCTTGATGCACTGAAACCCAGATTCTTCATCGCAACCAAAGACCACGCGGATCCGGGCGGCAAGATCGGGAGCACACTCCGCGATAGCGCGAGCGGCATAGAGCGCAGCCATGGTCGGCCCTTTGTCGTCGATTGCGCCACGAGCATAGACATATCCCCCATCAATTTCGGCTCCAAAGGGATCATGCTTCCAGCCCGGGCCGACGGGGACCACGTCGAGATGTCCAAAAACGGCGACCTCTCGGTCCCCGGTCCCGAATTCGGCGTACCCACAGTAGCCGTCCAAATCGCGCGTTCTCCAGCCCCATCCTTGGGTCATCCCGAGAGCCAGGTCAAGTGCCGCACGGTTGTGTTCGCCAAAAGGCGCATTCGGCAGAGCAGGTCCTTCCACAGAAGGAATGCGCAGCATCGCGCGGTAGTCAGAGAGGAGGTCGGATTCGTGCTCGCGAAGCCAATTTTGAAGGGTCTGAACCATATCCACCCAGAATACCGGGAGGATCGAGGGAAAAGGGGGAGGCACCCAGCCCAATTGTTAGGCGACAAGGTAGGCAGACGCCCCCTACCCAATCGTTATCATTCCGTGCAATTTACGGGGGGCCATCCGCAAGAATACGGGTTCAGGGAATACAATAAGGGGAGTATCGGGCCGAAAATGTCGGCCTGACGTTGGACAAGTCTATATTTCTAGGGACAAAGAGGTCCCTAGGACCCTAAAGCAGACCGGTCAGACTGTGCCCGGATGCCAGCAATCTTAACAAAATCTGAAAAACGCCTCGAAGTTTGGAACAAAGCCCGGTATTTGTTTCGACAAACAGACGAGCAACGACCCCAGCACCGGTCCCAACTGGGAAGGGCGGTCAAACAAAACATGAGCGGAAAAGAACACATTTCGCAAAATCGAAAAAAATCATCTCATAAATCGCTGATGACGTGGAATCAGATCAGTGGCGGCAAGAAAGAAATACAGGGGTGGGTTCATGGCAATGCCAAATACTAGTCGATCTGATCTAACGCCTCGCGGAGTCCGACTGACTCCGACGGAGGTCAAAGTTCTCAGTCTCATCGCTCAAGGCCATAGTAGCAAGGAAGCAGCCGAGAAATTGGTGGTTTCCAAGCGAACGGTGGATTTCCACTTGGCCAATATCTACGACAAACTGCAGGTGAACAATCGAGTTCAAGCTCTGCGGATGGCGACCCGGTTGGGTCTGATTCCGTTCGAGCCGATCTTCGGTCACGGCCTGGGCGAAGCGTAACAAGCGATCGCAATCAAGGAGCAAGCCTCTCTTCTGCAAAGAAGAGGGGTTTTTTGCTTTTAAGCCGGAAAGCCCGGGGCGGTTGCGATCATGTAGACCTGGCCGTGGTGGTAGCCGGGGTGGAATGCTAGCCGGGCGAGGGCGCCGCGGCCGTTGATGATCGGCCCCAGCGCGCTCTTGATCTCCTTGGCCAAGAACTCGGCCGAGGGGCTCTCCAGGTGGGGGCGGACAGCGGCTTGGGCGTGCCCAAGGACCTCGGCCACAAAGCCGGGCGTGATCTCTTCCGGAGCGAAGGGAAACGCATCATCATTCACCACGCCAGCCGTCGCGGATTGCATGACTTTTTCGAATCCTGCGAAGGGTTCCCCCGTGAGCTGGTGCAAGAACCACATTTCGACACCCGCCACGTGGATGGCCGATTCACCGATGGTCAGGACTTGGTCGTGCAATCGCCAATTCAACTGAGCTTGGTTCAGCCCGAGGACGGAATCCGCGAATCGCGTTCGACACAGGTTGTAGGAATCGAGAAAGTCGGTCATGGTTCTAGGCTACCGCATGTGGCAAAATCAAGCGACGATGCCGGAACGCTCCGCCCGATTGCGCCAGGCCGCCAGCCTTTCCTTGGCCGCAACCACGATGGTTGTGGTGGTGAAGCTGTGGGCAGCCCAGGCCTCACGTTCCGTCAGCGTGACGGCAGAGGCCCTGCAATCCCTCGTGGACATTGCGGTGGCGATTGGCGTGTTGCAAATGGTCAAGCTCGCCAACCAGCCCGCCGACGAAAGACACCCGTACGGCCATGGAAAGGCGGAGATTCTCATGGGAGCGGCGCAAGCTCTGCTGATCTTGGGCTCGGCTGGATTCATCATGGTGGAAGCCATCCGTCGGCTCGGGAAACCTCAGGAAATCCTGCCGCTCGCCGGGATCATCGCGATCGGGTTTGCCATCCTGGTGGATTTGCTCGTCAGCGGGTTCGTGCGGAACGTCGCCGAACAAGAGAACTCGGCTGCCCTGCGGACGGAATCCCTCCACCTCCGCGGCGATGCATTGATGGGCGCCGGCATTCTCTCGGGGCTGATTTTGGTGCAATTCACGGGGATCTCGTGGATTGATCCCGTCTGCGCGATCCTGTTCACCCTGTTCGTCGTCGTGGGCGCGTTGAAGCTGTTTTCCAAGCTCATCCATGATTTAATGGATGGTTCGTTACCTTTTGAAGACCTCGAGACCCTTCGCCGTGTTTTGCGGCAAGATCCGGACGTGAAGGGCTTCCACAACGTTCGAACCCGGTCATTGGGCACGATGCGGTATGTCGAATTGCACGTTCTGCTCGAAGATAGCCTGACCTTTGTCGAGGCTCACGACCATGCTGAGCGGATCGAAGACGCGCTAAGCAAAGCGCTTGGCGGGGCCCACGTGAACATTCACTTTGAGCCGTTCGAAGTCGAACTCCAGCATCGAAAAGAGCGGCACGGGAACGATGACTGGGAAGTGCTGGGGCGGGAGCAGCAGGCATAAAAAAACACCGTGCAAAAAGGTTTGCACGGTGTTTTCTGCTTCGGTTTACTTCGGATTCTTGTAACCCGGGAGTCGGCGACCCTTGAAATATCCGTCTGGCGTGGCGTGGTGGCGGAGCGAGAATGCTTCACCGCCCACTTGCTTGCTCGGCGTGATTTCCGGCAGGTCGGTCGTGTAATTGGTGCGGCGCTTGGCCGTGCGCTGGTGGCTAAATCGACGTTTTGGGTTGGGCATGTTATTTCTTCTCCCGGTGCAGGGTCATTTTGCGGAGGTTCGGGTTGTACTTCTTCAGTTCCAACTTCCCTTCCGTGTTGACCTTGTTCTTGGTCGTTGTGTAATAGTTTTTACCGTCTTCGGTGCAAACAATCCGGATAATTTCGCGCTTTTCGCCCTTCTTCGCCATGGGTCTGGTCCTTCTCTACCGCACGTTCAGCGCGGACCCTCAATTATGCCACATCGTTGGCGACGGATTCAAGGACCACCCGAGGCCATCCGTCATGCAAGATTGTGAGACTCAGGCCTTTGCCCATGATCGGATCGCCTTTCGACATGGCTTCTCGATGAATTGGAAGGCGAGGAGGGAGATCACGACCACGAGCGGCAGGTAGATCCCGGCGACCATCCAGATGGGTGGGTCTTTTTTCAGCGCGGGCAACACCAGGGAGAGGTAAGCAAAGACCGGCGCGTGAAGGATGTAGAGCGAGTAGCTCGCATCGCCGAGCAAGTGCATTTTTGGATGAGAAAGGAAGTTATTCAGGCTCCCCGACCCCTTGGCGAGGGCCCAAATCAGCATCGCGAACGGCGCAAGCATCACCCCGCACTGGACAAAAATCGCTTGACCATAAAACGCGAACATCAGCACCACGAGCAGGCCAAACGCGGCCGCCAGGGTCCCCGTTTGGCGGGTTGGGGCGGGAGCGTGCATATAAATTCGCCCCAAGGCCGCCCCCGCCAAAAATTGCGGCGTATGGAAAAGCGGCGAATAGTAAAGGAAATAGTAGGTGGGGCTCTTGGAATCCAGCCCCCAAATGACGCTCAGCAACGGCCCCAAAAGCGCGAGCAACGCACACCCCGCAAAGACCATTTGCGCGCTTTTCAGATTCATTTTCGCAAACCAGGGCACCAAGAACGGGAAGATGAGATAGAAAAACGCTTCGCAAGAAAGCGACCACGACGGCGTGTTCCAACCGTCAATGTGGGATGGGATCCACGCATGGATCGCGGTAAACCGGGTGAGCAGGTGGGGGGCGGCGGCGCTGATTCCGCCTTCCAAAGACTTCAAAAACCCCGGCAGCGAAATGAGCATCGCCACGAAGTAAATCGGATAGATTCGGGCAACGCGCACCCACCAATACTTCGCTTTGTTCAGCCCATCGGCCTTGGGCACATAGTTGTAGACCATGATGAACCCGGAGAGGAGGAAAAAGAACGAGACCCCCATGAAGCCAGATTTGACAATAACCTGGGCCCATTCGGGCAATCCCTTGACCGGGAAAAAGTGATAAATGGCGACGTAAAGCGCAGCGAAGAACCGAATTCCCGTGAGCGCGTTCAGGTGCTTCACGCGCCGGAGTCTACCGCATGAACCCAGGTTGAGCGGAGGTTGCTTTGGACTAGGGATGGTGAATCGGGCGCGAGTTGGCCGGTGGCGTGCCCGCCGGGGGGTTCGGGGCGAACAGCAGGATGCTGTGAGCGGAGCTCGGGGTTCATTGCCCTCCTCCAAGTGTGGCCCGGTCAATCAAAGCCCTCCACCGATCGGAATCAGCACCGGGTTGGATGGGCGCACGTAGGCCTTGCCATAGGTATCCCGCTGCAACCGCCCCGTATCCACCATTTCCCGCCGCAGGTAAGCATGATCCGGCACTTCCGCGCGCGTTTCGATGAGCGCGACGATCTCCTTTTCCGAATACTCCCGCCCAACATCGATCGCCTCCAAAACGTAATCCAAAAGGGCCTCGCGCGCAAGGCGTTTTTTGCGGGCGGGCCAAAGGATCATCCGCCCCGAAGCGTCCACGTAGGGGGCAATCAGAGGGTTCATTGTCTCATAATGATAGCTTGCCAAGGCCCGGGTGGCGAAATGGTAGACGCAGGGGACTTAAAATCCCTTGGTAGCAATACCGTGTGGGTTCGAGTCCCACCCCGGGCACTCCGCCGCTTTGATGAGACACGAATTTGAGCCCGAAAAGCCCACGATCCACGATGATCAGGAGTTGCTGGAGCTCCTGAGGCGGCTGGATGCGAGCAAGGGTTTGGTGGAGGAGATCACCCACCACGACCACATGCCCATCACGGTGGAAGACATCGCCGAAGCGTGCGACCTGGACCCCGATTTTGTGGCCCATGAGCTGAGAAAGCTCCACGCCGAACACCGCGAAGCCAAGCTGATGGGCGCGATCAAGGAGTTGGAGGAGCCGCTCTACCGGGTCGAGCGCCCCGACACGGTCAAACCCGATTCGCTGGACCCGATCTTCCGGTTGCGAAGCGTGCAGATGCTGATGGATCGCCACAAAGAACAAAACCTCCCCCGCCGCGCCACCAAACACACCCCCGAAAGCAAAGCGAGCCAATACGTCGGAATGCTGATCGTCGGGCTCGTGGTGCTGGGGGCGGTTTTTCTGATGGGGTCGGCGGTGATGAAATTGTTTGGGCGTTAGGGGTCACGAGTTCACCGCTAGTTACTGTCCCAAGTAGAGCCTGGGAAGTCGCTGGATTGCAGATTGCGTGTAGATCCTGGCGTTGGATTGGTTGGATTCGGGCTACGAACGTTTGGCGTTTGGCCACCATTCGTGTTGTTATGGATCACCACCTCAGCCGAACTCGGTCCTGTTCCGATGCCGACACTTTGTGACTGATGCACATTAACCACACAGTCTGATAAATTAACTTCTAAAAATTCATCGAGTGCAGTGGGCAAGACGTTAAGTTGCATCGCTGTCTGATATGGCGTCCCCGAGGCCTGAGTTAACGTGCACTCCAAAAATGTAAGCTGAGAAGACAAGGTCATCGGCCCAAACTCACCGTAGAACGGTGGATTGTCGTTTGGCTTATCCGGTTCAAGTGGCCGAACGTGAACAACGCCATAGCTTTGCTGGTTAGTTTCAAAGGTACAACTCGTAAAGGTAATGTTCTGAAACTGACCATAGTAGGCACCGGTTACTTTTGGAGCGCGAGTTGACAGCACTTGGATTGCACCCCGACCATACGAGGCATTATTCGCGTCAATATTGAATACAGAGTTACTGACGGCAACGTTGTTCGGTCCTCCCGAAAGGGCTGAGCCGCTAGGTTTTGATCCAACGAAGCCAATCCACTTGGCAGTGATCCCTTGAAAGACGCAATCCCTAGCCCATCCTTTGGCCGTGATGTAAGCGCAGGTCGAGTCTTCGACCGTAATACTCTTGCAACTCAGCGTCCAACCAGGATTACCGATTTGAATTTGAGATTCCGGGCAAAAAATGAAGCGGGCGGTTCCTCCTTCGGTGCTGCCGCCATGGAGATCAAAGCTGGCTTGAGTATTCCCGATTGTGGCAAGTCGCTCGACTAGGAAATTGGCGCATCCAGCTGTGAAGCTGATACCATACTGGGTATTTCTCAAATAGACATCCCTTACCGTAATATTCACGCATCGCTGAGCACAAAAGGCAAATGAAAGTAGATCATTGGGTCCATCACACTCGTAACCTTGACAATTTGTGATCGTGATCTCTCGACTGAAATTGAAATAGAGTTGGGCACTGTAACTCCCCGTCAATTTGCAACGTTGGAGGTCAAGTCCGGCGCAATAGGCCGTGTAAATCAGGCCCAGAAGCCCGGACGGGTCGCCCGGTTGATAGGTTGCGGCTTTGATGTTGAAATTCCTGAATCGAATGTCTTCGCAGACTTTTGCATTTGTGGGAAGAGGTGTCAGACGAAGATTCGCGCTGTAGGGAAAAGGACGCGCCAGGCCGTCTCGAATCGTCGCAACTCCACCAGACACACTTTTGACATAGACGAGCTCTCCCCCAATTTTCCGGGTACCTCCAAAGGCGTTCGTCTCCAACTCATTGGTGTACCATAGGTAGTACCAGGTGCTTCCAGTCACCGTGCCAGAATTGATTGTAAGAGCAGTCGCGCCCTGAGCAAGATTGGCGTTGCTGGGACCTGACACGGTTCCGCCACCTGTCGGGTCCGGTTCAGCAATGATACTCCCAACTAGAAATGCTTTCACCGAAGGAGTATCTTGTGTATAAGAGTTATCGAACGAGAACAGTCCTGAGCCCCTTCTTGCCAGAAAGATCGTTCGCGAGACGCCGGCTTCAACAATGTAATTTTCGACCGCATTTTCGAACGGAAACCGTCCCCTTAGCGTGAATTGCCTGCTAAGTCCGTCTGCTACATCGGGAATACGTTTTAGCCGTTGCGCAAGTACTGCTTTTGAGCAACAACGTCTATTTCGAAGGCGGATTTGACCGATCATAGCTATCTCCTTCGCTTTCGGATATTGGCGCACGCACAGAAGAGTCCAAGGATGACCATTGACCCGGGCTCGGGCACTGCTACAATGCGAGCATCATCAATGAACAAGAAGGGTGCCCCTACTGCTTCAGAATATAAATGAGAAACATCCGCCCGCTGTGCAACATTGAAGAAAGGCATAAACGCGTTCATCTTAGTCCCATCCGAATGAGGACGATCAAATATGGGCGCACCGTTGATGAGCAATTTCTCTTGTTGCAGAACCAAATCGTATGCCAAAGTAATCTCGTACCAGCGGTTACGCTCGAACGAGTAGTTTGCGCGATCATTGGCAAATCCAGCTCCGGCGAATCGTAGGGTCCCCGCGCTGAAATCAACATCTAACGTTGTCGTCCGCCCTGGCGTAAATTTCATCGATAGAAACGGATCGCCGATTTCGCCCTGGACGAGTAGAAATCGTGAACTAATCGTTGCTGACGTTGTGCCTTCTGGAAATAGCACTCCGCTTCGATAGAAATTTGCCCCACCTCTCTTATGGTGTGTCCGGGCTTCGAGCATTTGCTTACCAGCATAAGGGCTCACGCCATCCTTCGCGGTTCTCACCACGGGCTCGGGGCGATAAGGATCGCCGATGCCGGTTTCGAAATGCCAGAGCCCAGAGGCCTGCGTAATCTCTTTTCCAGGAGAGTAATCTTCAAAGGACTCGGAAAGAAGCAATTGGCCGTATGACACCAAAGGTGTAAACATGGACGCGAAAAGAATGAATTGTTTCATAATAATCCTCACTGAAGGCGCTGCACCGTCCACGAGCGGAAGTCGACCGAGCCGCAGTGCAAGTACTTCTTTTGACCCACATCGACGATTTCTTAATCGGTTTCGTCCAATCATGGCATCCTTCGTCGCCGCTTCGCGAGAATTCCAGTCCCAATGATGCTGAACGCAATGATGGTTGATGGCTCTGGCACCGCCGTGATACGGATATCATCTATGAATAGGAATGGTGCCCCTTCTATTTCGGAGTAAAGGTCAGAAATGTCTTTGCGCTGGGCAATGTTAAAGAAGGGCCTGAATGATGTCATCGCGGCGCCGTCAGAATGCGGGCGCTCAAATATGGTCGCACCATTGATAAGCAGTTTCTCCTGTTGCAGAACCAAATCGTATGCTAAAGTAATCTCGTACCAGCGGTTACGCTCGAACGAGTAGTTTGCGCGATCATTTGCAAATCCAGCCCCGCCGAATCGTAAAGTCCCAGCGCTGAAATCAACATCTAACGTTGTCGTCCGCCCTGGCGTAAATTTCATCGATAGAAACGGATCGCCGATTTCGCCCTGGACG
>Ga0209573_1004095_pt1 | contig 14947 bp, 12 predicted proteins | sample TNRBio252014_DNA_FD_185870 | JGI IMG/M metagenome (GOLD analysis project Ga0209573, IMG submission 185870) | Wastewater treatment Type I Accumulibacter community from EBPR Bioreactor in Madison, WI, USA - TNR Reactor_6/25/2014_ DNA (SPAdes)... | ecosystem: Engineered > Bioreactor > EBPR >...
AAACCATTTCGTCTAACACCCGTTAACCTGCGAAAACGAGTATCACTATATTGGGATAAATCTTGAGGTATCATACACAAAATTACATCCTTTTTGTTTAATTAGAACTCATTTCGCAAAAGGTCTATTTTCAAAAAAGCCTCGCTATCAAAGATTCAATGAACGACCGTGCCGGAATCAGCCTCATGCAAACGAATATTTCGGATAGCTACTTCCATTTGGGGCAATTACAGTCCGCACAAACCTATGCCCGTCAGGCCCTTCAACTGGCACAGCAAATCCAACATTTAGAATACATGAAATACGGGGCAGGTGCCGCTTACCAAGCCGACTCCGCCCTGGGTGATTACAAATCCGCCTTCGAACACCATAAACTCTTCAAGCAATATTCCGACTCTCTCCATAATGAAGAGAAATCCAAAGAATTCGGGCGCATCGAATCCAAATACCAATTCGAGAAAGAAGCTGAAGAAGCCAAGCGCAAAGAAGCCGAAGCTAAACGCATCACCCAAGAACAAACCGAAAGAAGAAACAACCTCCAATATCTCTCTATCTTTGCGGGATTGTTGGTATTATTTGGCGTATTAGCCTTTGTCGGAAAGTTAAAGATTCCCGCGCGAGTGTTGGATATTAGCCTTTTCGCCGCACTGCTCATCCTCTTTGAGTTTTTATTAATCCTCTTTGATCCCATCTTAGATCAATATACGGGAGGCATCCCCGTCCAAAAATTGGTCTTTAATTCCGTCATTGCGTTCGGATTCGCGCCCCTGCACGGCTTTCTGGAAAAGAAACTGAAGCAACGCTTTGCGGGACGGGACGACTAATTGCTTATCTTTGCCTGAATATGAAAACCCTTTTGCTAACTATATGTTTATTTCTGCTATCCATTGCTGTTTTCGCACAAAATGCGAAGATAGACAGCCTACAAAAGGTCATCGCTACTACTAAGGTGGATACGGTGAGGGGGAGGAGTCTGTGTCGGCTGTGTGGGGAGTTTAAAGCAAAAGGAGATTACGAAATGGGAATGAAAAAAGGAGGAGCGGGATTAATAATCTCCGAAAAGGAACAAGATAAACAAGGCATCACCATTTGTCTTAATAATATTGGAGGTATTTATGAAAATCAAGGTAACTATGCCCAAGCCATCAAGTCTTTTCATAAAAGCCTAAAAATCATGGAAGAAAATGAGGATCAAAAGGGGAGGATATTTTGCTTAAATCGCATCGGGTCTATTTATACTTATCAAGGTAATTATGCTCAAGCCCTCAGATCCTTCCATAAAAGCCTTAAAATCATGGAAGAAAAGGGCGATAAAAATGGTAGAGCTTATTGCCTGATCAATATTGGGTCAGTCTATACTTATCAAGGTAATTATGCTCAAGCCCTCAGCTCCTTCCATAAAAGCCTTAAAATCATGGAAGAAAACGAGGACATACATGGTAGAGCTTATTGCCTCGTAAGTATTGGAGGCATTTATATATACAAAGGCAATCATGCTAAGGCACTCGATTACTACCATGAAAGTCTTAAAATGATGAAACAACAAAAAGATATAAAAGGGATGGCTAATTGTTTGATAAATATCGGGAGTATTTATATATATCAACACAAGTATGTTCAAGCTCTCAGCTACTACCATGAAAGTCTTAAAATCAGTGAAGAACTGAAGGATCAGAGAGGTATCGCTGATTGTCTTACCAATATCGGGACTATTCACTATCATCAAGTCAACTACTCCCAAGCACTCAGCAATTACTATAAAAGCCTAAATATTACGGAAGTAATTGGAGATACCGCTGGTATTTGTCTAAATAATTCTAACATCAGTATGATCTATCTGAAATTAGGCAAATTACCTTTAGCAGAAGACTATGCCCGCAAAGCCCTCCAACTAGCTCAAAAAATTAAACGCTTTGATTGGATGAAGTTGAGTGCAGGTGCCGTTTACCAAGCCGACTCCGCCCTTGGTAACTGGAAGTCCGCCTTTGAGCATCATAAACTTTATAAGCAATATTCCGACTCTCTCCATAATGAAGAGAAATCCAAAGAATTCGGGCGCATCGAATCCAAATACCAATTCGAGAAAGAAGCCGAAGAAGCCCAGCGCAAGGAAGCCGAAGCCCAACGCAAAGAACAACTCGAAACGGATAGGAGAAACAACCTCCAATACTTGTCTATATTTGCGGGACTGTTGGTATTATTTGGCGGGTTGGCGTTTGTCGGCAAACTCAAGATTCCCGCCCGGGTGTTGGATATTAGCCTTTTCGCCGCGCTTTTGATCCTTTTTGAGTTTTTATTGATTCTATTTGATCCCATCTTAGATCAATATACGGGAGGCATCCCCGTTCAGAAATTGGTCTTTAATTCCTTAATTGCGCTCGGATTCGCGCCTCTGCACGGCTTTCTGGAAAAGAAATTGAAGCGACGCTTTGCCGGTCGGGAGGTGTAATTGATTATCTTTGCCCAAATGAAAACGTTTCTCCTGATCGCCTGTTTTTGGACTTTAGCCCTTGCTGTTTTCGCGCAAAACGCGAAGATCGACAGCCTGCAAAAAGTGATTGCTACCACGAAGGTGGATACGGTGAGGGGGAGGAGTCTGTGTCGGTTGTGTAAACAATTATCCTTAAATGGTTTATTTGAATACGCAATAGAAACGGGTATAAAAGGCGAAAAAATTTTATCAGGTGCATCCGACAAAAAAGGTAGCGGTGATTGTATGAATAATATTGGCAGAGCTTATTTTAAGCAAGGTAATTTTGAGAAAGCCTTAAAAACATATTACCATGCCTTAAATATACATAAAGCAATAACCGATAATGTAGGCATGGCTAATGCGTTTAATGGTATTGGCATTGTTTATCGCTCACAATATCAATATGAGAAAGCTATCATTTTCGTTGAAAAAGCAATGCGGCTTCATGAAAAAGTAAATAATTCAAGAGGATTAATTACCTGTTATGGAAACATGTCAGCTATTTATATGGATCAGGGAAACGTTCCTAAATCACTACACTATCTACTTTTATCCTTAAAACTTGCTCGGAACAGCAATAATGAGGAAGAAATTGCAAGAGCTTTATCCAACTTAGGGCTTCTAAATATAGATCAGAAAAAATACAAAGATGGATTGAATTACAGTTTACAGGCATTAGTGATTTCTAAAAAAATTAATGACAAAACCGGCTCGGCGTATATTTTAGGAAATATTGGACATGTGTATTTTGCTCAAAAAGAATTCAATAAAGCATTAGAATGTTACCGTAATGCACTGTTATTAGAAAGAGAAAGCGAACATCAAGCAGGAATAGCCGGATCTTTACTAAATGTAGGAAGTGTTTTATTGTTACAAAAAAAAAATTCTGAAGCTTTAGCATGTTATGAAGAGGCGCGGTTAATTCAAGAAAAAGTAGATCATGGCGGAATGGCTACGATCTTTTGGAATATAGGAAATATTTATCGGCAAATGAATAATCTCTCAAGAGCAAAAAAGTATGTGCGAGAAGGTCTTAAAATTGCTCAACACACTGGCAATCTTGGCTATATGATTACTAATTCAAAAATTAATTATGAAATTGACTCTGCCCTTGGCGACTGGAAATCCGCCGTTGAACATCATAAACTTTATATGCAATATTCCGACTCCCTACACAACGAAGAGAAAGCCAAAGAATTCGGACGGATTGAATCCAAATACCAATTTGAAAAAGAAGCCGAAGAAGCCAAACGTAAAAATGCCAAAACACTTCTAAAAGATCAGGCACTTAAGGAACGAGTAACCAACCTTCAATACCTCTCTATCTGCGGGATACTTTTATTATTATTCAGTAGCTTAATGTTGATAGACCGGCTTCGCATATCCTTAAGAATGATGCATGCAATCCTTTTCGCCGCGCTTTTGATCCTTTTTGAATTTTTATTGATTCTGTTTGATCCCATCTTAGATCAATATACGGGAGGCATCCCCGTCCAAAAATTGGTCTTCAATTCCGTCATTGCGTTCGGATTCGCGCCCCTGCACGGCTTTCTGGAAAAGAAACTGAAGCGACGCTTTGCCGGTCGGGAGGTGTAATTGATTATCTTTGCCCAAATGAAAACGTTTCTCCTGATCGCCTGTTTTTGGACTTTAGCCATTGCTGTTTTCGCGCAAAACGCGAAGATCGACAGCCTGCAAAAAGTGATTGCTACCACGAAGGTGGATACGGTGAGGGGGAGGAGTCTGTGTCGGTTGTGCTGGGAGCTAAGCAAAGGTGGTGAATATGAAAACGCATTTAAAAATGGACAAGCGGGATTAACCCTTTCCGAAAAAATTAAAGACCTCAAAGGTATTGATGCCTGTCTTCATTATATCGGAACTATTTATCATAAACAAGGCAATTATTCCCAAGCCATCGCTTATTTTCATAAATTACTTCGAGTTAGAGAACAAATCGGCGAGCGGAAGCCAATCGCTGTTTGCCTCAATTATCTTGGTAACGTTTATTCCATTCAAAGTAACTTTCCGCAAGCCATAGCCTTCTTCCGTAAAAGTCTTCAAGCATGGGAACAGTTAAATGTACCCTATGAAGTCTCATCGTGTTTGTCTAATATCGGTACCATTTATATCGAACAGGGTAACTATCCCCAAGCCTTAAATTACATCCAAAAAAGCCTGAAGATCATGGAACAACTCAATAATCAATTCGGGGTTGCCATATGTATGATGAACATTGGGATTGTCTACAATAAATTACAACAATATAATCAAGCCTTAGCCTATTACCAAAAGAGCCTTAAAATTTTAGAAAAGCTCAATAAACCATACGAAACCGCTACCTGCATGATGAACATTGGAAGTCTTTACAGTAAACTAAAAGACTATGCCCAATCCCTGAGTTACTTTCAAAAAAGCCTGAAGATCATGGAGCAACTCAATAATCAATATGGTATAGGCATTTGCTTATTAAATATCGGAGAAAATTATGACAAACAAGCTAACAAAGAAGTAGCCCTAAATTATTTTCAAAAAAGCCTAAACATTTCGAGTCGGATCGGGGATAGTGCCGGTATCAGTATTGCGCAATCTAATATCGGGCATGTTTATTTAAGTAAACGCCAATATGTTTTAGCTCGGCAGTATATCCGAAACGGGTTGCAAACCGCTCTAAACATCAAACACTTAGAATATATCAAAGATGGAGCGAGACTTGGCTATCAAGCCGACTCCGCGCTCGGCGACTTCAAATCAGCCTTTGAGCATCACAAACTCTTCAAGCAATATTCCGACTCCCTCCACAATGAAGACAAAGCTAAAGAATTTGGACGCATCGAGTCGCGCTACCAATTTGAAAAAGAAGCTGAAGAAGCCAAACGCAAACAAACCGAAGCCCTACGTAAAGAGCAACTCGAAACCGATAGAAGAAACAACCTCCAATACCTTTCCATCTTTGCGGGGCTGTTGGTATTATTTGGCGGATTAGTTTTTATCGGCAAACTCAAGATTCCCGCGCGGGTGTTGGATATCAGCCTTTTCGCCGCACTGTTGATACTCTTTGAGTTTTTATTAATCCTCTTTGATCCCATCTTAGATCAATACACGGGCGGTATTCCCGTCCAAAAGTTAGTCTTTAATTCCGTAATTGCGTTGGGATTCGCCCCCCTGCACGGTTTTCTGGAAAAGAAATTGCGGGCAAGAATATCATCCTAAAATAAATCATAAGCTATGCGCATCATCAGTGGTCAATGGAAAGGCAGAACCATCGAACCGCCCGCCGACTGCGGTATTCGCCCCACCACCGACCGCGCCCGCGAAGCCCTCTTTAACATCTTAGATCACCGATTAGTGTATCAGTGGACGGATATAGATGTCTTAGACCTGTTCGGTGGGTCGGGGGCAGTGTCGTTGGAATTCCTCAGTCGGGGAGTGAAATCCGTTACCACCATCGAGAAAAATCCTAAAATCATCCGCTACCTGAAAGAACTTCAGCAGAAATGGAATGCCGACCACTGGCACATCCACCAAGCCGACGCACTCGCTTTCCTCCAAAATGAAAGTCAGGTGTATGATGTCATCTTTGCCGACCCGCCCTATAACCTATATAATAAGTCCGAAATCGTGAGCCTTGCCTTCACCCGTGAACTTGTACATCCAGAAGGTTGGTTCATCTTGGAACACGCCCAAGCGGAACGATTCGATGCCCTCCCGCATTTCTTTGATCTGCGGATTTATTCCGCTTCCGCCTTTAGTTTTTTTCGTAATCTCGACGATGCGCTACCTGACCAGCTACCTGCGGACGCTCCTGCCGACCCTCACCTTCCGCAAGATTAAAAATGTGGGGCTGAACTACGCATCGTACTACTATACGTTGTACACCCGCGAACCGCACGTTTGGGGCTATCCGCTTTCGATTGGCATCGAACCGACTACGGCTTGCAATCTGCGCTGTCCGCACTGCGTTTCGGGGCAAAGGGCTTTCACCCGACCCACGGGCAGACTCCAACTCCAAAACTATCAGCGACTGTTGGATGAAATTTCCCCCGAACTGATCTTTTTGATCCTCTATTTTCAGGGCGAACCCTACCTTAATCCGAACTTTTTGGAGATGGTTGCCTATGCCTATGAGAAAAAAATATTCACCCTCACCAGCACCAACGCCCACTTTTTGGATGAAGATTCGGCAAGGCTGACGGTCGAAAGCGGGCTTTCGCACCTCGTTATTTCGATGGATGGCACGAATCAGGATTCCTACGAAGTTTATCGCAAGGAAGGTTCTTACCAAAAAGTGGTGGACGGCATCCAAAACCTCATGGCTTGGAAGCAAAAGCTGAAATCCCGCACGCCGATTGTGGACTTACAGTTTATCGTCTTTAAGCACAACGAAGGGGAGATTTCCACCGTCCGCGAACTGGGCAAAAAGTGGGGTGTGGATAGAATAAAGATCAAGTCGGCGCAGGTGTACGGCTACGAAAACGATACCGAATGGATACCCGAGAACGAAACCCACCGCCGATATACGCCCACCGCCGACGGTTTCACCATCAAAAATGACCTGCCGAATCGCTGTAAAAAGATGTGGCAGGGGGCGGAAATCACGTGGGACGGGCAGGTCGTTCCCTGCTGTTTTGATAAAAATGCGGAGCATCCGTTCGGGAATGCCTTTGAATCGGGCTTTAAGGAAGTGTGGAATCACAGCCAAGCCTACCATGATTTTAGAAAAAAACTATTCCTTGACCGAAAAAGTATCGAAATCTGTAAAAATTGTACCGAAGGAACGCAAGGTTGGAACGCTTTTTGATGATGTATTACCAATTCCGAAAAAGTGAGCCAAGTGCCAACCGTTAAGCGTTTATTTTTCCCCGTTCGGCTAATTTCTTTTGGGGGGAAGGCGGAAATAAACTTTTTTTGGCACTTCAGGCATTAATCTCTAATTTTGACCTTTCTTTATAAGCCCCCATTTGGTTGTTGATCTCATGAAACAGCTGAAAGTTACGTTAACCTTCATCACCCTGATGCTTTTGGCATCCGCAGGTTCGGCACAACAACGAACGTGGATGTACTACTCCAATGCCAAAAGCTATATCGGAAAAAATACGATTCTCAACGTTCAAGGAACCGCCCAAAGACCAATGGGTCTTCGATTCGATGGGAATTCCAGGATTGACAACAACGGGCGCATCTTCCTTTACGGGGATTTTGTGAATAACGTGCCTGCAGGGCAACCCAACGTCTTCGTTTTCCCGAAAGCACCTGATCCGATTCAATCCGAATTACGTTTCAGGGGGGATTCGATTTCGTTAATTCGGGGAAAGACAGAAACACGTTTCAATAACCTCTACATTCAGAAGAAAGATCATTCCGTGCCCGTTGTACAGAAGATCAAATCTTTTATTGATGAGCCGAGTGTTCTTACTATTGATGGTAGTCAGTTGAGTAACTGCTATCCTTCCGGTGATCCTCTAAGGTATCAAAATCCCGCCGCCCATATGGTCGTACTCAATACTGACCCGAAGGCAGTGGTTTCCATTGGAAATGGGTTCGTAAGTGCTGAAGACGATTCATTGTTAACAGATTGGTATACATATCCTAATCCACCGGTACCGCCTTACAAAGGAGGGCGATTGGTTTGGCATATGAAAGATCACGTCGGAGAGGATTACATCTTTCCGGTTGGAAATTTTGGTTTAAATCCGTATAAAAGAGAGGTAACCATCGTCAACAAAAATGCGGAAGAGCGTGTATTTGCCGTGCGAGTGGTGGCAACCAGTGCTGAAAACAACGGTTACCCTTATAGCCCTGCTGATAATCCCACCGTCTGTAAGCTGAATCAGTTTTTCTATCATATCATTGATGACAGTACCGACTTAAAGGATGATGAGTTCCGCATGGATACTACCCGTAAGGTTGATTTAAGGATTCGTTATGAAAAATCCGATGGTGTCTTTAATGACATTGGTATTTTCAACAATTCCATTCAGGACGGAACCAGTCCCAGTGGTAGTACTGATGTTTGGAAAGACTTGAAATCTACGGATGAAGGTACTGCTTTCTTCAAAGCAGACTGGAACGATTTTGGACATCCCGTCTTTGCCCTCTATCCCGTGAAAGCGTTGGATGGCTTGTCTTTGACGAATATTACTAATCCTGACAATAAAGGGGTTTTTCGTATTAACGATAAAATCAAACTTGAGGATAATCCCGAGAACATAGACGGACTAACGTATGAGTGGAGGCTGGAATACTTGGATAAAAGTTCCGACCCACCGCAACGAATCTTAGTAGGAACGTCAACGAATCGCTATCCCGAATTTCCCTCTGATTTCGGCGTTGACCCGGGACCACCCAGCTACACGCCCGGAGAATACTGCTTCAGTGTGCGGGTGAAAAATCCCGCGGCTCCTACCGATCCTGACTTGGATTGTGAAGGCAAAGGCGATACCTGTCTGTTTTTATTACCCAACCGTGCGGCATATGTTCCTTCGGGTTTCTCACCGAATAGTGATGCTACTAACCAAGACTGGGTCGCGTGGTTCTACGGCTTCACAGACGTATCAGTAGAAATCTATAATCGTTGGGGTTTACTCATCTACAGCAAAGCATTCACTAAAGCAGATGGAGTGGATAGTCCCCAAGGAATCGTTCTTTGGAACGGCAAAACTAATGATGGAGACCCAGTACCCGAAAGTGCTTACGTTTACAAAATCCGTATGACAGCGGACGATGCCGTACCACCGGCAGAACTCCAGAAAGTTTGGGAGCAAAACGGTATGATTACCGTAGTACGCTAGAAAATCACCGACACTAACCGCAAGCAACCGTAATTTTTTCTAATTTTGACAACCCTTTATACATCCTATATGATGCGCAAACTGTCTTTCAAAAACCTATTAGCGTTTGCAGTATTTTGCTTCTTTGGTGCTACCGCCTTCGCGCAAGGGGTGAGTATCAGCGACCAAGACCCTCCACCCGCTCCGCGCTCCATGTTGGATGTTCGGGGGGATGCCAGAATCGAGAAAGTGACACCGGGCGGACGAGACATCTTAACGTGGGATTTAGATTCCACCGGCAAGGAACACTTAGTCCGACGGATAGCGATCGCCAATCCGAAACCCGGTCAATCCATCGCTTGGGATTCCATCTGTAATTGCTGGAAAGTTGGTTATCCAAGAACTAACGTAGATACGTCTATATTCTATTACAGAAACGACACGTTATTTATTGACACCACTAAAGCGGGTGGTGGAAGAAGATACATCGGTCTTGATCCAATCGTGGTTGATAATACGAAAAATCCCGGAGAAATCTCTCTTTCCAGTGCCGGTCTTCAAGCTGGTGAAACGTGGGTTTGGAACGGCAGAGCATGGATCCCGGGTAAAACGGGTGGTGCTGGCTGGTTAATCGGCGGTAACCCGGATCTTGATATTGTGGATGACGGTGATTATTTAGGAACGAACGGACCTGATCCGTTGATGTTCCGTACCGACAGCTTGGAACGGATGCGCATCCTCGCCAATGGTCAGATTGTAGCAGGTCGCCTCGTCGCCAACGGCAGGGATCAGTTCTCGGTCTATTCCACGGGGCAGAATTTCTCCCTCGTGGGCTATGCCAACGGTTTAACGGGTGCTACTTATCCCACGGAAGGTGCCGGCGTAGCGGGTATCGGCAATGTGTACGGGGTGTACGGCTCGGCGGAACAAACGACGGGCGTAACCTCCGGTGTGTTGGGTGAATCGTACAGCAACAGCGATAACGCGACGGGTATCTTCGGTGCATCTTACGGCACGGAGGCTACTTACGGGGTTTGGGGACAGACTTCGACCAAACAAGGTTTATCTTCGGGGGTTCTCGGGGTAGCCGTAGAAACCACGACGAGCAATGCGACCTTCGGGGTTCGCGGTCAAACGTTCTCCAACCAAAGCGGTTCGGCGGGTGTACAAGGGGTGGCTCAAAGCGGTGCTACTGCGGGGGTCATCGGTGCGAACTCCAGCGAAACGTCTCTTTCTCAAGGGGTACTCGGTATATCGGTCAGTCAAGGCGTAGCCGGCGGAACGTACTACGGGGTGATGGGCTTAGGCAGAAAAGCCTGTGATGCCATCGGCGTAGGGGTTTACGGCGAAGGTTCTACCTACGGTATCTTAGGTCGTGCGGTAGGCTGTCCGCCACAAGGCAACAACTTAGTTTATTCCATCTTTGGTCAAGGAAACATTGGTGCCAGTGGGGTTAAAACCTTCCACATTGACCACCCCAGCGATCCTTCCAACAAATACCTTAACCACGCGGCGATTGAAAGTAACGAAGCCATGAACCTTTATTCGGGCAACATTACAACCGATGCCAACGGTGAAGCTACGGTTACCTTACCGACGTATGTTCAGCAGATCAACAAAGACTTCCGCTATTCCTTAACGAGTATGGGACAGTTGGCAAACGCGGTGATCTTGAAAAAGTTGGAAAACAACCGCTTCGTCATCAAAACCGACAAGCCGAACGTAGAGGTCAGCTGGCTTTTAACAGCACAACGGAACGATCCGTATATGCAGAAATATCCTTTCCAAGCGGAAGTTGAGAAACCAAGTACCGACAAAGGTAAATACCTCCACCCGGAACTCTACAACCAGCCGGATAACAAGGGCATCTTCTATAACCCTGAAGTTGATAAATACACGACGAAACGTGGTAGCGTGATTGATACCAAGCCCGTTACACCGCGCCGTCCGCTCAAGTTTGAGCCGAAAAAATAAGCACACCCTTTCACTTCCTTATATACAAGGGTCGCTCTAATATGGGGCGACTCTTTTTTATTCCTTTCTTTGATTCATTTTCCGCAAAAAGTTCCGAATTTTGAGTCCGATTCACCCTTAATCCACCCGCCCATGATCGGCAACGAAACCTTAACCCAACTCTACCTGCAAGGCGAAGCCCACAAGCAACTCCTGCATTTGCAGGAAAGTATCGGCGCGACGGCAACCGTCCTTTACTTACCGAAAGCGGATGAATTGAAAACCTTTTGGACGAACGGCACAGACAAATATCCCGCTTTAGCCCTGCCCGATAGCGTCAATAAATATGCTACTGCATTGGAAAAAGTTTGGGAAGGCACGGAAATCCGCTCTTTGTCCTTTGAGTATGCGGGTAAGCATGGGGCGGTGGTCTTCGTTATAGCAAAAGCGTTGGATGATACACAGGAAAAAGCGTTGAAGAATAACCGCCCGAAAGTAGCGCAGGCATTAGCGGTAGGCTTTGATTACCTACGGATATTTGGTGGATTGAATGTACCGACGGCTAAACCGACGTTGCTTATCGTGCCGGCAATTTCGGAGCAAGCGGCTGAAAATCAGGAGATTCGAGTGGAATTTGAGAAAGACACGCGCTATGCCCGTTTGATTCAACAGGCAATCCTGCGTACTCCCGTACTCTTAGAGCGTACTTTTTCGGAGGTAGGTTTGTTTTATCGTTCTTGCGACCCCATACGCGGGGATTTCTACTGGTTTCAAAATCGGCATGACGACCTATACGTAGCCGTCGCGGACTGCACGGGGCAGGGGATCGCGGGCGTGTTTATGTCGGTATTGGCGCGGGATGTGTTGAGTACCATCATCGATGAAACACCGTTGGAAACGCCTGCGGATATATTAACGGAATTGCATTCCCGTATGGTACGAGTCCTGACCGATAATGCCTCCGACCAACAGTTGGAGGATGGTTTGGATATTGCCCTTTGTCGGATTAACCGCATCAGCTTGGTAATCGAGTATGCCGGGGCGAACCTACCGCTTATCTTTTGGAACGGTAAAGATTTGCTGGAATTTCGGTCGAACAAGCAGGCTATCGGCAAGAATTACGTTACCGATGAGGTGAGTGATGTTGCTTTCTCCAACCAAGAGGTCTTTGCCAAGGCGGGCGATGCCATCTTCTTGATGACGGACGGGATGGCAGACCAATTCGGGGAAGGCTGGTCTAAAAAGCTGACGAAAAAGAAGTTACTCGATTTCATCCGCGAACAGCGCAACAAGGATTTGAAAACCTTACCGGCGCGGACAGACCTCTTTTTGAGTGATTTCAGAGGTTCTACCCCCCAAACGGATGATTATCTACTGATTGGCGTTCGGTTTTAGGGCGCGGGGATTTCTTTCCGTTGGAAGGTAGGCTCGGGGGTATTATCTTTGATGCCCTTAGTGTAAATTATGCAACTCGGTACTATAGCACATCTGACCATCAGCGTTCCCGTCATTGCCCCCTCGTTGGAGTTTTATAAACTGCTGGGCTTTCGCGTCATAGCGAAAAGTTCCGAACCCTACACATGGGCGACCCTGACGGATGGTATCATCGTCATCAACCTCAATCAGGATCAGGAGCGATATTTTGGGATCACCTACTTCAGTCCGAACGTAGATGAGCGTGTCCGTTTTTTTGAAGGTAAGGGCGTTACTTTCGCGCATAAGGAGTTCAATACCAAAGGTAAAGTTTCACAAGCCATCATTTGGGGGATGAATCAGGTGGGCATCGGCTTGGTGGAGCGCGACCCGGCGACTGTGTTTGTGCCGAGCGGATCATCTATTGCTTTGTGCGGACGTTTCGGGGAATTGAGCCTGCAAACCACCAACTTATTTATTTCGATACAAACGTGGATGCAGTTAGGGTTTCGGATCGTCCTGCAAGAACCGACGGGTGTGTTGATGACCGATGATTTGCTTCTGATTGGCATCCATCAAACCCAAAACTGGAACATCCCGTCATTGATTTACTTTACCGAACCTTCCGGCGAAGAAATACGCTCGTTAGTTGATTTGGGCTTACCCGCTAACCTGTACAACGATTCCGCTACGGGACAGTTCAACATGGCTACGGCTGTTGCACCCGACGGTTTGCCTTTCTTTTTCCTCAAAAAGGTGTAAATTTGGTGGAAGAAATCGTTTTAATATGGGACACGTATATACTACCCTTAAACTCATCAATCACCGAGATACCATTCTGGCAGAGGAACAGATGAAGAAACCGGAGGACGTTAGAGCATTAACTTTAGAAAATGTATTGGCGGATTCGGGTGCATCGCATTTATGTTTGCCGGAAGAGGTCATTAAGCAGTTGGGACTCAAACTCAAACGGGAAGTAACCGTACAAACCGCAACGGGCTTTTCAACCCGACACATCTACGGGGATGTTACGATTGAGATTGCCGACCGTGAAGCAACCGTTGACTGCGTGGCTTTGCCGACCGGTGTTCAGCCTTTGTTGGGCGTGATTCCGATGGAAAATATGGGCATCAACCTTGATTTGAACAAGCATGAATTGGTGTTTATCCCGTTAAGTGATACCAGTAGTTATATTTTAGTGTAAAGAAGATGAAAAAGATAGCGGTACTATGTTCGGGCGGGGATTCCCCGGGTATGAATGCCTGTATTCGGGCAGTGGTTCAGGCGGGGCATTATCACGGCATTGAGATTTGGGGAGTCAAGCGGGGCTATAACGGCTTGATGGACGATGATTTTTTGCCCCTTCATACCGAAACGCTGGGAAATATCATCCACTTGGGCGGAACGATCCTTAAATCGGCACGCGCACCGCGTTTTATGACCTATGAAGGGCGCGCCCAAGCCTTCCAAAACCTCCAAAAGCGGGGTATGGATGGTCTCGTCGTCATCGGTGGGGACGGGAGCTATACGGGTGCGAAAATCTTTCTGCAAGAATTTCCCGAGATGAAGATCATTGGCACGCCCGGCACGATTGATAACGACCTGTACGGCACGGATTTCACCATCGGCTATGATACGGCAATCAACACTGCGATGCAAGCCATTGACCGCCTCCGCGATACGGCTGACTCGCATGACCGCCTCTTTTTTGTGGAAGTGATGGGGCGCGATGCGGGCTTTATCGCCTTACGGAGCGGGATCGGGAGCGGGGCGGATGCCGTCTTAGTTCCCGAAACGAAAACGGATGTAGATGCCTTGATCGCGCACTTGGAGTCGGGCTGGAATCGGCGCAAAAGTTCGATGATCGTCATTGTAGCGGAGGGCGACGATGCCGGCGGTGCATTTGAAGTAGCCCGCAAGGTCGGTGAGCGTTTCAAACAATACGATACGAAGGTCTCGATTCTGGGGCATATTCAGCGGGGTGGTTCGCCCACGTGTATGGATCGGGTGCTGGCGGGGCGGTTGGGCGTAGCGGCGGTGGAAGCCCTCAAGGAAGGTAAAAGCGGGTTCGCGGCGGGGGTACTGCATCGGGAGACCGTCCTCATCCCCTTTGAGCAAGCCATCAAGCATAACACCGAACTGAATGCCAACCTCCTGCGGTTAGCGGAGATATTGGGGTATTGATATTGGGGTATCAAAAAGGTTTCGGTATATTTGAGGTAGTAATACCATTTGCATTATTTATTTTCTTAATTTTGCCTTAGAAAAGCGTCAACAATGAAAACCTACAACTGCATCAGTATTACTATAAAGGAAAGTAATACTGAATTACTTCAATTGA
>Ga0209573_1004097_pt1 | contig 14944 bp, 17 predicted proteins | sample TNRBio252014_DNA_FD_185870 | JGI IMG/M metagenome (GOLD analysis project Ga0209573, IMG submission 185870) | Wastewater treatment Type I Accumulibacter community from EBPR Bioreactor in Madison, WI, USA - TNR Reactor_6/25/2014_ DNA (SPAdes)... | ecosystem: Engineered > Bioreactor > EBPR >...
GTGATCACCGCATCCTGGGCCAGCGGGGCCAGGGCCGAGACCAGCCGCACGCGCAGCGTGCCGACCGACACCCAGGTGCCGGTGGCCAGCTTGAAGTCCTCGGCCACACGGCCGTCGAACACCACGCCACGCTCCGGGGCGGCTTCATCGGCCAGCAGCCCGGCGTCGCCGATGCGGTAGTAGCCCTCCTCGTCGAAGGCCTCGGCGGTCAGGCGCGGCGCATTCCGGTAACCCGGGAACACGCTGACGCCACGCACGCGCAGTTCGAGCTTGGCGCCGGCGCCCTGGCCGGCCGGCAGGAACTTCAGCTCCAGCCCCGGCAGCGGCAGGCCGATGACGCCGGCGCGCTCGAGCTTCCAGTGCGCGCTGGTGATCGCCGGCGAGGTCTCGGTGGACCCCCAGCTGGTGGTGAACCACAAGGGCTCGCCGCGCACGCGTGCGGCCACCCTCTACCTGCTCGAGCTCGTGCAACGTGTCGCCGGGCTCGCCGCGCACGCGTGCGGCCACCGCCTGCATGCGGTCCCAGCTGGCCTGCGGCAGCGCGGCGCCGGCATAGAAGACCAGGCGCAGGCGCGAGAGCACCTCGCGCGCCAGCGCGCCGTCGCGCTCCAGGTGGGGCAGCAGCATCTCGAAGCCGCGTGGCACGTTGAAGTACAGCGTCGGCTGCACCTCGCGCAGGTTGCGCAGTGATTTCTCGACCAGGCCGGGCGCCGGCCGCCCCTCGTCGATGTACAGCGTGCCGCCGTTGCGCAGCACCAGGTTCAGGTTGTGGTTGCCGCCGAAGGTGTGGCTCCAGGGCAGCCAGTCGACCAGCACCGGCCTGTCCTGGCCATGGTCCAGGAAGCGCCAGGCCTGCGCGATCATCTGCTGGTTGGCGCACAGCATGCGGTGCGTGTTGATGACCACCTTGGGGTGGCCGGTGGAGCCCGAAGTCAGCAGGTACTTGGCGGCATCGTCGGGCAGCACCGCGTCGAAGGCCGCCTGCACGGCGGGCGTCTCGACGGTGTCGAGCAGGCTGGCGAAGGCGATGGCCCCCGCATGGTCCTGCGCCCCCTGGCTGAAGACCACTGGCGCGGTCGGCGCACAGGCGTGCACGGCAGGCCCGTAGACGGCGGCGTCGGCAGCGTAGACCAGGGCCGGCCCCAGGGTCGCCAGGATGCCCTGGATCTTGCTGTAGTCGCGGGTCAGCCGGCAGTAGGCGCTGGAGACGGTGCACACGGCACGGCCCACGTGCATGCCGGCCAGCATCAGCAGCAGGTGGTCGACGCTGTTGTCGGACAGCACCACCACGGGGGCGCCGGCGGCCAGCTTCATGTCCAGCAGGGCCTGCGCCAGCGCGCCGACGTCGCGGCGCAGCTGCCTCCAGCTCAGGGTCCGCCATTCGCCGTCGGCGCGGCGTTCGGCCACCGCCCGCGCATCGGGGGTCTCGGCGGCCCAGCGTTCCAGCCACTCGCCGATGCAGCGCGCATAAGGCTGCAGCGGTTGCGGCGAGCGCAGCACGAAGCTGCCGTCGTCGAACACCACCCGCGTGACCCGCGGTGGCGCCAACATCGAGGAGTCGTCGAAGAACGTGGGCATGTGGACCTCCTTCGCAGCAGGGCAGGCAGTATAGTGCAACACATGCAGAATCCAACCGACTCTTGCGCCTCGCAGCCGCTCCAGGACGTGGAGGTCCGCGCCAGCGGGGTGCATGGCCAGGGTGTGTTCGCCTGCCGGGCCCTGCCCCGGGGCCATGTCGTCGGCGCCTACGCCGGCCGGCGCTACAGCGCCGAAGAGGCCCTGGCACGCGACTGGGACAACGCCAGGACCTATGTCTTTGCGCTGTCCGACGGCAGCTATGTCGACGGCCATGAAGGCGGCAACCACACGCGGCTGATCAACCACAGCTGCGCGCCCAACTGCCGCGCGGTCGAGGTGCGGCACGACGATGGCCGCCGCGAGATCCTGATCGAGACGCGGCGCCGCCTGCGCGCGGGCGAAGAGCTGTCGCTGGACTACCGGCTCGATGTCGGCGGCGACGACCCGGCGGCCTACCGCTGCCGCTGCGGCAGCCGGCGCTGCCGCGGCAGCATGGCGCAGCCGTCTGCGCGCGAGCCGTGACCCGTGTTAAGGTCCGCGCCGCGCGCGGCCGGGGCTTGCTTCCCGGCCGCGGGCACACCGCGACCCGCATCGCGGCGGAGCCGGCCAACCCCCACCCCATCAACAAGGCCGGCCCGGGGAGGGCCGACGGGGCCGCTTTCGGCACACCGACCCTGGAACACGAATGGCCAAGACCTACGAAGCGTTGATGAAGGAGATCGAGTCGCTGCGACTCGAAGCCGAGCGGCTGCGCCGGCATGAGAAACAAGGGGTGATAGAGCGCATCCGCGAAGCGATCGGGGCCCACGGCATCAGCGCCGCCGAGCTCGGCCTGGCGGGCCGCGGCGCTGCCCCCCGCGCGAAGGCGCCGAAGGCCGGTGCGGGCAAGCGCCCCGCGGCCCGCTACAGCGACGGTGCCGGTGGCACCTGGGGCGGCATCGGCAAGCGCCCGCAGTGGCTGCGCGACGCCCTGGCGGCCGGCAGGACGCTGGACGACTTCCGCGTCTGATCGCCGGCCCTGGCCGGCTGCCGCTCAGGCGGTGGCCAGCGTGCCGCGGCGCAGCTGGTCGCGCTCGAGCGACTCGAACAGCGCCTTGAAGTTGCCCTCGCCGAAGCCCTGGTCGGCGCGCCGCTCGATGAACTCGAAGAACACCGGGCCGAGCAGCGGCTGGCTGAAGATCTGCAGCAGCAGCCGCTTCTCGCCGCCGGCCGTGGTGCCGTCGACCAGGATGCCGCGTGTGGCCAGCTCGGCGACCGGCAGCTCGTGGCCGGGCAGCCGCTCGTCGAGCATCTCGTAGTAGGCCGCGTTGGGCGCCGTCATCAGCGGCACGCCGGCCAGCTGCAGCGCGTCGACGCTCCTTTGCAGGTCGTCGGTGAGCAGCGCCACATGCTGGATGCCCTCGCCGTTGAACTGCATCAGGAACTCCTCGATCTGGCCGCCGCCCCCGCGCCCCGCCTCCTCGTTGAGCGGGATGCGGATCAGCCCGTCGGGCGCGGTCATGGCACGGCTGGTCAGTCCCGTGTACTCGCCCTTGATGTCGAAGTAGCGGATCTCGCGGAAGCCGAACAGCCGCTCGTAGAAGCCGCCCCAATAGGCCATGCGGCCGCGGTAGACGTTGTGCGTCAGGTGGTCGACCATGCGAAAGCCATGCCCTGTCGGGTGGCGCGACGCCGGGTCCTGGTACTCGGGCAGGAACTCGAAGTCGATGTCGTAGATGCTCTTGCCGTCCTCGTAGCGGTCGATCAGGTACAGCGGCGCGCCGCCTATGCCCTTGACCGCCGGCAGCCGCAGCTCCATCGGCCCGGTCGGGATGTCCACCGGCTGCGCGCCACGCTCGATCGCCAGCGCATAGGCCTTGTGCGCGTCGCGCACGCGAAACGCCAGGCCGCAGGCGCTGGGCCCGTGCTCGGCGGCGAAGTAGGCGGCCAGGCTGCGCGGCTCGCGGTTGACGATGAAGTTGCAGTCGCCCTGGCGGTACAGCAGCACGTCCTTGCTGCGGTGGCGGGCGACGAGGGCGAAGCCCATCTGCTCGAACAGCGGCTCGAGCACGCCGGGCGTCGGCGACGCGAACTCGACGAACTCGAAGCCCATCAGGCCCATGGGGTTCTCGAACAGGTCAGGCATGGCGTGTCTCCGGGGTTTGGGGGGGTGGGCTGCAGGCGAAGTCCGCCACTGTAGGCAAACGGCGGCGCAATGTGTTCGCGCCGATCGGCCGGGTTTCCCATCATCGGTGCAAGAATATTGCGTACTCGACGAGCATCAGGAGATGAGCATGTCGGAATCGGCGCTCGACAAGGTCGATCGGCGCATCCTCGCCCACCTGCAGACCCATGCCCGCGCCACCACGGTCGAGTTGTCTGCGGTGGTGCAGCTTTCGCCGGCGCAGTGCAACCGGCGCCACCGACGGCTGGAGGACGCCGGCCTCATCACCCGCTACGAGGCCCGGCTGGACGCCCGCCGGCTCGGCCTGCAGGTGACCGCCTTCGTCGCCGTCACCATGGAGCGCGGGCACATCCGCGAGCTGTCGAGGTTCAAGGCCCTGGTCGGCGACCTGGCGCAGGTCCAGGAGTGCTACGCGGTCACCGGCGACAGCGACTACATGCTCAAGGTGGTGGCGCGCGACCTGAAGTCGCTGTCGGACTTCCTGCTCGACACCCTGATGACGCTGCCCGGCGTCAACGCCGTGCGCTCGACGGTCTGCCTCGACGAGATCAAGTGCACGGTGGCGGTGCCGCTCCCGGGCTGAAGACCCTCGGGCCGTTGGCGCAGGTTCAGGCCAGCGCCTCGTCCAGCACCTCGACCCAGTGCTTCACCGGCGTCGGCGTGCCGCTTTGCAGGTGCTGGATGCAGCCGATGTTGGCCGAGACGATGCACTCCGCGCCCAGCGGATCGAGGTGCCCGAGCTTGCGGTCGCGCAGCGCATGGGCCAGCTCGGGCTGCAGCACGCTGTAGGTGCCTGCCGAGCCACAGCACAGGTGGCTTTCGCTGGCCGCCAGCTGGATGTCGAAGCCGAGCTCGCGCAGGCCCTGCTCGACGCCGCCGCGCAGCTGCTGGCCATGCTGCAGCGTGCACGGCGGGTGGTAGGCCAGCCGCGGCCGGGCGCCGCGCTGCAGGCGCGGCTTCAGCGCCGGCACCATGCCGGCGAGCAGCTCCGACAGGTCGCGCGTGAGCTCGGCCACGCGGCGCGCCTTGTCGGCATAGGCCGGGTCGCCGGCCAGCAGGTGGCCATAGTCCCGCACGGTGGCACCGCAGCCCGAGGCGTTCATCACGATGGCCTCGACGCGGCCTTCGCGGGTCAGGCCCTCGACCAGCGGCCACCAGGCGTCGACGTTGCGCCGCATGTCGGCCAGGCCACCTTCATGGTCATTGAGGTGGGTTCGAATCGCCCCGCAGCAGCCCGCGCCGTCGGCCACCAGCACCTGGATGCCGGCGGCGTCGAGCACGCGCGCGGTGGCGCTGTTGATGTTGGGGGCCATCGCCGGCTGCACGCAGCCCAGCAGCAGCAGCACCTTTCGCGGGTGGCTGCGCGTCGGCCAGTCGTGCGCACGCCTGGGTGAAGGTGCGGGCACCTTGTCCTTCAATGCGCCCGGCAACAGCGGACGGAAGGCCTGGCCGAGTTTCATCGCCGGGCCGAACAGCGGGCTGGTCAGCCCTTCCTTGAGCAGCCAGCGCACGGCCCGCTCGCCGGCCGGGCGCTGGACCCGCGCCTCGACCAGCTTGCGGCCGATGTCGACCAGGTGCCCGTAGCGCACGCCGCTCGGGCAGGTGCTCTCGCAATTGCGGCAGGTCAGGCAGCGGTCCAGGTGCAGCTGTGTCTTGCGCGTCACCGGCGCGCCTTCGAGCAACTGCTTCATCAGGTAGATGCGCCCGCGCGGCCCGTCCAGTTCGTCGCCCAGCAGCTGGTAGGTCGGGCAGGTGGCGGTGCAGAAGCCGCAGTGCACGCACTGCCGCAGGATGGCTTCGGCCTCACGGCCGTCGGCCGTGCCCTTGAACTCCGAGGCAAGGTGGGTTTGCATGGCCCGGCATTGGAACAGAGTGCGCGCCGCCGGGTCAGGGTGTCAGCCCATTGGCGCGCCGGCCATGCGGCTCCTCAGCCCGCCACCGTCCAGGCGGCCGCCCAGTAGTGGGTCCACTCGGTCCAGGCAAAGGCCCGGGCACGCGAGCCCAGCAGCGCGCGCAGCCCGTCGGCGGTCGGGAAGTTCTTCAGCACCTCGTGCACGCTGCCGTCGTCCAGCGTGCGCAGCTGGTAGGTATTGCCCTGCGCGTCGCACCGGCTCAGCGGCGTGCTGCGGGCCTGCACGAAGCTGTTGTCCAGCACCACCACCCGCGCGCCAGGCGTCAGCACACCGTGCAGCGTATCCACCCAGGCCGACAGCCGCTCGAGCGGCACATGGCTGACCCAGCAGCCGGCAAAGGCGGCATCGAACGGCGAGCCCTGCAGGGCGCCCAGCTCATAGGCGTCGGCCTCGGCCAGGCGCACGCACCCCGGCAAGGCCTTGTCGCGCGCGAGGGCCATCGTCTCGGGGTTCAGGTCGGTGGCCAGCCAGTCGAGCGCCCGGCGCGCCGCATGGGGTGTCCACCAGCCCGTGCCACAGGCCACCTCCAGCCCGCGCCGCCCCACGAAGTGCAGACCGACCCAGGCCTCCATGGTGCGCAGGTCGACCTGCCGCTCGGGCTTGTGATAGACGCGCTCGTAATAGGCCGCGCGGCGGCGGTAGTAGTCCGGCATGTCGTGGGCGACGGGCATGGGGCGACCTATCGGCGCAGCATCTGCAATGATCTGGTCAGGACGGGTCAGCCCAGCAGATCGGGGGCAGGCCGAGGCGTCGACTGGCACTGCGCGAGGACCCGCGCACCGGGGGTACGCCATCGTGCGGCGACTTCGAGGTCCGGTGTGCCCAGCCAGTCGCACGCCGGTCGCGCACGCGTTGCACGTGCTCGCGCAGCGCGGTCTCGACGGCCAGCCGCTTCGTCCGGTGGCCGCCGAGCCGCATGGCCTTCGCCAGCAGCGTGCCGTCGAACACGAGATGAACCCGCACAGTCGCCTCCGGAAGTGGCGGCACAGTGTAGTTCCCCACCCCACCCCGCTATCCTGCCCACCTCACCCGAAGGAGCCTCGATGAACCTTGACGAGAAGGGCCTGGCGACGCGGCGCGCCGTGCTGGGGGAAGCCTATGTCGATGCCGCGCTCGCCAAGGCGACGGCGTTCACCGCGCCGCTGCAGGAACTGGTCACCCGCCATGCCTGGGGCAACACCTGGCAACGGCCGCAGCTGGACTTGCGGACGCGCAGCATCGTCACGGTGTCGATGCTGGTCGCGCTCGGGCGCATGCATGAGCTGAAGATCCACGTGCGCGGGGCGCTGAACAACGGCGTGACGACGCAGGAGCTGCAGGAGATCTTCCTGCATGCCAGCGTGTACTGCGGGTTCCCGGCCGCGGTGGATGCCTTCCGCCATGCCGGGGAGGTGATCGACGCGGCTTGAGGCCGCTGGCTTGCGCGTCGCGGCTCGCGGGCCGCCAAGGCACCGCGCCGTGCGGGCGGGATCACTTCAGGTGCGCCAGTGCCGCGTCGGGCATGGGCGCGTGGGCTGCGCCGACCCAGCCCGCAGGAAGGTGGGCCAGGTCGGCCGGCTCGTCGATGTCGGCCACCGGGGCCAGCTCGGCCCAGCGCAGGCCGGCGGCGCGCAGGCGTTCGCGGGTGTCCTGCATGACGCGGCGGTGGCTCCAGGCCATGCCGGCGAAGCAGCGCGGCTCGGCGCGCTTCAGGCCGACCAGCACGTAGCCGCCGTCGAGCGCGGGCACGAACACGGCGTCGTGCCGGTCGAGCGCACGGGCGGCCTCGCGGAGCCTGGCGGCGTCGAGCGCCGGGGCGTCGGTGCCGGCCAGCAGTGCGCCGGCATGGGTGCCCAGATGGCGGGCCAGCGCGCGGTGCATGCGCTCGCCGAGCTCGCCCGGCCCCTGGTCGGCGAGCCCGGCGCCGCATGCCTGTGCGGCCGAGCGCAGCGAGGGGTGGGTGGAGTCGGGCGCGGCGCACAGCTCGACCGGGCCGATGCCCGCGGCCACCGCCTGCGCCAGGGCATGGCGCAGCATGCGCTCGGCCAGCCGCGCCGCACCGTCGGCCCCCAGTGCGGGGGCCAGCCGTGACTTCGCCAGACCCGGCACCGGGGCTTTCGCGAACACGATGACCGCGGTGCTCACCGGTACGCCTGCGCCAGCCGCGATGGCGAGTCGCCGCGCCAGTAGCGCCAGCGCAGCCGCCACATCAGGAAGATGGTGCGCCAGACGCCGCGCTGCTCCCAGCGGCGGCCGGAGGTGCTGGCGCGCTCGCGCAGGCAGGCCGGCCGGCTCAGGCGCTTCAGGCGGCGCGAGAGTTCGATGTCTTCCATCAGCGGCTGGACCGGGAAGCCGCCGACGCGGTCGAAGGCCTCGCGGGTGACGAAGATGGCCTGATCGCCGGTGGCGATGCCGCTCAGCCGCGAGCGCAGGTTCATCAAGGTGGCCACCACGCGCAGCATCGCCGGCCGGCCTTCGATGCGCACGTCGAAACGACCCCAGCGGGCGCCGCCCGCCACGGCGCGCAGCACCTGCAGGTCGGCCAGCGCCGGCAGCCGCGTGTCGGCGTGCAGGAACAGCAGCACCGCGCCGCGCGCCGCCGCGGCACCGGCGTTCATCTGCAGCGCGCGCCCTCGCGGGGCCTGCAGCACGGCGTCGACCCAGGGCGCGGCCAGTGCGGGCGTGCCGTCACCGCTGCCGCCGTCGGCGAGCACGATCTCGACGCCACGCGCACGCAGCGGCTCCAGGGCCTGCAAGGTGGCCTCGATGCCGGCGGCTTCGTCGAGCGCCGGCAGCACGATGGACAGCGGCGGCTTCACCGGGCGTCGTTGAGCGCCCAGTCGTAGTCGGTGAAGCCGATGTCCACGCCGGCGCCGCGGATGCGCTCGCGGTCGGCCGCCGCGTCGGCCAGCTGATCGGCGAAGCGCGCCGCAAAGGCCGGCAACGAGGCGATGCCACGGTGGCCGAGCCGGAAGTCCTCGCCGTACCAGTCGAAGATCTTGGACAGCTCGAGCCGGCCGCGCTGCGCATTGAAGCGGTTGCGCGTGCGGTCGCTCATGAAGCGCAGTGTCTGCTCGTCGAGCTGGGCGTCCAGCCGCGCGGCGACGAAGGCCTCTTCGCGCAGCGCCGGGCAGCCGATGCTGGCGCAGTTGACCGCGAAGTGCACGCGCGGGTCGTCGTAGTCGCCGCGCTTCCTGAGCATCGCGTGCTCGATGTCGTCCAGCGAGACCTTGGCGCCGAGCAGCGGGATCCACTTCGGCTTCCAGGGGCTGCTGAGCAGGCTGCCGAGGTCCTTGATGGACTTCAGGTCGGGGTACCTGGTGAGGATCAGCTCCACCGTGAAGGCGTTGTAGGCGTTCATCAGGAAGGCGGCGCGCTCCGCCTTGGGCCAGGCCGCGAAGGCGGCCGGCGTGACCGCCGACAGGCTGTCCAGGTAGGCTTTCAGCAGCGCGCGGTCGGCCGCGAAGCCGGCGTAGGCCACCTGCGTCGCCTGCCCGCCGCGTTGCACACGCACATGCTTGCGCAGCAGGGCCGTCCAGCCCGCATGGGCGTGGTCGAAGGCCTGCGCGGCGGCGCTTCCGGCGGCCACCGCCGCCGTCGCGGCCAGCACGCCGCCCAGCCAGTCGCGTCGAGTCCAGGGTGTCATGTGCGCTCCCATTCGTGATAACGGCCCACCCATTGCAGCAGCTTCTGCGGCGCATGCGCGCGCTTCCACTCGCCGGCGGCGTACTTGTTGGCCTCGGCCAGGGTGGGATAGGTGTGGATGGTGCCGAGGATCTTGTTCAGCCCCAGGCCATGCTTCATCGCCAGCACATACTCGGCCAGCAGGTCGCCCGCGTGCTCGCCGACGATGGTCACGCCCAGGATCCTGTCCTTGCCCGGCACGGTGAGCACCTTGACGAAGCCGTGCGCGGTGCCGTCGGCGATCGCGCGGTCGAGGTCGTCGATGCCATAGCGGGTCACCTCGAAGGCGATGCCCTGCTCCTTCGCCTCGGTCTCGCTCAGGCCCACGCGCGCCACCTCGGGGTCGGTGAAGGTGGCCCAGGGGACCACGCTGTAGTCGGCCTTGAAGCGGCGAAAGCGCCCGAACAGCGCGTTGACCGCGGCGTACCAGGCCTGGTGCGCGGCCGTGTGCGTGAACTGGAACGGCCCGGCGACGTCGCCCACCGCGTAGATGTTGGGGTAGCGGGTCTGCAGCCAGGCGTTGGTCTCTATGGTCTTGCGCGGCGTCAGCGGAATGCCCAGTTCCTCCAGGCCGTAGCCGCTGACGCGCGGGCTGCGGCCCACGGCGCAAAGCAGTTCGTCGAAGGGGATCACCACCTCGGCCTGGCCGTGCCTGGCGACCAGGCGCTTCTCGCCGTCCACCACCTCGACCCGCACCGCCTGGTGCCCGGTGAGCACGTCGACGCCGTCGGCGCGCAGCGATGCGGCCACCAGCTCCGAGACCTCGGGGTCCTCGCGCACCATGATGCGCGGCGCCATTTCGACCTGCGTGACCGTGCTGCCCAGCCGCGCAAAGCTCTGCGCGAGCTCGCTGCCTATGGGCCCGCCACCGAGCACCACCAGGCGGCCGGGGAGCTCGGTCAGGCCCCAGACCGTGTCGCTGGTCAGGAAGCCGGCTTCCTTGAGCCCCGGGATGGGTGGCACGAAGGGGCTGGCGCCGGCGGCGATGACGATGGCCTTGGTCGTCAGCGTCTGCGTCGCGCCGTCGGCCAGCTTCACTTCCACGGTCCACGGGCTGGTCATGCGGGCATGGCCCTGCAGCACCTCCACGCCCAGGCCGCTGTAGCGCTCCACCGAGTCGTGCGGCTCGACGTCGGCGATGACGCCGTGCACGCGCTTCATCACCGCGGCGAAGTCCACCCGCCCGGCGGCGTCGGCCACACCCAGCTCATGCGCCTTCTTCAGCTGCCGCGCCATCTTGGCCGAGCGGATCAGCGCCTTGCTCGGCACGCAGCCGAAGTTCAGGCAGTCACCGCCCATCCTGTGGCTCTCGATCAGCGTCACCTTGGCCTTCACGGCGGCGGCGATGTAGGCCGACACCAACCCGCCCGCCCCGGCGCCGATGACCACCAGGTTGCGGTCGAAGGACCTGGGCTTCACCCACTTGGCGTACACCTTGCGCCGCTCGAGCCAGCCCACGCCGGCCTTGGCCAGCAGCGGGAACAGGCCCAGCAGCACGAAGCTGCCCAGCAGCCCGGGCGAGAGGATGTCGCCGGGCGACTGGATGGCCGCCAGCTGGGTGCCGGCGTTGACGTACACCGCCGTGCCGGCCAGCATGCCCAGCTGGCTGACGAGGTAGAAGCGCCCCGCGCCCATGGGCGTCAGGCCCATCAGCAGGTTGATCAGCCAGAACGGGAACACCGGCACCAGGCGCAGGGTCAGCAGGTAGAAGGTGCCGTCCTTGGCAACGCCTTCGTTGATGGGGGCCAGCGACTTGCCCAAGCGCGCCTGGATCGCGTCGCGCAGCAGGTAGCGCGCGACCAGAAAGGCCAGCAGCGCACCCAGGCTGGAGGCAAAGCTGACCAGCAGCAGGCCCCAGCCCAGGCCGAACATGGCGCCGGCAGCCAGCGTGAGGATCAGCGCGCCGGGGATGGACAGGGCTGCCGCCGCCACGTAGACGACGAAGAACAGCCCGGCCGTGGCCAGCGGCGCGGCCTGCACACGCGCCTGCAAGGCATCGCGGCTGGCCTTGAGGTTGTCCAGCGTCAGCAGCGCACCGAGCTCATAGTGCCGCCAGGCCCAGGCGGCCACCAGGGCCAGGCCGGCGGCACCGGCCCACAGCAGCGCCTTGGAGGGGCGGGCCATCAGCGCGCCCCAGCCGGCTGCTGCGCCTGCACTTGCGCGGCGCTGGCCGGCGCCGCTGCCTCCAGCGCACCACCGCAGCTGCTGCCCTGCCCGGCCGTGCAGCCGTAGCAGTGGTCGGCGACATGGATGTGCGCGCCGGCCAGGTCGTGGTCGAGCAGGTCGCGCAGATGGGGCCGCGCCTGCCCGCCCGGCGCGGCATGCAGGCCCAGCATCTGGTTGAAGTCGCAGTCGTAGAGCAGGCCCTGCCAGTCGACGCTGAGCAGTTGGCGGCACATCACGGTGTCGAGGTTGTCCCGGTGGCAGTTGTCGCGCAGCAGCTGCATGTAGCGCTCGAAGCCGCCCTTGCTGAGCAACGTGCTGCCGAAGCGCTGGATGGGCATGTTGGCCAGTACGAACAGGTGGTCGAAGCGGATGCCGAAGTGCAGCAGCAGCTCGCGCTTGTAGTCGGCCTCCAGCGGCCCTTGCGGTGGCGGCAGCACGGCGCCCTGCGGGTTGTAGACGAGGTTGAGCACCAGGCCGCGCGCGTGGTCGCCGTAGCCCAGCGCATTGAGCTGGCGCAGCCCGGCGATGCTGCGCTCGAACACCCCGTCGCCGCGCTGGCGGTCGACGTTGGCCGGCGAGTAGCAAGGCAGCGAGGCCGTGACTTCCACGCCCTGTGCGGCCAGGAAGGCCGCCAGGTCTTCCTGGCCGGGCTCGGACAGGATGGTCAGGTTGCAGCGGTCGATGACGCGCACGCCCAGCGCCCGGGCCTGCCGCACCAGATGGCGGAAGTGCGGGTTGAGCTCCGGCGCACCGCCGGTGAGGTCCAGCGTCCCGACCTGGCGCGCCCGCAGCACCTCGATCACCTGGGCGACCGTGTCGCTGTCCATCATCTCGGTGCGCTGCGGGCTGGCGGCGACGTGGCAGTGCAGGCAGCTCTGGTTGCACTTGTAGCCCAGGTTGACCTGAAGCGTGTCCAGCGAACGGCGCCGGATCGGCGGGAAGTCGGTGCGGGCGAGCAAGGGCAGCGTGGCGTGCATGGGGGGCGAGTCGAAAGGGAGCGACGAGACGTATTCGTGCCGATCTGGCGTTTGGTTACAGCAGGCCCAGCCCCGAGGCGAGCGACTGCCCCCTGGCCTGCCTGCGTACAAACCCTGAGTCCTCGGGCGTAACCGCCAGGCGGCTTCCAGCGAATCGTCGGGTGGAGCACGCCGCGCCAGTCTTCGGGCTGCGGTGGCTCACCGAGCGGGGTTTTGCCCGTTTGGTGTCCGCAACCCATCCTCATCCCACCAGGAGTGATCCCATGTCCCTGTCCAAGCCCACTTCGTCGCAGGCCGCCGCCCTGGCCCTGGCTGTCGGGTCCGCCCTCGCCCTCGCCCAGGCGCCGGCGCACGCCCAGCCTGCCGACAAGGAAAAGTGCTTCGGCGTCGCGCTCAAGGGCAAGAACGATTGCGCCGCCGGCCCCGGCACCACCTGCGCCGGCACCAGCACCCGCGACTTCCAGGGCAACGCCTGGAAGCTGGTCGCCAAGGGCACCTGTGAGAAGACCGCGAGCAAGTCCTCCGCCTCCGGCTTCGGCCAGTTGAAGGAGTTCAAGGAGAAGAAGGCCTGATCGCCGCCAGCACCACACGGCCCGGCACCCCGATCGACACACCGGCAATCATGACCTCGCCAGCCAGCCCGCCTGCCGTGCTCGCAGGCGTGGGCCTCAAGATGGCCCACGTGCCGGCGCTGCTGGCGCGCGGAGCGGGCGCGTTCCTCGGCGGCGCCGGCTTCGTGGAGGTGCATGCCGAGAACCACATGGTCGACGGCGGCCCGATGCTGCGGCAACTGGAACGGGTGCGCACGCACTGGCCGCTGTCCATCCACGGCGTGGGCCTGTCGATCGGTGGTGAAGGCCCGCTGGATGTTGATCACCTCGACCGGCTGGACCACCTTCTCAGGCGCTTCGAACCCCGCTGGTTCAGCGAACACCTGGCCTGGTCCAGCCATGGCGGCCGCTGGTTCAACGACCTGCTGCCGCTGCCCTACGACCCCGCCACACTGAACCGTGTGTGCAACCACATCGACCAGGTGCAGGCGCGGCTGCGGCGCCCGCTGCTGCTGGAAAACCCCAGCACCTACCTCGGCTACACCGGCTCGACCATGGACGAGGCCAGCTTCCTGGCCGCCATCGTGCGTCGCACCGGCTGCGCGCTGCTGCTGGACGTGAACAACGCCTACGTCAGCGGCGTCAACCACGGCCGCGACCCCTGGCTGTTGATCGACACGCTGATCGAGGCGCTGCCCGCAGGGGCCGTGGGCGAGATCCACCTGGCCGGCTTCGCCGAGGACCGTGATGCCGCCGGCGACCGGCTGCTGATCGACCACCATGGCTGTGCAGTCGACCAGGCCGTGTGGTCGCTGTACGAACGCACCATTGCCCGGCTCGGGCCGGTGCCCACGCTGATCGAACGCGACAACGACGTGCCCGAACTGGCCGTGCTGGAGGCGCAGGCGCAGCGTGCGCTGGACCTCCTGCATGCGGGGACTGGCCGTCGGATCGAGCATCCGGTTGCGGCATGACGCAGCCTCCGGCACCGACGGCCATGGACCCTGCCCCGGCCACCGCGCTCCGGTTCGCCGCAGCGCTGCTCGACACCTCGCTGCCGCCACCGGCCGGGCTGCACGCGTGGAACGGCTCCGACCCGGCCGTGCGCTTTGCGGTCTACCGCAACAACGTCGTGCATTCGCTGGTGGCCGTGCTCGCCGACACCTTTCCTGTGGTGCGGCAGCTGGTCGGCGACGACTTCTTCGGCGCCATGGCACGGCTGTACGTGCTCGACCACCCGCCCCGCTCACCGTTGATGCACCGCTACGGCGCCGGGCTGCCTGCGTGGGTCGCCGACTTCGAGCCCGCGACGGCGCTGCCCTACCTGTCGGACATCGCGCGGCTGGAGTGGGCGCGGCTGTGTGCCTTCCACGCCGCCGACGCCGAGCCTGTCCCCGTGCAGGCACTCGCGGCCCTGATCCAGGCGCCGCAACGGCTGGCCCGCGCATGCCTGGAGCTGCATCCGACGCTGGCCGTCGTGCGCTCGGCTCACCCCGTCGTGTCGCTGTGGGCGGCGCACCAACTCAGCGACGCCGACCGGGACGCACGGCTGGCCGAAGTCCCCCTGCACAGCGCCGAGGCCGCCTTGATCTTCCGCGATGCGTCCGACGACGCCCTGGTCGTCGAACTGCCCGATGCCGATGCGGCGCTGGCCGCCGCCATCGCCACCGGCGCGCCCCTGGGCGCTGCACAAACCGCCCATCCCGAAGCCGACCTGGCGCGTGTGCTGTCGCTGCTGCTGCGGCACGGCCTGGTCACGGGTGTGGGTGGACCCCTCCCCGCAACGGAGACCTCCGCATGACCCCCGAGTCCTCCCTCCGCCCTTCTGCCGGCGCCGGCCCTTCGCCAACGTCGATGCTGGCAGCCGCCATCACGCAGGCGCACGGCCTGATGGCCCGTTTCCCCGAATCGGCCATCGCCCTGCTGGGCCGG
>Ga0209573_1004098_pt1 | contig 14939 bp, 11 predicted proteins | sample TNRBio252014_DNA_FD_185870 | JGI IMG/M metagenome (GOLD analysis project Ga0209573, IMG submission 185870) | Wastewater treatment Type I Accumulibacter community from EBPR Bioreactor in Madison, WI, USA - TNR Reactor_6/25/2014_ DNA (SPAdes)... | ecosystem: Engineered > Bioreactor > EBPR >...
TCCCATACTGGTGCAGTTCATCTATTTCTGCGGGCAGAATAGTACCCCCGCCGCCGCCGAACAGTTTAATATGGCCACAACCATTTTCCTCCAGCAGATCCTTCATGTATTTAAAAAACTCCACATGCCCGCCCTGGTAGCTGGTGATGGCGATACCCTGTACATCTTCTTCAATGGCCGTTTCCACGATTTCCTTTACAGAACGGTTATGACCGAGGTGAATAATCTCCGCCCCCATGCTTTGCATGATCCGGCGCATGATATTAATCGCCGCGTCATGACCATCGAATAAGCTGGCCGCTGTTACAATACGCACTTTCTGACTGGGATTCTGACTCATAATGACAAATAAAGGCAAATTTAACAGAAAATACGAATGCCTGTTAGTTTTGTCAACATCCGGGATTGCAGCCAGTTGCCTACATTTGCCGCATGCAGCAACTGGTAGAAAATATCAAACTACTCTATACGAACTGGAAAGGCCAGGCACCGGACAGTGTGGATCTCCTGCCCCAGAGCGGAAGTGAACGTCGTTATTTCCGGGTTCATGGAAAAGAGGGCGCTGTAATTGGAACCTACGGGGCCAATTGCAAGGAAAATGACTCCTTCATTTATTTCTCCGGCCACTTTAAGGAAAAGGGACTGGCGGTGCCGGCAATATTTGCCATCAGCGAAGACAACCAGTATTACCTGCAGGAGGATTTTGGCAATACCTCATTGCTGAATCATCTCGAAAGCAAGGGACTTACCGATGAAGTATATGCGCTTTTCAAAAAAAGCCTGGAAGCCCTGGCGCAATTACAGGTGAAAGGGGATGAAGGACTGAATTATGATAATTGCCTGACCAACCGGGAATTTGGCAAACAGGCTATCATGGCTGATCTGCTTTATTTCAAATATTATTTCCTGGATGCCTTGCGCAAACCCTATGATAAACAGAAGCTGATTGACGACTTTGAAGCGCTGAGCAATTACCTCACCCATACGGAATACAAATATTTCATGTTCCGCGATTTTCAAAGCCGGAACATAATGGTTACGGAAGACAATGAAGTACATTTCATCGATTACCAGGGCGGTATGAAAGGCGCCCCGCAATACGATGTGGCCTCCATGCTCTGGCAGGCACGCGCCAACCTGCCGGATAAATGGAAATACGATTTGCTGGAAGATTATATTGACGCGTTTGAAAATGTAGTAGGTCAGCCGGTAAACCGGAATATTTTCCAGAGTCAGTACAACGGGTATGTACTGATCCGTCTGCTGCAGGTATTGGGCGCCTATGGTTTCCGTGGATTGTTTGAACGAAAAGCGCAGTTTCTTACCAGTATTCCGCTGGCACTCCGGAACCTGAAAGAATTTTACAGTCACCAGCACCTGGGTATTTCGGTTCCCGAGTTCAGTAAGGTACTGGATCTTTGCGTGGCCGATGAAATCATACAACAGTTTACCCCGACACAAGCCACTGAAGAAACACCGCTCGTCATCAAAGTGCACAGTTTCTCTTACCGCAAGGGATTACCATCCGACAACAGCGGCAATGGTGGCGGATTTATTTTTGACTGCCGGGGCATTCTCAACCCGGGCCGTATTGACCATATGAAAACACAGACAGGACGTGATAAAGATGTAAAGGACTTCCTGGAACAACAGACTAAAATGCCGGATTTCCTCAACAGTGTGTTTGATATTGTGGATATCACCGTGGAGGAATATATTAAACGTGATTTTGAAAGTCTGATGATCAGTTTCGGCTGTACCGGCGGACAACACCGCAGTGTATATGCCGCCGATGCGATGGCCAGGCATTTACGCAATAAGTTCAAGGTAAAAATTGAATTAGTGCATATTGAACAGGAGGCTAAAAACTGGCACAATCCTCTGCCGGAAAAAAAGGCATGAAAGCAATGATATTCGCGGCGGGGCTGGGTACCCGCTTCAAACCCTGGACAGATCATCATCCGAAGGCATTGGCGGAAGTGAATCACAAACCGTTGCTGCAACGAAACATTGAATACCTGCAGCAGTATGGCATTCAGGATGTGATCGTCAACGTCCATCATTTTGCCGGTCAGATTGAAGAAGCGGTTGCCTGCCATAAAGGATGGGGCAGCCGTGTTGTGATCAGTGATGAACGGGAGGTGGTACTCGAAACCGGCGGGGGGCTGCTGAAAGCCCGCGAACTGTTTACCCCCGGCGAGCGATTCCTTACCTGCAACGCGGATATACTAACGGATCTGAATATACGCAAACTACTCCGCTTTCATGAAACACAACAGGCGCTGATCAGTTTTGGCGTAACCGGCCGACCTTCGTCCCGTGTATTATTGTTCGACGAAGAAAACAGGCTTTGTGGCTGGCGGAATGTACAAACCGGGGAGGAACGTATTTCCATTGCAAAGCCTGGCCTGGTGGCAAAAGCCTATAGTTGTGTAGTGGTGTTTAATTATGAAGTATTTGAGCTGATGAAAAAAGCCGGTTTTAGCGGCAAGTTTTCCCTGATTGATGTTTATCTGAAACTCGCGGCCAATCACCGTATACTGGGCTATGACCATAGCGGCGACCGGCTGGTGGATGTGGGAAAGCCGGAGAGTGTGGGAAAGGCGGAAGAACTGTTTAAGTAAGTACGAGGTACGAAAGTGGGCTCACAACTGACATCTGAATCAAGTTTATATTCCTAAATATTGTCCGTATGAAGAAATTCACACTAGTTCTATCCGGTCTGTTATTGCTGATCACCGGATTTTCGCAATCCGTATATAATCACAAGGAAGCTTTTCATCCACAGTTTTATCCGGCACCGGGTAACCCATACCGGAGTGCCAGCGGAGAACCGGGTCCGGCTTACTGGCAGAACAGGGCGGATTACAGTATCCAATGCACACTGGATACCGCAACACATACGGTAACCGGGGAAGTAACCATTACCTATACCAATAACAGCCCGGATTATTTACGGTTTCTGTGGCTGCAACTGGATCAGAACATATATAAAAGTGATTCCCGGGGGTCGGCCACTACCACCCAGGCAGGCGGTCGCTGGGCCAACGGGCAATTTACCAATGGATATACCATTACCGGAATAAAACTGGAGACCGATGGCATAACCCATAACCCGAATGATACAATGATAACGGATACGCGTATGCGCATCGTACTGAAGGATCAGCTGGAAACCGGGGAACAGGTAAAAATAAAAATAGCTTACCGGTTTGTAATTCCTGAATATGGTACGGACCGGATGGGGCGTCTGCAGACAAAAAATGGTATTGTTTATGAAGTAGCCCAGTGGTTTCCCCGCATGTGCGTATATGATGATATCCAGGGCTGGAACACGCTTCCCTATATTGGCGCCGGTGAATTTTACCTGGAATATGGAAATATTGAATTCAGTATCACCGCCCCTTCAGACCTGATCGTGGTGGGTTCCGGTGAATTGCTGAATCCGCAGGACTGTTATACCCCCGAACAAATGAAGCGATGGGAAGCCGCGGCAGTCAGTGACAAAACAGTCGCCATCCGCAGTGAAAAGGAAGTAAAAGACAAAAACTCCAGACCTAAAACGGCAAACTGCACCTGGCGCTTTTTCGTTAAAAACACCCGTGATGCAGCCTGGGCCGCTTCTAAGGCATTTGTACAGGACGCGGCCAGCATTCAATTGCCCGACCCTGCAAAAAAATGTATGGCCATCAGTGTATACCCGGTGGAAAGTATCACTAAAAACGGCTGGCAACGGTCAACGGAATTTGTAAAAGCCAGTATTGAATTTTATTCGAAAACCTATTTTGAATTCCCCTACCCGGCGGCCACCAATGTGGCCGGTATCGTGGGAGGGATGGAATACCCGGGTATTGTGTTCTGCAGTTCAGGCTCTTCGGGCGGCGATCTCTGGGGCGTAACCGATCATGAATTCGGACACACCTGGTTTCCCATGATTGTTGGCAGCAATGAACGTAAATATGCCTGGATGGATGAGGGCTTCAACACCTTCATCAATGATTTCTCAACCGCCGCATTCAATAAAGGTGAATTCAAACAACAGAGTTATTTCGACGATCCGAATTCCCCGTTTATGATTCAATATACATTCGGAGAAAACATGGACGAACTGTATACCACGCCCGATGTGATGCAGCAGGACAACCTGGGTGTGGCCGCCTATATGAAGCCTGCACAGATGCTGCATGCTTTACGGAATGTGGTGCTCGGGGAAAAGCGATTTGACGGGGCGTTCCGGGAATATATCCGCCGCTGGGCCTTTAAGCATCCTGCGCCCTGGGATTTCTTCCGCACTATGGAAAATGTTTCCGGTGAAGACCTGGGCTGGTTCTGGAGAGGCTGGGTACTCAACAAATGGAAACTGGACCAGGCAGTAAAATCCGTAGCCGCGATTGAAGGCAAACCGGAAAACGGCAGTGACATAACCATCGTAAATAAGGACAAGATGGTGATGCCTGTGCTGATCCGGATAAAAGAAACCAATGGCAAAATACATGAACTCAAACTACCGGTGGAAATCTGGCAGCGGGGCGCCGAATGGATCTTTACCGTACCCACTACCAGTGAAATAAAAGAAGTAACAATCGATCCTGATAAAAAATTACCGGATGCAGACAGGACGAATAACGGGTGGAAGAGGAGTTAGTCGGGACTCCGGAGTCGGGAGACCGGAGTCGGGAGTCCGGAGTCGGGAGTCCGGAGACGGGAGTCGGGAGTCGGATGCGAAACCTTCGTACTTCGTACCCCGTACTTCGTACTTCGTAACCCGTACTTACTAAATTAGTTTTTTCCATTCCAGCAGTTCCCTGCCTTTTTCAGCGGACCATTTGATCAGGCGGATTTCTTCTCCGGCCAGTTCGATCCCGGTAATATCACCGTCATGAAAACAACAGCAGCCGGTGTTGAAGTAGGAAGGCTTCATGTGCATATAGTCAACAGCCACAGCGGTGAAGTCCTGTTCCCGGATGCGGATTTCTTTGCGCAGCGCTTCTTCTTTCGTACTGCTTTTTTCAGCCATGGCTTCCTGAAAATTCTTATATAAACGTTCCAGGTGTGTGAGCGAGGAAAATACCGGTTGATGTGTATGACCGGTAATCAGGAGCAGCTCCTCTTTCCCCGCACTCCATTCATACATCAGGTGGTTGTGGACGGTTTTCTTTTCCGTATCCCAGGCCGGTGTATTGGGATTAATCCGCAGCCAGGCCTGTAATGGAGCCCAGATATTCGCAATGAAAAATTTACTGAACCAGTTGCCGTCGGACTGCTCATCACCCTGGTGGCCGTGGGTAAGAAACAGCCGAGAGCCCTCCCTGGTTACAGGCTGGAGAATCAGTCCCTCGTACACACGAAGTTTTTCTCCATAGATATCTTTCAGGTGCCAGGCAGCCAGCGGGTCATTGTCCCAGAACAGATCGTGATTGCCAAAGATTTTAATAAACCGGCTATCCGCAAGGAATTTTTTCTCCGTTTCAAATGTGGCCTGGTTACTTTTTTTAACCTGCCAGATATTGTTTTCCCATAACTCTTCGCTGTCGCCCAGGTTTATATACGTATATCCTTCACTGTTATAATAATCCAGCGCCTTCAGGTAATTGGCTTCCGCGCCGGTAAAATCATCTGCCCCGTTGCGACGACCCTTGTGCTGATCGGAGAAAATAATAAACCGGTCCGTTGCCGGGTCAAAGGGCAGCAAGGGCCCTCTTTTTCCGGGTTCCTCCTGTATGGATGTATAGAGGGCATCCAGTGCCGTGAATACTCTTGCCCGCTCCGGTCTTGAAGCAAAGCGGCGGGCCGCCCATAATACCGGTTTATATAGCATGGAACGAAAGATATTGCGCATGAAGATTCACAAGTTACGGAAAACAAGTACGGGATACAAAGTACGATGTACGGGGTACGAAGTACGGCGATTTCATTTATCATCCCGTTACTGGCAACTGAAGTCAGGTTGAAAGGTTGAGAAGATGAAAAGGACGCGCTGATGAAACCTTACGCCCTGGCACCTGACACCTGACATCTCACAACTCACATCTCACATCCGATTAAAAAAAAGCCGCCTTTTACAAGACAGCCTTTTCATATTCCATAAAATAAAATTACCACACATGAACTTTTCCTTCAGCCAGTTTTTTGCCTGTAGCATCTCCTACCGATACATAGTAGATACCCCGGCTGGCCTGTACCAGGTTAACGGGGATCAGGGTATAGGGGCCGGAGATGGGGAAGAGTTTATCGAATACCCTGGCGCCTTTTGAATCAAAGACTACAATACGGCGTTGAGCGCCGGCATTACCATTGTTATAGTAAGACACGGTAAAATTTCCGTCATTCGGGCTCGGGAAAATAAAGAGCCGGTCACTTACATCGGCCGTAAGCGTGACCACTGGTGAAAGTGCGGAACAGAATAATCCGCTGGTCCATGTTTCACGTATACCCACCTGATAAGCGCCCAGGTTATTAACCGTGGCCGTGTATGTATTGCCGGCCACTGTAACCGGATTATTATCGAGAGTCCAGTTGGTACTGATCGTACCGCCGGTGGTACCGGAAGGGTTGGCTGTAAGCGTGGTGGTTTGTCCGGGTAATAAACTGGTCAAAGGCGCGACCGTTAATCCAACGGTGGGCACCACCCTTACCGTAAGTATAGCGGCGGCAGAAGCCATCGGTGAACTACAGGTGTTGCTGGACAACAGGCAACGGTAACGATTATTATTCATCACGGCTATCACACCCGTAACAGTATACGAGGAAGCATCGGCCCCGTTGATTTCAGCCCAGCTGGCACCTCCATTAGTGCTTACCTGCCATTGATAATTAATGGCCGGTACACTGCTGCCGGTTACAGTAAACGTAGCATTGGACCCCGCGCATAATTCCACATTGGCCGGAGATCCGGTAATAACTACCGGTCCATGCACTGTGAGTGTGGCAACGGCTGTTGTTACCGGAGGAGTACAGGTACCACTTACCACACACTGATACTGTGTACCATTTACGGTTACCGGCACATTGGCAACATTCAGGGTTACGGAATTAGTCCCGCTGTAGATACCGGTATTACTGATATTCACAAATCCGGAACCTGTATTCATCTGCCATTGATAAGTCAGTCCGGTACCTGTTGCTCCCACACTAAAACTGGTATTATAGCCTGCGCAGATAGTCTGACTTGCGGGACTGCTGGTAATAGCCGGTAACGCGTTTACGGTAAGTGTGGCCGCATTGGACGCGGAGGCTGCCGCACAGGTTGTATTGGAAACGAGGCAACGGTACTGATACGTGTTTAACAACGTAGTGGCACCCGAAACCGTCAGCGTAGCCGTGGTGGCACCGCTATACAAGGCTCCATTTGTAATATTGGCAAAGCCGGCACCATTGTTTACCTGCCATTGGTACACTACACCTGTACCGGTAGCTGTAACCGAAAAGGCGGCACTGGCACCGCTGCAAATCGTCTGGTTAATGGGATGAACGGATACCATGGCCGGTGACACTACCGTGGCCACGGCACAATTGCTGGTAATGGTAGTGGGTCCGCAACTGCTTGTTATCTTACAACGATAAGCTGAGTTGTTATCCCCCGCAGTAAGCGCTGCCGTGGTATACGTGGCTGAAGTGGCCCCGGCAATATTGGTAAAACTGCCTGCACAACCGGCAGGACTTGCCTCCCACTGATATGTTAATCCGGAACCACTTGCCGCAACTGTAAATGAGGCCGCACTGCCCACACATACGGTCTGACCAGCCGGTTGTCCGCTGATAGTAGCCGCAGAACTTACTGTTAATACCGCCGCATTGGAATTGGTAGTCCCGCATATTGTCGATACCACGCAACGGTATTGATTATTATTCAGCACCGCTGTAACACCGTTAATCGTGTACGAAGCGGTTGTTTGTCCCGATACATTGCTCCAGCTTGCCCCGCCATTGGTACTCACCTGCCATTGATAGGAACCGGAAGAAAGTACACTGAATGTTACATTTTGTCCTTCGCAGACTGTCTGGTTTGCCGGCTGGGTGGAAATAACCGGTGTGCTGGCCGTAATCGTATAAGTAACCGTAGTGGTTTGCGTGCTGGCACCTGTGGCGGTACCCTGAATAGTAATATTATAGGTACCCGGAGCGAGGGTATTCGCATTATTCAGCGTAACCACGGATGTGCTGCCCGGATTTACCGGATTGGTACCAAAACTGATATTGGTTCCTGAAGGAACGCCGGCAGTGGCCGCGAGTGTAACCGGATTGGTAAACCCACCATTGGAAACAACCGGTAATGTAACATTCATGACTGCAGGTGCCGGACAGGTGGTGCTGGCCGGAGTAGTGGCGCCAAAACTGAAACCAGACAATGGCGGAACGATAGCGGTAAATAAACCCCGGCCATGTGTAGCCGCAGCAATGGTACGATCGGAAGGTCTGTACTTAATCATATCCACCCGTACATTGGGTATGGTCAGGTTGGGACTCCATATCGTGGAAGCTCCGTTGGCCTGATCGGTTTCCCATACACCCGCTTCCGTGGCTATATAAATTTTATTATTATCATCCGGATTAAACAATGCCCAGCGAACCGGCATATTAAGCAGGTTACCATCGATTGCGGCCCAGCTGGTGCCGCCGTTGTTGGACAACCAGACATTATTTACGCCGTAATTGGAATAAATAGCCAGCAGGTTCTGATCAGAAGTACCTGTAACTATACAATTCACGAACCCGGTGGCTCCAGTTGGAGTAATAACCGTTTCAACGGGAGAAACACCTTCCGCATTATCTACACGGACAACGCGGCCACTACCTGTACCCAGAAAAAGCCGGTTAGCCGTAAATGGAGAAACATGCAATGCTGAAATTGTTCCGCTGTTGAGACCGGGCAATGCCACTAATGATGCGGTGGCAGGCCATCCCGGGCTTGTCTGATAATAAGTTCCGGAGATAACACTTTGCGGATCTGTCAGCCTGAATAAATTACCGGCATTGGCCGCAGCATAAAGGATATTCGCTGTATTATCGTATTCAAACGGATTGATAAAACGTCCGAAATCACTCGGGGAACCTGAAGTACCCAGCAGAAAATTGATTGAAGTCCAATTGGCTCCACCGTTAGTACTTCGTCTGTATCTGTTGTTGACATAAGAACCGAATTGATATTGCGGCTCATTCTGATCAATCGCGGTAAAGCCACCGTCACCACCGGTTACTTCTACTGAAGCGCCCATTCCGCTGTTTGTTAACAGGTGTACCCCGTTATCCTGAGCCCCACACAAAAAATAATTAGTTGTGGTCGGATGTATCGCCACTCCGTAAAATTGTTTTAACCGTAACCCAACGTTTCTGTCACGTATGGTCGTCCCTCCGTCTGCTGAAAAATGTATTCCGCCATCACAGGCAAAAACCAGTTTATTGCCGCCATCCCACCATTGAATATCGTGCTGATCGGCATGTACATATTGTCCGGATGTACCTACCCATGCAGAAATCCGAACCCAGGATGTACCTCCATTGGTGGTTTTGGCACAATCCACTCCTCCAATAATACATTCATCTGCATTTGCCGGATTGATACGTACAGACAAATCATACCAGCCTTGTGTATTGGCAAAGGGTGAACCGGACACTGTTGTAGGAGGCGCACCAGGTGTTGCCGCCCAGTTCGTTCCTCCGTCAATGGATTTATATACATTAGGTGTTTGCCCTCCATTATCGGAAGGCAATGCGTATAACACATTTCCCAATACGGCAATTTCAGCTCTTTGCGAATAAGCCGGGAAAGCCGTAACCGGTGCATTCCAGCCACTGGCAGTTGATACAGACTCAGGATTATCGGCATACCGGTAGGTCTGTGCAGAACCAATCCCCATAACCACATGCAGACGTCCGGGACCTGAAGTAGAACTGATCTCGAGATCACAGATACGATTGCCGGTACTGGCAGGTGTTATATCGGTCCAGCTGGTGCCCCCGTTTACAGACCGCAACAAGCCGAATCCACGTGTAGCCAGGTACACATTCCCCTGGTAATCGCAAAGGATGCGGGTGCCGAATGTATAACTGCTGGTGCTGCTTAAAAAATTCCAGGTAGCTCCGCCATCGGTACTTTTAAACACACCCACTCCTTGTACCGCATCGGCATTGAAATAAGATTCCCCGGTACAGAAGTACATGATGTTTTGAAATCCCGGTCTGGGATCCTGGCAAATCGCGGCAATGGCAATATTGCTCAGGTAATCCGTAACGGGTGTCCAGAGTGCCGGCGTGGCGGTAATATCCGTTGTTTTCCATAAACCCCCATCCACACCACCAACCCATACGGTTTTCTTCGCCGGATCCAGTGAATCCACCATTGCGGAACGAACCCTGCCTGCTGTCACGCCTGCATTTGCCCGTGTATTCCCGTTTGAAGGACCGGTGGCATCGGTATTGGGACCTCTTTCTTCCCAGCTGAGTGCATTGATCCTGCCGGCCAGACCAGCTGTACGTCGTGCGGATTCAGTTTCCAGTTTAGCTATTCTGAACTGATCCCAGGGCACGCGACCCAATGCCGGATCCTTGGTTCTTTCAATCTCAAACTGGGCCATCAGTTCAGGACCGTCATATTCATCATTCTCTTTTTCTTCATTTTTATCAGCCTGACATCCTCCAATCATAAATAAAATGGCAAGTGTCATGATGAAGCTGAACGGGGACAGGAAGTAAAATTTCTTCATATAATAATTACCCGGCTTGGGGGTTTGTTTTATGGGTCACAATATATTAAAAGGCTTAAGGATTTTTGTAGAATAAATACCTGCCCTTTCTCCGATAACTCAGTTCTTAACCGCGATCATACTGATCTCCACATTCACAAATTTGGGGAGGGCCGAAACCTGCACGGTTTCGCGGGCGGGAAAATCCGTTTCAAAATAGTTACCATAAATACCGTTGATGATGCTGAACTGATGCATATCGGTAATAAAAATGGTGGTTTTGACCACATCGCCGAAACCCATGCCGGCTGCAGCCAGCACGGCCTGCAGGTTCTTCATTACCTGTTCGGTCTCCTCTTCAATACTGCCGTTTTTCAATTCGCCGGTAGCCGGATCAATACAGACCTGACCGGACATGTATAAGGTATTACCGGAAAGTACAGCCTGGTTATACGGACCAATAGGTGCAGGCGCCAGCGGGGTGTTGATGATTGTTTTTGACATTATAGTATAAATTAGGTGCAGCGAATTTAGCTTTATACGTTTTCTTTGCAAAAAAACAACCGGATGAGGATTGCGGTAATTGCAACACCCGCTCTATATGACGCGTTCACAACCTGCGGTATTACCGGCGAACCGGTTATCGAACGGATGGAACAGCCCTGCACGGATGACGGATACCAGGCAGTCATAGACTTCCTGTATACACCTGATGCGTATACGGCGGCTGTTATCAACAACCCGGACACCCTGTTTTTTTTTAATGCAGTTACGGATATCGCGGAAAGCCACCCGGCTCATACTATCCGGTTCAATGGCTGGCCCGGTTTTATTAGTGGCCCGTTACTTGAAGCCGCTTCATCCAATGAGGCTGATAAATTAAAAGCAGCGTTTGTACTTGATTTTTTTTCGAAAAAGCCGGAATGGGTACCCGATCAACCGGGTTTTATAGCGCCACGCGTGCTGGCAGCTGTTATCAATGAAGCCTGGCTGACACTGGAAGATGGTGTAAGTACAAAAGAAGATATTGATACGGCTATGAAACTGGGCACCAATTATCCTTTTGGTCCTTTTGAATGGACCGGGATGATCGGAGCCGGGAAACTGGTGAGCCTGCTGACAAAATTGGCAGAAAAGCAATCCCGTTATCAGCCAGCTCCATTATTAATTAAAGAAGCAATACAGTAATGGCCCATATTCTGAATATTGATACATCCCGGGAAACAGCATCCATTTGTCTTTCCCGCGACATCACGCTGCTGGAACTGCGTATAAATGATAATCAGTATGACCATGCATCCTGGATACATACGGCCATTGCGGAACTTTTACAAACAGCCGGTATTACACTTTTGGAATTAAATGCAGTTGCCGTAACTATCGGTCCGGGGTCATACACCGGTTTACGGGTAGGTTTGGCAACGGCAAAAGGTTTATGTTATGCATTGCAGTTGCCCCTTATTACCATCAGCACCCTTGAAATGATGGCAGAAGCAGCCAGAGAGCAGGCAGAAGAATTAATCTGCCCGATGATAGATGCCAGGCGTATGGAAGTATTTGCCGCTATATATGACAAAAATCTGACAATTATCAGTCCGCCTGCGGCAATTGAATTGAACAATACCACTTACCAGTCATTTATTGCCACTCATAAAATCGTTTTCTGTGGCAGCGGCAGTAAAAAATTCACTTCGTTTGTACAATCTGCCAATGCACGGTTTATAGAACTTCCCCTTCACAGTTCAGCACTTATCCCACTAGCTTTCAAGCGTTTCCTGAAGAAAGATTTTGCCAGCCTGGCGTATGCGGAACCGGTATACCTTAAAGAATTTTATACTACACAGCGAAGGAAATAAGTTGGTATTACGTCTTATAATTTTACCAAATAATATCCGCCCATCAGGGCTATTTTTGACCTTTGTATTTCAACCAACCAACCCATTTTTGATATGAGCAATTATTCAATCACCATTAACGATCCAAAGGAGAACGGGGTCCTGCTGAAAGTGGACCTGCTCGAAGTGAAAAAAGCCGCACTGGTACTCAGGGCGCTTAATCACAAGCTCCGACAGCAAATATTGCGCATGATCGATGAAAGTGGTAAAATGACCGTTACTGAGCTCTATGTAAAACTCAGGCTGGAACAGTCTGTTGCCTCACAACACCTGGCTATTCTCCGGAAGGCCGGTTTTGTAAAAACGGAAAGAGACGGAAAGTTTATATATTATTCTGTGAATATCAACCGTATGCAGGAATTAAATCAGTTTGTAAAACAGCTGCTTGATTAATTACAGCACGACTGAATTAAAAGCCTCTTCCTGTAAGGAAGGGGCTTTTTTAATTTATTCTGGTATTTTTGCACCCTTTCCACGTTATCAAAAACCACGAGTATGTTTATTAAGCAGTTATATACCAGCTGTCTCAGTGAAGCCGCCTATTATATTGAAGATAACGGAGAAGCGGCCGTAATTGACCCACTCCGCGATATTGAGTTGTATCTTGAACTGGCCGCTGAAAGAAAGGCTAAAATCAACTATATTTTTGAAACACATTTTCATGCGGACTTTGTCAGTGGCCACCTGGATCTGGGTAAAGCCACCGGTGCCCCGATTGTATATGGCCCGGGTACAAAAACCCTGTTTCCCGTACATGTGGCCGCCGATGGTGAAGAATTTAAAGTTGGCCGGCTCCGGATTAAAGTATTGCATACCCCCGGACATACATTAGAATCTTCCTGTTTTTTATTAATTGATGAAAACGGAAATGATCATTGTGTATTCACCGGAGACACTTTATTTGTAGGAGATGTGGGACGACCTGATCTCGCACAAAAAGGTACAGAACTGACCACGGATGATCTCGCCGGTATGATGTATGATAGTATACACCGGCAACTTTTCCCGTTGGCAGATCATGTAATTGTATATCCCGCTCATGGACCCGGAAGTTCCTGTGGCAAAAACCTGGGCCCGCATACACAGAGCACTATAGGTGAAGAAAAGCTGACCAACTATGCCATGAAGGCCACGTCAAAAGAAGCATTCATCAGCCAGGTAACAGCGGGTATCAGTGCCCCACCCTCCTATTTTCCCATAAACGCGCGTATTAATAAAGAAGGCTATGACAGCCTGGATCATGTAATGGAAAAAGGATTGCGTGCGTTAACTCCGTCTGCTTTTCAACAGGAATCTGTTAATGATACGCTGGTACTTGACACGCGTCACGCGGATACGTTTATGAAAGGATTTGTACCCGGCGCTATCAGTATTGGTCTGGAAGGAAGGTTTGCGGAATGGGCCGGCAGTTTGTTGCCATTTGACAAGCCCATCCTGCTGGTTACCGAACCCGGTCGTGAAAAAGAATCCATCATCCGGTTAGCCCGCGTGGGTTTTGAAAAAATAAACGGATACCTCGCCGGTAGTTATGAGGCCTGGGTGGAAGCCGGCTTACCGATTGACATGATTATTGATGTGGACGCGGATGAACTGATGATGGATATTCCGCATGATCCCAACCTGGTGGTACTGGATGTGCGTCGTGAAACAGAATTCGCCGATGGCCATCTGAAAGATGCCGTGAATATACCCTTGGAAGAAATGACCGACCCCGGCAACCTTGCCAATATTGAAGAAACACAAAATCTTTACCTGCACTGTGCCGGCGGTTACCGTAGCGTAATTGCCTCATCGCTCTTAAAAAGACAGGGCATTCACAATCTCCGTAATATTAACGGAGGCTGGGCAAAAATTAAAGAGCAGGAAAAAGCGGAAGTGGTGAAGGAGACAAGTGTTCTGAATTAAGTACGAAGAACGGGGTACGAAGTACGAAGTACGGGGTACGAAGTACGGAGCTCCATTCATCATCGCGTTAATGGCACCGGCACCTCACACCTGACTTCTCACACATAGAGACATAGGCACATAGTATAAAGTCAGGCAGGTTGAAAGGTTGTAATATTGTATTTAACAGAGAAAACATAGATATTCGCCGCTGCGCAGTAAAACGATTGATGGATACTGACTTCCGGGCACCTGACACCCGGCACCTGGCAGCTGGTATACGCACTGTTAAATTCTTACAATACCATTTTTAATAGAGAAGAGCACGAGGCCGACACGACTTTTAATATTTAGTTTTTCAAACAGGTCATCCCGGTAGCCGTCGATGGTGCGGGGACTAAGGTGCATTTGCTCCGCAATTTCTTTATAGGTCATTTCGGTGGCAGCCAGTTTCAGGAATTCCACTTCCCGTTCATTC
>Ga0209573_1004099_pt1 | contig 14937 bp, 14 predicted proteins | sample TNRBio252014_DNA_FD_185870 | JGI IMG/M metagenome (GOLD analysis project Ga0209573, IMG submission 185870) | Wastewater treatment Type I Accumulibacter community from EBPR Bioreactor in Madison, WI, USA - TNR Reactor_6/25/2014_ DNA (SPAdes)... | ecosystem: Engineered > Bioreactor > EBPR >...
TTTACCGAAAGGTGGGTGCAATGGGTTCGCGCCAAATGGCGATTCAGTATTTCGAGATAAAACATCACCGGAAATTAAACAACGTGACACACGTTCTTACCTATGACAACTGACGGCAAACCAATTATGCAAACGCCAAAAAAGAAATTAACAAACGACGAAACCGGCATCCTGTTCTTTATTGCTGCGCTGTTATTTGGGGGATGGTTTCGCATCCACCCTGCCCTGACCGTGGATTTCCCGATCAACGACGGCGGGTTGTTCCTTAGAATGATCGAAACCATAAAGGACAATAGATTCCATCTCCCAACCCTGATCGAGTTCAATGGATTGGAGATACCTTTTGCCTATCCCCCTTTTGCATTTTATCTGGCAGCAGCCATCGGAACATTATTCGACATTTCAACCCTGGACTTGTTGATATGGATCCCCGCCCTCACATTAATACTCACCCTGCCGGTTGTTTATTATTTGGTCGTTGTGCTTGTCGAATCCCAGCTGGTGGCAGGGGTGGCAACCTTCATCTTCGCAGTAATACCGCGCTCGCTCACCTGGATGATCATGGGCGGAGGGGTCACACGCAGCCTGGGGCAGCTTTTCCTCATTCTCGCTGCGTCGCAAATTTATCTATTGTATAGGCGGAAGGAAAAGAAATACCTGGTTGGCTCCATTGTTTTCAGCGCAGCAGTTTGTATCACCCACCCGGAAGCCTCGCTGCATACAATAGCATTTGCTTTTGTCTTTTGGGTTTTCCATGGAAGAAATGCAACAAGCATCAAGCACTCCTTTATCGTTGGACTGTCTGTTTTGTTATTGACCGCGCCATGGTGGGGAACGGTTCTATCACGGCACGGATTGGGTCCCATCATTGCCGCCAGCCGGACAGGGTTTCACGACCCGATTGTCGCTTTTTTCGTGTTTTTACCCGTAAGCGAAGAGCCTTTTATTACACACATCGCCGTCTTGGGGATGATCGGATTGTTCTTTCTGGTTTCAAAAGGCAGATTCCTGTTTCCAGTTCTTTACATTCTGCCATTTTTTGTCGAACCGAGGAATGCGCCCAATGTGGTCATCCTTTCTCTGGCAATCATGGCAACAATCGGACTAATAAATGTCGTCCTGCCAAACCTTGCAGAAAAGGGACACGCTCAAACGCTCGAAGGGACTCATCCGTTCCATCTCTCGTCGGCGGTGCAAAAGGCGTTTCTGGCTTACTTCATCCTCGGCTCCCTGCTGGGCATGGCAAACCACCAGTCCGAGTTTTTGCAAAAACAAATCTCAACCGATACAATATCCGCATTCGAGTGGGTGGAGAAAAACACACCGGAAGACGCTGAGTTCCTGCTGATCACAGGCAGCTCGAACATCTTCATGGATCACATCAATGAATGGTTTCCCATCCTCGCACACCGACGCAGCCACACTACCATTCAAGGCTATGAATGGCTGGAGGATACAAATTTCGAAGACCAGGCAGGTGTGGCCCTTGGACTGCAAGATTGCACAAAAAAGAGATCCCCGGATGATTGCATCGAAAGCATTGCTCAAAGCAACCATTTTGAATTTGATTACATACAAATTCAAAAACAAGGACCAAATACCGGCAATCTGGTAAGTGCCCTTTTGCTCAATCCAAACTATAAATTGGCAAGAGAATCAAGCGAGTCCCTGATTTTTGAGCGTTTGAAAAAGTGATGAAACAAGACAAAGACATAATCGGGCAATCCATGGAATCCAAACATCCATTAAAACTATCAATCCTATCCACCCTTCTCCTGATAACGTTTGTTATCTGGCTTATCATTAATGCGGTATTTGTTTTTTCATCGCTTGGCGCCCCTTACGATTTCGGTTCTTTTTACGCCTCCGGGCAATTCGCCTCACAAGGGAAAAATCCCTATTCGACAGATTCGCCATTGATCTTTGGCGCGGAGTTTCCCGGGATCGATCATTTTGGGATCGCACCGAATTTGAACCCGCCGATCTCCGTCCCGATCTTCGAACAGATAACAATCTTTACGGTCCAAAACGCCGTTTCAATCTGGAGGATTGCAAGTGCATTTTTTTATGTTGCCCTGGTTCTGGCTTCGCTTCGATACTCCAATCCGAGCGGGCGAAACACCCCCAACAATCTTTGGAGACTCTCATGGGCACTCGCGCTTGCAGGGTTTTGGCACTGTTTACAACTCGGGCAAATTTATATACTAATGCTGCTGCTTACCGTCGCTGCATGGATATGGTTGAAACAAGGGCGCGTGATTTTAGGTGGAGTGGCGCTTGGTCTCTTGATCGCCATCAAGCCTAATTTCGTCTTCTGGGCTTTCGCCCTTCTTGCAGCGCGCAACGGGAGGTCGTTCCTCACAGCAGGGCTGACATCGATTGGGGTCAGCATCATCCCAGCATTGATGTATGGACCTGAAATCTACGTCCAGTGGATGGAAGCCTCCATTCGGTTCGCGCCGGACCTGTTGATTTTTCCCGGGAATAATTCTTTTCAAGGGCTGACAGCACGCTTCGATCTGCCCGGGCTTGGCGCAGTACTCGGGGGGATCTTATCGGTTGGCATGTTATTTTTCATTTTTGTCAAAAAACCAGCCTGGCACGTTATTCATGGGATCGGGATTATCACCTCACTCTTGATCTCACCAATCGCCTGGACGGGATATACTCTGCTCGCCATCCCCATCTTGCTGGAAAAAGAAAAATGGAATACCCCGTATTGGGTTTCGGCAGTAATCTTCACAATCCCATTCCTAATCATATTGGAACTGTTTCAAACTTCATTTTTCAATTTTGTCTTCTGGGGTTGGTTTTATGGCTGGGGATTGATTATCTTGCTTGTATCCCAACTCTGGATGGGATACAAGCCGATACAACAAAACTCATTATCGGCTGGGTAGAAATTCCGCTTTTTACACAAAGCAGAAGATCGAAAAAAAGACCGGATCACCCAAAAGGAACCCGGTCTTTTCATCTTCGATCTCTTATCTACCCAACAACATCAACAACAAACCCTGACCGTTGCTGAACGCCACGATCAAACCGGCAAATACCACCGAAACCATGGACATCAACTTGATAAGAATATTGAGCGAAGGACCAGAGGTATCCTTGAACGGGTCACCGACGGTATCGCCCACCACAGCGGCTTTATGAGCAGGGGAACCCTTGCCGCCGTATTCGCCTGATTCAATATACTTCTTGGCATTATCCCATGCGCCGCCTGCATTGGACATCATCACCGCCAACGCAAACCCAGCTCCAAGTGAACCAACCAGCAGACCCAACACGCCCGCCACGCCAAAGATCGAGCCGATCAACACAGGGATCACAATCGCAATGAGAGATGGCATGGTCATCTCACGTTGTGCAGAAATCGTACTAATCTCCACGCAGCGGGCATAATCGGGTTTTGCCTTCCCTTCGAGAATGCCAGGAATTTCACGGAACTGACGGCGGACTTCCTCCACCATGCCGCCCGCAGCACGCCCGACCGCACTCATGGTGAGGGCAGAGAAGTAAAAGGCGGTGACCACGCCACTAAAGACGCCCACCAAAACGGCGGGGTTCAGAAGCGTCACATCATAGTAGGTCATGAAATTCTGCACGGTCAATTCCGAAACCTTGATCGCAACTCCATCCACGACCAGTTCCGTCACACCGCGCAACTCACCCAGCACCAAGCGAATCTCTTCAAGGTATGCGGCTAGAAGCGCCATGGCGGTCAATGCAGCCGAGCCGATCGCAAAGCCCTTTCCGATGGCAGCCGTCGTGTTACCCACCGCATCCAATTGATCTGTACGATGACGCACTTCAGGATCCAACCCAGACATTTCGGCATTTCCACCAGCATTATCCGCAATCGGACCATAGGCATCAGTGGCAAGCGTAAAACCAAGCGTGGAAAGCATACTAACCGCTGCCAACCCCACGCCATACAGACCCATCAAAATACTCTCAGCGCCACCTGATACGTAAAAGCTAACCACAATACCGATCAACACCACCACAACCGGCATTCCAGTGGAATTCATACCAAGCGCAACTCCTTCGATGATCGCAGTGGCAGTACTGGTATTTGCCTGCTGGGCGATCTTTTGCGTGGGAGCAAACGCATGAGAAGTGTAATACTCCGTGAGCTTGCCAACTGCCACACCAACGACAAGCCCTGTGAGCACCACGAACCACATGGCGAACCAATTCGGCAACCCGATGAAGTAGAAAACAGGCAGAGACAACACGCCAATACCGGCAGAACTGACATACAGACCACGGCTCAACGCGCCGATCAGTTCGCCTTGAGTCGCATCTTCCTTCGACCGGACAACGTACAGCGCCAGGATGGAGAGAACGACGCCCAAAGCCGCAAGAACGATCGGGGCGGAAATGAAGATCATCCCCATCTGCAGGTCAGAACCCTGCAAACCGACCGCCGCCACACCCAACGCGGAAGTCGCCAGAATGGAACCCGCATAGGATTCATACAAATCCGCGCCCATACCAGCCACATCACCAACATTGTCACCGACATTGTCTGCGATGGTTGCAGGGTTGCGCGGGTCATCCTCAGGGATATTCGCCTCAACCTTGCCGACCAGGTCTGCGCCGACATCCGCCGCCTTGGTATAGATACCGCCGCCTACACGTGCAAACAACGCCTGTGTAGATGCCCCCATGCCGAAGCTAAGCATGACCGCTGTGATCTGGGGTAATGGATTTTCGGTCAACAAAAATTCAAATGCGTTAGGAAACACCACCGGGAAGACGTTGTACAACAGCAAGAACCAGACTGTGATATCCAGCAACGCAAAACCCACCACTACCAAGCCCATCACCGCGCCTGCTCGCAGAGCAACCTGCAATGCACTGTTCAAGCTCTTTGTGGCTGCAAATGTAGTACGGGCAGAAGCGTTCGTTGCCGTCTTCATGCCGATATAACCACACAAACCGGAGAACAAACCGCCGGTCAGAAACGCATACGGCACAATTGGGTTCTGAAGGTGGAACCAGGACAGCACCAAAAAGATCACAAACAACACAGCGAATACGATCCCAACCACCCTGTATTGACTCCGCAGGTATGCCATGGCGCCCTCACGGACAGCCTGGGCGATTTCCTGCATCCGCTCGTTACCCTCACTCAACTGCATCAACTGGCGATACAGATAGAAGGCAAAGCCGAGAGCAATCAGAGCCGCGATCGGACCCAGCCACCACAGAAGAGGCAGCGGCGGTCGAGCCGTAGAGGCTAACAACATATCGAACTGCATAACACTTCTCCAATCTCCTTTAGTCTTTGGTCGGAACTTAAATCAGAAAGCAGATGAACGCTGATTCTATCTGGTTGTTCAACATTACCTCGAAAATCCGCGTCGATCTGCATTTACACTACCATTTTCAGTACAAGTGACTGCATCCCGCAACCCCTTTTCCTGAAAATACCCATTCGGTAAAAAGAATATCGACCTTGGTCGATAAATGGGCAGGGAGATTTTACAGGGGCAAAGGGTTTGTGTCAAGAAATAAGCGCAGCGTTAATCTTCATAAATTAAAGTTGACAGTCAAACTCAAACCTGATAACATTCGTCCACATTTAAATGTAAAAAAGGAGAAATTACCATGCTCCAGGAAATCAATACACAGATTTTCACACTGACCCCCGCCGCCAGCAAGGCGGTCAGGGACATTCTGACCGAACGCAACCTGCAGGGATATGCCCTGCGCGTTTATGTCGCCGGGGGAGGATGTTGTGGCGTCAATTTCGGGATGGCTCTGGATAATAACTTCCGCGACCAGGATACGACCTTCGAAGCAGATGGCGTTAAAGTAGTCGTAGACGAAGTTTCGATTGATTATTTGCGCAATGCCACAGTGGATTTTGTGAACGATCCCCAGCGCGGCGCGGGCTTTGCGGTGAACAGCCCCAATGCGGGCAAGCACAGTCACGGGGAAGGCGGATGCGCCTGCGGCTCCAATGCAAGCGAAGGCGGTTCTTGCGGATGCGGCGGCGGTTCCTGCGGATGCAATAACTAATTCCATCTCAAGAAATCAAATGGGCAGCCTATTACGGGCTGCCCATTTTTTATCCTGTTTATTGCCCCCGCAGAAAGGATATCAACGCGCCAAAAAGACCGATAACGCCCAGCCCAAAGATCAGCAACCCCATTGGGACACGATTGATCTCCTCCTCAGGGAGGAAGGTTGCAACAACCAGCTGCGGCGGCGGAGTGAACGTCGGGAGGCGGGTAGGGGTAACAGGGTCGATAAAAGCCGCAGCCAACGTCGGATCCAGTGTCGGCGTGGAAAGAGGCGTGGGCGTAGCGGGCGCCGGGATAACTGGAAGTCGTCCCGTCTTGATGGTGGTCACATACGGTCCAAACACCCAGGCAACCCTTTCCGGCACACCTGGATAGTACACTTGAATATAATTTCCGTCACTGGATATCCCGAAGGCGGGGACTTCCTGCCCTTTTAATAACACACCCACGGAGGGATAATTAAAGGAACTTGGACCCGAGTAGACGTTTACGATGTTAAGGTCGAAATTGACCCGTACGATCATCCCAGTGGCAGTACCTGTCACTGTGGGAACCGAACCGGTTGGCTGCTGGGCAAAAACAGAGAAGGTTGCAGGAGAGCGAAAGAGGAAGCCCAACCCGGCGAGCATTAACAGCAAAAAGAGGGTCGGTCTGACAATTCGATTGTTCATTCGCTTCATCAACGCCGAAGGAGGGATAGAAAAAAGCCGATCACTCCCAACACAGCAAATGCCATGATAATGGAAGCCAACGGGGTGGCTTCTTCATTCGATGTGATCGCTTCAATATATTCGGGTGTAACCAATGGGGGTGGCGGCGTAAAGGTCGGTAATCGGGTGGAGGTTGGGACAACCACAAATTGCGCCGCCAGGGTCGGGTCGATGGTGGATGTTGCCGGAGGCACAGGCGTGGGAGGCGATTCTACGATCCGCAACGTGCCCGGCGGCGAGACTTGAACCAGTGGGGAATACACCCATCCTGTTCCTCCCGGCGCAGACGGAAACTCGATCTGTATCCAATCCCCGCCTTGCGAGCGCCCCAACGCGGGTGCGGTGCCGCCGTATGGAATAGTTCCAACGATGGGATAGATCGTCGAACTCGGTCCCAGACGAACGTTTACGTATGGTTCGGTATCAGTGATATTGGTGATGAACATCCCGCTTCCAGACGAGGGGGTTTCCGTCGGTTGTTGAGCCAATACGCCGGTGAGGGGGGATGCGGCAAATATCAAGACGAGGAATGTGGAAATTAAAGAGGATATAGTAAGAGAGTGAAACCAGAGTCGCTTCATTTCGTATAATTTTCCAAGGAGAATCGTAAAGACGATTATAATCGAGTTCATGGAGCGAAAAATCTTTCACGGAAAAATCAAGCCAATGGATATTGCCCAGGCATTGTTGGGCGAATTCAATCGAGGCAACCTACGCGCTCAGATCCTTGGAAAAAGCGACAGGGTTGTCGTTCAAATGGGAACTCGACCCGATGCAGCTTCCGGAGGGCAAACTGCCATGACGGTCACGATCCAAACATTGGAGGAAGGCATCATGGTGGAATTAGGGCAGCAGGCATGGCTGGGGGTTGCTGCCAGCCTTGGCGTGAGCGCTCTTGCTGCGCTGAAAAATCCGTTCAGCCTGCTCGGCAGACTGGATGACATCGCCCAGGACATCGAGCACCTGAACTTAAGGGAGCGCGTGTGGCAGGTCATCTCGAAGTCGGCGCGCGCTGCCGGGGCATCGGCTGAACTTTCGGAGAATCTGAGACGCACTACCTGTGAATACTGCCACGTTGCTAACCCCGTTGGGGAGCCTTCCTGCGTCGCCTGTGGAGCGCCGATGGGCAGGGCTCAACCAACCACTTGCCCGAATTGCGGATATGTCGTTCGGGCAGGCGATAAGACGTGCCCCAATTGCAGGCAGGTTCTGCCCCCGGTTCGAGCCTGATCTTGAAGCGCTCCACCATTGGTCAGGCTTGCGGAAATGCCGCTCACACCCTATAATCCCACCAGTGTGCGCACATGAATCTGAGAGAAATCGAGGCAAGGCTACAAAACCTTATCGAAGTTGACTTGCTGAACGCTCTGCCCGGCAAAAAGGTGGAGGATGTCATCATCCAAAAAATTGCCGCGACGATCCAGCAAAATTCGAGTTCGGCGCAAAGCGGCTTGCCCACAGCGCCTGATACGTTCACGCTTGTCCTGCACCCGGATACTGCCGCGCAATGGCAGGACCAAGCCTTTCTTACAGTTTTGTTACACTCAATCGTAACGGTGGCTCAGGAAGCGGGGCTTCAGTTTACAATATCTCCCAGCATCACTATTTCGACCGATCCAACCATTTCAACCAACGACGCCAAAGTTTTGGCGTCCAATCGGATAGAGTCCATGTCAGAAACGAACGCAACTCCTTTGGATACAGGCAGTCTGATCGAGGGCGAAACCATACCGGAAAACGCTTTTTTGATCGTTGAGGGTGTCAAGGTTTTCCCGCTCAACTTACCTGTGGTAAACATTGGACGCCGGCTCGATAATCAGTTGATCATCGACGATCCGCGCGTTTCACGCAATCATGCCCAACTGCGTGCCATCAAAGGGCGCTTTGTTGTCTTTGATCTGAACTCCACAGGTGGCACCTTCGTCAATGGACAGCGCACCAGCCAGAGCGTGTTGTACCCGGGAGACGTAATTTCACTTGCCGGTGTGGCGCTCATCTTCGGTCAGGACAATCCTCCTCCCCGCACCGACTTGAAAGATACGGCTCCGCTGCCCAATGCGGCTGCCGAACGCCCAACTGCCATATTGAAAGAACACTCCACTGCGAAACTAAACAAAAAATGAGCGGATCCATCGTATTGGCTTTGCGGCTTTTGACAGCCCTGGCTCTGTATGGTTTTCTTGGATGGGTATTGTATTATCTGTACCGCGAGGTGCAGAGACAAAGCTTCACGCTTGCAAACCGCCGCGTTCCCGGGATCAGCCTCATGGTCAGGCATGGAAGCGGTGCGCCGGCGTTGAAGTACTTTTCCCAACCGGAGATCACTCTTGGGCGAGACCCTGGCTGCGACATCCCGCTGATGGATGATACCGTATCCGCCCGCCATGCCCAACTGGTCTATCACCATGGGCAGTGGTGGCTGGAAGATCTTGGCTCCACCAATGGTACGATCCTGAACGATTCACTCATTACCATGCCAACGGTCATCACCTCGGGGGATGAGATCAAATGCGGTTCAGCGCGGCTTGGGATCAGCCTCTCTGAGAATGTGATTATCGAGCCAACCCAAAGACTGGAGAAAAGGCAACCATGAACAAACCGACCCTTGCCATCATCGGCGGTTCCGGGCTTTACCACATGCCGGGACTGGAATCCACCGAAGAGATCAACCTCGACACGCCGTTCGGAAAACCCAGCGCACCCATTACAGTTGGCACACTGGAAGGCAGGCGGGTCGCCTTTCTCGCGCGACATGGCATCGGACATCACATCACCCCCAGTGAAGTGCCCTACCGCGCGAACATCTACGCCCTCAAATCGCTCGGCGTACAGCAGGTACTCAGTATCAGCGCCTGTGGCTCACTACGCGAGGACTACGCACCGGGGCACATCGTCATCCCGGATAACATCTTCGATTTCACCCACCATCGCCCGCGGACTTTCTTCGGCGAAGGCCTGGTGACTCACATCAGCGTTGCCGACCCATTTTGCTCAGACCTCTCCGATCAATTGGAGGCGGCGGTACGCGCCACGGGTGCGAAAACCCACAAGGGTGGAAGTTTAATCACCATCGAGGGTCCGCGCTTCTCCACCAAAGCGGAATCGCAAACGTATCGCTCCTGGGGCATGTCCATCATCGGTATGACCGCTTCACCCGAAGCATTCCTCGCCCGCGAAGCGGAAATGTGTTACGCAACGATGGCACACGTCACCGATTACGACGTCTGGCATGTCAGCGAATCACCTGTGACTGTGGAAATGGTCATTCAAACCCTTAACAAAAACACCGAGGTCGCACAGACAGCCATCCGCAACCTGGCACGGACTTTAAACCCAGAGCGCACCTGTGCGTGTGAAAATGCCCTGGCAGCCGCTCTCATCACCGACCCCAAGATCATTCCCGCCGCCACGCTCGAAAAACTGAAAACCCTCGTCGGCAAATACTACAAATAGATTCATCGGCTGGGGAAACCAAACACCGTGGACTTCTCCAAAGTGATGTACCATTAACCGGATGAACGACAAAACCCAAAACCGCCTGCTGCAATGGGCGGCACTTTTTCTCTTTTTACAATCCATTATCCTTACCCTTGCACCCGCAGTACGCGAACGCTCCTGGGACGTGGATTATCGCCTCTCGCACTGGGCAGGTTTCCTTGCGTGGGCTGTTCTCGTAGCGTTGGCAAACCACGCCGCCATCAAGTATCTACCCGAACGCGACCCATACATCTTTCCGGCGGCAGCTTTATTGAGCGGCTGGGGCCTCCTCACCATTTGGAGATTGGACGAAAACTTTGGGTTGCGACAAACCGCATGGCTGGGGATCAGCGTTCTGGTTTTCATTCTGGCGTTACATTTCAACCGCCAATTCAACTTATTGCGAAGATACAAATATCTGATCCTAAGCGGGGGCTTGCTTATCACCGCCCTCACCCTGATCTTCGGGACAAATCCGCTCGGTATTGGTCCACGTTTGTGGTTGGGGTGCTGCGGGGTGTACTTCCAACCGTCTGAACCGCTGAAGATCCTGCTGGTCATCTACCTCGCCGCCTATCTGGCAGATCGCGCCAACATACGGTTGATCTCCCTGCCGCTGCTCATCCCCACGCTGCTGGTCACCGGTTTGGCGCTGTTACTACTCCTCGTCCAGAGAGATCTTGGAACCGCCTCCATCTTTATCACCATTTTTACGATCATGATCTTCATCGCCACCGGCAGGCGCAGGGTCATTTTTAGCGCCATCGTTGTGCTTTCCTGCGCCCTGTTGGTCGGGTACTTCATGATCGACATCATCCAAGTCCGCGTGATGGGCTGGCTCAGCCCGTGGGAAGACCCCACTGGCAACTCCTATCAGATCGTGCAATCTCTTCTGGCTGTGGCAAATGGCGGCACTATCGGCAGGGGGATTGGGATCGGCAGCCCGCTGTTGGTGCCTGTCGCCATCTCCGATTTTATTTATGCTGCCATCGCAGAAGAAACCGGTCTATTCGGGATATTGGGCTTGATAGCCCTCATATGGCTGATCCTCGCCCGTGGGTTGATCACCTCGCTGCGCGCCGCAGACAGGTTCAAACGTTACCTTGCCGCTGGCGTGGTGACGTATCTCGGTATACAAAGCCTTCTTATCATCGGCGGAAACATCCGCTTGTTGCCATTAACCGGTGTGACCCTGCCATTCGTCTCCTATGGCGGCTCCTCGCTGTTAACATCCTACTTCGCCATGTTCCTGCTGCTCACCATCAGCAACACCGAAGACGAAGAACCAGCCGAACTACGCGACCCCAAACCCTACTCCCTGCTTGCTGGCGGGCTGGCTTTGGGCTTCGCTGCCTGCGCCCTGACAACCGCCTGGTGGGCGATCATCCGTGCTCCCGACCTACTCACCCGCACAGACAATCCCCGCCGCGCCATCGCAGATCGCTTCGTGGAACGCGGCGAGTTGGTGGATACCAACAACCAGCCGATCAACATAACCCAAGGGAAAAGCGGCTCTTTCCTCCGCTCATATTTGTATCCAGACCTCGCCCCAGTTACTGGCTATACGCACCCTGTCTATGGGCAGGCGGGGTTAGAAGCAAGCCTCGACAATTACCTGCGTGGTTTGCAGGGAAACCCCACCAGCCTGATCCTTTGGAATCAACTGTTATATGGAACTCCCCCAGCCGGGTTGGACGTGCGCCTGAGTCTGAACCTGACCCTGCAAGCCCAAGCCGACCAGCTGCTCGGAGAACATCGCGGTGCGATCATTTTGCTAAATGCCGAGACCGGTGAGGTTCTGGTCATGGCATCGCACCCAACCTACGACCCAAATAATTTGGATGCCGAAGGGGATGTGCTGGCACGGGACGCAAACGCACCCCTTCTCAACCGCGCGACACAGGGACTCTATCCCATTGGCACATCGCTACTGCCTTTGTTACGCGCCAAATTTGGCGAAAATCAACCGTCTGAAATGCAGCTCGAGGAGTTTTACAAAGAACTGGGGTTGTTCGAAGCCCTTCCCATCAGTACGACCACTGCCTTTGAAACCGGGACAGTCAACATGCAGGATTTGCGCGCCAGTCCACTGCATGTGGTAACTGCCGCCGCAGCGTTGAGCCATCATGGAGTTCTGCCGTCCCCAAGACTTGCTACGGCGGTCAATACGCCTGAGCAGGGATGGGTGGTGCTGCCAGCGTTGGGTCAGCCGCGGGAGGTGTTGAATGCCCAATCCGCGGACGAGGCGGCGTTGTCCTTTCTTCAGCAGGGAAAACCGTATTGGAGTCACGTGGGTCAGGCTAGTCATGATTCAGCGAGGATCACCTGGCTGGTGGCAGGGACTCTCCCAAATTGGCGGGGCACGCCATTGACTTTGGTGGTATCGCTGGAGGAAAACAATCCTTCCCTTGTCAGATCCATCGGTGCCAGTTTTTTGGATTTTGTCTTGAATCAATGAATCAAAAAAGGGTCAGGCAATCTGCCTGACCCTTTTGGTTTCGGTTGCTATGAACCGCTGTCGTTATCCTTGGCGGAGTAGCCGGGACCACTCTTGAAGAAGTCGTAGTTAAGCGGGGTGTCGGCGGTGAGATCGATAACTTCGCCGGCATCCAACTGGCGGGTGGTTTCGAGAACGACCTGCTTGCCGTGATGGTTGGTGCCTTCATAATGCCCGGTCAGACCAACGCGATTGATGTATTCGCCACCTTTGGCGGTATAGGCTGAGGGCACTTCGTCTTCGGGGAAGATGGCGGCAAAGGGGCATTCCGGCACGCATGCACCGCAGTCAATGCAGGTATCGGGATCGATGTAAACCATCGGGAATCCATCCGCCGGGTTGCCAGGCACGATACATTCCACCGGGCAGACTTCGATACAACCACGGTCGCGCACGCACAGGCTTGTAATAATGTGGGTCATGTTATTTTCTCCTTGTGGGATTATGGACAAACGTGATGACACTATTATAACTATCTTTACCCGAGTGGCAAGGTGGAAATTAAAAAAATCCCTCCGGCAGTACGCCTGCCAGAGGGATTTGAATTTTGAAATGCTTACTTTGCGGCAAACTTCGCGGCAACCACATCCCAATTGATAACATTCCAGAAAGCGGCGATGTAATCGGGGCGGCGATTTTGATAGTTAAGGTAATAGGCGTGCTCCCACACATCAATACCGAGGATGGGCGTCATGCCTTCGGATAGCGGTGTATCCTGATTGGGGGTCGAGACGACAGCCAAACCGCCGCTCTTTTTGACCAGCCAGCCCCAGCCAGAGCCGAAGCGTGAGGTGGCAGCTGCATTGAATTCGGTCTTGAACGCATCGAAGGATTTGAAGGAGGCTTCGATAGCCTTCATCAAATCGCCTTTTGGTTCGCCGCCACCGTTGGGTCCCATAACCTCCCAGAAAAGGTTGTGATTGTAGGTGCCACCGCCGTGATTGCGCACGACCATGCGCACACCTTCGGGGATGGCATTCAGGTCGCTGAGCAATTCTTCGAGGGATTTTCCGGCAAGTTCGGGGGTCTTTTCGATAGCGCCGTTCAAATTGGTAATGTACGTCTGATGATGCTTGGTGTGGTGGATTTCCATGGTGCGGGCATCGATATGCGGTTCGAGCGCATCATAGGCATAGGGAAGTTTCGGCAGTTCAAAAGCCATGAGAGTCTCTCCTGTTTGGTTGATTTGTTCGCTTGTTAGATTTTATCCCACCTTGGACGACGGCGCAAGATAAAATGAATTTTTTATACAAATATCTAATAAATACAATTGGGCGACAGTATCGGACCGCCGCCCATGCCAAAACAAAAATTACTTTTTGCCGCCCAGCAACCCGCCGAGCAACCCCGCCGCATCATCGAGACCAATGCCATCGCTCAGGTCAATATTCCCTTCAAGGATGGCATCAAATTGAGCAGCCGCATTGGCGGGCAGTTTCTTCTTCACAAAATCAAGCACCACATCCACAGCCTGTTCCGCTTGCGGCTGGGTAATCTTCACTTTTTTGGCGACCAATTCTGCAATTTCGGTTTTAACGTTAGACATGAGGTGTTCTCCTTATTTGAATGATGCTGAAATGTAGCATAACTTGTTTTGTTGCGCAAGTTTTGCGGTAGACTTGGCGGCATTATGAATTCACGCACCCGCTTCCTGCTCCCCATCGCCATTGTCATTGCCATCCTTGCGGTTTCGACAGCAAGCATCTTCATTCGTTTTGCACAAATGGATGGGGCGCCTTCGCTGGTCATTGCCGCGCTGCGATTGACCTTTGCCACAATGCTGCTTGCACCGCTTGCATTGATTCGTCATCGGGATGAGATCAAACGCCTCACACAGACCGAATGGTTGCTGGCAGTTTCCTCGGGCATTTTTCTCGCTGTACACTTTGCCACCTGGATCACTTCACTGGAATTCACCAGCGTGGCAAGCTCGGTGGTCTTTGTCAGTACAGGTCCGCTGTGGGTGGCGCTGCTTTCGCCCATGCTGCTGAAAGAGGACGTCTCGCGGACAGCGATTATCGGGTTGGGATTGGCTTTGGTCGGCGGGACCATCATCGGGTTGTCTGATGCGTGTGTGTGGGATGCAGGGCTTGCCTGCCCCGCCCTCGCAGATGTTTTGCAAGGTCCAGCCATGTGGGGTAATTTCCTCGCCCTTGTCGGAGCATGGACAGTGACCGGTTATCTGATCATCGGTAGAAAATTGCGCGCAGGTATG
>Ga0209573_1004101_pt1 | contig 14925 bp, 13 predicted proteins | sample TNRBio252014_DNA_FD_185870 | JGI IMG/M metagenome (GOLD analysis project Ga0209573, IMG submission 185870) | Wastewater treatment Type I Accumulibacter community from EBPR Bioreactor in Madison, WI, USA - TNR Reactor_6/25/2014_ DNA (SPAdes)... | ecosystem: Engineered > Bioreactor > EBPR >...
CGTAGAGCTTCCGGCGTCAACTGCGACGCCTGGGGTTTGGCCGGATGGCCGGCGTTGCGTTCCAGTTCAGCCAGTCGCTCAGTCAGCAGGGCGGCGCTGACCGTGCCAAGGTGGGTATCGGCGAGATAACCGGTGGGAGACACGAGAAATGTGGTCGGCAATCCCTTGAGCGGGAAGCCGGGTATGAGCTTGCCGCCGCTCAGCGCGATAGGAAACGTGATGCCCAACCGTTCCGCGAAGGGGCGGATTTCGCCAGGCGCAAGTTCTTCGAAATTGACGCCAATGACTGCGACGCGCCCGCGCTGGGTCTGATAAAAGGCTTCCAATTCGGGCATCTCCAGCAGGCACGGCGTACACCAGGTCGCCCAAAAATTGACTATCACCCACTGGCTGCGAAAATCAGCCAGCCGCACCGAAGAACCGTTGAGAGCGGACAGGGTGAAATTTAAACCCTCGGCGCGGACTGAGGCGCCCAACGCCAGCGCGAGCAGTATCAACCCCACCCGTGGGCAAAACCGGAAACAGCGCGGGATCATGGGCAGCGCGGCAACGTCGATCAGGGCGCAGACCGGAGCACGGCGCTAGACACCGCACGTTCGCGCGCCTTAATCGCCTCGTCGCGGGCATTCAAAGCGTACTGGCGCGCCTCATCGTAGGCGCCAGCCTCCAAGCGCGTCTGCGCTTCCCGAAGCAGGCGCTGGGCTGCCAACAGTGCGTCAGGCGAGCGCTGGGCCGCTCCCACGGCCTCGGCTGAATAGATTGCCTGGCGGGCATCGCTCATTTCCTGTACCGGAGCGGTGACGCAGGCCGCCAGCGCCAGCAGGACCAGAGGGAAGAAAATCAGCTTGGCCATCACATGATCAAAAGTTGAGAACCCTGGATAACCCGGGCGTTCAATCGATAGCGCCGGTCGCCGTCAGATAGAATGATATAGCGTAAACACGGTCTGATGGCAGGCATTGTTTCCCAAGGCGATGAACCCAGGATGAATGACCGGCGCGGTCCGACCCAGCAAATGGCTTGGAGATAAAATATTGTGGCAGAGATTTTGATCCTGTACTACAGCCGTACCGGGGGTACAGCGGAAATGGCGCGCCAGGTCGCGCGCGGGGTGGAGGAAGTCGCGGGTATGAGCGCACGACTGCGCACCGTGCCGCCGGTCTCGGCGGTCTGCGAGGCGGTTGAGGACACTATTCCCGCCGCCGGGCCGCCCTACGCCAGCCTGGATGATATGCGGGAGTGCGCCGGTCTGGCTCTGGGCAGCCCTACCCGTTTCGGCAACATGGCGGCTCCGCTCAAGCATTTCCTGGATTCTACCGGTGGACTCTGGCTGGAAGGAGCGCTGGTCGGCAAACCGGCGGCAGTCTTTACCTCGGTCTCGACCCTGCATGGCGGTCACGAATCCACTCTGCTGACCATGATGGTGCCGCTGTTGCATCAGGGGATGTTGCTGGTGGGCGTACCCTTCACCGAGTCGGCGCTGGGCGAAACCCGCAGTGGCGGCACGCCTTACGGGCCAAGCCACTGGTCAGGATCGGAGTCCCACTCGGTGCTGGCGGTCGAAGAAAAGCGGATTGGCCGGGCGCTGGGTCGGCGGCTGGCGGACATCGCGCGCCGGCTGAAATCGCCATGATCCGGTTCTGGCGGATGGTCGCGCTCACCGGCTATTTTGGTTTGTTCGGGTTACTGCTACTGTGGCTAACCTGGCTGGAGCCGCTCCACCGGTTGCCGGTCGCTCTGGCGCTGATTTTATGGGTGGGACCACTGCTGTTTCCCCTGCGCGGCCTGCTGCGGGGTCGACCCTATACCCATGCCTGGACCAGTTTTCTGGCGTTGTTCTACTTTGTCTTCGGGGTTTTTCACGCCGCAGGGCCGATGGCGCACCCTGGGCTGGCCTGGTTCGCTATCGGTTTCAGCGTGCTGCTGTTTCTGGGCGCGATCCTCTACGTTCGCGCAAAGCCGTTCGCTCATGCCATGGAAAGCCACTGATCTATGGCGCGGGCGTAAATCATCGTATTTTTCGCTTGCCAAGCAGCGATTTCTAATGTTATAGTTTTCGTCTCAGATGCGGGGTGGAGCAGTCCGGTAGCTCGTCGGGCTCATAACCCGAAGGTCGTAGGTTCAAATCCTGCCCCCGCTACCATTTTTAGGATAAGCCCGTCAAGGGCTTTTTTTATGGGGCTGTTTCTGATGCTGTTCCGAGTGTGAGCAGCGGGTGTTTGCGGAATTAACGCCCGAGCTGGCCAGCCTGCGGTATACGCCGCAATAAGCCACTGAGCCAGCCTGTTGATGAACGTGTGGGCCATTGGCCCATTTTTTATTTGTGGTGGTTAAAATGCGTCAGGATCCAAAGGCGCTTAGACAGACGCTAGCGACCGTGGTGGAAGCCATGGGGTATGAACTGGTGGGCGTGGAGTTTCACGCCCGCCCCGACAATGCCTTGTTGCGGGTTTATCTCGATAGCGAACACGGCATCAGCCTGGAGGACTGTCAGCGGGTCAGCCACCAGTTGGGTGGCCTGCTGGATGTTGAAGATCTAATCGCTGGCCGATATACCCTGGAAGTCTCCTCGCCAGGGTTGGACCGCCCGTTGTTCGAAGCCCGGCACTTCGCGCGCTTTGCCGGCTCCGAGGTGCGCATTCAGTTACGGGAACTGCTGAACGGACGACGCAAGCTGGTCGGTCGGTTACTCGGAATGTGCGACGACAACGTGGTGATCGTCGACAGTGAGGAACAGGAGTGGCGGGTGCCGCTCGAGCGGATCGAGAAAGCTCGGCTGGTGCCCGAGCTTTAAGGCGGGATGACGGCGTGCGGATCCGGCGAGGAGGCAGAACAAGATGCGCGTTAAAGAAACAAAAGAAGGCAACAAAGAAATTCTGCTGGTCGTGGATGCCGTTTCCAACGAGAAAGGGGTCAGCAAGGAGATCATTTTTGGCGCACTGGAAATGGCGCTGGCGTCAGCAGCCAAAAAGCGCTACACCGGCGATCCCGATCTGCGGGTGGCGATTAACCGGCGCACCGGCGGTTACGAGACGTTCCGGCGCTGGCTGGTAGTAGCCGATGCCGCGCAAATCGAGAACCCGGATCGGCAGATGATCCTGGACCAGGCACGCTTGGTCCAGGCAGATATTCAGGTCGGCGCACAGGTCGAAACGCTACAGGAGAATGCCGATTTCGGCGGGCGCATCGCCGCCCAGACCGCCAAGCAGGTGATCGTCCAGCGGGTTCGCGACGCCGAACGCGCGCAGATTGTGGACGCCTACCTGCATCGCAAGGGCGAACTGATCGGCGGCGTGGTCCGACGCCTGGAGCGGGGCGACGTGATCCTGGATGTGGGGGGCAATGTCGAAGCTCGCATTCCCCGTGAGGATCTGATTCCGCGCGAATCCTTCCGCATTGGCGAGCGGGCGCGCGGCTACCTGAAAGACGTGCGCGCCGAAAGCCGGGGGCCCCAGCTGTTTATCAGCCGGGTCGCGCCGGAATTTCTGATCGCTCTGTTGACCCTGGAAGTGCCCGAGATTAATCAGGGCATTATCGAGATTAAGTGCGCCGCCCGCGATCCCGGCTCCCGCGCCAAAATCGCCGTCAAGAGCAAGGATACCCGGATTGATCCCATTGGGGCCTGTATTGGCATGCGCGGCGCCCGAGTGCAGAGCGTCACCAATGAGCTGGCCGGTGAGCGGGTGGATATCGTGCAGTGGCATGATGACCCGATCCGTTTCGTCATGAACGCCATGTCGCCGGCGGAGGTTGAGTCCATCATCGTGGACGAGGACACCCATGGCATGGACATCATCGTTGCTGATGAAAAGCAACTGGCTCAGGCGATTGGCAAAGGCGGCCAGAACGTGCATCTGGCCAGCCGGCTGACCGGCTGGAACCTGAATGTCATGACGCGAACCCAGGCCCAGGCCCGGCGCGATCCGGAAGATGAAGCACTGCAACGGATGTTCATGGAACAATTAAGTCTGGATGAGGATGTCGCGGCGATTCTGGTGCGCGAGGGTTTTGCCGGTCTGGATCAGGTCGCCTACGTCCCGGCCCACGAGATGCTGGAAATTCCCGAGTTCGATATCGAGATCGTTGAGGAACTGCGGGGGCGGGCGCGTGATGTGCTGCTGACCCGCGAGATCGCCGCAGAGGAACGGCTGGGCGGCGGCGCTGGCCCGTCGGAGGCCTTGCTGCGCATGGAGGGCATGGATGAGGCGCTGGCGTTCACACTGGCGAGCGGGGGTATTGTGACGGTGGATGATCTGGCGGAACTGTCAGTGGACGATCTGAATGAGATTGCTGGATTGGATGACGAGCGGGCCGCGAAATTGATCATGACGGCGCGCGCGCCTTGGTTTTCGAAGAACGAGCGGTAGGATGGACTCGTCCGGGGGTGTTGAATGACGGATGTAACAGTCAAACAGTTTGCGACGGTCGTTGGCATACCGGTCGACCGTCTGTTGGAACAATTTACTGAAGCGGGCATTGCCGTGGGCAGCGCGGATGCTGCGATCACGGAAAAACAGAAGCTGGATTTGCTGGCGCATCTGCGCAAGAGTCACGGCAACCCGCCAGCGCCGGGTGCGGCGGAGCCGAGGAAAATCATTCTTAAACGAAAAACCCACAGTGAAATCAAGATGACCGGTGGGGCGGCTGGGCAGGTCAAGACCGTCAGCATCGAAGTACGCAAAAAGCGGACTTATGTCAAACGCACTCTGGCTGAAGATAACGCGGCGCGGCGGGAATCCGCAGCACGGGTTGAACTGCCGATCCCGGACGTGGTGGAACCGGGTGAACCCCGTCGACCTCCGGATCAGGCCGAACTTCTGAACCGGGTGCTGCCCGAAGCGACGCCGCAACCGGTTGCGGAACTCACTCCCCCCGTTGTCGAAGCGCCTGCCATGCCTGCGCCCGTTGCCGAAAGGGCTGCTGACCAACCGGCATCGGAAGCTACGCCACCCGCTCCGCCGGTGGTCGACGAGGCTGCCCGCCATCCGGATGAGAAAACCGGGGTTGAGCACGCACCGGCCACTACGCGACCGCGCAGTGGCGCTCCAGGCGAAGCGCCCCGTCGCCGGCCCGAAGAACAGGCCCGTCGTCCGGCTGAACCGGGTGCGCGCCGGCGGCCGGCGACGGATGAGCGCCGCAAGCCGGCGGATCGGCCAGCGGTTTCCCGACCCACCACAGACGTCCGGGCGCGCAAGCCAGCGGATGCCGCCTCGACGCAACCTCAGCGACGCGCCGAAACCGGGACTAATACCCCGATGTCCGGTCTCAAGCCGCCACCCGGAGCTGCGACGGATAGAGCCAAGAAGCGTCCTGAGGGGAGCGCGGTCAAGCGGCGCAGCGAACCCGATGCATCCCGGCGCCGGGAGAACGAGACTGAAGCTGAGCGGCTCTCGCGGCAGGGGCGCGGCGATCAGACGGTCTTTGATAAATCCGACCGCCGCCGGCCCCGAAAAGCCAAAGGGGTTAAAAAGGCCGTGTTGCCCGCGCAGCGCCATGGCTTCGCTAAACCCACCGCGCCGATGGTGTACGAGGTCACGCTGCCGGAAAGCATCAGCGTCGCGGATCTGGCCCAGAAGATGTCCGTTAAGGCCATCGAGGTGATCAAGACTCTGTTAAAAATGGGGATGATGGTCACCATCAACCAGGTCATCGACCAGGAAACCGCCGCGCTGGTCGTCGAGGAAATGGGGCATACCTACAAACTGCGCAACGAAAACGCGCTGGAGGAAGAGTTGACCGCCGAAACCGGCGGCGAGGCGATGCCGCGTCCGCCGGTGGTGACCATCATGGGCCACGTCGACCACGGCAAGACCTCACTGCTCGACTACATCCGCCGAACCCGGGTTGCTGCGGGCGAAGCGGGCGGCATCACCCAGCATATCGGTGCGTACCATGTACGCACGCCCAAGGGCGTAGTCACCTTCCTCGATACTCCTGGCCACGCCGCGTTTACCGCCATGCGCGCCCGGGGCGCCAAGGCGACTGATGTGGTGGTGCTGGTAGTGGCGGCCGACGATGGCGTGATGCCGCAGACGGTCGAGGCGATTCAACATGCCCGCGCTGCCGGAGTGCCGATTGTGGTGGCGGTCAACAAGATGGATAAATCGGGCGCTGATCCGGAGCGGGTCAAGAGCGAACTGTCGGCGCAGGGCGTCATCTCCGAGGAGTGGGGCGGCGATGCGCTGTTCACCTATGTGTCCGCCAAGAGCGGCGCCGGTGTGGATGAGTTGCTGGATAAAATCCTGGTGCAGGCCGAGGTGCTGGAGCTGAGCGCCCCGGTTGATGGCCTGGCCAAGGGTGTGGTGATCGAATCGCGCTTGGACAAGGGCCGTGGCCCGGTAGCGACCGTGCTGGTGCAGAGTGGCACCCTGCGCAAGGGCGACGTGATTCTGAGCGGACACGAATACGGACGGGTGCGCGCCATGCTCAACGAAACCGGCCAGAACGTGAGCGAAGCCGGTCCCTCGATTCCGGTGGAGGTTCTCGGCCTGTCCGGTACGCCCAAGGCGGGTGACGACGTGATTGTCGTCGCCGATGAGCGCAAGGCCCGCGAAATCGCCCTGTTCCGCCAGGGCAAGGCCCGTGAGGAACAGAACCGTGGCAAGCCGGTGATCATCGATATCGATGGCATCTCCCGGCAATTCGAGGCCGGGCAAATCAACATGCTCAACGTGGTGCTCAAGGCGGATGTGCAGGGTTCCGCCGAGGCCATCGTCGATGCGCTGACCCGGTTGTCCACCGCCGAGGTGCAGATCAAGATTGTCGCCAGCGGCGTCGGCGGCATCAATGAATCCGACGTGAACCTGGCCAAGACCTCGGGTGCGCTCCTGATCGGTTTCAATGTGCGCGCGGACAACGTCGCCAAGAAACTGGCCGACGAGGAAGGGTTGAAACCGCATTACTACAGCGTCATCTATGAGCTGATCGACGACGTCAAGCGCGCCATGATCGGTATGCTCAAGCCGGAGTTCAAGGAACAGATCATCGGGCTGGCCGAGGTGCGCGGCGTGTTCCGCTCGCCCAAGTTCGGCGTGGTGGCCGGTTGCATGGTGGTGGACGGGGTCGTGCGCCGCAGCAATCCGATCCGGGTGTTGCGCAACCACGTGGTCATCTTCGAAGGCGCGCTGGATTCATTGCGGCGGTTCAAGGATGACGTCAGCGAAGTACGCGCCGGTATGGACTGCGGCATGGGCGTAAAGAACTACAGCGATATCCGCGAGGGCGACCAGATCGAGGTCTTTGAGCGGGTCCAGGTGCAGCGCACCCTGTAACACCTACGGCTGGAGCAAAGCTGAACGATGGCGAATACTGTGCCGCGCACCCGCCGGATTGGCGAACAGATTCGCCGGGATCTGGCGGAACTGATCCGCGCCGAATTGCGTGATCCCCGCCTGACCCTGGTGTCCACGACCAGCGTCGAGGTCAGCCGCGATCTGGCGTATGCACGGATTTACGTCACTGCGGTATGCGAGCCGGGCGAACGGGCCGAACTGGTGGCCGAACTCAACCGCGCCGCGCCGTTATTACGCCGGGAACTGGGGCGGCGGCTGCGCACCCGCACCGTGCCGAAACTGGAGTTTCGCTACGACGAGGTGGTGGAACACGGCGCGCGGTTATCGGCGCTGATCGACGCGGCAGTGGCCGCCGATGCCGAGCGGCATCGTGACGTCGAGCAACCGCTGGATGACGCCGGCCCGGAGAAAACCGCGTGACGACGCGCGACCGTCGCCCGGTCAATGGTGTGCTGCTGCTGGACAAGCCGGTGGACTGGACTTCCAACGCCGCGCTGCAAGCGGTCAAGCGGTTGTACCAGGCGCAAAAGGCCGGCCATACCGGCAGTCTTGACCCGCTGGCCAGCGGCCTGCTGCCGATCTGTCTGGGCGAGGCCACCAAGCTGTCGGGCCTGTTACTGAATGCGGATAAGACTTACCAGTTCACCTGCCGGCTGGGCGTGACTACCGCCACCGGCGACGCCGAGGGCGAGATTCTCACCACCCGACCCGTTGGACCGCTGAGCCGGGAAGAGGTAGAGGCTGCGTTGCGGCGCTTTACCGGTGCGATCCAGCAAACGCCACCGATGTACTCGGCGCTCAAGCGCAACGGCCAGCCACTGTACAAACTGGCGCGCAAGGGCATCGAAGTCGAACGCGCGCCGCGCGAGGTGATGATTCACGACCTGCGGCTGCTGCGGCTGGATGGCGAGGAACTGGAATGTGCGTTGCGCTGTTCCAAGGGTACCTACGTGCGGACGCTGGCCGCCGACCTCGGCGAGGCGCTGGGCTGTGGCTCACACATCGTGGCCCTGCGCCGCACCGCGGTGGAGCCTTATGACGCCGTGCGGATGGTGACCCTGGAAGTCCTGCGCGAGCGGGCGGAACAGGGCCTGGCGGTGCTGGATGAATGTCTGCTGCCCGCCGATAGTGCGCTGCCGGACTGGCCAGCGGTGCGGGTGCGCGGTGATGCCGCCTTTTACCTGCGCCAGGGCCAGGCGATTCTGGTTCCGCGCGCTCCGACCCAGGGCTGGGTCCGCCTGTACGAAGGCGAGGAGCAGTTTCTGGGCATCGGCGAGATTCTCGACGATGGCCGGGTCGCGCCGCGCCGATTGTTGCTTTAAACCGTTGCGCCTTTGGGTTTGCTTGTTGATTGTCGCGGCTAAGGTTAATATTTTTGATTGGATTGGCTTGACTGATCGAATTCGAACTGGAGTTTTTCATGCCCCTCAACACCGAACAGAAGTCTCAGATCGTGCGGGATTATCAGCGCGACCCCGCCGATACCGGCTCGCCGGAAGTTCAGGTCGCGCTGCTGACGAATCGCATCAATGGCTTGCAGCCGCATTTCGGCGAGCATAAGAAAGACCATCATTCCCGGCGTGGACTGCTGAAAATGGTCAACCAGCGTCGCAAGCTGCTGGACTATTTGAAGCAGAAGGATCTGCATCGCTATCAGGGCCTGATCAGCCGCCTTGGTCTGCGCCGCTGAGGTTTTCCATCGCTCTTTCGCCGCACAGGACGCTTTCGTGACGCCCATCAAGAAGACATTTCAGTACGGCCAGCACACCGTGACCCTGGAGACCGGCGAAATCGCCCGGCAAGCCAGTGGCGCGGTGCTGGTCAACATGGCCGATACCGTGGTGCTGGTCACTCTGGTTGCTGCCCGGGAAACCGAGGAAGGCCGTGATTTCCTGCCACTGCGAGTGGATTACCAGGAGCGTACTTACGCAGCGGGCCGTATTCCCGGAGGCTTTTTCCGGCGCGAGGGCCGCCCTTCCGAGAGCGAAACCCTGACCGCCCGACTGATCGACCGGCCGCTGCGTCCGCTGTTTCCCGATGGCTTCACCCACGAGTTGCAGATCATCGCTACCGTGATGTCTCTGAATGCTCAGGTGGACCCGGAAATTCCGGCGCTGCTGGGCGCTTCGGCGGCGGTGGCGCTGTCTGGCGTACCGTTCAACGGCCCGATCGGCGCAGCCCGGGTCGGTTACCACAACGGCCACTACCTGCTCAACCCGACCCGCCAAGAGCTGAAAACCTCACAGCTCGATCTGGTGGTCGCGGGTACTGAGCGGGCCGTGTTGATGGTTGAGTCCGAAGCGCAGGAACTGTCGGAAGAGGTGATGCTCGGCGCCGTCGTGTTCGGCCACGAGCAGATGCAGGCCGCGATTCGCGCCATCCGTGAACTGGCGGCCGAGGCTGGCGTCCAGCCGTGGAACTGGCAGCCGCCCGCCAGCGACGACATGCTGGCCAAGGCGATTCGCGCTGCCGCCGAGGCTGTGCTGACCGAGGCGTATCAAATCGCCGAAAAACTGACCCGTCAGCAGCGGGTCAGCGATATCCGCAACCAGGCGCTGGCCCAACTGCTGGCCCAGGAACCGGAACGCTGGACGGCGCAAGCGATTGAAACCGCATTCTCGGAACTGGAGAGCGCGATTGTCCGTGGCCGCGTTCTGTCCGGTCAGCCGCGCATCGACGGTCGCGACACCCGCACCGTGCGGCCGATCACCGTCCGGGTCGGCGTATTGCCGCGCACCCACGGGTCGGCGCTGTTCACCCGTGGTGAAACTCAGGCGCTGGTGGTGACCACGCTGGGCACCGACCGCGATGCCCAGATTATTGATGCCATCGGCGGCGAATACCGCCAGCCCTTCCTTTTGCACTACAATTTCCCCCCCTATTCCGTAGGTGAAATCGGTCAGGTCGGCAGTCCCAAGCGCCGGGAGATCGGCCACGGGCGGCTGGCCAAGCGCGGGGTGCAGGCGATCATGCCGAAACCCGAGCAGTTCCCCTACACGGTGCGGGTTGTGTCAGAGATCACCGAATCCAACGGTTCCAGTTCGATGGCCTCGGTCTGTGGCGCCAGTCTGGCGCTGATGGACGCCGGTGTACCGATCAAGGCGCCGGTGGCCGGCATCGCCATGGGCCTGATCAAGGAAGGGGACCGTTTCGCAGTGCTCACCGACATCATCGGCGACGAAGATCATCTGGGCGACATGGATTTCAAGGTAGCGGGCACCACTGATGGCGTCACCGCCTTGCAAATGGACATCAAGATCGACGGCATCACCCGCGAGATCATGGAGAAAGCGCTGGCCCAGGCCCGCGAGGGGCGGCTGCACATTCTCGGCAAGATGGGCGTCGTCATCAGCCAGCCCAGTCGGGAACTGTCTGAGTACGCGCCGCGTTACACGACCCTGCGCATCAACCCGGACAAGATCCGCGACGTGATCGGCAAAGGCGGCGTCACCATCCGCGCCCTGACCGAAGAAACCGGCGCCACTATCGACATCAGCGACGATGGCGTGGTGAAAATTGCGGCGGTGGACAAGGCCGCTGGCGATGAAGCGCGCCGGCGCATCGAGCAGATCACCGCCGATATCGAAGCCGGTCAGGTTTATGAAGGCAAGGTGGCGCGGATCATGGATTTCGGCGCGTTTGTGACCCTGATGCCCGGTCGCGATGGCATGGTGCACATCTCGCAAATCTGCGAGGAACGGGTCCAGAATGTCAGTGACAAGCTGGCGGTTGGCGATGTGGTCAAGGTGCGAGTGATGGAAATCGACAAGCAGGGCCGCGTCCGTCTAACCATGAAAGGTTTTAACTGAGACCAGGGAGCGACAGCCAGGGCGGCTTGCCTTGGCGGGGTCGCTTCACATATAGTCTTAGCCAGTCCGCCGCGTGGAGCGTGGCGACACCCCGGAGAGGTGGCCGAGCGGTCGAAGGCGCAGCACTGGAAATGCTGTTTAGGGGTAACTCTAACGAGGGTTCGAATCCCTCTCTCTCCGCCAAATTTTGATGCACTGCTGTCCATAGCTGAACCTGAACCCGCCTAAGCGCGGGTTTTTTCATGCCTTTCGCTACCGTACTGAGAGCGGCGAAAAGATCTGATCCAGACAAGCGTTGTTGGCGGTGCTGACGGAACGCTTCCCTGATCGACACGGCAACCTCATCCGCAACGACACGTAAAGCCCTACTATTGCCCCAAACAATCGAAGCGCCATAACCCACCAGACCCAGACCCATGCCCCTCACCCTGCCTCAACTCGAACGCCACTTGTTCAAAGCCGCCGACATCCTGCGCGGCAAGATGGACGCTTCCGAATTCAAGGAATACATCTTCGGCATGTTGTTCCTGAAGCGGTGTTCCGACGTGTTCGACCAGCGCCGCGAGGAGATCGTCCGGCGGCAGGGCCAAGCCGGCAAATCGCCGGCGGAGGCGGCGCGGATCGCCGAGATGAAATAGCTGGTATGGGGCCAGCTTCTACGTGCCGCCGGAGTCGCGCTGGCGCTCTCTGCTCGACCATGCCCACCACAACGTGGGCGACTATCTCAACAAGGCGCTGGCCGGGCTGGAAACCCACAACAGCAGCCTCGACGGGGTGCTGGAACACATCGACTTCACCCGCAAGGTCGGCCAGAGCAAGCTGCCGGACAAGAAGCTGCGCGAACTGATCGTGCATTTCGGCGAGTACCGCCTGCGCAACGAGGATTTCGAGTTTCCCGATCTGCTGGGCGCAGCTTACGAATACCTGATCGGCGAGTTTGCCGATTCCGCCGGCAAGAAGGGCGGCGAGTTCTATACGCCGCGCTCGGTGGTGCGGATGATGGTGCGCTTGATCAAGCCGGAGCAGCATCACCGCATTTACGACCCCTGTTGCGGGTCCGGCGGGATGCTGATTCTGGCCAAGGAATATATCGACGAGCAGGGCGGCGAAGGCCGCAAGGCCGACCTGTACGGGCAGGAAGCCAACGGCGCGGTCTGGTCCATCGCCAAGATGAACATGCTGCTGCACGGCATCAGCACCGCCGACCTGCAAAACGAAGACACTCTGGTGGAGCCGCAACATGTCGAAGGCGGGGAGCTGTTGCGCTTCGACCGCATCCTCACCAATCCGCCGTTTTCGATCAACTTCGGCCCCGGCGACAAGGACAGCCAAAAAGCCTTCGCGCCGAAATTCCCGGAGCGCTTTCGCTATGGCCAAGTGCCGCTGGGGGCGAAAAAGGCCGATCTGATGTTCCTGCAACACATGGTCCATGTGCTGCGCGGCGGCGGGCTACTCGCCACGGTGATGCCGCATGGCGTGCTGTTTCGGGGCGGCGAGGAGAAAACCATCCGCGCCGGGATGATCGAAGACGACCTGCTGGAAGCGGTGATCGGTCTGGCGCCCAACCTGTTTTATGGCACCGGCATCCCGGCCTGCATTCTGGTGTTGCGCCAGCGCCGGGGGAGCGAGAGCGGCAAGCCCGAATCGCGGCGCGGCAAGGTGCTGTTCATCAACGCCGACCGCGACTACTTCGAGGGCCGGGCGCAGAACTATCTGCTGCCGGAACACATCGAGAAGATCGTCACCACCTTCGACGCCTATGCCGAAGTGCCGGGCTTTTCGGCCATCGTGGAGAACGCCACGCTCAAGGCCAACGAGTACAACCTCAACATCCGCCGCTACGCCGACAACGCCCCGCCGCCCGAACCGCACGACGTGCGCGCCCATCTGCTGGGCGGAGTGCCCAAGGCCGAAATCGCGGCCAGGACGCCTCTGTTTGCCGCGCACGGCTTCGACCCGCTGGATTTGTTGGTGGAGCGCGACGCCGCCTATCTGGATTTTCGCGCCGACATCGCCAGCAAGCCGGCGCTCAAGCCGCTGATCGAGCGCAACCCCGGCGTCACCGGCAAGGAAACGGCCCTGCGCGCCCAGTTTGAAAGCTGGTGGCGGGATCACAGCGGCCACATTACCGCGCTGGTGGACAGTCAGAGTTTGGTCGGCCTGCGGCAGGAATTGCTGCGCAGCTTTAGCCAGTCGTTGGAAACGGTCGGCGTGCTCGATGCGTTTCAGGTGCGCGGCATCATCGCCGGGTTCTGGAACCAGACCCAGTATGAATTTCTCACCCTGATGGCGCGGGGCGCCAAGGGTGTGGTGGACGCTTGGCGCACCAGCATCGTCACCGCGCTGGAGGACAAGGCCAGCAAGAACAGCCCGCTGGAGCACAAGCTGGTCAAGTGGCTGATGGGGAGCTTTGTCGAGGAACTGGCGGAACTGGAGGCGAAAAAGGCCGAACTCGACAGCCAGATCAAGGCGGCTACGCCCAACGAGGACGAGGACGAGGAGGGCGAAGGCGACGCGGCCGCCGAAGTTGACGATGACAACGCGGTGGACGAGGCCCAGATTAAGGCGTGGAAGCAGGAATTGGGCGAGGTGAAGAAAAAGCTGAAGGTGAAGAAAGCGACGTTCGAGGCGCATTTGAATCAGGGAGTGGCCGGTCTGAGCGAGGCGCAGGCCGCCGAGTTGCTGCTGACCATTCTGCACGACGACATGCGCGCCATCGTCGAACGCTATATCACCCAGCAGCGCCAGCAAATCATCGCCGCTGTGGAGAACTGGTGGGACAAGTACAAGGTGACGCTGACCGAGATCGAGCAGGAACGGGATGCGGCGGCAAAGGAGTTGCGGCGGTTTTTGGAGGGGTTGGGGTATGTCTGAACCGATATCACCCCACGAACCACCCCGTCATTCCCGTCCTCGCAAACGCGGGGAAAGCGGGAATCCATCGCCGTTTGTCTTAACACCCCGTCATTCCCGCGAACGCGGGAATCCAGCAGAACGCCATCATGCCGAAACAGCCCGCGACCTACATTCTCGCCAGTCGTCGAAACGGTACGCTCTACATTGGCGTAACCAGCGATCTGATCAAACGAGTCTGGGAACACAAAAACGATCTGATCGAGGGATTCACCAAGAAATATCAGGTCCATCAATTGGTCTACTTCGAGATGCACGGGGATATGAACGCGGCGATCACGCGGGAAAAACAATTGAAGAAATGGAACCGGGCATGGAAAATCGAGTTGATCGAGAAAACCAATCCTTGCTGGCGCGACTTGTGGGAAGACATCGCTGGGGGCTAAGAGAAACAGGAGTGCGTCATTCCCGTCCTCGCGAACTCAGGGAAAGCAGGAATCCAGTGCCACTCGTCTCCACTCCACGTCATTCCCGCGTAAGCGGGAATCCAGCACCACTCGTCTCCACTCCACGTCATTCCCGCGTAAGCGGGAATCCAGCACCACTCGTCTCCACTCCACGTCATTCCCGCGTTAAGCGGGAATCCAGCGCAACGGGTGAAACAGAACTGGATTCCCGCGTTCGCGGGAATGACGGGTACTACAATAGCGGTGCGGGAGTTGAGGCGGTTTTTGGAGGGGCTGGGGTATGTCTGAACCGATACCACCCCACGAACCACAGCATCATTCCCGTCCTCGCGAACGCGGGGAAAGCGGGAATCCAGCAGCATTCGTCTCCGTATCCTGTCATTCCCGCGTTAAGCGGGAATCCAGCGCAACGGGTGAAACAGAACTGGATTCCCGCGTTCGCGGGAATGACGGGTACTACAATAGCGGTGCGGGAGTTGAGGCGGTTTTTGGAGGGGCTGGGGT
>Ga0209573_1004102_pt1 | contig 14924 bp, 9 predicted proteins | sample TNRBio252014_DNA_FD_185870 | JGI IMG/M metagenome (GOLD analysis project Ga0209573, IMG submission 185870) | Wastewater treatment Type I Accumulibacter community from EBPR Bioreactor in Madison, WI, USA - TNR Reactor_6/25/2014_ DNA (SPAdes)... | ecosystem: Engineered > Bioreactor > EBPR >...
GACCGCATTGAACATGTGCCGAAAACACCACGACCCCGCCAAGAGCCTCTCCCGCAAGCGCATGACCGCCGCAAGAAGAAACGACTATCTCGACCTTCTGCTGGGAATCAAGAGGCGATAGCCCTGAACTAGCACCGGAGCCAGTTCCCGATCGACCGACAGATGCCGATCCGCGAGCTGATCCCGATCCCTCATACACCGACTCCTTGGATCCAATGAGCGTTATCGCACAACGACCCGAAGAATCATTGGATTGACTGATTGCAGCTACTTCCACCCCCCAGTTGATTTGTCCTAAGGAAATCAGCCATCTCGATCGAGGATCAATGAACAGGGGCAAGGAACGCTACAAGCAACGACACGGTGAAACCACCAGCCGCACGCTGGGCGCCCCGCCATTGAGCACGACCGCATTGCCCACAAACACATCAAAATGAAGAACCCAAACGATCGTTGGCCTGCAACCCTGAAGAACAGGGCAGTACTGCGCACCGCCACCCTTTTAGTTTGGCTCTCAAGCCAGAGCTCGGATGTGTGGGCGCAACCCCCAACCACGCCTCCACCTTCCCCACCACCAACGGAAAGCTCCGGAACCGGCCTGCAGCAACAACGCGCCACGGCTACTGCCCCAATTAGCGGATATCAGCCGGTCCGTTCAACGCAACCACTGGGGGGCAACTATGACCGGGTGCCCAGCTCAACGAGTGGGTTCAATGGTACACAACGATCCATGGGTAGCGGTCAGTACGACGAAGCGCCAAGACCGCGAGGTGCCGGTTATGACCGGGTACCCAGCTCAACGAGTGGGTCTGGAACGTTGAACATCTCGGGGAACAGTCAGACCGGCACGTTGCCGGTGACTCCGAGGCCCGGTAACTATGACCGGGTACCCAGCTCAACGAGTGGGACCAATGGTACACAACGATCCATGAGTAGCGGCCGGTACGATGAAGCGCCAAGACCGCGAGGTGCCGATTATGACCGGGTACCCAGCTCAACGAGTGGGTCTGGAACGTTGAACATCTCGGGGAACAGTCAGTATGGTACGTTGCCGGTGACTCCGGGGCCCGGTAGTAATGGCCAGGTGCCTGCCACACCGAATGGGTCCAATGGCACGTCAAACGTATCCGGGAGCGGTCAGTATGGGACCTTGCCGGTGACTCCGAGGCCCGATAGCTATGGCCGGGTACCTGCCACACCGAATGGGTCCAATGGCGCGCAACAAGCCGCTGGGAACGGCCAGTACCATAATGCACCGAGACCTCCGGGTGCTGGTTATGGCCCGCCTCCAGTCCCCCCCATTGGTGCACAAGGAGCGCCACGACCAGCAAGGAGCGGCCAGTACGATGTACCCAAACCACGAAGTGCCGGAAATGACGCGCCTCCCGTCCCCCCTAACAGCCCACAAGGCACGCAACAAGCCATAGGGAACGGCCAACCTGGGGGTGCAAGGAATGACATGAATGGGCCAGGTGGAAGGACGCCTCCGCCCGCGATCCCTTCGGATCCTGGAGACAAACGGGGACAAGGCACCGCACCAGCCCTACCGGCGCCACCGCCAGGTTTTGCCGCCCCTGGATCGCGCCCATTACCTACACCACCGGGCACACGCCCGCTCCCTCCCACGCCGAGGAACGGCACGGCAACGGGTTCCTCCACGAATGGATCAGGCACCGGTTCAAGTACAGCACCGAACAGAACACCTGTTGCACCACGAACGCTCCCAAAAAAGGAGTCGAAGGGCCAACCGCCGGCCAAGAAGAGCGACAACACCTCCAAAAAGGCCAACCCACGCCGGTAGACCAGGATCCATGCTACGCATTGAACGACTTATGCTCGGATGGCTGATCGGTCTTTTGATCAGCAGTTCTGCCCTTGGACAAGGGGTTGACCATTGGCGGATCGGCAATCCGTACGTGTCCCGCTGCGATGCCGCCTTCTCGTTCAGTGCGGACTATGCTGCGTTGATCAGCAACCGCCAGATCCTATTCGAACCCATGGTCAACGTGGAGCATCTACGCTCCTCGACTGCCGTCCTGCCCGCGAACCTATTCCCCAGCCCGCACGATGCCAGACCGGTCAGCGCAGCGCTGGAAACGGATGAACAGACCTTCCTGCTTTTCAAGGGGAACATGTATGTTCCGATGGACAAAGCCACACTCCAGGCGAAGGGCAAGGTCGCTTCATGGACCGGTTGGCCCGGTTACTGGAAGAATGACATCGATGCGGCGCTGCGGTGGCCGGACGGGGCGTACGTCTTCATCAAGGGCCTCCAGTACGTGAGTTACGACCCAAGAAGCGGCACGACATCGCGCACCGGACAACTGAACCAATGGGCTGGATGGCCCAGTTCCTGGACGGGGTCGATCGAGGCGGCCTTCAATGGCCAAGACGGCTACCTGTACTTCATCCGGCAGGGCGAGATCCTGGCGATGGACGCTACGACCATGGCCATGGCGCCGGGCTATCCACGGAGGTTGGCCGGTGAAAAGTCGGGCGTGAACATGGCAGGAACCGATGCCTGGAACCTTCAGCCGGAGCCTACCACAACGCAGGCTGCGGGCGGTACCGCGGTCGTTGATGCTTCGGGCTGGTGTTCCGTGGGGATCCCTGATGCCAGCACGGCACCCGCTGGTGGCAACATCACACCGATGAAGACCGACCTCGCCGGCGGCAAGGGGGGCGAGGACTTCAGTGACAAGCTGGTGCGCGGCACGCGGGTCAAGGAGGTCCGCGTGTGGGCCTTGAACATGATCCAAGCGATCGAGATCGTAACAGAATCTCCGGAGAAGTTCATCACCGAAGGTGGCCCGAAAGGATCGGCCCTGGGTTCGCCCAAGGTGTTCGAGTTGGCTGCTGGCGAGTGCATCATCGGGATCGAAGGCACGTGGGGCGGCCCATCCGGCGAGTTCATACACACCTTGAGGTTCATCACGAACAAACGGAAAAGCCCGCTCTATGGGGGGCTGGCTGGCCGCACCGGAGAGAAGGAATTCCGTTTCGAGGTGCCACCGGAAGGGGCCTTCTCGGGCTTTCATGGCCGAAGCTCCCGCTACCTGGATGCACTGGGAATACAGTACAACATCTACCAATATGTGGTCTTCGATGCCGATGGGAAGCTGATCGAGACGGCCGGAAACAAGACGGCTTGGAATTCCGGCACCCAAGTACAGAACCAACAGCCCGATAGCACCCAGGGTCCTGAGGATCCCTGGTTCGATGACCATTTGGACGTTACCGAAACCAACAAACAAGAAGGCCTGCGCTTTACTAACATGCCCGGCACAGAAGCGGTAGGCAGGTCGGTCGACATCACGAAGATCGACCCTTGGGACCTATCCGTGGAGGATGGCCGGGCGAATAACTCCCCGCTGGTCATCATCTCCGATGGGAATAGTCGCGGGAGTGGCAGCCAGAATTGGTTCTTTCCGTATGGCTACAACAGGAACACGTCCGGCCAGCTGGCCAGTGGCCGAAGCAAGGAATCCATCAAGATCATGAAGTCCTTCAAAGAATACACGGAGGAGTTCGGCATACAGGTCGGTGCGGAATTCCAAGTAACCGGTGTGGCCGCAGGCTCGGCGAACGTATCGCACAAGAAACGGCGCACCACCGCCATCGGCAAAACGAAGGTGATGATCTCCAAGACCTACGACATCTTCTCCCACTCCTGCAAGGTGGACTTGGACTGGGTGGATAAGAAGAGCGGGCAAAAGAAGCGGCAGAAGCTGGACTTCACGTTCCGTGAAATGGTGAAGGCATTGGAAGTACCGAGCGGAAAAGTGCCGGACGCGAAGATCGAGGACCTGGTGCAGAACGGTGCTCTACCCAGTGGCCTTGATCGGATCAAAGGACCCTATAACGCACTGATCGCCGAGTTCGGTACGCACTTCATCAACAACATACAGTTCGGTGGGTACTACACCATGTGGAGCGAGTTGGAGGAAGACGAGATCAGCACGAGCAAGATGACGGAGACCGATGTCAAGGTCAGCTTCTCCGCCGGCGCGAATGCATCCCCCGGCGGAGTGCCGAATTCGGGCGGAGTCACCATCATCAACAACATTCCGGGGCAAGGGCCCGAAAAGATCCCCGGTACCTCAGGCGGTGCCGGTGGTAGTGTCGGCGTCAATGCCAGCTCAAGCCAAAGCGCGTCCGAAACGAACAGCACCTTGGAGATCGAGATCAACGCCAGCGGTGGCGGCGGAAAGATCATCTATGCCGCGTGGGAGGCGGATGTGCAAGACGACCCTGTGGTACGCGACGCCCAGTTCTGCCCGATCTCCGACCTGCTCTCGCCTGTCTTCTTCCCCTTCGATGCCCAGATCGAGAAGAAGGCCCAGATGCTGCGACTGGCCATCAAGCAGCACATCCGGAATTCGGCGGAAATACTGACGCACAGCGATCTGGATTCCATCACGTTCTCCGTGCAGGCGGACAAGGATCAGGCCGCCACGGCACAGCAGGCCGCCGACCTGGAAAAGCCGGTCAAGCTGGAAGTGGAGCTCATGAAGATGAAGTGCTCCGAGGGGGACGGAGATAACCTCCGCAAAAACGACAAACTGGAGCTATACGGGAACATGGAGCTTTCGATCGTGGATGACCAACTCAACGAAGTAACCCGATATACGACCTTGGACCGTCCATCCAATGAGTTTTACCTGCTGAACAAGGATGATAAATACCAAGATCTGAACGAGCTGTTCACCGTTACGACCACCAAGGGCAAGTTGGACGATCTGAAGATCGTGGTCTGGGGCAATGTGTATGAGGAAGACGCTGGTGATGCCGATGATGATCTGCTCGAGATCTCCTCCTTCGCTGATGGCCAGCAGGAAGGTCTACCCCGATCGGAAGGGATCGGAAAGCACTCTGAAGTAAAGACGATCAGCGTTACTGGAGTGGACAATGTCAGATTCACGCTGATGGTCAGGGTGAAATGGATCGAATGAATACGAACGAAACGGGTAAGACCAACCATGCAGATGCACAACTCTCCCACCATGAGCCCTAGGAACCTGATCTCCCTGATCGCGGTGCTACTGTCCTTCGCGGCGATCGCCCAGCCGCCCAACGTGGCGGGCACCTACGTCCCCTTCAAGGATGCACGGGACCGGATCGAAATAGAAGACCGGCGAACGAATAACCCGCCGTCACTGCTCATCAGAGAGAGCGGTGGGGCGAAAAACATATTCACCATGAGATCCCCGGGTGAGTGGAGGAACTCGGGCGGAACGTACCTGCGGTGGAAGGATGATAACACCTTCACCATGGGGCCGGAACTGGTGCCTGGTGAACTCCACTACCGGAGCACCGTAGCCCCCGCGAACATCTACCTGGGCACCATCGCCGATGGCCACTACCGCTGGGAGTCGCCCGATGGTACGATCAAGGAGACCTGGTTGAACCTGGTGGATGACATGCAGACCATTCATCTACGAACAACGGAGGATCACAATGTGGTGTACAAGACCTTCAAGTTGCGTGCCGATGGATACCGCGGCGGAGTCGACGTGATCACAGGCGATCGGGGTAAGGCATATGTGAGATGGACACAGGGTGGTGATGTGGTACTCACCCTAAGGCCGTACACACCGGCGCCTGAACCTCCAGCGGAGTCGGGCGAAGTTGCGGTAGTAGCATCGCCCCCCCCTGTACAACCGGCTCCTGCTGCCAGCGCACCGGCTCCGAACACACTGGACCCGGTCACAAAAGAGGCGCCGATCCACAAAGCCGTTCAAGCCGATGATTTTGACTCCGTCGCAGCCCTGGTGAAACAAAAGGCCGATGTCAATGTGAGGGATGGGAACAAGTCACGCACAGCATTGCACTATTCCGCCATGAAGAACAACGCGGAGATCACCGCGCTGCTGGTGCAGCATGATGCGGACATGAACGTGAAGGACAATGAGGGGAAAACAGCCCTGGACATCGCCCTGGAGCGTGGGAACTACGAGACCGCCAAAGTGCTGCTGAAGAACAATGCGAACGCTGGTCTGGCGTCGGCGGGATTGGATCGTGTGCTGAAGACGAATGAGTCCGAACTCCTCGTGCTGATGCTCCAGAACGGTGCGGATGCCAACGCCGCAGCCAACAAGGCCATCGAGTTCAACAATATCAAAATGCTGAACACCGTGCTGGATAACTCGGCAGCCAGGGCAACGAACGATCTCTTCGAGAAAGCGGTCTCGCTGCGCAACCAGGATGCCGCCATCGAACTGCTTGCGCGAGGCATTGATAAGGACCAGGCCATGAGCTATGTCATCGAAAAGAAGGACAAGACCATGGTGGATCTCGTGCTGGGCATGAATGCCAGCGTAGCCAGCACGAACAAGGCCCTCCTCTTCGCAGCCGAGGAGCGCGACCTGGCACTGGCCACCAAAGCGATCGTGCAATACAACGCGGACCCCACCATAGGCATGGCTCCGGCGATACGGAACAACCACATGGAGATGGTCAGCCTGTTGCTGAAACACCGCGCGGACCCCAATGACCAGATGGACGAAGCTGCGGGCCAGGGCCTGACCGCGATCGTGGAGGCGCTCCTGGCCGCGAACGCCGATCCGGACCGCGGCATAGCGCCAGCTGCAACGAACGACCGCATCGACGCGCTACAAGTGCTGCTCGACGCGAATGGGGATGCCAACCTGGCCATGCCCATTGCCATTGAGAAAGGCAACACGACGATGGTGAACATGTGCATCGCGGCACCCAAGCCCGCGGACGTCTTTCGAGCGGAATACATGGTAACGACCTGCCAGCGATCCAACCTGGACATCCTCAACGCCCTCTTGCTGGCCGGCGCCCCCCCAGACCCCGGAATGCCGGTCGCCATCGAGAAAAAGGATGCCAATGTGGTGCGCGAACTGATCGGTGCCGGCGCCCGGGTGGACCGGCCTGAATACCTGAACAAGAGCGCACAGCTCAAGGATGCGGCGGTGGCCAAGCAACTGCTCGATGCCGGCGCGGACCCCAACTCAGCCATGCTGATCTCCATTGAACTGGAAGATCCGACGATCGTGCAGATGATGCTGGAGCATCAAGCCGATGGAAGGCCGCCTCAATACATCTCCAAGGCAAGTGAACTGGGGAATGTTCCCATCGTTGACCTTCTACTGGCCGCTGGCGCCAATGCGAATGACGGCATGCCACCAGCCGTGAACAAGGGTCGAACGGAAGTGGTCGCATCGCTCCTCAAAAACGGGGCCGATGGCGGAAAGGACATGTACATGTCAGCCTCCGCCGTGCACAACAATGCAACACTCACGGGACTGCTGATCGACGCCGGCGGCAATCCACGCACGGCGCTGGAACCCGCCATCGAGGCCAATGCCGACAAAGTGGTAGCGCTGGTGAAAGAGAAAGGCGTAGATGTATCCCCGACCGAATACCTCGTCACTTGTGTGCGAAAGAACCATGTGGCCACGGCACAGGTGCTGGTGAACGCCGGAGCGAGCGCGGCAACGTGGTGGGATGAAGGAACCGGCTACGGCCTCCTTCACCTCTCGATCAAGGACCATACGGACGCGACGATGGCGGCCTTGTTGATCAAGGCTGGCGCAGACGTGAACAAGAACTCCGGCAGCGGTGATCCGCCGCTCCACATTGCGGTGATGGACAGCCGGAAGAACGCCGATAACGCAGGTGCCGTGGTGGAGGTGCTGATCCAAGCTGGCGCGGACGTGAATGCATTGAACGCCAAAGGCGAAACCGTATTAAAGGCCGCGCCCGGCAAAAAGGCGATCACCAGACCGTTGAAGGATGCAGGAGCGAAGAACAAACTGTAGCCAAGCGCGAACGATGAGAACGAACCATTCATATCCCATGAACATCATTGCGAGATCCGGTCTGCCTCTCATGATCAGCACGTTACTGGCCCATGGTTCCGTTGCGCAGATCTTCCTCATTGACGCCAAGGATGCGCAGTACATCGATGCCTGCGCCTATGCGCCGGTGACGAACTCCGTTCTCTTCTTCTCCGGCTCCGCGATGGCCGCCTATGATCTAACGACTTCGGAGCGTGCGAGCCTCACCTGGTACGACCTCGGGAAGATCGAGTCGATCGATGCCGCGATCAGTTGGTCTGACTCGACCATGCTGATCTTCAGCGGTAGCTATTACAGGACCTTTGATGTGCTCACAGGAGGCGTTTCAACAGAACGCCTCGAGTGGACCGGGCTTCCTGAGGAATGGGGCGGTTCGCTGGATGCTGCGGTGCGTTGGAGCGAGGAAGAGGTCATCTTCTTCAAGGATGATGAATACCTCGTTTACAACTTTGCTGAGGAGGCCTATACCGAACGTGATCGTTTCACCTCGTGGGAGGGATTCCCCGCGAGTTGGACAATGCCGCTCGAAGCGGCGTTCAACGTCCATGGCGACATCTACTTCCTGAATGATGGGGAGGCCGTGTTGTATTCCACAGAGGAGGGTCGGTTCTTCCAACCCTCACCCATCGGCATCGCTGACACCGGTGCCAAGTGATCGTGATGCAGGTATCACCTTCGTGTTGAACGGCCACCATCACCCCTCCACTTGGGGTGGACATGCGATACGGATCAAGGCCTGATCCCTCGCGATGGTGCTGTTGGTCATCCAGCTGGAGAAGGAACCGATCCATTCGTCGGATCTCGACCTTGTTCGTGCATACATTGACCCAGGCCATGCCACAGCGGCAGCGGAGCTAACTCGGAACAACGGTACGTACGCCGAAATGAACTGGCCGGGTGCGGGCGGAAGGATCTGATCCAGCGACGAACGAATTCAAGGGCACCTCAGACCAGCCCCTCCCGCAATGCGATGCTCACGGCGCTGGCCGCATTCTTCACGTGCAGCTTCTCGTAGATATGGCTCACATGGGAATTCACCGTGGCATAGCTGACCCCGCACTTCGCCGCGATCATCTTGTAACTATACCCGTCCACCAGATGGCCAAGGATCTCCACTTCCCGTTCGGTGAGGTGGAAGTCGACAGCCCTGGAGGTGATACCGCCCCGTTGCGCGAAAAGCTTGAGGACCTTTGCAGCCACCACAGGAGTCATCGGTGCTCCGCCTTGGGCCACTTCGATGATCCCATCGATCAACTTGGTGGGCGTGGTCTGTTTCAGCAGGTAGCCATTTGCACCAGCGAGGATGGCGTCGAAGATCTTCTCGTTGTCCTCGAACACCGTCTGCATCAGGATCTTCACGTCCTTGAACTGCTTGCGGATCAAGACCACACCAGTGATACCATCCACATGTGGCATATCGATGTCCATGAGCACCACATCGGGCATGCACTCGGCGATGTGTCGCAACACGTCCCGGCAATCGGGCCAACTGCCAACAAAGGTCATTTCCTCTGTGGAGTCGATGAGCAATTGTAGGCCTTCACGCCGCTTGGCATTGTCGTCGAAAATGGCCACACGCAGGTCCATGGCACGAAACTACTTGGGGCGTTCAGGGTCCGTGGTCATTGGATCCAATGATTTTCGACCCTCGCCTGGCACAAAGCGCAATTCCACCGTGGTCCCTTGTCCTACCTCGCTGTTGATCGTGAGTGTACCGGGGATCGTGGCCGCGCGTACGCGCATGTTGCCGACCCCGTTGCCACCGCCTACACTGCCATTGCCCGCAAGCGGGTCGAAGCCCCTCCCATCATCCTGAATCCGCATGAGGATGCCCCCCCCCTCGCGGATCAGGTCCACCCGCAGGTTGAGGCAGCCGGAGTACTTCATGGCATTGTTCACCGCTTCCTTGAAAATGAGGTAGAGATCCTTGCGTTGGGTCATCTCCAAACGACGGTTCTTCAGGTCCTCATCCGCGTGCATGTGCAGCTTGCAACCACGTGCCTCCGTCACACTCACCGCGAAGGCTTGCATACGCTTGACCACACTGGCCATGTCGTCGTTATCGGCATTCACGGCCCATACGATGTCGTTCATGGCTTCGAGCACCTGGGTGGTGCTTTCGGTGATGCGACCCAAAAGCATGCTCGCTTCCGGTGCCTTGTCCCCAGCTTTCTTCTGTGCTACGGTGCTGAACAGCGATACGCTGCTGAGGGTGGAACCGATCTCGTCGTGCAGGTCCCGTGCGATGCGTTCGCGCACACGCACCACCTTCACCGCCTGTGCCAAGCGGTACCGATAAAAGGCATACAATGCGCCAGCTAAGGCGAGCAAGACACCGATCCGGAACCACCAGGTACCCCACCAAGGCGGTGTGACGATCAATTGGATCGCTGCACCGCGCTCATCCCACACACCCGCACTGTTGCGGCCTTGCACGCGAAAGTTGTATGTTCCGGGGTCGAGGTTGGTGAAGGTGGCCTCGTGCAAGGTCCCGCTTTCCACCCAGTCCTTATTGAAGTTCACGAGCATGTAGCGGAAGGTATTCTTCACTGGCGAGGTGTGGTCCATGCATGCGAAGGAGAAGGTGATCATGCGCTCGTTGTACGGTAGGGTGATACTCCGCACGTACTCGATGGGCATGGGCAGTTCGTAGCCTTCCCCAATTGCGCCACCAAGACCAGCCACGACTACGGCCTTGCCCGCGAGCCGCAAGCCGGTGATCACCGTGGGCGATGCCGGGATGGCCTCGTAGAACTCCTCGGGGTTGAAGTGAAAGGCACCGCCCATGCCCTCGAACCAGAGTTCACCCTTGTCGGTCTTCGCGTAGCTGTACCGGTTGAATTCGTTGCTCGGCAGGCCATCCTCCTTGGTGTAAGTGATCATCTTCTCCGTGCGCGGATCGAAGTGGACAAGTCCCTGATTGGTGCCGATCCAAAGGTTGTTGCGCGTATCGCCCAGGATGCCATAGATCACATCGTTCGGGAGGCCGTCCTTCGTGGTGTATGTCTCGAACTGCTGCGTTCGTACATCGAAACGTGCGAGCCCACCACCGTTGGTGCCCACCCAGAGCACATGCTGTGGATCGGCAGGGTCCAGGCAGGTACTGAAGACCATATCGAGCGGCAACGAGGTTGGATCCGTTTCGCTGTGGCGGAATACGGTCCACTCGCCCGTTCGTGGGTCCAGGTGATGCAGGCCGGCCACGGTACCCATCCAAACCGTGCCATCGCCGTGGTGGGTCATGGAAGAGATGGAGAGGTAGTCGCCGTTGCCGAACGGGACCGGTGGGGTGTAGCGCCGGATGATGGCGCCGGTGTGCGCATCAAGGTGGGTCAGGTTCGCGACCACGTCGTCCTTCCCGAGGGAAACGATCCAAATGGTGTTACCGGTTCCAGGAAAGATGTCGTGGACACGATCGTTGGCCATCGCTTGAATGTAGGAGATGCCCTTCTCGTCCTGCACGGCCACCCGGATCCTGCGTGTGCCATGCACCGCTTCGCCGAACCAGATCCGGCCTTGTGCATCCACCGCACCACGTTCCACGTGCGGCGGGTTCCCGTGGAGGGGCAAGGTCACGTTAGCGTACGATCCGGGCTGGCCATAACGGACCCGCGTACTGCGGCCGATGTATCCGAGCAGGATGGAGCCATCGGCGTTGGCCGGATAGATCCCCTGTGGAATACCTGGATCCACAGCTTTGAAGCGTTCGCGGCGAAGGTTCGTGCGAAAGGCCCCGTAACCAGCCGTAGTGAACCACACGTTGCCCGCCCGATCCTCGAACGTGGTGCGGATCATATTGGTCCGTTTGATGCCTTCTGGGAACGCACCATGCAACGAGACGACCTCGATCTTACCGTTCGATGGATCCAGGCGCAGATCCAACCGATCCTTCGGTCCGCCCCAGATCCGACCACGGCTGTCCAACAGGTCGAACTGCTGAAGATCCGACCGAGAAAGGTGAATCGTATCGCGTGGTACGGCCCTGTCGTAGGTGCGACGGGTGATGAAGCCGGGTTCGGCAACGAGCATCTGCCGGGTGAAGGGATCAACGACCATTTGCGGCGCCTCGCGCACCCCGTCCGGAGCACGCCACGGGATGGCATGCTCATGGTCGATGACCTGTTGCGAACCATTCGCAAGCAGGTGCACACTACGGATCGTGTCCGGATTCGCGATCCACGGATCACCATCCGGGCCAATATGGATCAAGGCGTCAAGCAGGGGGACCACCGAAGGGCGCAACGTGCGCGCGTCCTTCGCCACCAGCATCGCCGACGTGTCCGGCTGAACAACGAGCGTACGCCAACCTCCATCGGTATTGGTATGGGTGTTCAGCCAGATCCGATCTTGGCCATCACAACGTATCCGGGAAAGCAGCCGGGACGAGACCCCCGCCTCCAGTCCTTCGATGCGCACATGGGTGAAACGGCCGGTGCGTGGGTCGTAACGGTCCAGGCCGAAGGGCGCGAAACCCACCCACAGGTATCCTTTGCGATCCACCAGCAAACTGGTGATGTGGTCGCCTCCGATGCTGTTGGTGTCCTGCTCGTTGTGCCGGAACACGGTGAAGGCGTATCCGTCATAGCGTGCGAGGCCATCCTTGGTGCCGAACCAGAGGTAGCCCGTGCTGTCCTGGGCCATGGCCAGGACCAGCCCTTGTGGCAGGCCGTCCTCCACGGTGATGGCCTCGAGGTGGAGATCCACGGTGTCTTGTTGGGCGTGGGCATGGCCAAGTCCCAACCACACACCGACCATCACCGATCGGGTCAACCAACACATGCTGTATTCATGCTATGTGGCATATCGTCTCCGCTACAAGGTGACCACGGGTATCGCTCCGGCGGAAGATACGGGGAACACCCTATTGGATCCAAGGATCACCGTTCTCAATCTCATTGGCATCAACGATTGTGACCCGTTCATGATCGTGGTCTGTTTGCATCGTCGATCCTTTCCGACAAAACAACTCCAAACCCCCAACCATGAGAACAACGACTAAAATACTCTTGGCGACCATGGGCACGTACGCCTTTCAACCGATCCTTGCCCAGCACGAAGCGGATGGGCAACGCGGCTTACCGCCGAGCCTGACCACCAGTTTCGACTGTACCACATTCAATGATGCGACTGCCTTGCAGCCGGGGTTCATATCCTTGACCAACCCATCCTGGACCGGAAATATGAACCAGGACCTCATACTGACCGGGACGAACGGGATCATCACCGCAACGACATGGGGGTCTGGCGACCAGGTGACCAAGCTCCGTGATCGGGGTGTTGGCCCGCTTGTCCCCATAGGCCATGAGGATGTCCTTCGCGACTTCATCCATGAGGGTGGAGATGGCGCCGAGGTCACGGTGGAGGTGACGGGCCTGGTGGCAGGGCTACATTCATTCCGTACGTATCACCACGACTGGAACACATGGACGAACAACACCCAATACTTCAGCATCCATGCGGATGATGCCGATGGAACGGACGTTCTGAAGGTGGCGAACGGCCATTATTCCGACCAGATGGTGCCGTACATGGGAGAAACGTTCATCCTTCGCTCCAATGGTGTGGATCCGGTGCGTTTCATGGTCCGGCCGAATACGGGGAGTTCCGTGGCGATGTTCAACGGCATGACCATCACAGGGCCCTGCACGGAGAGCGTGACCATGGAACTGCGCGCCGATGCCCAGAGCAGCCAAGCCTCGTGGGAGATCGTGCTCCAGAGCACGGAAGAAGTGGTCTGCCAGTTCAACATACCCAGTGATAACATCACCGGCCCGATCACAGAAACCTGTTGTCTGCCGGTCGGCTGTTATCGCCTTCGGGTGATGGACAGCGGTGGCGATGGCTTCGTGAGCGGGGGCATCACCGGCGGTTACCAGCTTCGGGAGAGTGGTGTGAACGGTCGTCGGATCATTGACAACCTCGGGAATTTCACCGGAGGGAGCGTGAGCGCGATCGCCAACACCTATGAGAATGGCGCGTTCTGCGTGCCCCTTGGGGACGACAAGCCCATCTTCAGCAGCTGCGATAAATTGGATTGGGTGAACAACAAATTCCTCGTGTGCCATTCAAATCCGGCCGTTAGCGCGCAATATGGGGTGGCCAATACCACCAGTGGCTACGAGTTCTGGTTCTTCGACCCCAATGGCACGTACAGTTTCCGACGTTTCCGCAACCACGCCACCAGTGATGGATACGGTTCCGGAGCTACGCGGGCCTGCCACTTCAAGGTGAATGGGTGGGTGAATAGCATGGCCACCCCCCACCTGCCTGCGAACAGGCTCCTGAATGTACGTGTGCGGGGCCGCGTGGCGGGGAACAACCTTGCCTTTGGTCCGGCATGTCTGTTCAAGATCGATCCCGCACTGGCAGCGTGCCCACGTGTGAAACTACAGGATGATCCGGCGAACACCGCTGACTTCAGTTGTGGTGTGAGCCGCGATTTCGGTGGCCCGAGCCGCCCGGCCAATCGCATCTATGCCGACCCTCCGCGGCCTGTTCCGGTGGTGCCGAGCAACCTGGTGCGTTACCAATTCCGTTTCCGGATCCCGGGCGAGAACATCTGCATCGTTCGTCCGCCCCAAACCAGCGCCCGCATGGTACTGAACTGGAGCAATGGAGTCCCACTTGAATGCAGCAAGACGTACGAGGTGGATGTGCGTGTGAGCCTCGACGGGGGCGCGACCTGGTGCTTCGGCCCGGCCCAAACGAATGAGGCCAGTGCATGCGCCGATACCGAAGCGTGGGGTAAGGTGTGCCTGGTCACCATCAATGGTTGTCTTGAGTTGGCTGAAGCGGGAAGCCATATCAGTATGCAGGGTTCAGGCGGGATCACCTTGTATCCGAACCCGAACCATGGCGATCAGCTCTTCCTGAGCATGGATAGGGTGCCGACGGAGGTGGACCAGGTGAGCTTGGAGATCTTCGACCTTGCTGGAAAGAACCGGTTGACCCGTTCGATCGCGGCCCAGGATGGTTGGGTAAAGAGCCATATTGACCTGGGGGGTGAATTGGGCAGTGGCCTGTACCTGGTACGGATCACGGTTGGTAGTGCGAAGTACAGTGAACGCTTGGTGATCGCACCATAGGCAGCACTTCCGG
>Ga0209573_1004103_pt1 | contig 14916 bp, 4 predicted proteins | sample TNRBio252014_DNA_FD_185870 | JGI IMG/M metagenome (GOLD analysis project Ga0209573, IMG submission 185870) | Wastewater treatment Type I Accumulibacter community from EBPR Bioreactor in Madison, WI, USA - TNR Reactor_6/25/2014_ DNA (SPAdes)... | ecosystem: Engineered > Bioreactor > EBPR >...
GAACGCGATTTGGCCTGCCTGCTGCTAGCGGATTTGTCGCTATCCACCGATGCCTGGATCAACAACCAGGGGCGGGTGATCGAAACGATCCGCGACAGCCTGTTCATGTTCGCCGAAGCGCTGGCGGTCACCGGCGACCGCTTCGCGCTGTACGGCTTTTCGTCGCGCCAACGCCAGCATGTACGGGTACAACGCATCAAGACCTTCGGCGAGCGCTACACCGCCACGGTGCGCGGGCGGATCAACGCGATCAAACCGGGTTATTACACCCGCATGGGCGCGGCCGTTCGCCATGCCACCCACTTGCTCGACCGGCAGACCGCCGCTCGCCGTTTGTTACTATTGCTGACCGACGGAAAACCGAACGATCTCGATCATTACGAAGGGCGGTACGGAATCGAGGATACCCGCATGGCGCTGCTGGAAGCCCGCCGCGCCGGTTTGCGACCTTTCTGCGTGACCATCGACCAGGAAGCCGATGATTATTTGCCGTATCTGTTCGGGCGAGACGGATTTGTGCTGATCCGTCACCCGGAAGAGTTGCCGCGTCGCTTGCTGCTACTGTATACGCGGTTGACCCACTGAACCGGGAGGAGCTCATGATCGATCCGCGCTTGCTGGCCGAAACGGTACGCGCCGCCTGCATCAAGGCCGCGCTGGACGCTTACGAGGAGGGCGGGGTTCGCGGCCTGTGCGCCGAGGGCCGCTGGGAATACGCGATTTCCGCCATGCGGCAACTGGAGGTGGAGTCGCTGCTGGCAAGAGAGATGGAGCGGAAGGCGATGCCCGGCGATGGCTCATCCTCGCGAAGCGGGTAATATCCGCTGATATTCTCCTTGATCGAGGGCTGAAAAAGGCGAGAAAGTACGTGGGCAAGCAAACCGACATCGGCGGGATACTCGCCAACCTGCCGCTGTTTCAGCAATTGAGCGAAGACGAAATCGTCGGTCTGACGGCGGGAACGCGCGCAATCCGCCTGAACAAGGGACAGATTCTGTTTCAGACGGGTAGCCTGCTGGAGGGGTTTTACGTCGTCGTGCGAGGTCAGATCAAATTGGCGTTTTCCTCGCCGCAAGGCAACGAAAAGGTGGTGTCCATCGTCGAGCCGGGGCAAAGTTTCGGCGAAGCGATGATGTTCATGGAGAAACCCAGCCCGATATTCACTCAGGCGCTGGAAAATTCCCGCCTGCTGTACATCGCCAAGCAAAGCATCTTCGCGGCGATCGATCGCGACAGCGCCTTCGCCCACCGGATGCTGGCCGGCTTGAGCATCCGCCTGCATGGACTGATTGAGGATGTGGAGAATTATTCCCTGCGCTCCTCCACCCAGCGGCTGATCGGATTTCTGTTGCAATTGGCGGGAGCCTCAGCCAGTGGTTCCGTTACCTTCGTACTGCCGGCCAGCAAGCACGTCATCGCTTCGCGGCTGAATCTAACGCCGGAAACGTTGTCCCGGATACTGCATGGTTTGGCCGAGGCGGGGCTGGTCGAAGTGAAAGGCCGATCCATCACCGTGCTGGACATCGACCGCCTGAGCCGGTTCGACCAAGCCCCGCGCGCCGGCTAATCCGCCCGTGCAGCGGGAGCGGTTGAGGGCGTTCTCGACATCCCACCGCCGCTTGGCCATCGATTTCATTGGGATTCCACCGAAGCCCATCGAACCTGTTATCCCTCATGCCCCTATCGCAATTCATGCCGTTCCATGGCCGCCGGAGAGGGTGGCTGATCCTGCTGATCTTGCTGCTGGTCCGCGCCGGTTCGGGTTCGGGTTGGGCGCAGGATTCCATGACCCTGTCCACCCTGCCCATCGATCCGCTCAAGGTCGCCGAACGCCAAAACGCCATCCAGCAAACCCTGGCTCAGCACCGCCTGGCCATCGAACGGTTGCGGGAGGAGATCGCTCGGATTAATGCCGAACAGCCGGCCAAAATGCAGGCGCTGTCCGGCGAGACCGTGAGCGCGGCCCTGGTGGAACAGGCCGGGCTCGATAGCGACGTCATTCGCCTCAAACAGGAGGAACTGCAAACCGGCATCGACGATGCCAAACGCCAGATCAAAGGCTTGCAACAGGCCATTCCCACGCTGGAAGCCCAGGAACAGTTATTGAAGAACTCCGCCAAGGATGGCCCGGAAATCGGCAATCGGGCCGAACAACTGGCGCAACTGGGTGTGGCACTGGAGCAGCGTCGCACCGACCTCCAGCTCCAGCAGGACAGACTGAACAGTCTTGAAGAATGGCTAGCGTTACTCGAACAGCGCCAGACGCTGGCCACGCAGTGGCGCGCTCGCCTGGAAGAAATCCATCTGCAACAGCAGGCGCAAGGGCGCCTGGACGCACAGCAGGATCTCGCCGTCCGTCTGGAGCGGGAACAGCAGGGGCAACTCGGCAAGGCCGATCAACTGCGCACCCAACTGCAACAGCAGGGCGAGAAGCTGTCCGTGGCGCAACGCGCGTTGCTGGAAGCCGAAATTCAGGCTGCCGAGGAGCGCGCCAAGCTGTTGCGCTGGGACATCCGGCTGGCCGCCATCGGGGATGAACTGGCTAACTGGGAAGGAGTAGCGGAGGCCAAGGATGCCGATTCCCGCCGCATCCAGGCGGGGGGGCGCCAACTCACCGCGCTGCGCGGCGAATTGCGTGAAACCGGCGACTTGCTCGAACGCCGGCTCGAACTGCTGACCCAGCAGCAGGCTTTGCCTGTCAATGAAGAATCGGGCAAAGCGAATATCCCGGGTTTGCACGAGCGGAGCCTTGAGGCGTTCGCGGCGCTGGAACGGGATTTGCGCCAGCGCCTGGATGCGTTACAGAAACAGCGCGATCGGTTGGAACGGTTGCGAGAGCGTTTGGAAACCGCCTATCAGCAGCGCGCCAAACAGGACCTATTGGTTCGCGAACCATTTGCCCTGTTCGCTCCCGATCAATGGTCCGCCACGATCGTGGAACTGGGTAATGCCCCTCGCATTCTGACGCACCAAATCTGGTTGAGCGTCGAATCGGTGCTCAAGGCCGCGGCGCGAACCAGCATCGAACAATGGCTGGCCCTGGCCGGCTTGATTTTGCTGCTAGCCATCCTGGCGGCGCTGGGTCGACGCTATCTCGCCCATCTCTCGGAGCACCAAGCCAGTGGGCAGGACGATAGTTTCGCCAGCAAGTTCACCTATACCCTGGCACGCCTGTTGCGCAAAAACCTGTGGGGCATCGCCCTGGCCGGCGCGCTGGCGCTGACGCTGTGGTGGTTGCGGGTCCCTCAGCCGGGGTTGAGCATCCTGCTGACCCTGGTCCTGCTCTGGGCCGGCATCAAGACGCCACTCGATCTGGCCTGGCTGCTGCTGGCCGCGCCCGGCGCTTCGAGCGCGTACCGCAACCCGCGTCTCTACGCGCTGGTGCTCTGGATGACGCTGGCGGGCGGCGTGCTCGGCGCGCTGGTCATCCTGTCCCATCTGAGCGAACTGCCGCCTCCGGCGCTCCGGATTCTGGATCAGGTGCTGATGGGCTACTGGCTGGCGGTCTGCTATCCCCTGTTGCGGATTCGCCATTTGCTGCTGGAACCGCTGGCGGAACGCTATGCCGGTCAGCTCTGGCTCGGGGCCATGCACCTGCTGACGCTGCTGTTGCCGCTGGTGCTGGCCCTGGCCGCGCTGTTGGGTCTGGCCGGCTTTCTCAATCTGGCCTGGCTGCTGGTTCGACGGCTGTTGGCGCTGAGCGGCGTCCTGCTGGTCTGGTTGCTGCTGCGCAGCCTGACCGACGACTTGATCGTATTCCTTAAAAATCAGGCCATCACCCGCAGTAACTACGGACTGCTCTGGACTCAGGAAATTCTGGCGCCGCTCAACCGGACCTTGCGGTGGTTGCTGTTCCTGACCGCGCTCCTGGTGCTGCTCGATATTTACGGCACCCAAGGCTACAGCTTTGTCTTCTGGGCCGGGATCGCCTGGAGGCCGGTCCTGTTCGCGGTGGTGCTGGCGCTGCTGATCTACGAGGGGTTGCTGCTGCTGGGCGGCTATCTGGTCGAGCAAACTCAAAGCACGTTCGGTGGCGCCTTGATCCGCCACCTGCGGCAACCGCTCGGCGTGCTGGCGCCGGTGATCGCCACGCAGTTGCTGCTACCGAGCCTGGAATTGCCGCCAACGCTGGCCAATCAAGTTCATCATGCCCTGGCGTTGATCGATATCGCCGCCATCGGCTGGCTACTGGTACGGCTGACCTCGGTGGCCGAGGATGTGATGCACCAGCATTATCTGGTCAACTTCAAGGACAATCTGGGCGCGCGACGCATTCATACCCAGTTCCAGATGCTGCGGCGCATCGTGGTGGTGGCGGTGCAGGTCCTGGCGCTGGCGGTGATGATGATGACCTTCCCCAGAATCCGCGAGCTAGGTACCGGTTTGTTAGCGTCGGCCGGCGTGGCCGGTCTGGTGATCGGCGTGGCGGCGCGGCCGTTTTTGGAGAACCTGATCGCCGGAATACAGATTGGTCTGACTCAGCCGATCCGGATCGACGACGTGGTGATCGTGGAGGGGGAGTGGGGCCGAATCGCCGAGATCAACGCCACCCATGTGGTGGTGCGCATCTGGGACGATCGCCGATTGATCGTACCGCTCAACTACTTCAACACCAAGCCGTTTCAAAACTGGACTTGGGCCAATTCGGAACTGTTGGGCACGGCGTTTTTCTACGTGGACTATACCTTTCCGGTGGAAGCCGGCCGGGAGGAACTGAAGCGCATTCTCGACGGCTCCGATTTGTGGGACGGTCGGGCATGGGGTTTGCAGGTTACGGATACCACCGATCGCACGGTAACCTTGCGCGCCCTGATGAGCGCGCCCGACGCCCCGACCGCCTGGGATCTGCGCTGCCTGGTGCGGGAACGCTTCGTCGTCTTCCTGCAGCAGAACTACCCGCAGTGCCTGCCGCGCACCCGGTTCAGCGAGTCGCCAGAGGAGGAGCCCCACGAACCGCTGGTCGAACCGTCCCTGCGGGAACCCACGAAGCATCCCTAACCGAGCGGATTGACGGTGGTGGAATCGACTACAATTCTTGAGCGTGGCACTTGTGAATCATTAATGCGGTGCTTTGCAACCTTGTCAATTCATCCTGTCAACCAAAAATAATATGGTATAGGGCGCCCATCACCGGCTCAAAATGAGCCTTTTTAAGACACACTATGTGCAATTGATTGACAAAACACGTCCATGGCGTTGTCGAAGAAGATTTTTGAAGGCGGAAACCCAAGGCGAACATGGACACCAATCACCCGCTCTTTGTCATTTATTTAATGTAAATCAATCAGATCTATTTTTTATGTCCAGATACGGACGAGCTTTGTTACGTTAATCGGTTCAGCTTGTCGGGTCAAAATGAACCTATTACGGGTCAATCTTGTGTCACCTGCCGAGTGATCATGCGGTTAATCTTGGATCACCATGACTGAAATAAGCTGCGGGAATTGTCTTGCGATCAGCGCGCTCCACAAATCAATTAGTTAGATCTTTTTGTTTATTAGGCATGGTTATTGCATATCTCCAATAAAGAATAGGGATGATCCCATCCCCACTTAAGATAGCCGGAGCTTGTTTTCCAATGAATGTTCGACTCCACCGTAAACAAATCATCATGCTTATTCTGGCCTTATTGCTAGCCGCCGCGTCCTTTTTGATCCCATTGCCGCAACGCCCCGAGCATCAGGCACCGAGTGCCAATGTGGAACAGCCCAAATACGCGATTCTTGTCCACGCGTTCAGTTTTGAAACGACGTGATGAAATGGCAGTCATACAGACTGCTGGCTGGGGCGTTGCGGGAAAGGCGGTTTATCCAGCCCGGCAATCTATCTTGATCGTCACTTATCACGAAGATAAGCGCATTGTAATTGATTTACTTGCTATTGCCGCCTAGATTCCCGCCATAGCAACTATTTGTTTAGGAAACGATATTATGCGACGCGATTACATCACGATACTTATCCTTGGATTCTTGGTACTTGTTTCCTACCTGCGCGTCGATAATTTGGCAACACCCGGTGTCACGGAAAGAGCGGCGTTATCCTCGTCGTCGAGTCAAAGTCAGACAGCTACGATCGCCTTCAGCCCAGATGGCGGCACCCTGGCCAGCGTGGATCAGGATGCCCGTATTACCCTATGGGATACGGCATCCGGCAAGGCATTATTTGTCTTACCTAGCCCGACCGGGGCCACCGTTACCGCAGTGGCTTTCAGCCCGGATGGCGGCACCCTGGCCAGCGTGGATCAGGATGCCCGGATCATCCTGTGGGATACGGCATCCGGCAAGACATTGTCCATCCTACCTAGCCCGACCGGGGCCACCGTTACCACAGTGGCTTTTAGTCCGAATGGCGGCACCCTGGCTAGTGTGAACGACGATAATCAAATTTTGCTGTGGGACATTGGATCAGGCTCTCGGAAATCGATTTTATCCGGTCATACCGATACTGTTACCACAGTGGCTTTCAGCCCGGATGGGATGTCGCTGGCGAGCGGAAGCCGGGATGCCCAGATTAAGTTGTGGGATGTCAACTCTGGTCAAGAACGCACAACTCTGCTGAATCCTTCCGGAGCCGCCGTCACCATAGTGACGTTCAGTCCAGATGGGCAATTCCTGGCGAGTACGGGCGAAAACGCCCAAATCACCTTGTGGAACTTGCCATCCGGTTCCGTGAAATGGGTATTGGCCGGTCATGGAGATGTGATTAACAAAATCGCTTTCAGCCCGGATGGAACTATTCTGGCCAGTGGGAGTAAGGATGCTCAAATCAAATTATGGGATGTAATGTCAGGCCAAAAGCTGACCACTCTATTGAATCCCTTTGGAACAGCGGTTACCGAAATAGCGTTTAGTAAAAACGGAAAGATTTTAGCCAGTGTTGGTGAAGATGAGCAGATTTTTATATGGGGTATACCGACTGGCGAACTGTATCAGATCCTTTCCGATCACCAAAATCCTATTGCCGACATCGCTTTTGACTCAAACCAACAGACACTGTTCAGTGTCGATCAGAGTGGGCGCATTATTGCCTGGGATATAACTAGCGGAGCACAGCTAGTATCCGTTCAGGTGCCCAGCACTCTATTCCTTGGTTCCGGTAGCTCAAATCAGTCTGATGTTGCATCTGATAATGTGGACCAGGATACCTCCACGCTATCACCTGCCAACTCATCGTCGACACCGGGCCAAACGGCATCGATCGATACTCAACCTTCAAACCAGGCCGCGCCAAGCCAAGTTAATATTGGTTTTAGCAAGGCAAAAACCAATCGAAAACATCCCCGTACACGCAATTGGGCAGGGGTTACCGCTCTTGCGGTTAACGTAGATGGAACACTACTCGGTGGTGCGGGACATGATGGTAAGGTTCGGCTTCTTGATGCGACCACGGGTAAAAAACTTGCCGCTTTCTCTGGTCACCATGGTGCTGTAGTCGGCGTGGTTTTTAGCCCAGATGGCAACGAGTTGATTAGTGCCGGCCGGGACAGTACGGTTCGCCTGTGGAATTTTGCAACCAATCAAGAAAACCGGACGCTTCGCGCTCACGAACATCCCACTCGAACCGTTGCGGCTAGCCCAGATGGCCGGTTTCTGGCCAGCGCTGGTGAAGAAACTCGAATCATGTTGTGGGATGCGGTGACTGGCAAGTTACTTAAGATCTTTTCCGGCAACAGTGATTTCGTCAACTCAGTAACCTTTAGCGCCGATGGATCGCGACTCGCTAGCGGAGGGGTGGATGCGCGCGTTCTGGTCTGGGATGTCGCCACAGGTAACCTGCTGTTAACGCTGTCCGGTCACACGGCCGAGATCAACACCGTTGCCTTCAGCCCGGATGGCCGGTTTCTGGCCAGCGCTGGCGAAGATGCCCAAATCAGACTTTGGAATGCCGTAACCGGACAACTCCTACAGACCTTTACCGGGCATCAGGCCGCAATCAGAACCGTTGCGTTTAGCCAAGACGGTAATACGCTGATCAGCGCAGGGGAAGACTCCCAAATCCTGGTATGGGACACCACGACTACCACAGCTACAAAATCGCTGAAAACCGCTGGAAACCTGCGTATAAAAATTCCCACCTTATCAAAGACCATCAATTCCCTTGTGATCAGCCCGAATGGGAAAGTATTTACGAGTGGCGAAGATAATCAAATCACGGAATGGGATATTACTAGGGGCTCAAGGTCGCGAACCATTGATTTTTCAACACAACCGCAAGCCAGCAATAGTGCCGAAAACCCAAGCGCTTCGGACGGTTATAGTGCTGCTAACCGGATAAACGAACCCACTCTTGCTTCATCAGCCGGTCGCGTTGAAGCTCCCAGCATACTGGAACAGCTATTGAACTGGCTGGTGCCTACCGCTGCCGCCGCGCCTCTGTCCGACCCCAACCAAGGACCGGGTGGTCCGATTCTGGTCATCAAATCCACCGGTTCGATCTTTGCGAATTATTACGCGGAGATTCTCAGGGCTGAAGGCTTCAATGCTTTCACCACCGTCGATGTTTCGTCGGTTACCCCGGCAAGTCTTGCTGCCTACGATGTGGTTATCCTGACGCCCGCAACGCTGACAGCCTCTCAAATCAACATGTTTTCCGACTGGGTCAACGCCGGTGGCAATCTGATCGCCATGCGGCCTGACCCCCAACTGGCCAGCCTGATGGGACTTGCTACTACCGGCTCCACATTGTCGGAGGGGTATTTGTTGGCCGATACGTCAAAAGCGCCTGGTAACGGCATCGTCAACCAGACCATCCAGTTTCACGGTACCGCCGATCGCTACACGCTAAGCGGTGCTTCCAGTCTCGCCACACTGTATGCGGATGCCACCACGCCAACCGCCAACCCCGCCTTGACTCTCCATGATGTGGGAAGTAGCGGTGGTCAAGCAGCGGCGTTTGCCTATGATCTGGCAACCTCCATCGTCTATACCCGTCAGGGTAATCCAGCCTGGGCAGCGGAGGAGCGTGACGGGTTCTCGCCTATTCGCTCCGACGACAAGTTTTATGGCGACGCGGCCAGCGATTCGCAACCGGACTGGGTTGATCTGGGCAAGGTGGCGATCCCGCAAGCCGACGAGCAACAGCACTTGTTGGCTAACCTGATTCTGGAAATGAATCGTGACAAGAAACCCTTGCCACGATTTTGGTATTTCCCGCGGGGTAAGAAAGCGGTTATCGTCATGACCGGTGACGATCACGGCAACAACGGTACTGCTGGGCGCTTCGATCAATTCATCGCCGCAAGTCCATCGGGTTGTTCCGTGGCGGACTGGGAATGTGTGCGGGGTACCTCCTATATGTATCCCGATACACCATTGACCGATGCTGAAGCCGCCACCTACAACGCTGCGGGTTTCGAAGTGGGTTTGCACGTCAATACCAATTGCGCGGACTTCACGCCTGCTCAACTCGAAGATTACTATACCCAGCAGATTAGTGATTTTACCAATAAATACAGCAGCATTCCAGCGCCTGTCACTCAGCGCCATCACTGCATTGCCTGGAGCGATTGGGTAACTGGAGCGAAGGTCCAGTTCGCTCACGGGATTCGACTCGACACCACTTATTACTTCTGGCCACCGAGTTGGGTGCTTGACCGTCCCGGGTTCTTCACCGGCTCCGCGCTGCCAATGCGGTTTGCCGACCTTGACGGCACGCTGATCGATGTCTACAACGCGGCCACCCAGATGACCGATGAATCTGGGCAGACTTATCCTTATACAATTGACACCTTGCTAGATTGGGCACTGGGCACGGAAGGCTATTACGGCGCTTTCGTGATCAACGCGCATACCGATCTGGCGCAGATACCGGAATCGGACGCAACGGTTGCTTCAGCGCTCGCACGGGGCGTACCGATCGTATCCAGCCGCCAGATGCTGGACTGGCTCGACGGCCGAGACAGTTCGTCGTTTGGCGCGCTGGCTTGGAACGGGAATGCCTTAAGCTTCACGGTGACACTGGGCGTGGGCGCCAACGGCCTGCAAGCGTTGTTGCCAGCGAACTTCAACAGCGGGGTGTTGGCGAGTCTGACCCGCGACGGTACCGCTCTTTCCTTCACGATCGACACTATCAAGGGGGTGGCTTACGCCATTTTCCCGGCCACCGCCGGTGCCTACGTCGCGACGTACGCCGCGGACACGACACCCCCCACGGTGACCACCATCACTCCCGCCGACGGCGCCACGGCCATCAGTCCGGCGGCGAAAGTCACGGCGATCTTTAGCGAAGCGATGAACGCGGCAGGCGTCAATGGATCGACCGTTGAGTTGCGCGATACCGCAAGTAACACCGTAGTACCCGCGACGGTGAGTTACGACGCCGGCACCAACACCGTCACTCTGACGCCGAGCGCGTCCCTAGTGGCCTCCACTGCCTACACCGCCACAGTCAAAGGTGGAACCAGTGGGGTCAAGGACCTGGCGGGTAACGCGCTGGCGACGGATCGTACTTGGTCGTTTACCACGGGCGCGGCTCCAGTGGGCTGCGCAGCAGGCAACACGATCTGGGCGACGACCACCACGCCAGCGGTAGCGGCAGATTCGGACAGTTCGGCGGTGGAATTGGGGGTCAAGTTCCGTGCGAACGTGAACGGCTATATTTGCGGCATCCGCTTTTACAAAGGAAGTGGCAACACCGGTACCCACACTGGGACGCTGTGGAGCGCCAGCGGGCAACAACTGGCGACGGCAGCCTTCGCCAACGAGACGGCCACCGGCTGGCAACAGGTGGACTTCACCAGTCCGGTGGCGGTGACCGCCAACACCGTGTATGTGGCTTCATACTATGCTCCAGTGGGACGGTACGCGGCCGACGGCAGCTACTTCGCCACGAACGGGGTAACCAATGGCTCACTGTATGCGTTGCGCGACGGCGAGAGCAGCGGTAACGGCGTCTATCGATACGGTACCGGGGGCGGCTTTCCCAGCAGCACTTTCGGATCGAGCAATTACTGGGTGGACGTAGTGTTCACCAGCAGTGCTGGGCCGGACACCACCCCGCCGACGGTGACCGGACGGACGCCAACCAGCGGCGCCAGCGGGGTGACGGTGAGTACGACCGTCACCGCCACCTTCAGCGAGGCGCTGGACCCGGCAACGGTAACGACGACGACCTTCCAGTTGCTGAGCGGAAGCACGCCGGTGGCGGTCAGCATGAGCTACAACGCCGCGACCAACACCGCCACGCTGACGCCAAGCAGCGCCCTGACCGCCTCGACGACCTACACCATCACGCTCCAGGGCGGGGGGATCAAGGACCTAGCCGGCAATGCCCTAGCCAGCAATGTGACCTGGTCCTTCACCACGGCGGCGGCTGACACCACCCCACCGACGGTGACCGGGCGGACGCCGGCCGACGGAGCGACGGGAGTGGCGTTGACCACTCCGGTCACGGCCGCCTTCAGCGAGGCGCTGGACCCGGCGACGGTCACCACCACGACCTTCGAGTTACTGGATGCGGGCGTGCCGGTCGCGGCCACGGTGAGCTACAACGCGACGACCAGCACCGCCACCCTCACCCCGAACAACGCCCTGACCGCGTCGGCGACCTACACTGCCCAGATCACGGGTGGGAGTGGTGGAGTCACGGATTTGGCCAGCAACGCATTGGCCGGCAATGTGACCTGGTCGTTTACCACGAACACCGGATCGGGCGGCGGGTGTGGCTCGCCGGCAAATTCCATCGTGGCTGAAAACTGCCAAACCGGCAACCCCGCCTCGGAGTGGGATGTGAGCGGCGCGGGCGATTCCAGCATCCAGGGTTTCGCAACAGATATCAGTGTCAATCGTGGAGAGACGGTAAACTTCAAGATCGATACATCCTCAACCGATTATCGGCTTGATATCTATCGTATGGGCTACTATGGCGGTAATGGTGCCCGCAAGATTACTACCATCCAGCCTTTGGCGACTCTGCCGCAAAACCAGCCGGCTTGTCTAATCGACGCAACTGGATTGATTGATTGTGGCAACTGGGCGATATCCGCGTCTTGGTCGGTACCTGCGGCCGCGACATCTGGTATCTATTTCGCGAAAGTAGTGCGTACCGATACGGGCGGTGCAAGCCATATCGCTTTCATCGTTCGGGATGACGCAAGTACCTCAAACATTCTCTTCCAAACATCTGATACGACTTGGCAGGCGTACAACAACTACGGTGGCAATAGTCTGTATACCGGCGGTGGTCCAGGGACTGGTGGCGGTGCTGACGGTCGCGCCTACAAGGTCAGTTACAACCGGCCTTTCAACACGCGAACCGTGGACGGTGGACAGGATTGGGTGTTCAACACCGAATATCCGATGGTGCGCTGGCTGGAGGCCAACGGTTATGACGTCAGCTATTTCACGGGAGTCGATAGCGACCGACGTGGTGCGCTGATCCAGAATCACCAACTGTTCCTGTCGGTCGGCCATGATGAATATTGGTCGAATAACCAGCGCGCAAATGTCGAGACTGCCCGAAACGCGGGGGTTCACCTGGCATTTTTCAGCGGCAATGAGGTATTTTGGAAGACCCGCTGGGAAAACAGCACTGATGGAACAGGAACACCGCATCGGACCCTCGTGTGCTACAAGGAAACGCACAACTTTAATGAGAACCCCGACCCGACAGCCGCATGGACCGGCACCTGGCGGGATCCGCGCAATAGTCCGCCAAAAGACGGTGGCCACCCCGAAAATGCCCTGACTGGCACCTTGTTCACGGTCAACGCCGGGGCGACCACTTCCATCGAAGTGCCAGCGACAGACGGCAAGATGCGGTTCTGGCGCAATACCAGTATCGCCAATCTCGCGGCGGGCAATACGGCCACCCTGCCGTTCGGAACGTTAGGTTACGAGTGGGACGAGGATATCGACAATGGATCCCGACCTGCTGGCCTGGTTCGCTTGTCGACCACGACGGTCAGCGGCGCCCCGGTTCTGGTGGATTACGGTTCGACCTTCGGCTCGGGGACAGCGACCCATTCGCTTACCTTGTACAAACACGGTAGCGGCGCCCTGGTGTTCGGCGCGGGCACGGTCCAATGGCCTTGGGGGTTGGACAGCAACCACGACCGAGGCAATACGACACCCGATGTCCGGATGCAGCAGGCCACTGTTAATCTATTCGCTGATATGGGCGTGCAGCCGGCTACCCTACAATCTGGCTTGGTCGCCGCGACTGCATCAACCGATACGGCTGCGCCTGTTTCGACGATTACGTCGCCAACGGCTGGCGCGAACGTATCGGTAGGCAATCCGGTGACGATCAGCGGCACGGCGACCGATACCGGTGGAGGTGTGGTCGGTGGTGTCGAAGTCTCGGTCGATGATGGTACCACCTGGCATCCCGCCAGCGGTCGCGGCAGCTGGAGCTATGGCTGGACGCCGGGTACCTCTGGTTCGGTGACGATCAAGAGTCGTGCGGTTGACGACAGCGGTAATCTCGAAGCCTCTGGTTCTGGTGTTAACGTCACGGTTGGCGCATCCTCATCATGTACCAACAACTGCACCCTCTGGCCGAGCACGGCGGTGCCGAGTTTGGTGGATGGTGGTCCGGACAGCGCGGTGGAACTGGGTGTGAAGTTCCAGGCTGACACGGCCGGCACCATCACCGGGATTCGCTTCTACAAGGCGAGCACCAACACCGGCACGCATGTGGGCAACCTGTGGAGCAGCACGGGAACGAAGCTGGCAACGGCCACCTTCACCGGCGAGACCGCCTCGGGCTGGCAACAGGTCAACTTTGCCACGCCGGTGGCCGTCACGGCCAACACCATCTACGTGGCCTCCTACCACACCGACGTCGGCCACTACAGCGCTGACACGAACTATTTCGCGGGCACGGGAGTGGACAACGCACCGCTGCATGCGCTGCAGAATGGGGTATCGGGTGGCAATGGCGTGTACGCCTACGGTTCGGCCAGTGCGTTCCCCAGCCAAACCTGGAATGCCGCCAACTACTGGGTGGACGTGGTGTTCAGTTCCGGGCCGGCGCCGACGCTGCAGTCGATTGCGGTGACTCCCGCAAATCCAACGATCCAGACAGGCGTGACGCAACAGTTCACGGCGACCGGCACCTACTCGGATGCTTCCACCCAAGACCTTACCAGTCAGGTAACATGGGCCTCCGCGACGCCGACCATCGCCACCATCAACGCCACCGGGCTGGCGACGGGCCTCAGCGTGGGCAGCAGTACCATCTCGGCAACGCTGAATGGCAAAACGGGTAATACCACCCTGACCGTGCAAGCCGCGCCGCTCAACGTCACCACGACGTCTCTGTCCAACGGAACACAGGGCAGTGCCTACACGGCGACCTTGGTGGCCAGTGGCGGTACGACGCCGTATACCTGGACCATTATCAGCGGTACATTGCCAACTGGGTTGGCGTTAAATGGGACGACTGGTGTTATCAGCGGCACGCCCACGGTGGCGGGCACCTCGAACTTCACCATCCAGGTGACTGATTCCAGTACCCCCACGGCGGCAACCGCTAGCAAGAGCCTGAGCCTCACCGTAACAGCGTCGGCGCCAACGCTGACAACGATCACACTCACGCCAACGACCGCCACCGTACAGGTAGGTGCCACACAGCAATTCGCAGCCACGGGGACCTATTCCGACAACAGCACTCAAAGCCTCACCAGCCAAGTGACGTGGACCTCATCGGCCCCGGCTGTGGCTACCATCACCAGTGCGGGGCTAGCGACAGGACTCAGTGTCGGCAATGCCACGCTTGCGGCGACACTTTCCGGGGTTAGCGGCAGCGCCACCCTGACCGTGCAAGCCGCGCCGCTCAACGTCACCACGGCCTCACCGCTGCCGAATGGAACGGTGGGGGTAGCCTACTCAACGGCACTAGCAGCCAGTGGCGGCACCCCACCGTATACGTGGTCCATCACTGCGGGTTCCTTGGCGGATCTGATCTTGAATGCCA